>Ga0172362_10001196_pt1 | contig 22106 bp, 20 predicted proteins | sample LakKivs1_kivu2a2_FD_114534 | JGI IMG/M metagenome (GOLD analysis project Ga0172362, IMG submission 114534) | Sediment microbial communities from Lake Kivu, Rwanda - Sediment s1_kivu2a2 | ecosystem: Environmental > Aquatic > Freshwater > Lake > Sediment | place: Rwanda: Western Province, Lake... | reverse complement strand
TGAGCATCACGACGTTCGGCTGGGGGAGCCAGGGGGGCCTGGTCACGACGTACGGGTGGGGTGGTCGGCAGGAGGTGCCCCTGGAGGGGCGTTTGCCTGGATGCCACGTGCCCGCAATGACGGGTGCCCTGGAGCTGGTGCCCGCGTTGGCGTCGGTGGCCGTCGTGCTGGTGCCCACGGGGACTGCGCTGGAGCTGGCACCTGACGCGATAGCGGAATCCGTGGTGCTGGTGCCCGAAGGTGTGGGGGACGCGTTGGAACCGTCCATGCGAGCGGACAGCGCGAGCCTGGAACCGACCATCGCGGGAGCAGACGAACTGCGCCCGGACATGGGATCTGATAGCGTGGACCCCGTGCCACAAGCCCACGGTTTGAATCTGGTGCCGAGCCTGAGCGGTTCGGACGTTGTAGACGAGCGGCCTTCTGCCGAGGGCGACGAGCTGCGACCTGAAACGTCGAAAGGGGACTGCTGATGCCTACGCAGATCAAGATCACGGTACGAGTGGCCAAACTGGACAACGTGTTGCAGTCGTTCGATCAGCTGCAAGTGTTCCGCAGCACCACTGGGATCAACGGGGTGTACACGGAGATCTCGGGCCCTGGTACGCGGATCAACATGCAGCAAGGCGTGGAGTCGTACGAATACGACGACACCAACGGCGACATCATCTACTACTACAAAACCCGGTACTTCAATTCGGGTACGCTGAACGCGTCGAATTTCAGTGCGCCCATTCTGGGGGACGAGGCATCCACGGCCAACATCATGACCGTGAGCGATCTCAAGGATCTGTACCTGTTCGGTGTGGATCTCACGAATGACGCTGGTGAGCCGTTCCCGGACTTGCTGTTCGAGTGGGGCATTCGGTGGGCGATTGCCTGGGTTGAGCGGAAGCTGGACATTCGGATCAGGCCCACTGTGCTTGTTGACGAGCGGTATGACTACTACCGCAACGATTACGTGGCCTGGACGATCATCAACCTGCGCGAGAGCCCGGTGATCAGCGTTGAAAAGGTGCGTGTGACGTGGCCGTCGAATCAGACGGTGATCGACTTTCCGCCAGAGTGGATCCAGGTGCGGCAGGATTCGGGGCAGGTGAACATCGTTCCGGCCAGCGGATCGCTGTCTCAAATGCTGCTGACGGCGGGTGGATCGTTCTTGCCGATCATCGCGAGTGGCCGAGATTTCGTGCCCAATATGCTGTCGGTGGACTACACGGCAGGCTTTCCCGACGGGCAAGTTCCTATGGATATCCGCGATTTGATCGGGAAGCTGGCCTCGTTCGGTCCGTTGAACATCGCGGGCGATTTGATTGCAGGTGCTGGTATCGCGTCCAAGTCGATCTCAATCGACGGCCTGTCGCAGTCGGTGAACACCACGTCGAGCGCGACCAACGCGGGCTACGGTTCCCGCCTGATCCAGTACTCGAAGGAGATCAAGGAAGTGATTCCGACACTGCAACGGTACTACAAGCGGATCGATCTCGCGCCTTTGGGGTGAAGCATGCGCGGTAGTTACGATCAAATTGTCGCGGCTGCGAAAGAGCTGGACCTGCTTGAAGCATTGGAAGCACTCGCGTCTACAGTTGATGTTCGCGCTGCCTTCACGGAAATGCGTGCCCTGGTCAAAGCTGCCCGCGTGAAAAAAGCGTTGGCTGTGCATCCGGATCGTGGGGGTTCTGCCGAGGCAATGGCTATCGCGAATGCTGCGGCGGACGTGCTGACGGCCTCAATCGACGAAGCACTGGCATCAATGGATCGCCCCCGTCCGGTTGTTGCGTTTGCATTCAGACGCACCTACATACGTGTGCATTCGCATTACAGCACGACTGCAACATCTGACGGAGGCGGCTACATATGGTTGGAAATCTGAAACCTGAAATTGCGACTGGGTTGCCACCGTCGGTGAAGGACCGTCCGCGCGCGGACTTCAATCCGACGGAGTACGATCAAGCGATTCTATCCAAGGGGTACGATCTTTGGTGGTCGCGTAGTGCGCCCTGCCCATGCAGCAACAACGTGCAAACAGAGCAACCGAACATCTTGTGCACGCTGTGCAAAGGCACGGGGTTCTATCTGTTCTTGCCCGAGCCTACTGTGATCGCAGGCGGCACAAAGGATCGGTACGGAAACGAGGTTGTGGTGAGCCCTGATGGAAAGGCCATAAGCATCAAGGCGATCATGACGAGCATGACTCAGGACGTGCAGGTGTTCGAGAAGTTCGGGGAATGGGTGTTCGGCACGTCACGGGTCACGACGCAGGCCGGGAACCGGCTTGGGTACCGTGATCGGTTGACGGCGATGAAAAGCGAGATGGTGTACGCGCAGCACATTGACTACGCAGGCGGGGACGTGATTGCTGTCGTGGGAGATCGAAACAAGCAGGGGTTACGCTACCCAATGGTGCGCGTTCACGATTTTCGGAGCGTGGACACCGTGTACAGGGAGAATCGCGATTGGATTCTGACGGTGGACGGGGAGATTCAGTGGCACCCTGCGTTTACCGCGCGGCCCGCAACGGGTACTCGCCTGGTGGTGCACGGCACTGTGCGTCCCGTGTGGATCGTGATGGACATTGTGCACGCGTATCGCGATACGCAGGTGGAAGGCGGGAAGGGGATTCCTTCGCAAAAGTTCACGATCCTGCCCGTGCAGGCCGTGGTGAAACTGGAGTATCTAGTCAACGCGGAATGAGTGCGGTACGGTTCACGTGTGATTGACGTGAAACTGGAAGACCTGCTGCCACCGACGTTGCTGGCGCTGCTGGGATCTGAGTTTCCGTCGGTGGTAGCCGACGACGTGGCGGCAGCTGCGCGAGCGCATTGGATTGTGTTGGCGCAGCGTGAGCTGCACACGTCGAAGCGCGACTACATCAACGGGATCCAGCCTGTTGCCGTCGAGGCTGCTGGCGTGCGGGTTATCGAGTTGGAGGGGTGGTTGCCGAACGCGGTGGAGCAGGGCTTGAAGGGGTACGATCTGCGGGAAACGATACTGCGGGGACCGCGTGCCAAAACCAACGCACAAGGTCAGAAGTACGCGGCGATTCCGTTCCGACATTCGGTGCCGGGGACCAAGGGGAGCGCGGCACCTGCAATGGGATCGCGCATGGGCCCGCAGCACGAGCACTCGCAGGGGATTCCGGGCGTCATGAGCAAGAGCGCAGCGGCCTCCCTGGGCAAGGGGATCTACGCGAGAGCGCGAGTCCTGGAGTCTGGGCAGCGGCTGGGCACGAAGGCCGGAACGGGTTACGTGCCCGTGCGATCCGGCAAGACACGCACGGGGGTGGAGTGGGTGCCCAAGCTGGCCCCGCATCACAAAACCGACATTTACGCGGGGATGAAGCGCGAGACGAAGACGTACGCGTCGGCCACGCAGGCGCAATACGTCACGTTCCGTACAATTTCCGAGGCAAACCCTGAAGGCTGGCGTCACCCCGGTATTTCTGCGCGAATGCTGTCCACCAAGGTGATCACGCACATACGTGAGATCGCCCCGAAGATCGTAACGGCTGCTGTGCAGAATGCGCTAAAAGGGTCCAGCGCATGAGCATGGCCGAACGCATTCTGTTTTCTGCCGTCGCGGACGAGCTGGCCGTGTACACGGAGCCCGCGAACAATGGGCGTCGGTTTAAGCAGTTCCTGCTGGAGGAGGTTGAGCTGGAGGAGGAGGAGGCCGAGCAAGCGCGCCTGTATTTCGCAGGCGGCACGTTGGACGGAATGCCCGTCGTGGCGAGGCCGCCAACACTGACGCATGGGTACCCGCGGCAAGGGGGCCCTTTTCCGCAATGGGCGCTTACGTTGGCCAGCGAGAACGAGTCCAATTTCTACATCGGGGACGACGGGTCGCCTGTGGACGAGGATGGGATGCCGTTTTTCGACGCCGACGGCAAGCCTGGTGAGTGCAAGGTGGTGCGCGTGAAGTACGCGTACAACTTCCTCGTGATCGCGGATCATCCCGATTTGACGCTGTATTACTACCACCTGCTGAAGTACCTGCTGCGCAAGCGGATCCGCTATTTGCTGAGCAAGAGCCTGGACAACGTGCAGATTTCGGGTGCGGATCTCGCACCGGATGCCCGTTACCTACCGCACGACGTGTTTGTCCGCGTGTTGACCGTTACGCTCGAAACGGACGAAACCTGGGTGGAGTCCGTTGCTACTGGCTTGCGTGCGGATAAGGTGCGTGGCATTCACGTGGACGATGGCGGTGGGGTTACGGAGGGGGCTGGCAGTGTGAAGGCTGGCGTGAAAGTTACTCACCACGACGACGATTGACGATTACTGGGATCGGAAACATGCGGAAAAAGAGCGAGACTGCTGACGCCCCAACTTGGGAAGCGGTGACGGAGGCAGAGCCTGTCGAGGCTGCGCCGGAACCCGTTCGCGTATCGCGTCGGCCCGCGGAGTCGGTCTACACGTGCACTGCACGCCAGTGGGTACGCATCCGGAAGATGCGGTGGGAACAAACTGCCGGGTTTTTGTACGAGATGCGGCGCAAGTTCGCCGAGGGCGCGCTGAACACACGTGAGGTGTGGGCAGCTGAATTTGAGCTTTTCCAGAACCGACACGTGTAACGAGGAGAAAAACCAATGGCCGCGACTTCAATTTTTTTCAACGGGCGCGTAATCAGCGTTCCTGGTTCTTACTCCGAGGTGGATGCCAGCGGGCTCGAATCGGTGGGGCTCGGCGCTTCTGGAATCGTGGCGTGTCTGGGAATGGCCAAGGGCGGAAAGCCCTACAACGCTGTGGACGTGTCGGACGCGAAGGGCAATTTGCAGGTGGCGACGAAACCTTCGCAGGTGCGCCAGTTCTTCCGAGAGGGCGATCTGCGCGAGGCAGGCGGCATGCTGTTTGACCCGTCTGCTGACGAGCAGATCAACGCGGGTGCGCAAGAAGTGGTTTTTGTGAAGGTCAACCCGGCTGCGAAGGCATCGGCGAGCTTCAGCAACGCCGATGGGCAGTCGCTGGTGCTGTCGTCTGCGGACTGGGGCAACTTCACGAATCAGATCCAGGTGGAGATCGCAAACGGAACCACGCAGGGCAAGCTGATCACGCTGACCCTGGAAACCACTGTGGAGACGTTTGACGACGTGGGCGGCGATACGCTGTTCACGTTGCAGTACGAGGCCGCTACGCCCGCCGACGGGTTCACGACGTTGACGGCAAGCATCGAAGCTGCCCGCCTGAAGACGTTGTTCACGCGCACGCAGATTGGCTTGAACAATGAGGTGACGAATCAGGTGACGGCTGGGCAGGTGATCGAATCCCTGTCGAGCAGCGCATCTGACGTGGGCGTGCAGGTGCGCCTGTACGGCACCAACGGCACCAACGGCACGCAGTCTGCCGTGATCACGCTGAACGGCGTGACTCCTGTGGACACCTTGGTTACGTGGAATTCTTTCCACGGGGCAGAGGTGATCAGCGGCGTCCTAGTGGGCACGCTCACGATTCGCAACGACGGAGCGGGCACGACAATCGCCACTATCGCCCCTGCGGGGACCGAGGCTGGCGTGGAGTTCACTGTGGACCACGCTGTCACGGGCGCTGTTTCGTACGTGGCTGACGCGGCCTCGACGGCACGTGTGACGTTGTTCGGGCTGTCGGCGGCTGGCGCGTTTCAGACCGAGACGATCCAGCTCAACGGAGCCACGCCGGTTGCAGGCGTCGCCGCGTGGTCCCGCATCAACGGGATGGCGTTGGGCGAGTTGGCTGCTGCCCGCACGCTCACGATTTCGGGCACGTCGGTGGATGCCGTGTACACGAGCTACCCGACGATTCAGAAACTGGCCGATCTGTTCAATGGACGCCCCGGTTACACGATGGCCGTGTCTGTCCCGAATCCGACGGTGTTCCCGAGTGCGGACTTGGATCGCCAAACGGCGGTCAACGTGCTGGACCCTGCGGTGATGACGGTCACGGGCACGCTCCACGCGATCATCGAGACGCTGAACGCGCAGTCGGTGTTGGTGGTGGCCAGCAAGGGCAGCGTGGCCAGCGGGCCTCCATCGAACACGGCCTCGCCCGTGTTCCTGGCCGGTGGGCACGAGGGATCGTCTGTTTCCGGGCAGGAAGGCATTCCCACGGCAACCTTTGGGGATTGGCAGGCCGCCATTGACGTGCTGAAGAAGGTACGCGTGAACACGCTGGTGGCCCTGACGGGCGACCCTGCTGTGCACGCAGCGATCAAGGCCCATTGTCAGTACATGGGTGGCGTCGGTCGTTCGGAGCGGGATGCGGTGCTGGGTGCCTTGACGGGCGCTTTGAACAACGTGCCCACGAAGGCCGAGTACAAGACGCAGGCTGTGGATCTGAACACGCGGCACGTGCGCCTGGTCGGGCAGGCAATGGAGCGGTTCAACACGGCGGGCGAGCGGCAGGAGTTCTTGCCACCGTTCACGGCGTGCGTGCTGGCCGGTATGCAGGCGGGCTCGCCTGTGGGAACGTCACTCACGCACAAGTTCGCGAACGTTCTGAAGTTGCGCCAGCATTCGAGCTGGAATCCTGCCGACGACGCAGAGGAGCTGATTCAGGCTGGTCTGTGCTTCCTCGAAGTGGTGGACGGCATTGGCCGACGAGTCGTGCGCAACGTGACGACGCACCTGACTTCAGCGAACATCGCGTTCACGGAGGCGTCTGTCAACGAGGCCACCAACTTCGCGGTGTACAACTTCCGCACGCAAATGGAAGCGATGGTCGGTCGGTCGGGGTTTGCGGGCACGGCCAACGCGGGCAAGGCGCTCGCGACAAACATCCTGGGCTTGCTGGTCAACGTCGCGATCACAACGTTCCGCGCGTTGTCGGTTGACCTGATCCTGGACGTGCTGGAGGTGTCGGTGGAGATTTCGCCGGTATTGCCGGTCAATTTCGTAAAATCGACGGTACACCTTGTTGCTGTACCGCAATCCGCGGCTGCGTAAATCGGAGATCAAACATGGCTGAAAAAGGCAGAGTGTACACGGGTGCTCGGGCACGCTTTTCGATTCGCGGTCGCAAGGTGGGTTACGCCACGCAGGTGAACGGCACCGAGGAGATCGAGTACCAACCCGTTGAGGTGTTGGACAACATCGAGGTGGAGGAGTACGTGCCTGTCGCGTACAGGTGCTCGCTCACAGCTTCGCACGTGCGGATCATCGGGGAGACGGACAAGTCGTTGGCGTTCTTCCCGAAGAACGGCAAAAACACCGAGGAGCACCTGAGCAACATTCTCGCGCAGGAGGACATGGTTGCCACGCTCGAAGACAGCAAGACTTCTGCGATTTCCATGACGGCTGAGCAGGTGAAGATCGCATCGCGAAACTTCGCGGTCAGTGCGCGCGGCATCGTGGGCACCGACAATTCTTTCGTGCTGATCCGCATGAAGGACGAGTCCGAGATCGCAACCTAGTAGCCGGGATTGACCGCAGCTGGTAAGTTGCTGATTCTGCAACTTACCGACTTGTCGGTTTTGACGCCAACGGCGGAGGCTCCAAACGAGGAGCGACTGTGAACATACCGGAACTGGGAGACTCGGCAGCTATCGCGGACAAGGTGACTGGGCGCAATCAGGAAGCGGGCGACGACGCAGCTTCTGTGGACCCGAAGGCCGCGCTGACGTACGAGTTCGAGATCGACTGGCGGGATCCGCAGGGGAATCGGTGGCGTGGTCATTTCCGCAACAAGGTGCTCACGGTCGGCCAGCGTCGGCAGGTGAAGATCATCAAGGCCAAGCTGGCAGCTGATCTCACGGTTGCTGCCCTGGACGCGGACGTGTGGATCCTGAACGAAAAGCTGGCGCACCTGATGGTGTCCCTGGATCAGACGGTCGAGGGGTTTCCAAAGTGGGCGCGGAAGCTGGACGATCTGTTTTACGAGGAGCTGATTGACCTGCTGTACACGGAGGTCGTCTCTCACGAGGCCACGTTTCTCCGACGGGGATCGTCTGCGGGAAGCGGCGAAAGCAGCGGTTAGCACCGGAATCGGACGTTTACGAGCATGGCATGCCACGCGATATCCGCAGTACGCAGGGGTGCCGTTCGAGGACCGCACGCCGGGGGACTTGCTGGAGGAGTTTTACTTCCACGCGGCAACCGAGTGGGATGCGTTGAGGAGCACCGTGGCCGAGTTATCGGTCGCGCAGCTGGATCGGTTGCGTTCGCTCGAAGACATTCTGGAGCCGAGCGAGCGAAAGGTGCTTTACGGCGCGTCGCAAGCACAAGCGGCCCAAGCGTGGAATCAGGTTCGCAGGACAGGGGATCCATTGGGCGACTACTGGGAATACAGGGCCGTGCACGGGTTGATCACGGCTGCGGATTTCGAGCGGAAGCAAGCACCACCTGAAAGTGAGTGGGACGAAGCATGACCACGGAAGTCAAAACAAGGATCAAGGTTGAAGCGGAAGGGTCTGCGCTCAAGAAGATGGCGCAGACCATTCGCGAGACGTTTGCGCCGAACCGAATTTCAGATTTCCGCAAGCAAGCTGTCGGGCTCGAAAAAGATTTCTCGGCGGTTGTGAAGCAGCAAGCTGCCCTGGTCGAGCAGCTGAAGGGCGTGAAGGAAGGGACCGAGGCGTACAAGGAGCTGGCTGCGCAGCTCAAGAGCGTAAAGACGCAAGGCGATCTGCTGTCGCAGTCGTTGAGCAGGTTGGACGCCGCGGAGGCGCGCGCCACGCGCAAAAAGTCGCAGGGGTTTGGGCGCAACTTTGTGGCGGGGTTCGGGCAGGGGAGCGGCTTGGCTCAGTACATTCCGACGGATCCTGGGATGGGAGGGAGGATGCTGGGCGCAGGCGCTGCGCAGGCGATGCGCGCGGGGGCGGCACCGTTCATGACGCCGGGCCTGGGTGGGTTGCAGCAAGCGGTGGCGGGCATTCCGATCCTGGGCGGGTTCGCGGCGGGGGCATTGGGAAGTGCTTCGGGGTCGTACCAGTCGGCGGTGGGCTGGCAGCAAGCGCGCATGGGGAACATCCCGTACATGGGGCGCGAGAACGGATCTGTCGCCGTGGAGGAGATGGGCGGGCCTGAGCGGTCGCTGCTGCCCCTGGAGTTGCGTCAGATCTTGGCGCAGGCAAAGGCCGACACTGCGGTCAAGCACCGAGACGTGTTCGAGGACGCGGACAACGACGTGAAGCGCGCCAAGGATCTGCAAACGGCGCTGGACGCGCAGGCGAAAGAGCAAAAGAGCAAGCCCAAGGCGATGTCACGTCCGGTGACGGATATGCCGGGGACGAGCAGGGGACTTCCCGGTGTGGATTTCGGGGTGGACATGGGTTTCACCCCGACGGAGGTGCAAGCCCACCTGGGTCAGTTCGCGCACGCCAAGGGCGGGCGAATGCAGACGTACGACATGTACCGTTTCCAGGAGGCGCTGGCCGCGCAGCGTGTGTACGGCGTGGACGCGCAGACGGCGGGACGGTTCCAGCGCGGCGGGATGGCCGGGGGCGGCGGTATGTCTGGGCAGAGCCTCGCGTCGGTGTTGCAGGGTGCGACGGCGATGGATCTGGAGGGTTCGCAGGTTGTCGAGCTGCTGACGACGTTGGTGGATCTGCAAACCAAGGCCGAGCGCGAGGGCATGAAGGTGAGCATGGACGAGGCGATGGCCACGGCTATGAGCCTAAACGCGGCGGGCCTGAAGGGATCGCAGGCGGGAAGGATCACAAGCGGGCTTGTTGCGTCTGCGCAGAAGACGGGCATGCACGGCGTGCAAGATCCAATGGACCTGATGTGGATGCGTGCTGCGGGCTACGATCCATCGGGCGGGTTGCAGTCGTACGAGGACGCACGCCGGAAGCTGAGCAAGAACGACGCTGCCACGAGGCAGAACATGATCGCGCGCTTGGTGGAGGGATCGGGTGGATTTGGCAAGCCTGGGGCTGCGTTGAGCCTCGTGGATCGAATGGGGGAAGCAGGAATGTCCATTGATTTCGATCAAGCGGACGCGCTGCTGAAAGCATTCGCCGACGGCAAGACGCCCGACATTTCGTCCATCCTGTCGCGACAAGCGGCTGGGGGCGGCATGCAGGACATGATCAAGTCGGCGAAGGGCCTCACGGGGGAAGTATCGCCCGCTGCACGAGGTGCCGCTGAGCTGGAGGCACAGCGTGTCGGGATCGGAAACGAGGTGGCGGGAATCATGAAGGGGATGGAGGCCAACTTGATCGAAACGGGCAAGTTAGTGGGCAACTTCAAAGACGAGATCTCGAAGCTGAACGGACTTGTGCGGTACGCGATAGACACTATTGTGGATTTCACGAAGGGCGGGTTTGGCGGTATGTGGGAGAAGATCAAGGCGTTCTTTGAGGAGTTGGCCCGCAAGTTGGTGCCGACGTTCTGATGGGCACTGCACGTCAAATATCGCCTGTCTCGCTACCTGGATTGGCGTCACAGCCTGGTCGCGCGTTTGTTGCGCCGCACACGCGTGCCCGTCTGCGCATTTATCCGGTTGCCGATCTGAGCCCGTTCAAGCGGTCGCGCAGCTCGCGCATGATCGTCCTGGATTGGACGGAAGACAGTGACGCTGCCCTTGTTTCGATCCAGTGGTCGAAGCAGATGGGGCAGTCCGCAGGTAGTTGGAGTGCGACGGTAAAGCCCAAGCACACGGAAACCGGGGAGCTGTTGGAGCTGACGAATCAGGCTGTGCTCGACGGGGACTGGATAGACTTGTCCGTGCTACGCAACGGGATTGAGATCCCAGTGATGCGCGGGGTAGTGGATTCTGTGAGGGAAGCGCGTTCAAGTGTCGGGGGTGCCACGTCGATCACGTACACGTTGACGGGCAGGGACCACGGGGCGTTTTTCGAGTACCCGATCACGTGGTCAAGCCTTTGGTCGCGAACGTTGGGGGAGCTGGCGCGCGGTCTGTTCACGGATCGGGTCCAGGGGTCTGTGGGTGGCCGACCTGACGAGTTGTTTTCGATTCTGATCACGGCTGCGTTTGACAGCAATCCGTCGGAAGCGGCTGCGGGGAATCCCGCGGGGCAGTGGGTGCTTCCTACGTCGTTGGCCAGCAAGCAGGTGGGCGAGCGTCTGATCGATGCGCTGAACGTGATCACGTTCGACGCGGTGCCGGGCACGAAGGGGCTGAGGGGTGGTTACTACAACCAGCCTGGGTTGTGGACGGTGGGCGAGCAGGATTTGCACTCGTTGCTCACGCAGTGGGCGAACCCGATGCTGAACGAGTTTTGGTACGATCTGGCGATGCCCGCGGCGTTCACGCCACCGAACGGCCTGTCGCGGTTCCTGTCGGTCAAGAACGAGCGGTTTGCGAGTCGGCTGGGCGGGCAGTCGCCGACGGCGGACGTGGAGCCCTTTGGGACGATGGCCGCGTTTTGCCGGGAGCGGCCATTCCCGACGACGGATCTGGGCCTGGACTCAATGTGGTTCGCGTTGCCGACGTGGAGGCTGCCAACCTGGACGCTGCTGCAAACCGACCTGGGCCGCGCAGGACACGATAGGTTCAATCTTTTTGAATTGCTGGCCGAGGTAGGGCTGGGCCCGAAAACGAATCAGGCAGCGTACGGCAAGCCTGTCTGGAGGCCGCGTGACATTGAAGTCCGTGGGCTGCGCGCTTTGCAGGAGTCCACGAAATACGTGGCCGAGGGCAAGGGGGGCGAGGCTGACTGGCAGGCAGAGCGTCGGATCTGGCAGCGGATCTTGCGGGATTGGAACGCGCCGAACCCGTATCTGCGGCAAGGGACGGTCGTGACGAAGTTACTCGCGCCTGAGATCCGAATCGGGCAGCGGTTGATCCTGGACGGTGGGGATCATGGGCATCAAGAGCAGTTTTACGTCGAGGGTGTGGCAGGGACGTGGAGATCGGCCACGTCCGGGGCGGGGGAGTCCAGCACCACGACGTTCACGGTTACGCGCGGATTCTCGGGAACTGACGCGGAACTGGTGGACGTAACAGAGGGGTTGGCCGAGCTGTACAAGGAGGCGTTCTGATGTTTCGACGACGACGGTTGCAGTCTGGCTACGAGGTGCAGCGATTGCCAACGGGGGATATCTCGCAGGCGGGTGTGCGTCGTGCGCCGCTGAACGAGCATCACAATCCGCAGAACACGCAGGGGTGGATCACTCCCGCCGTGATTTTGCAGACGTACTACGCGGACGAGGATGATCGGAACGGGTGGGTGGCAGGCAAGCAGCGGTGCATGCTGAGCGACGTGCGCACGATTGGCCGGTACACGCGCGTACTGAGCAAGGTGCCTCATTTGCAGATGGTGCACGGTCTGTGGGACGAGGATTTTCGTACGCCGCGGGGGGCGACGATCCACCTTGGGGGCGGCGAACTGGTGTCAGAACCGACGAGTGCGCAGGGGCCCACGCCTTCTGAGCAGACGGACGGGGATCACGTGGTGGTGGCGTTCCTGGACAACGATCCGGAACAACCTGTGATTTTGCCGTGGCAAGTGCCGCACCCGCAGGCCGGGTACACGCCGAAAGCGGCAGATGGCCGCGTGCGCAGGATCAGGCACAACGGGGTGTTGGTGGAGATCGACGCGGCTGGGAACGTGACAATCGACGCGCGGGGTGCCGCAAAGCCTGAGCTGGGGCCTGGTGGTGCGGAGCAGAGTAACAGTGGCGTGGGCGGGAAGGTGATGTTACGCACGACGGACGGGTCCAACGAGACGAGCCTGTTACTGGACGCGCAGGGGCGCATCCTGTTCGGGGGTGCACCTGGAGCCGGGGCTGCTGATCCGATTACGCTGGGCAACGAGCTGAAGTCGATCATGGGGGATCTGCGCACTGCCATTCAGAACCTGAAGTTAATGACCGCGTGGGGGCCCACGATTGGCCCACCGTTGAACCTTGCGGAGTTCGAGGCCGCGTTCAGTCGATTCGACGCGAACGAGCACAGCTCGGATTTTATTTTCGGGAAGAAAACGTACTGATGCCGTTGAACGTGACGTTGCTGGAATCGCGGCTGCGGCAGTACGTGCTCAATGACGCGCGCGAAGTGGGGTCGTACAGTCCGGATTTGGTACAGGATGGGGCTATGGCCTTCGCGGAGGCGTACGCTGGTTACGCGAAGGACGCGCAGTCCTGCGGCGGGCTGATCAACGTGACCGTGCTGCCCGCGCAGCAAGCGGTGCTGGCAAACCTGCTGGCCGCGGGGCTGCGGACTGCCCGCGATCCGGCTGCGGGCTCCAACGCGTACGCGAATGCGCTGACGGCGTTCTGGGCGAATCCGTTGCTGTGGACGCCCGTGCCTCCCGCGCTACCCGCGACACTGGTGGTCCCTGGCGTAACACCTGTGCTGCTCTCGCAGCTGGCCGCCTTTTCGGCCCCCACACTGGAGGCCAGTGCGGCTGGGTTGGCACTCATTTACGATGCGTGGACGCGCACCGTGGCGGTTACGCACCCGTTGCCGGGGCCTCCATTTGTCTGCGCGTTGCCGATCTTCTGACCCCTTGCACTTCCCACACTCGATCATATCCGTTACGAGTAAGAGCCGACGATGCCTTCCCTGACGCAAATACAGTACGAGAAAGCGCGCCAGTCCGCGACGGGGGACACCCGTTACGCGATGAAAGGCTTGTACGCGTTCGTCCTGCGGACAGGGGATACCGCGCAGCAATTCCCGCTGGTGATCAATCCCGAGGATTTTGAGTACACGCTGCCGTTTGCCGTGGAACTGACGCCATTGCAGGAGGGTGGCGTCGTCAGTGAGGAGGGCGGGATCGTAATCGGGGAGATCTCAATTGGGGGGACCACTGGTTTCACGACGCGCCTGTCCCTGGCCGATTCTTCGGAGCGACAAGGGAATCCCGAATTTGTGGGGGGCGTCGATCCTGGTGGCAAGGCCACGCTGACGAATCCTGACGCGTATCCCATGTCGGGTCACATGCACTTCTGGCGGCTGGGGAATCGGTGCTTTGATCAGTACAGCGCCTTGAAAAAGAACCCGGCGACGGCGCACACAACCACGCTGGAGTTTCACTCGCTGAAGGACGATCTGCACCTGCAAGTGGTGCCCCGTACGTTTAACCTCAAGCGCGGTGCTGGCCGCGAGCGCGTAACGTATCGGTACGCCATTCGCCTTGCGGTGGTGGGCCCTGCCGTCGATAGCGTGAAGGTGGAAAGCCCTGATGCGAGTGCGCTTGCCTCCTTGAAAAACGGCGTGGCAAGCATGCGCGATGCCGTGCAATCGCTGAACGCGGATATCATCGATCTGACGGCAGCGCAGGACGATATTCGCCGCGTGTTTGTCGGGGCAGCGGGTGTCGTGGACGACGTGCGCAGCGTGCTGGATTCCGCGACTGCGTTTCTGAACGGAACGCGACGCTTTCTGGATATCCCTGCGTCGTTCATCAATTCGACGGCTGAGCTGGCGGACAGCGCCTCCACGTTTTTCGCCAACGCAGGAGCCTTGCCCGCGGATCTGACTGTTGCGCTTGCGGCGACCTATGATTCGATTGCGGACGGCCTGGATAAGCTGTGGACGGGTTCACTGTTTGCGAACGCGCGGTTCGACGTTGAGTCTACGCAGCAACGGTACGCGGAGGCGACGGCGGGGTACCGCGCCGGGGAAGATCCGATCACAGACGAGGCAGTGACCACTGCCAAGTCCCGAGCGTCTGCTTCTAACGGGCGCGTGCCTTTGCGCAAGGCATTCGGCGAGGGCATTCGAGCGGGTGACGCTATCCGCGGGCGCATGGTTTCGACGGCAGATGATCGCAAGAATCAGCGATACACGGGTTTCCAGGAGCGGATCGTCGCGCAGGGGGACACGCTGCAATCTCTGGCGGCGAAGTATCTCGGGGATCCGAACGAGTGGAAAACGTTGGTAGAGCTGAATCGGTTGAGGCCACCGTACATCACAGCGTCTGCCCAGTTGCCGGGCACCTTGCATCCCGGTGAGCGTATCGTGCTGCCCGTGCGAGAGGTTGCGCCGAATCCTGATTCCTTCACCACGGGGAATCCTGACGAGGGAGGCAGTCAGATTGCCGCGCTGTTGGGGACCGACATTGAGCGCAAATTGCTGCCCAACGGAAAGTACGGCTGGTCGGTAGACACGGCGTCCGGTGGGACGGATATCCGCACGATTTCGGGAGTGCCGAACCTGGAGCAGGGTCTGGAGGGCCGCTTGCGCACGGAGCGCGGACACAACGTGCTGTACCCGAACGACGGGATGCGCAGGCAAGTGGGCAATCGTATCGCGGGCGACGATCTGGTGGGCGCGCAATTCGAGGCTCGGCAGCAATTGCTGGCCGATAAGCGAGTTGTGCGCATTGCTGGTTTGCGGTTCACGCCAGTCGAGGACCGTTTGGAAATGGAAGCGAACGTGGTACCCCTTGGGTTCACGAGCGCGCGCACAATTTTGCGCCAGTTGACGTAGGAGCTTTTTGAATGGGTCAGTTCAAGCCGAAGACACGGGATCAGATACTCACGCGAATGATCAATCGCGTCGTTGCCCGATCTTCGCTCAACGATCTGAACAACCTGTCGGACCTGAAGCAGGTGCTGGCCGCAGCTGCACGTGAGGACGACGACACGTACGTGCAGATGATCAACCTGCTGGACCTGTTCGATCTGTTCAAGTGCCGCGGCAACGATCTGGACGAGCGCGCGAAGGAATACAACCCGAGCCTGGTCAAGCGGTTGGACGCGCGCAAAGCCACGGGGACTGTCACGTTTTCGCGCACGGGGACCATCGGATCTGTCACGATAGCCATAGGGACGCAGGTGACAATCCCTGCGGACGGTGCACAGCCTGAAGTTGTCTTCACCACGACCACGTTGGGGACGATTCTGGGCGGGAACACGGTATCGAACGCGGTGACGGTGGAAGCGGCAGACGCAGGCGCGAGCGGCAATGCAGCTGTGGGCGTGATCAAGGGCTTTGTTTCCAAACCGTCTGGCGTGACTGGAGTGACTAACCCTGCTGCGTTCACAAACGGGCGAGATCGCGAACAAGATGACGCGTTCCTGAAGCGCATCGTCGATCAAGTTGCGGGGCTGGCACGTTGTCACGCGGCAGGGTTAGAACCTGCTGCGTTGTCGGTGGAGGACACTAATACCGGCAAGCGTGTGCTGTTCGCGAACGTGGTGGAAGATCCGATCAACCTGGGTCGCGTCACGATCTACATCGACGACGGATCTGGAACGGCAGAGACCACGGCGGTCAAGGTCGAGGAGGTGGTGCTTGCCGTCGCCTTGGGCGGCGAGACTAAGCTGAACCTGCCCGACAAGCCGATCAAGATCGAGAATACGTTCACGCTCCGACGGAACACGGTTGCCCTGGTGTTCGGTGTGGACTACACGCTGAACCCTGCCAGCGGTCAGATCAACTTGTTGCCGGGTACGTTCCCCACGGGGTTGACCGCAGGGGATTTGATCGACGCGTCGTACACGTACTTCACGGGGTTGATTGCACTCACGCAAAAGGTGATCGACGGCGATCCAGGGGACCGATCCAACTTCCCTGGGTACCGTGGTGCTGGTGTTCGAGTGCGCGTGTTGACACCCGCGATTGTGCAGATCGTTGTTCGTGCGAACATCACGGTGCTGGCGGGATTCAACCAAGCCGCTGTCGCCGCGGACGTGAAGTCTGCGATCAGCGAGTACGTCAACGGGTTGGGGATCAGTGACGATGTGATTCTCAACGAAATGAAAGAACGTGCGATGGCCATTCCTGGCATGTACGACGTTTCGTTTTTCCTGCCTGTAGAAAATCGTATCGTGCAAGACAATCAATTGGCGCGGTTGATCGCGTCGAACATCACAGTTTCGTAAAGGGAGAACCGAACAAAATGCCACTACCCACGCTGGTCAAAACTTGGCGATTCGCCGCAAACCTTTCGGTGCCCGCTGGCATCGATACCAACGAAACGAATCGCTACCTGTGGTGGGCTATGTACAACGCCCTGTGCGGACGGCTGCCTGACAATTCGGGGCCTCTGGCGTGGACGGATTCCGCGAACGCGGCAGCGGCGGCACCTGCTGCGCTGTGGGTGCCAAAATCCGAGGGCAATACGGTGGCGTTCGGAAACAACGACGACGTTAAGCGTATTAATACTTTTGCCGATGTCGTTTACGGTGTTTTCACGGGAGGCACATGGTCCCACCTGTTCAATTCGGCGCTGGGCCTCCATATCAGGCTCCGGTTCGGGAGTAACGGTTCGTCTGGGTCGCATTTTGTCGGAGACGCTGCCAATTTCGGTGAGCAGTCGGGCTTCAATATGTCGTTCACTGGGTACGGCACTTCAAACGGAGGCACCAATGGCTCGCTGACGGTACCCCCACTGACGAGCAGCGTGAACAATCACGCGCAGTTCAACGCTGGCGATACTGTGGGGGTTGACTCCTACGGTCCTACGGTCTGGGGAGGCACGGCTGGTGGGGCCGTCGCTCACAGATTGCACGTCATGGCGTCGTCTGACGGCAAAGTCTGGCGTATCGTCGCGTTCCGCAGCGGGCGTGCCTGTATGTTTCTCAACATCGAAGAACCGCAGAGCCCTGTTGTGATTCCTGGTGCGCCTGACCGCATCTGGAACGGCCTGGACCAACCTATCGTCGCGTTTCACAGGGGCACTTCCCACGATGCAGACACCACCCGTATTCTGCGCTTTGACCGATGGCTTGCTAGCAGGACTGCCTCGTCGTTCATGGCACAAAACGGCAACGCGACACAGGTTGAGCGCACCTTGCTGCAATTCTCGTCAGAGAACCCGTGGGGGCAGAGCACACAGTCACTCTGTCAGTTGAATTCGATCTCTTTGTTGAACGGGTTGTCGCCGATTTTGCCGCTGGGCTACGTCAATGTTACGGCGGGGTACTACGGGCGTGCGGGGATTGCCACTGACTTGTTCCACGGCGTCAGTGCGGAACTAGGCGGCCCTGCGGAAGGTGACTCGTACCCGTTGGCCGGTACGCGAAACTTTGTGCACCTGGGCAGCTTCGTCCACCCCTGGAACACCACGGTCATGCAGACTGCGTAACCTATGGCTGATTTCGACGGGGAATATCTGGCGGGTACCACTGCCGAGTTGTTGGAGGATGACACGTCCGGTGCGGGCGATGCCGAGTACCGCGATCCGTGTCCGCCTATCGATCCTGATTACCCGGTGATTTCTGGGTTGGAGTCCGATGGCTGATTTCGACGGGGAATATCTTGGCGGGACCACGGAAGCGTACGGCAACGACGCTCCATCGGGCGCTGTTGCCGCGGAATATCTTGCCGGGATCACGGACGCGTACGGCAACGACGCTTCCGCGGGCGCGCATGCGGCAGAACTGCTGGAGCTGGGAAACTGTTCGCCTCCCGTCTCGTTCATCCCGCTGAGCCAGCGAAAGATCTTCGGCAACCACGGCGGGGATATCCTTCGCTTGACGGGGACGTTTCCGATAGGGGTACCCGTGGCCGTGTCAATCGGGCCCGTGGGTGGCCCCTACTTGTACCCTGCGTACGGTGGATCTGGATATGGGTATGCACCCCGTTCGGCAGACGGGGTATCGCTGCCCGTCGTGCTGCCCCCTGTTCCCTTTGTCGGGGACTTTGCGATTCGAGTGGTAGTGCCCCCGTCCGTGGAATTGATCGTGCAGGCGGGTACGTTTGTAGAACGTGCGTGGTACGGAAAAGTGCACGTCATGCGCAGTAGCTTTCCTCCACAAGCAGAGACGGGCCCTCGTCGCTTGGACGCCGAGCCCCCATTGGTGTCGTAATGCCAGTCAACGAGTTACAAGCCACGCTAGATGCGATTGCTGAATCCGACAACGAGATCGGAGGCACACTCATTACGCGCACGCGCGAACGTGCGCACATCTTCGGGCAGAACGACGCTGAGGTCAGTGGGTCCAGCCTTACGAGCCTGGTGGCCGTGTTCGACGCGGGAATGGTGGGCATGGGGCTGGATATCATCCAACCTGTTGCGGGTGCTTTCACAGGGAACGAGGGCAGTTACGTGATCGCGTCCTACGTCAATCCGACGTTGGTTACGCTGCACAAGATCGACGGAACCGCAGCTGCCTTTTCAGCACAAAACCCGGTGCGCTGGCGTTTCACAACGTTACGCGTGGAGAGCACGCTGGGATTCCCGCGCAATGATCGCGCGCAGGCGTTGTGGATCGGCGAAGAACCCGTGGCGATTCCGTACGCGCAGACGGTGCTGACACCTTCGCTGCAAGAGTTCCGCGGGTTGGGTCCGCAGCGCATGCTGTTCGTCACGATCCTCGCGGCAGGGAACACGATCAGCGCAGACGGTGCGATCTTTTCCGCGGCTGACGTTGGACGCGCGCTGTGGGTGTACCCGCGCGCGACACTGAACGGCAACGAAGGCCCGCGCTTGATCCTGACGGTGGCAGGCAACGGCAAGAGCTGCACGGTGAGTGGATCTGCGTTTGCTGCCACGGAATCGACTGACGGGCGGATTGCGATCAAGCAGTACGACACGGATCGAGGGCACCTGAGTGGGCGCGTGCCCCGTCGTCCGAAGGTGCGCGCCCCCATTCCGGCGCTGTCGGAAGTGGTAGACGCTTCGCAGTCGTACAGTGCGCTCGACAAGTTACGCCGAGCGATGCTCACAGCGTACGCCGAGGGGGACGAGCTGGACCGGATCGGACGCCGGTATGGGATCCAGCGATTGCCCGCGTTGGGCGACGAGATTTACAGGTGCTTGTTGCAGGTGCTGCCGTACTTGCCGCGGGGGACGGTGTACGGCCTGGAGCTGTTGCTGGAGTGTTTGTATCCCGGTGGGGGTTGGGAGATTTACGAGGACTTGGAGTCGTTTCCGAATCAGGTGTTTGTGCTCCTAGAGTCCGTAACGGGGACCACGAATATCAGCGAGGGTAAAACCTGGATGGTCCCGACGGGAGCCGACGTTACGCCGTCGGTGGATCCTGCCCTGGGCGGAACCGCGCAGGGACGCGGGCATCGCGAGCGCAAGGTGATCACGGGGGTGTCGGCCCTGACGGCCTTGGCGCACACGCCGACGAAGGTTGTGGACCTGCTGGTCGAGCCGTACCAGCAAACCCTAGAAATGGGAGTGCTGCCAAGCGCAGCGGCACCCGTCTGGACGTACGTTTCCGTGGCGGGTGGTGCCGAGGTAGGTAGCTTCGCTATCGTCGCTACAGGGCCTGGGCAGACCGCTTTGGAGTGCACGCCTGATGCAGCGTCGCCGACGGCCAACGGTGGCCGGTATTCGCGTGCCCTGGACCGGCAGGACTGGGTGCCGGGCTCGCGCGTGTCCTTTGGGTGTTGGTGGAAGCCTGTCGCGATTGGCGCGGCCACGGGCTACGCCTGGTCGGTGGAGGTGGACGATTCGGTGGTGGGGCGCAAATACGGAGCGTTCTGGAACGACACGGGCTGGCAGCTGGGCGGGACGCTGGCAGACCCTGGCGCGATCACGGGCACCTGGAGCAACGGGCCCTTGGTGATCGGTCGCTGGACTCGCATCGAAGTGCTGAGGGAGACACGTCCGAACGGGATGCACGAGGTGGTGCTGTACCGAGACGGCAAAGAGGAGGCCCGTGCCAACGTGGCCGGGTTCGTGGCGTCTGGCGGGTCCACGATCAGCTTCGGGTACTCGGGGTCGTCACCCGCGCAGGACTGGACGGTGTACTGGGATCGGGTCCGCGTGCAGGTGTCTTCGGAGCGCAACCATTTCAATCTGCGCCGAGCTGACGGAGCGTTTGCCGGTGGAGGCCCGCAAATGTCGAGCGTGGCGGGATTGTTCCTGTCGGGGGACACTGGCCGTCGGATCCGGATTCGGAGCGGGGACACGCGCGCGCAGGGTGAGTGGGGCGTGACGTACGTGAGCGGGACGATCTTGTCTTTGGCCGGGATTGTGCAGGCTGATGCGGCGACGCTGGAAACGGTAGCTGGGCTGCACTACGTGGACACGCTGGACGTGTCCTTCCGGGTCGGTGACGTGGGCAAGCAGATTGTGTTGTCGGGCAGCGTGCTGGGCAACAACGGCACGCGCACGATCTTGGCCTTCGTGAATCCGAGACGGGTGCGCGTCTCGGGTGCTGTCTTTGTCAACGAGCAGTCTGTCGATTGGCAATTTCACCCGTACGATGGGGTGACGAGCGGGGCCTTCCCGATCCAGTCCGGCGTGGACTGGGAATTGGTGGATGCAGGTACTGTGTCCGGTACGACGGTCACGCCACGGGATCCGTTTCCTATCGCATCGGGCAACGTGGACGTGCAGTACACGACGATCCCAAGTGCTCAGATCTTGCGCGACGAATTTGTGCAGAATGATGGGGCAGCGGCGGGTCCGCCTGACGAGTACTACCCGTTTTACGTATTCGACGTTGATCGCGCTACGCGGGAGCTAGTGAATAGCATTACGATTGCCGGTGTCCTGCCAGCGTACAAACGGAAATTCTGAAGGAGAAACTGAACAATGGATCGCGTGAACATTCTGCCGAACGAGCGTGTTGGCCTGGACGATTTCGAGGACGGAGCGGGCGGTCGCCTGGTCGAGCGGGATCTACTGCGCCGCGGGCGCACGTTCTTCCTGCCAGCGGGGCGCGCGACGGGCACGACGGGCACGCAGGCTCGAATCCTGAACGGGTTCACGCCTAGCACGATTGCGTTTGGCGTGGACGACTCGCTGGTGCTTCACCGTGGCGCGGGATTCTTGCCGTACCTGACGGACACAAGCGAGATCGAGTTTGGTTTGCTGTTCGGTGGCGAAGGCGAATCGACGCTGGAGGTGGATTTTTCCACGGCACCTGCGTCGAGCGTGCAAGCCCTGTGGATCCGTGCAACGGGAACCTACGCGGAGTTCGAGAACCGCGTGTTTTGGAATCCGTCTGTCGCAGCTGAGTTCGTAGACAGTGTGTCCACGAGGCTTGTTGCCGGGTGGGAGGTCACGTTTCAGGATGCTGCTGCACCTGCCCCGCCTGGGAACGGCGAGTGGATCAAGATCGCGGAGGTGACGATCAACGGTGCCGTCAAGATCTCTGCGTACGCGGATTATCGGCACCTGTACTTTGAGGGGGATGCGCAGGGCGCATTCGCGACGGAGTGGGGCAGCGGGGCGAATGATCGCAATGCTGCGCGCGGCACCTACGGCATTGGAGATCAGCACCTGTGGGTGCAGGCCGTTCGCCGTCAAATGAAAGACATAATCGGCAAAACGGGCTGGTACGAAGCGCCGCCGAAGTCTCTGGAGCAGCTGAAGGA
>Ga0172362_10001190_pt1 | contig 22144 bp, 28 predicted proteins | sample LakKivs1_kivu2a2_FD_114534 | JGI IMG/M metagenome (GOLD analysis project Ga0172362, IMG submission 114534) | Sediment microbial communities from Lake Kivu, Rwanda - Sediment s1_kivu2a2 | ecosystem: Environmental > Aquatic > Freshwater > Lake > Sediment | place: Rwanda: Western Province, Lake... | reverse complement strand
TCTGCTCCAAAAATTTTTTCAAACCTTCATTAACGGCAAATTTCAAAAGCGTTTGAAAAATCGTCGGGTTTAACAGATAAATGATGGCGAACGAACCCAATAAAATAAGCACGGCCAGCCATTTGGTGTAAATGCCTCGAGTTCGAACAAAAAGAACAACTGACAAAACGGCAATAATAGTTGGCCCGACAATTTTGATGTCAGCCAACGGAACATTATAACCAGCCACAATTGTCTGAGTTTCGCCCAAAAACGCCCCTAAATCAAAATTGATTTTAAAAGCAATGAACAAAATTTCCAAAACAAAAATTATCAACAAAATCCAGGAGGCCCATTTGGTAGATTTGCCCTCGGTCCGGTAAACCTCATAAATGACTGCGGGCAGCAAAGATAAAACCAAAACTAAAGGATTGTGTTTTAAAAAGCTTATTAGTGCGCCGCCAATCGCCACTATCATCAAAATTGTGCAGATTAGAGCGGCGTATTTGGTTGGTTTGGCCATGTTAATATTATAGAAAAATTAAGCGCAATTGTAAATTCAGGTATTTAACTGATAATTCGGCAAACGCAAAAAAGAGGATGATTCAAAGCATCCTCTTTTTTGTCTTAGATTGGGTAAACGCATTTAAGAGGCTGGCGAACTTGTTGGTTGGGGCCTTAATTGAATTGACTGGGCCGTAATGCTTCCGTCTGAATTTGACTTGCCATTCACCATAACTGTTTTCCCAATTTCCAAATCGCTCGGAGCTCCACTGACAAACTTACCGACCTCTGTGCTTTCGGAATAAAAGACGATTTTTGAGCCACCATTCTGAGTTTTAACCGTGATGATCTTATCATCTTTAGCGATAATTTCTCCACTAACAAAACCGGCGTTCATCCGACCATTTTGCACCCTCATTCCTGAACCGTTAAGCCCGCCGGTCATCGGGAAGGCATCGGCATTGACGGTTTTTTTGTTTTGGCCGTATTTCACCCCTCCATAAAAAGCTCCGGCAGCTACTATAATTAAGACAATAATAAATATCGGTAATAATTTTTTTGTCATAAAATTAATGTTTATTAAAAAATCGTCGACTAAACGATTATGCAAAGAATTTAATCATTATTCGTAACGCAATGCCTCAATGGGATTAAGCTTAGATGCCCTCTGGGCCGGATAATAACCGAAAATAATTCCGATAGCCGTTGCCACGCCTACTGCCAATAAAATTGACATAATTGAAACTTTGGTCGCAATGTTGCCGAAATGAGAAACTCCCCACGCCAAAACCCATCCCAAACCGATACCGACAATTCCGCCGATAAAGGTGAGCATTACTGCTTCCACTAAAAATTGCAAACCAATATCTTTCCGCTTCGCGCCAATCGCCTTCCTTAATCCTATTTCGCGGGTCCTTTCGGTAACGGTCGTAAGCATCATATTCATAATGCCGATGCCGCCGACAATCAAAGAAATCCCGGCAATGGCGCCTAAAAGAATGGTAAGAGTTGTAGTTATGGAGGAAGCGCTGGCAATAATATCCGCTTGGTTTAATATAGTGAAATCCGCCAGCGTCGCATTGGAAATGTTATGACGCGACAACAATAAGGTGGTAATTTCATTCTGTAGTTCAGTCATTGACTGTTGATTAATAGCGGACACATAAATAGTGGAAACACGATCACTGCCCGATAAATACTGCTGGGCCGTAGTTAATGGCACAAAAATCATATCATCTTGATTACTAAAACCACTGCCACCTTTTGCTTTTGTGATGCCGATTACCTTGAAATTAATATTTTTAATTCGAATAGTTTGACCGAGTGGGCTAGAACCTTCGCCGAATAAATCATCGCGGACAGTAGGACCTAAAACAGCTACCTTGAATAAACTTTTTATATTTTGTTCGGAAATAAATGTACCTTCGGCTATTTGCAAATTCCTTACTTCTAAATAGGCCGGGGTGGTCCCCACTACAGACGTATTAGAATTTGTTCCTTTTGCGCTAACCTGATAGCGTCCGGAAACTTCCGGAGAAACGGCTTTGGCCAAACTGATTTCTTTTTGGATGGCTTGGGCATCTTCTAAAGTAAGTGTTTGTGCCGAACCGCGGCCAGCGCTTATTTGAGAACCGACGCCGCGCTGCATTCCAGGCATAACCATTACTAGGTTGGAACCGAGCGCTTCAATATTAGATTCGATTGAGCTCTGTGCTCCTTGGCCGACAGAAACCATGGCAATTACCGAGCCAATGCCAATGACAATACCTAAGATAGTAAGACCTGACCGTGCCTTATTCGCCAATAAAGCCATCGATGTTTCTTGAAATAAATCGCTGATAAGCATAAATTTTATATTTTATTCCTTGATGCCGCTCACGGCCTTAGACCGATTGGCAGCCCTATCTTCAACTATTTCTCCATCTTTAATAGCGATAACTCTTTTGGCGTGTTCAGCAATATATTTTTCATGAGTAATCAAAATAATGGTGCGGCCCTGCTCATTTAATTTCTGGAATGTTTGTAAAACAACATCTCCGGTTTTACTGTCCAAATTCCCGGTCGGCTCATCTGCTAAAATCAAAGTTGGATTATTAATCAGCGCCCGAGCTATTGCGACCCGCTGCATTTGTCCACCCGAGAGCTGATTAGAAAGGTGGTGAAAATGAGATTGGTCAAAACCAACATCGGCCAAAGCTGTTTTGGCTCTGGCTTCACGCTCTTCCTTCGGAACGCCAGCATAAACTAACGGCAGCATCATATTTCTTATTACCGTTGCCCGAGGCAAAAGATTGAAAGATTGAAAAACAAAACCAATTTGGTTTTTCCTAATATCGGCCAGCTCATCATCCGTGAGGCCAGCAACATCTTGGTCATTCAATAAATATTGGCCATTGGTGGGAGTATCCAAGGCGCCCAAAATATGCATCAAAGTGGATTTACCCGAGCCAGACGGACCAATTATCGCAACGAATTCTCCTTTTTTAACCTGAAAAGAAACTCCTTTAAGCGCCACAGTATCGCCTGCCTCGCTTTTATAAATTTTTGTTATGTGTTTACATTCAATCATAATGATTACCGCCCTCCGCCCAAACCGGGGATTCGAAGGCCATTGTTTGACGATGGAGTAGCAGTGGGACTGGCGCTGATAGTCTGGGTAACCACTTGATCGCCTTCTTTAAGTCCGCTGATAATTTCGGTATAGCTATCATTGGCAAGCCCTATCTCAACAGATTGCTGTTCTGGTACTTTATTTTTCATAACCTCCACATAATTTGTATTGCCCTCTGTTTTTACGGCAGCATTGGGCGCCAATAGAACATCTTGTCTGGCATCGGTAATTATTGCCGCGGAAACGCTCATCCCCGCTTTAATACGGCTATCAGTTGGGTCAAAAGCGATTTTAACGCTATAACTAACCACTCCCTGACTGACTGTTCCGATTGCATCAATTTCCTCAACCTGGCCGACAATATTTAATCCATCAATGGCATCAAAAGTTAGGGTGGCTTTTTGACCAGCTTTAACATTAGCCGCGTCAACTTCATTCAAAGTGATTGATGCGTATAAATCTTTGCTGATAAGCGTGGCAATAGTTCCGTAAGATTGCAATGAATCAACCGAATCGCCTGTATGAACATTTAATTGCGCTATTATTCCAGAAAAGGGCGCAGTAATATGGTATTCGCTTAAATTCGCTTTGGCATCGGCCAAAGCATTCTCTTTTTGTGCTATGGTAAACTGCTGCATTTTAGTATCCAATTCATCGGGACCAGCTTTCAAATCTTCTAAAGAAGCGCTTTTCTCACTAATACTTCTGTCGGCACTTGCTAACGCCTCTTTATCATTTTGAATTGTATCTCGAAGACTAACGATATCAGAAAGATAAGTGTTAATTCGGCTGATATAAGTGCTGTCATCAGTCAACTTAACCACCATATCAACAGACTTTACTGTATTGTATGTTTCTTCAAATAATACATCTAAAACAGCGGCTCCCGAATACCTATTAGCCTTTTGATAACTTTCCAAATTGTCAGTATATTGCTGCCAAACAGAATCGGAAGAAATGATGCTGGCATTTAACCACTGACTCGATGTTAATTTTGAGAAAACCGACATAATACCGGGCAATCCAAGAATGATATCCGATACGGTTTTGAATCCATCCTCATAGTCTTTAGCAAGATTTTCTTCGGCATTCTCTTTCGACTCTTTGGCTTGCGCTAAAGAATTTTCTGCTTGCAAAAGAGAAACGACACTCGGGGTTGCCGTTAATTTTTCCAAAGATAATTTCGCATTTTCCAAACTGGTTTCAGCATCCCGAACAGCTTTCTGTCCGTCAGTATCATCCAACTGCGCGATTAAGCTCCCTCTTTTTACTTCATCTCCGACCTTCACCGGAACATATAAGACATCGCCGGAAACTTTCGCCTTGATTGAAACTTCATTAACAGCCGCCACCTGTCCGCTTCCAGAAACAGAGATAATAAGCGTTCCTTTTTCAGCGGCTTGAGTCAGGTAACTAACCGCACCAGTGGTTTTATGCAAGGCCTTATATCCGAAAATAACCACTACTAATACGACAATCACAATAATTCCGGAAATAATCTTATGTAATTTAATTAATCTTAATACATTCGCTAAAAATTTTTTTACCATAACTTGTTTCGGTACCGATTAGACGTTCATTGTGATGGACCGATTGGTGGCGTTAATGATGGCTTTTTTGTGGGTAGCGGCGGCATAACCCTGATTAATTTTGCTTCAATCTGGCCAGAATTGTTTGGCTCGCCGATAACTATCACCATATCATCCATTTTCAAATCGCTTAGTTGAATTGTGGCTTTCAAACTTTTAATCACAGTGTCATCATTGATTAAAATCGTCTTTTCAATGTCATTGCGACCCTTAATAACAATGTTGGAGCCGGCTATTTTTATAATCTGGCCGAAGGTGCCGTTGGCCTCTATAAAATCTTTGTCGCCAATCCCATCCAAAAAACCATTTTGCGGTCCCCCGAAATTCCGATGATAATTGTCGCTCCAGTTGCAAGAAAAATTGGCCTTTTTTGCCCCGACTATGGCGCCCGTCTTAAAAGCCAACAAAATGATGACTAACGCCAGAATCACCAAAAGAACACCCTTAAACACCGCGGATTGAAAAAATTTATTTATATCCATAAGCTTGATGGTTTATTATTAGCTGCTTCGACCCAGAAATATTTTTTATGTTTCTGATCAATAATTTAAGCGATTCCAAAAATATTAAAGCGATGAACAAAAAGAGAATTAAGCTCGCCACCGGTAATGTCTCTAATAAAGATAAAATGAAATTCTTCCAGTGAGCCATCACAATGCTGGCGTCAGAAAAAATCAGAGAGAAGAATTTAAGAAAGCCGGACTCCGTCAATCCCGATTTCACCATTTGAAAGCTCGGCAAAAAAGACGCCGCCGAAGCCAGCAACAACACCGACAAAAATATCACCCTTAACCTCAAAGAACGGCGCTCTCTTTTTTTAATAACCCGAATTATTCTGGTCAAAAGACCAGCCGGAGGTTGGGGCGATTCAAAATAATCAAATAATCGTTCGTAATCATTATTCATAGGCCATTAATAATACGGCTAAAGAATGCTTTTTGGTGCACCCATAAAAATCTTTGATATTAATAAATTGTTTCAGGAATTGTCGCTGATGATTTTTCTCAAATTGATAAGGGCCCGGCGATGACGGCTTTTTATGGTGTTAATGGATTCGCCCAAAGAGTCGGAAATTTCTTGAAAGGTGAAATGAAGGTTATAGTATAAAAAAAGCACTGTGCGGTATTGGGGCGGAAGCCGTTTCAATGACGAATTGATAAATTCGGCAAGGTCTTTGCGGGCAAAAACCTCGTCCGGCAGAGGGGTCGGGTCCGCCAAATTAGCCACTACCTCATTTCCCTCTTCCTCGTTGTCTTCGCTAAGAGTTGAAAAATCAGAGAAAGGAATTGCCTTTTTCTTCCTCAAAAAATCTATTGAGGCGTTTTTAGCAATACTGAAAATCCAAGTTCTGAAACTTTTTTGCCGCTCCCGGCGCCGACTTCCAAAATAGCCCCTGCGAGGATTGAATTTTTTGATATTTTTCCAAACTTTCACAAACACCTCCTGAGTAATATCTTCTGCTTCGGCGGCGCCGCCCACATACTGATAAATAAAAGCATAAATGGGGCTGAAATACCGCTCAATTAAAAGCTCCAGCGACTTGCCGTCGCCTTTTAAATAACGGGTGATAAGCTGGATGTCACCTTCTTCTGGTATAAAACAGATTATAGCACAAAAAATAACGAGGTTCTCGTTTTTCAAGAATGAAAACCCCGTTATTTTTTGTTGAACCTGAATTTGTTCTTTAAAATAATCCCTGCATTTACCGCATCAAGGCAAATCGCTGCTGGAGTAAAATACTGATGCATTAAAGACGATTTGTCTTCTGAGTGTTGGCCTCCTAAGATGTGTCCCATTTCATGCGCAATAATCCAAACCAGTTTTGTAGTGTTTTCTTTGGATGGCTCGGACACTACCAGAATCTTGTCTCCTCCGATTTTGTTCACCATCCCCACATAGTTTCTGACAAACAACGAAAAGAATAAATCAAGCACTGGATCTGTCTGGCGGGGAGAATAAGCGGTGATGATTAAAACAACGTCGCAACTACCCGGCGCTACATTGTGTTTCAAGAAAACCACTTCGTCCTTCAGGGGGCAAATCTGGAATTGGCTCTCTGCCATCGTTATAAACTTCTCTACAGAAAATTTAACGCGGTAGCCCCTGTAGTATTCGGAGGCGATTTCAACTGCTGTTCTTATGTCTTGTTCCCAGCGGGGATTTTTCTGGCAGATTTTCCGGCCAACTACTGCCTTAATTTTAATTTCCACAGGTGCCATTCCCTTGAGATTTTTTGAATCAACATCGATGATGTCTCCAAGGAACAAAATGGAAAGAAAAAGGAGGATGAGAATCGGCTTTTTCCGCGGATTTGAACCGGTCATTTCAAATCTCCTTCGTGTTTAATTTTTAAAAGGTTTTGACCACTTATATTATAGCAGATAAAAAAATATTTATCAATGGTCGGCGGATGATTTTGGATCTTTTCCGTTTTTATAGAGAATGGTAGAATTATTTTAAGGATAAAGGTCGTAAATAATAGTTATCGGAAATTAACATATGGATCCAGTGGGACCAGAAAATAAGAAAAATTGGACGCTTAAAATAATTTTGATAATTATCGGCCTCGCTCTGATAGTTTTTGGCATTATTAAAATTTTCGGAGGGCTAAAAAGCTCGGAGAACTCTGCCCTTGTCAATAAGTTTAATGAAATTTACAGTTTATCCGCCGACATAGGCAGCAGCATGAAAACGGCCGGCAACCTGCTTTTGGGACTAGCAGCCAAGGAGAATGCCAAGGATTATGCCGGAGCAGCCAAAGACATAGAAACAAGTCTTTCGGAATTGAGTAGCACGACCTCCACGATTAATTCTCTGAACAATAAAATTTCGGAGTTTAAGGCAATGATTGGGGCTGCTTCTGACGCATCGGTGAAACAAAGCGGTTTGAAATTGGTTGATTTATTAGAGCAAAGGAGTGTGGTTTTTTTAAATTTAATCAGCCATACTAAACAGCTGATTGAACCAGCCAAAACTTATTATGAGGCACTGGCGGCTGGGGAAACCGGAACTTATCTTGAGAACAATCAGATTACCGACCTCAGTCAAAAAATCAACGAGGACAATAAAACGCTAACGGCATTAGCGCCGCAAATAAATACCGCTGTTTCAGATTTTGCCAAGGCCGCCAAGTTCCAGCTGAAAACATCGCAATAGCGGCCGTATGGAATCTATGTGCCGAATCGTTCTTAAATTTTCTTAAAAATCTTTCTTAATTCTTCTTTGGCTTGGTTTAGAATTTTTTTCCTTGTGGGGCTGAGATTTTTGCCGGCTCGATTAATGTAAAAATTGAGCATAGACATTGCCGACTGATATGAACTTCCTTTTCTCCTTCGGCTTTGTTCGGCTGAGTCCTTCAAAGACAAGGCGATTTTCCTTGGACTGCTCCAACTAAAAACTCCCTCTTCCAGATCCAGGGCATTGCTTTTTTCTGTCACGTCCTTTGACCAATACTTGCGTTTTGATTTCTCCTTTTGTTTTCTCATTAATATTTGTATTCTATCAAAAAATCGCCTCCAAGGCGAATTTAGCTCTGCTTCGCGAGCTTCGTAGATTTTTGTTGCGAAACAATTCGCAAACTTCTATTTTGATAACATCCGAAAGATGTAAGTCGCGATTATCCAGACAATGGATGCGAAGATGGTTCCTGCGATAAAACCCGAGAGCGCCGAGGCAAGAACTCTGCCCAATCTAAACCTAAATACCCTCTCTTCCCACGAAACAAAATCGTTAATGAGTTTATCCATAGTGGATTAAAAGGCCTTATACCTCTAATTTTAGCACGCTGAATTGAAACTGCAAGTGTTCAATACCATAAAAATTAAGAGGTTTGCGAAAAGTACAACTTCATAATAAGGTAAGCCATATTTTCCTTTTTTATTTCGCCATTAACTACCATTTTAAAGGCCTTCTTTATGGAAGTAGGCACAATTTTTATATCTTCGTCTTCGTCGCCCTTCTTTGATGCGGGAAAAAGATCGGTAGCAATGTAGGAATACAACTTCCAATCCAGTGTCTGGCCAGAACCACGAATATGAAACAATTTTAGCTTTTTTGCCCTCAAGCCAGCTTCTTCCTGAAGCTCTCTCTTGGCGGCTTGTAAGGGGGTTTCGTTTTTTTCAACTCTCCCCGATGGTAATCGCCACAGATATTTTCGATGTTTCAATCTATATTCCTTTTGGCATCGATAGCTAAAACGGTAACGGTCGGCAGTCTTGATGCTTGTTCAAATATTTTTATTTTTCCGCTTGGGAAAATCGCTTTAGCTTGTTTAATTTTAAATATGGCTCCTTTAAAGACCGTCTTATATTTCCCGACTTTTACTCTTTTTTTAGTCATATATTTATTTTATCAAATCTATCACAAAATGGCTAACTAAGTTTTCTCAAAAAATAAAAAGAGCACAGTCCGGAATCCAATCCGGATTGCGCTCTTGGGGCGTTGCAAATCAGCGAATGCGGCTCGATAAGCTTTCGCCGAATTGATTATGGAAGTATTCTGTTAGATATTCTACAAATTCTGGTCCGAAGTTGCGAGGACTAAAAACGAAGGGGATCCACTCCTTCACGCTTGTTTTCCAAATGGCGACTATGTTTTTGGTTTCCTTTTGGTAGCTCATGAGGTAAACAGGCGGGTCATCTTCTTTACCGCTGAGTAGCTCTGCTTGGACGTTCAATTCCAGTAAATGTTGACGGTCCTTGTACATCACCTGCGGCGCTCCATTGCCGAAATCCTCACAGACGACGATGACGGTCTGGATAAAGGGATCTTTTGCTCGTCTGGCCTGGCGGATTGCATCGCGAAGGGCATAAATGGGGTGATATTCGCACATGACATCTCGAGCGCCAAAAAAGGTGTGGCTATATGTTATAATCGATGCGTGATATCTGCGTTCCGGATGCAACTGTTGAGGAGAATAAGCATCATTTACCAGCTGTTCCCCCTGATAGATTGTTAAGATGGCCGACTTAACCAACTCAAGAGGAGCTTTGGTGATAGACACCCTCTTAAAATCGGAAAAAAGATAGTCGCTCATCTTGGTTACAACCGCGATTCCGCCAGCGGGGGCGCCGCAAACAATTTCAAAATCCTGACCCAGATCCTCAAGTAGGATATCTCGACAATTCCCGCAGGGCGATGCGATGTTCCCTGGATTTCCGGCAAGAATACCTAAAATAACGTTTTTGTTAGCTTTCCTTCCGTAATGGCTGCGAAAGGCGGCAACCGCCGCCTCTTCAGCGTGCAGGGCCTGACAAATGCCGTACTCAATATTGCCGGCTGCCAGCATTTTTCCGCCAACAACGCCGATGCCTTCTTTCACGAAGTATTGAGAAAATGACGGATTGGCAACAACGGAATTCTTGGCTATTTCCAGCGCTCTGATATATTCACCGGTTCTCGCTTTTTGTTCGTCGGAAAGGTCAATAATTTCCACCTTTCCGTTGGCATCAAGCCGCGCAGCCTTAAAATCCCAATTACTCATTGCATCTCTCCTTTTTCTTAAATTTGTCTTTCCATATTTATATGGGAAGAAGCTAATTATATACTACCCCACTTCATATTGTTGTCAATATTGTTGATTAGTAATTTGAAGTAGTTTAAACGGGCTTTTCCGCAATGATTCTTATCCATTTTACCTCCTTTCTTCCGGCATCATCAGGAAAAAGTTTTATCAACAATAATTTAAAACCGATTTTATTTAGCAGCCTCTTCGTTTCTTCCTTAGAAAAATATACAAATAGTCTATTTTCGTTAGAAAGTTTATCAGTAATATAGGCGCTGCCCCTGCCCGATTTCACTGCAATAAAGATTTTTCCTCCCGCTCTTAAAATTTTATAAAAATTTTTTAATGCAGTCGGAACATCCTTTCTCTTTATATGTACTAATACGGATGAAGCCCAAATTCCATCAAAATAGCCCTTGGGGAATTTCATCTTAAGCAAATCCATTTTAATGAATCTGGCTTTTGGCACATATATTTTGGCTTCATCTAAAAATTCATCAACCAAATCAATTCCTATCACCTCAAATCCTTTTTGGGTGAATTTTTTTGAATCCCGTCCCCCGGCGCAACCGACATCTAAAACTCTACCAGCCTTGGGTAATAATTTTATAAAATTGAAAAATTGCTTGGGAGTAATATCTTTTATGCTTTTGAGATAACTCTTGCCAATTTTCTTGTAGGCTGTAATCGTCTTTTTGTAGGCGCCTGGGTGTTTCATAATTTCATTTTATCATTTAATTGCAAAAATTTTAACGTTGTATAAAAGAAAAAGGGCCATCCATGACGTATGGATGCCCTTGTTTTGAAGATCCAAGATTCTAGTTGTGGACTGCGGCGAAGCGGTAGCGGCCGACCCACCTGCCAGCCCAGCAGTGCAGGTCCAGCCCGCGCCCGAAGTCAAAGCTACGGAGGGACACGACACAGCGATCGCCGCGGCAGTACCGCCAGACAGAGCCCAAAGCCACGATAGGAAACTCTCTTTGCTTTTCAGGGTATTTAGCTCCGAAAGCTAGGAGCTCTAGTAAGGTGGCGGGCCTGAGACCGCGCTGGTCCAAATCGTGGATAACATCTTCCGAGCTCATGGCTCTGTCGTAGTGTACGAGCTCGATGTCGAGCTCGACTTGGCCCTGGCCCTGGATTGGGAAGTGCTTGACTGTGATGTTCGAGTTGACCCAGTCATAGTTACCGGCCCTAATCATCTCAGCCAGAGATTTGGAATAGTCAACGATTACCGGAAATACTTTTTTCTTCGCAGAAAAAGAGCGTTTTTTCGGTTTTTCTGCCCTCTTCTTTTCCGCTCTTTTAACAGCTTTTTGAAGTTTCTTAAGCGCGTCGTCTTTTGAAAGATAAGAGGAAGGATTTCTCTCGTCCCAATTCAACTCAGAACGAGAAGAACCTGTACATAAAAAAGCCTTGTCCATGATTGACCTCCTTTTTCTGTAAATTAAAAGGCTTTTTGGTTAGAGACTAGTCTCATGGCAGTATAGAATCTTGGAATATGAGGTTTTTAAGGAACCTGAGGATTGAAGCCCTGAAAAAGTGGGCAGATTAAGATAGCAAAATCAGATGTTTCAGGACTACTTGATTGTCTAGATTATACCATTCAAATAATTTCTGTCAATATTAGAAAACAAAATCTCCTTTTTAATAAGGAGGGCGAATTCTACCAGTTAGTCGGTTTTTAGCTCCGGGGAATGAACAAAGTTCGAACCTGGATTAATGAAAATTTTGATGCAGATGTCTTTATTGTTATGTTGCCGCAGCCGTCAGATTTGAGCTCTAGCCTATCTTTTCAAGACTATTATGATCCTGGCTAGCCTTAAAAATGGCAAGGAAGACAGGCTTGTTGGCTCAGATTAATTTTTCATGGGGATGAAACAAAGTTCGAACCTAAATCAAATAATAATGGAGATGGAAGTGATATTTTTCGGCAAATTTCTCCATCCTTCTTGTGAATTAAAAAGGAAAATAATATGAGGCCGGCCAACAAAGCAACGGGGTTCGATACTATCTTTCAACAAAATTCGAGAGTAAATAAACAACAAAAGCTGTCAGGACAGCAAAGAAAATTAAGGTAAAAATCGCCATTTCCAGAGCGTGCTTTCTGGGTTCTTTTTTGGTTGGGTAATGATATGCCCACTCACTGTAGGTAATAAGATATGCCATCAGTGCAGCGATTATTGCAAAAGGAAGAAAAACCAAATAGATAGCCAAATAATTCATAAGGACTTGCTAACTACTAATTAAGCGTGCCCATTCTTTAATGCCAGAAGCATGATTGCCGAAGCGCCGCTAAGAATTGCTGCATAAATAAAACCTGAAGCTGGAGATACGGCTGACCACAGGAAGCCGACCATAAAGCTGGAAGCAAAATCTCCGACGCCGTCGATTGTCTGCAGCACTCCGTAGCCTGTCCCCCGCAGGTGGGAAGGTAATAAATCAGCGGTATAGGCTTTTTCGAGTGAGGTGTAAGCCGCGGCGCTGATTCCGGAGAGGGCGAACATCAAAACGAAAAACCACATGGTAGGAATCGGATACGCCAATCCGATACACATGATTCCAAAGATAAAAAATCCGAAGAAGGCAAGCAGCGTCTTTCTCCCGAAGATGTCGCTTAAGTGACCGATAACGTAATCGGCTCCGGCCTGGATGACATTGCGAAGAGCGTAGAGCAAGACCGAAATGCTTCCTGCAATCACGAGACCTGAAACCGGACTCATGATCTCTTGAGTCCGCAGAAGAAGCAATGTTCGATTGAAATTTCCGATGCCGAACACGAACATTACCAATAAAAATATCCTAAATGATTTGGGCAGCGAGGCGATATCTTTCCAGAAGCCCACTGACTGCGGTTGCTTGCCGTCCTGATCACTTTCTCTTGTGAGCAAAACGACAACAACTATTGCTATAATTCCGGGTATAAAAGAAATCAGAAAAATATTTTTTACTCCGACATGGGATAGAGCGAAAAATACGAATAGCGGAGCCACGATGGCACCGAGCGTGTCCATTGCCCGATGGAATCCGAATGCCCTGCCGTAGCAGGCAGGTGAAACCGAATCGGCGATAAGGGCGTCTCTGGGAGGCTCTCGTAAGCCACGGCCGATCCAGGCGATTGTCCGATAAAACAAAGCTACGATCCAGCTGGTGGCAAATCCTGTTAAGCCCGCAAAAATTCCTGTGGCGGCGTAGCCAATGGCAATCAATCCTTTTCTCTTCTTGAGCTTGTCGCTTATCCAGCCCGAGAAAATTTTTACGAAACTTGAGGCGGCGTCGGACAAGCCGGTTATGATTCCCAAAAGCTGCGGAGCCAATACATTGCCGACGAGGTTAACCAGGAAGGTCGGCAGGACCGCCGTTGTCATTTCGTGGCTGGTATCGCTAAAGAAGCTTGTCAACCCCATTCCGAAAATATTTTTGTTTAGCCAGGAAAACTTGGTTTTTATCTTTTCATTAATTTTCATAAAAATATAGCTTCTATGGATGTAGAAGCCATTAGCTGCCTTACAGCGTTTAAGCGAGCCTCATCGCTCTCGTCACATTTATCTGAATTAATTATATCCCCACTTAGGTTTAAAACAAGGGGGAGAATTTGCCTAAAAAGGCAAAAACGCCCGGGATATTCGCTCCGAATTGTAGACAGCGTTAGAACCATTATCCAACGACAAAATGAGTATATTTACATACCAGATTTAAGGGAATACGCTAACGCATAACATTTGCCCCACCGCACTATTCACTATTTCTTAAATCAATCGGCTTATCGCAAGCCCCACAATTATTCCTGCTATAAAAGCAAGTATTCTTGCTACCAATGCTTTCCGTAAAGTTGTTTTAAGTGTTTCCATATTCTAAAGTATAGTGTGCTTTTAAGAAAATTAACTTATTCTACCTCGCAATTTACTATAGTTTTTAAAAACATCAATTGGTTTTATTTCAGAAATCTCAAGTAAAAAGCAGCAAACACCAGCACGAGGCCGATGTTTACGATGAGTCGTTCCCAGAATCGATGCCTGAAGAACAATAGATCGATGCCGACGACAACGGCTATCATGACCACGGCGTAGATTGTGAGCAATATCGGCCTTGTCATAATTTAATTATAATACTGGGAGTTCTAATGTCCACGACGGGTATACAAAAATCACCAATGTTTCATTGGTGATTTTTGTTGGCTCCGCGGACTGGCGCCTCTTAGAACCTCTTTGATGGAAATTTAATATAAAAATCGAACCATTTCAACTATCCTACTTTATGATTTTTATCGCCTTGCCTTCTATTAAAGCCTCCGTTATTTTTTTATAGGCCGAAGATAAAATTCTCTGATAAGTGCTTTGGGAAGTATTCATCCTTTTCGCTGCTTCTTCTTGCTCCAAATCTTTGATATTTCTCAACCTTAACGCCTCTGCTTCTTCAGTGGTCAATTCAATCACTTCTAAATACCTCATCGGCACGCCTTGAGGTTTAAAATAAGTTACGTTTGGATTGAATTTTATTCTTCGGCAAAGTCGTGGTCTAACCATAAATTGAAATTATTAAAACTTAATGATAATCTTATAATTGAAGAAGGTCTCCCCAGCCCTCTCGAAAGAAAGGGCTGGGTTCTCGGCCTTCTTTTATTTTTGGGCGCTGAGTTCAGAAAGTCGCTCTTTAACGGATTTCAAATCCTCTTCTAAAATCTTAGCTTCTTCCTCTAATATTTGTTTTTCGTCCTTTGGCTTAATTTCCGAACCAAATCTCCAGAATCTACCAAAGCCACGACCAAATCCTCGTCTAAAACCCATTCCGCAAGGACCTAATCCCCAACCGGTGCCTGCCCCCATTCCCCAAGGCCCAGTTCCGTCTCGTCTTGGCATAATTTTTACAATAATTAAATTTTTATTAGTAAGAGGAACGACCTTTTATTATTGCTTCCCCTCTATTATGAATATACACCCATAACCATACTCTTGTCAATACCCTTATTCGCCCCAAACCAAAAAATCGCCCTTTGGCGACCTTTTTGTCTGAGTGACAATAAGCAAGATGCCTAAAGCCGCCACAGCGAAGATACCTAGTATGATCCAAATCTTTTTCATGTTTTTGTTCTTCCAGTTTCGAATTGTAAATAACGTTAGAACTATAATCCAACGACAAAATGAGTATATTTTATACCGAATTTGAGTCCACGAATTTAGTTTGTCAAATTCTACTTCGCCCCGCTACTCACTATTTTTAAAATTAAAATAAGCCACGGGTGGACTGTCAAAACCACTCTCTAACACCCTAAAATTTATAGCGAGGAAAAATCTCACTACATTTGTTGAAAAATAAAAAATAACCTGTGCTAAACCTTTCCTTTCCCTTGCTCGTACTTTCTCCAAGCCTCTGAAACAGAAGGTTCGAGAACGTCTAACTCGCTAAGAATCTTTGCTTTAATGTCTGCCGTGGTTATCTCCTCTTTTCCTTCTGCCAACTGTATTACTACGCTTGAAACTTGTTTTGCCACTCCATCCGCTCGCTCCTTCGGGAGATTAGCTTCTGAAGCAGCGGCCATAATTGATACTTCAATTTTTTTCGCATCAAAGGGTTCTTTCTCGCCAGACTTTTTTATAACAAACTTAGCCATAAAATTGATAAAATAACTTAACTAATTAATTATCGACCCTTTACCCTTATTCTACCAAAAAACCGCCTAAATAAAAAGGTGGTTTTTGTTTGGCTTGCACTGAGGGCTTCGACTGAGCTCAGCCGAATGTCCTTGCCGAAGTGCTCCGCACTCTGAACAACATTAGAACCATAATCCGGAGGCAAAATGGGAATGTGTATATACCTGATTTGGCTACACATCGTGAGTGACATTAGAGGTATATTAAAAAATCGGACTAGTGTTTTTTAATAGCTGCTGAGGGTGGTACAAATCTACTGAACTACTACAAATCATTGACAAATCTGCAAATGTCGGGTACGATAGTATTGGAAGATTAAAAATTTAAAATATCTGGAGGTAGACCATGTATTATGAAAATGCCTTTATCACCGAACCCGAAGAACATCTTTTGGGTAAACTTCTTATGTGGCCCTTCCTCATCCTTATGGCAATTGCCTTGCCAGTAGTGAGAATGTGGTTTCTCTTGGGAACCATCACGGCTATCTGGAGTATAATAAAGGGCAAAAAAGAAGGTGGCTGGCGTAATTACTTCGCTAAAGAACTGGTATTTGGCCTCAATCCATTTTCTAACCATCCAAGTATTTGGGATATAGTTCCCCTGTGGCCTATTGAGGCAATCAAATTGGCTATTTCTGGCGAGCCACATTCTTATCAAACTGATTTCCGACTTGAAAGGTTTAACGAATATCGACGAGACCCCCAAAACTATGGGATGCATCTGGACACAATACAGAGATGTATCAGAGAAGAGATCAAAGGAAAAGAAACGCAGGGAGCTAAGGCTGCCGAAAAGATTTCCGAGATTTATGTTGAAGGTCGCAGACCACTTGCAGCCGCAGTTATGGCTTCGGCTCTAACCTTCAATCCTTGCCTTGCCCAAACCAAAGAGAAGAAATCAATCGCTGCTCAGGTGGAAATTTTTTCAGATTGGTCATTAGAACGTCAGCTATGGTTCCGATTCTATCTGGGCCCTTGGATTGTTTATAACCAGAATCGTCTATCAGCCGACGGTAAATCCTTTTTTAGTCACATCGGCGCGGGCAGAAACTTTCAATTAACCAAAGATATCTCAGCGACTTTTATGATGGGTCCTCAATACACCCTACCACTAAATCAAATAGATAGAGTGGTGGGCTTTGTTAATTTCAGACTCCAAACAACAGTTCTTGATTTAGTCCTAAATAACCGTCTCTCTTGGGGACTAAACTCCAAAACGCCATTTGCCCAAAAACACGTCCAAAATATAGGTATTTCTTATATCTCCTGGATTCGCCTACGAAGTGAAGAAGTAAGATCTATAAGGAAATGGCGGGAATTTCAAGTAGGCCCCGAATTTCATTTTTCTAAGAGCTTTCTCAAATATCTCAAATTCTGGCCCTACTATGATTTTGCCAGACACAGCGCTGATTTAAAAATCCACTTCATTTTGAACTTTTAATAAAGGGGATCTTCAGGCTTATCGCCTGAAGATCCTTTTTGTTTCTAAATAGCTTCGATTTAGCTCCGCGGGCTGGAGGCCATTAGAACCAGTTTGATGCAGATTTAAAATAATAAATCTCGCTTTCTTATTGTTTCTTAAAAGCCAATGATATCAAAAACATTGAACTGGCTGCCAAAATAACAAAGGGGCCAGCTGGTAGCGAGAATGCTTTAAAGAGTAAAACGCCCGAAACACAAGAAATAGCCCCAATTATTAAAGCTCCGAAGGAGTATTGAAACAAATTAGAAGCAATGTTTCTGGCCGCAGCGGCTGGAGTGATTACTAAAGCACCCATTAAAAGAGAGCCAGTTACTTTTATGCCCAAAGCCACGATAATAGCAATGCAGAGCAAAAAAATGAAGTTATACTTTTTGGTATCAACATGTTCAACTCTGGCTAAATCCTCTGAAAGACTTGCCAAAATCATTTTAGAGAAATTTTTTTTAAGAATAAAAAACACAGTTAAAGATAAAATTACTGAAAAAACTGCATCAGAAAGGCTTATTTTAGAAATATCACCAATTAAAGCAGTTGAAACTTCACTTTCTGGTAGGAATAAAAAGGCAATAGCTACGCTGGCCGTAAAAACAATGCCAGTTAATGCCTCCATCGGCAATTTAGTGTGTATTTCAAAAAACCAAATAAGTAAAATCCCGAGAAGTAAAGCGGGAATAGCTCCCCAAGAAGGATTAAAGCCATAAATTAAAGCTAAAGCTATTCCAGGCAAAGCGGCATGACCCAAAGCGTCGCCGACTAAAGCCATTCTTTTGGTAACCATTAAAGAACCAAGATAGCCCGCTACCCCACCAATAAAAATGCTGACTATTAAACTATAGAGAAATTGGAGATCCATAAATTTTAGCTAAATTTTGAGGATTGATAATTTCTTCAGGTGTTCCATAAAATAGTTTCCTTTTATTCAAAGCCAAGATTTTATCTGCTTTCTTGCAAATCTCCCCTATTTCATGACTGACCAAAATAATACTTTGCTCTTTTTCTTCCCAGATTTTAACCAATGAATCATAGATTGTCTCTCTGCCGTGAATGTCAATGTATAGCATCGGTTCGTCCAAAAATAGGACATCGGGCTCATCGGACATTGCCCAGGCAATTAATGTTCGTCTTAACTGGCCTGAAGAAAAAGTATACAATTTCTTTTTTAAAATTTTTTCTGAACCTTCTATTCCTACCCACTTAAGAGCTTGGAAAATTTTTTCAGGAGTATCTTTTTTAAACTGAAAAAATTCCTTAAGGTTTAAAGGAAGGTTTTCAGGAACAACAAATTCATTTGGCACATAACCAATATGAACACTATCTCTCCATTGAATTTTTCCTTGATAAGGTATCAAACCTAATAGAGTTTTCAAAAGAGTGCTTTTCCCCGCACCATTTGGTCCTAAAACCACCAAAAGTTCTTTTTCTTTTAAATCAAAACTTAAGTCTTCAATAACTTTATCTTCACCAAAATCCACATTTAAATTCTCAACTTTCAAAATAATGTTTTTTTCCATAATTAATTTACCTTATCATTCAGTTAATTCTTCTACCTCTTTCTTTCCCTCTTCCAATTCTTTTGCTTGTTCCGAATCCTCTCTTAATAATAATGTCTGAAATTCTCCCATATGAGTTTTTTCTTCTTTGGCTATATCCAAGAGAATTTTCTTGATATTTTCTTTTTCGGTCATAGCCGCCATTTGCTCGTAAAGATTCACCGCATCCAGCTCGGCTAACATCCCGACCCTTAATATCTCTTTATCTAAATCTTCTTTTTTAATTTTATCAAGATTAATTGGTATTTGTGATAGCATATTTTTATTTGCTTGATTTAAAACCGACCTTTTCTAATTTTTATAGCCTTGCCATTTATTAAAGCTTCGGCGACTTTCTTTCGAGCCGAAGTTAAAATTCGCTGGAGAGTGCTTTGAGAAATTTTCATTTTCTTTGCCGCTTCTTTTTGCTCTAAATCATTTAAATCGCAAAGTCGCAGAGCTTCCAGTTCGTCTACATTCAAATCAACCTCCTCTAACATAGATAAAGGCACTGCCCTGGGTTTAAAATAAACCACGTCTGGATCAAACAATACTCTTCTTGGTTTTATTGGTCTTACCATATTATTCTCTAATTAAGTTAATTCTACATTTTGGGCACAAAAGCTGCGAACAAGGAATGCCGCGCTGGTGGGGAATTTTATAGCCGCATTTTGGACAAACGCAATAACCGCCAGGCCCACCCCCTTTAGCTGTTTCAAATTCTCCTCTAAATCTTCCTCTCCTTTGCCAACCAAAACTTCGGCCAAAAGCTGGTTTATAAAACCCTGTTTCCACTTCATGGCTCTTAATTTGAATGGCAACATAAGAAAGATTTTCAATTTCTTTCATTAATTTCTCTCTTAGATTATCGGAGGTTTTTGTTGCTTCTTCTACGCTTAAATTATTCGGTAATTTTATTTCTAAATTAACGGTGATAGCCGAACCTTTTTTCTGGGTCTTTAAGGACGAAATTCCAATGTTCTGCGCCCTGACGATTGATTTTATTTTTTCTTCAATTCCCTCGCCTGCTGAAACATCAAGTAAAGAATCAACTGCTTCTTTACCCAAGGAAAAAGATTTTTTGATAATATAAACGCCAATTAAAAAAGCCATTGAAGAATCTGCGTAAATCCAGTATTTCGCTAAAAATAAACCAGCAAAAACCACTAAGGAAGTATAAACATCAACCCTTGAATGAATTCCGTCTGAAAGCAAGCTGATGGAATTTTCTTTTTTGCCATAATGAATTTTTAATCTGGCCATTATTTCGTTAACAGCTGCTGAAAACGCCATTACTCCAAAGGCTAAAAAGCTAATTTTAATTTTTTCAGGATCAATGAAGTTTCTATATGCTTCGTAAATAATACCAGAACCTGTGGCTAAAAGAATAATTGTAATAATCGTGCCGCTCAAGACTTCGAATTTGTAATGACCGTAGGGGTGCTTTTGATCTTCGGGTTTTGCAGATATCTTAATTCCAATATAACCAACGGCTGAAGAAAAAATGTCCATAAAAGAGTGAACCCCCTCTGCTAAGATGGCGGCAGAACCCGAAAAAACGCCGACAGCCACTTTGCCTCCAGCCAACAGCCCATTTGCCAATATTGAAATAGCGGCGATTTTTTCTTTCATTTTATTGCTAATTTATGTGGCTGATAATTTTTTGAAATAATCCCTGGTAATCTTGATTTATTTCAACCACGGGCTTCATTTTTATCGTTGATTCCATAAAATCCTTTCTATAAGGAATTCTCCCTATAATCTGAATTCTATTTTCTTTTGCAAATTCCCCTATTTTCTTACAAAAATTTTCGGCAAGATCAAACTTATTTATTACAATTCCGTGCTTAATCCTAAAATGATTGGCAAGATACAAAACTCTTTTTAGATCAAATAAAGCTGAGGGTGTCGGCTCGGTTACAGCCACGATGTAATCCGTGCCGACCAAAGAAGCAATTACAGGGCAACCGATTCCAGGTGAAGAATCTATAATCATTATATCAGCTTTTGTTTTTTCATTAATCTTATCAGAATATTTTCTGACTTCGGCCACCACTTCCCCCGAAGCCAACTCTCCTAATTTAAGCTCACTGGAAACTAAATTGACATTATAATTTTTTCCCGTATAAATTGTGCCGATTTCCTTTTTAGTTTCTGTTATCGCTCCAGTCGGGCAAGCCACAATACAAGCCTTACAACCAATACAAATATCTTTCACAAAGGCAGGGAATCTCCCTTTAACAGAAACAATGGCGTTTTGCTTGCAAACAGAGGCACATTTGCCGCATTTCGTGCATTTCTCAAAATCCCATTTTGGGATAGGTTGATAAACAATAGCGTATTTTTTTCTTTTTATAGAAAGCAAAAGGTGATCATTGGGGCATTCAGCGTCAGCATCTACCAAGATAGTATTAGTTTTTCTGGCAAATTCTACTGCCAGAGAAGTGGCGACCATTGATTTGCCCACACCGCCTTTTCCGCCAGTTACTGCAATTTTCATAATTTATGTTGCTCGCAGACGTCTCCCACATCTGCCCTTTTAATTTTGTTATTTTTCCACATCTCAAAAATTTCCCTTACCGTTTCTGCCTGACCCACGTATACATCTATCCCTAATTGCTCGCATAAATTAAGGGCTCTTGGGCCAAGCTCTTTACATAAAAGGATATCTGCCCCGTGTTTTTTCATAAGTTCTGGCGGCAATCCTTTGCCGCCCATATGTTCAGTGGTGTTATCTATAATCTCAATAACCGCACCTTTTTCATCAATAAAAGTATATGTTTGACAACGGCCAAAATGTTCGGCTACCTTGTCATTAAGCCCTTTTTTACTATTAGTCGGAACTACGATTTTCATCTTTCAGTCTCCGAAGGAAAACAAGTTCCCTACGGGGTAAATTTTTTAAGTTTACCGTCTATAAATTCCTGTAAAACTTCTTTGAGTAAACCGTCGCCGTAATAAATCGCAATATTAAATTGCTTTAATACGTCTAAAGCTCTTGGGCCTACATTACCAGTAATTACAGCATTAACATTTTTCTCCGCCATCAGCTGAGCTGCGGAAATACCCGCTCCACCCATCTGATCTGCACTTTTATTTTCTATAATTTCGGTTGCCTTTATCTCTCCTTTTTCGATCTCGGCAATAACAAAATAAGGACTCCTACTAAAAACATCGCTAACCTCGCCGCTAAGGCTTTTTTCTTTTGAACTAACGGCTATTTTCATAATTTTAACTTTTATTCTTTTATTTCCTTTAGAATTTCGTTTTTTATTGTTTCGTTAAACCCAGAAAAAACC
>Ga0172362_10001187_pt1 | contig 22156 bp, 17 predicted proteins | sample LakKivs1_kivu2a2_FD_114534 | JGI IMG/M metagenome (GOLD analysis project Ga0172362, IMG submission 114534) | Sediment microbial communities from Lake Kivu, Rwanda - Sediment s1_kivu2a2 | ecosystem: Environmental > Aquatic > Freshwater > Lake > Sediment | place: Rwanda: Western Province, Lake... | reverse complement strand
GGTCGCCGGCGGGAAACTGGTCGCGCGGCACTTTCTCGACCAGGCTCTCCTGGCGCTGGCCATAGCCGGCCTCGGGCGGAAGTGACACCTTGACTCGATCCCCCTCCGACTTGCCGAACAGCGCGGCTTCGAGACCGGGAACGATCATGCCGGCCCCTTGCATGTACGAGAGGGGCTCGCCGTTCTCGTCCTCCTGCGAGGAATCGAGGACCTTTCCTTCGCTGTCGGTGAGGGTGTAGTGGATGGTGACCACGGTCTTGTCGGCTATCTGCATGCGCCCTCCTTGTTGGGAGATGCGCTTCTTATCACGAGCCCGGCCTCGGCGCTTCGTGATTCGGCTCGGCCGAAACCAGCAGAGGAAACCTCGCGCACAGAGATGGGCCCTGCAGAAAACTGCCCGGCCGGGCAGCACCGCTCGCCAAAGGCGCGCCCCGGAGTCTGCCCCGTGCCAGGTTCAACCTGACCGCCGGGCCAGCCCCGGCTGCGAGCGCACCCCTATAGGTCTCGCTGGCTCGACGCGCCCAACAAGCCCCCAAGCACCGCACCGACCCCTGCCCCGAGCACGGCCACCGCCACCGCGACCTCCTTGCCGTGTACGGTTCCTATGATGCCGAAGAGAGCTGCACTCACGAGAGCGCCCGTGAGCGCCGCCAGGGGGTGCTCGGCCATGCGCCCGAACACTCCCTTCTTTCTCAGGTTCATGCCGTTTGCCATCGCATGCCTCCATCCGTTGCCCTGTCGAATGTCCGAACTTCCACGCGCCCAGGACGAGCCGCGTCCACGGCCGGCCCTGACGCCTCACCCGCTTCACATACCCCCGGTAGCAATGGCGTGCAACCTCGGACCGGGATTCCAATCTTCTACTTCCGAGATCTTTCGCATGGCGCGACGATTTCTTCAGCAGCGGCGTCAAGAGGCGGGAAGCTCCGGCCTAAAGGCTGCAGGCTCCCGTGCAGGGCCATGAAAAACGCGATCGTGGCCACCCACCGATCAATTTGCAGCCTCCCGAATCCCAGAACCTCGGAGAACAGGGTGGCGCAGCCGGGGAAACGCTGCGGGTCAGGGGAGAGCCGTGCCCGCGAAAACGTTCCGCGCCGCGTCTACCACCGCCGCCCCGGAAGCAGCCGCCGCCGCGTAGAGGTCATTGCCAGCGTTGACGGAGGGAAGCCACGCGGACGAATCACGGCGCAATCGCACGCAGACCACATGCCCCCGCCGCAAGCCGCAAACGCGCGAAGTCAGGGACCTGGCGCGGTTGCTTCGGACTTCGCGCTCTCCATCTTGCCGAATCCGAAGAGCGGGATCTCCTTGCGCGGCTCGGTTCGATCGTTGCTCAGGACGACAAGCGTGCCCACGGCGCCTCGGCCGTCCTGCTTGACCCGTTCTTCGCGGACCTTCACATCGACGCGGTAGCTGCCATCTGCAGAAGGCCCCTCGACCGAAGCTGCGAACGGTCCCTCGACCACGGTCGCGCCGCGTACCTCGAAGCCCGGCTGCGAGCTGCGAATCGTGATGGGCACCACCTTGGGACCTGGGACCTTCATGTTGAAGTAGGGATTGGTCGGAAAGACCTCCAGCGTGCCCTTCACCTTGCAGGCATAGGGCATGGCGATTTCCTTGGGACTTGGCAGACCGGTCGAAACAAAGAGATTGCCCGAGTGCGTCCCTACCTTCTTGCCCTTGCACAGGATGCGGTACCCCTTGATCCAACCCTTGGGGCCGGGCAAAGGCGTGATGCTCGAGTCTTCTCCGACCGCCGATCGCTTGAGGCGGACGGCGGCTTTGCCGACCATGGTGCCCACCAGCCGCACCTCCTGCGACCGCTCTTCTCCGAATCGCATCTCGAGGTCCACCACCGAGGCGTCGAAGGCCAGGCGCGGCGTCACCGTGGCCACAAGCTCGATGGGAATCTTCTCGGCCGAGGGATCGTTGGTATGGAGGAGCAAGACCTCGCGCAGAGGACCGTAGAGATCCGAACGACAGGTCACCTCGAGCTGGCCGCGCGCCCCGGGCGCGATGATCTTCGGGTTGATGCTCGCCGAGCAGAATCGGCTTGCCTCGATCGCTTTGATCTCGAGCGGGAGCGAGCCCTTGTTGGCCAGCGAAATGAGACGTTGCACGGGCTCGTCCTGCACGACCGGCCTCAGCTCGAAGCGTCCCTCGGCAAGCTTGAGGTGCGGGGCGGCGCCGCTTCCTGTCGGCACCTCCGCCTTGCCCGGACCTCGACGGCAGGCGGCAGGGGCAAGGGTCAGTGCCACAAGCACCGGCCACACGGGGCAGGGAGACCTCTTCGTTAGAAGTACCGTCAAGTCATCACGACCATCGTTGTGAATCTCTGCGCCTTCGTCAGCGCCTGCTTTCTCTTACACCGAACCTCGCGTGGGTCAGGAGCGCTAGAACACCGAACGGGTTGAATCTGTTGTGAAATCAAGCAGACCGCGTGGTTCTGAGAGAACTTGGTGTTCTGGCGGGACTAGCCACAGAGAACACAGAGGCCCGAAAAGAAAGGCGTTGTGGGGCTTCTATCTGCACCCTTTCCTCTCCATCCGTCTCTGTGGGTGCCCTCCGTGGTGAACTTGAACTATCCGAGAATCGACCGTTTTTCAACCCGTTCGGTGCTCTAGGGTCATTTCGGCCGTTTGAAGATGTAGAAGCTACTCGTAGCGTACTGGGATAGCTCCCACCCGTCCGCACCGAATGCGTTCAACCTGCACGTGATGAAGCCGCACCCACGAAGCCCCCGTGGCTCGGAAGCGCCGTCTGGCAGCGTTACATCCGCACCGGAGTACCCTCAAAGCGAGCTGCCAAGAGCACCGAACGAGCCATGACCCACGTCTTTCCGGCATGTCCACCACAGAGGGCACAGAGATAACGGAGGGCGCAGAGAAGGAGTGGGCTTGGGTCTAGATGCGGAAGCTCCTGTTCTCTCTGTGTTCTCCTTCACCTCTGCGCTCTCTGTGGTGAACATCCCAAGAATCGTTCGATGTTCTAGCCGCCCTCGGGGCCGACCACGGGCGCGACCGGCGGCTGGGTGGCAGCCCCCGGTTCGCGCAGGAGAAACACGAGAATCCCCAAGCTGGCGAGGTTGCTCGCGGCAACCGCCAGCGGTCCGATGACATTGCCCGGCACCTCCAGGACGAGGAAGGACGAAGCCGCCACGGCAAGGGCGGCGACGTAGGCGATGTCTCCCGCCAAGATGGTAGGTGTGCGATGTTCGAGGGCGGCCAGCCCTTCCCGGTGACTGCGCAAGGCCACCGTGATGGGAAAACCCGCGAAAAGCAGGGCCGCGGTACGGACCAAGGGCAGATCCGCGGCAGGCAGTCGCTGCACGGACCCGTAGTACCACTCGGCAAGCCCCGGCAGGAGAAAGACGAGGGGAATGACGGAAAGGATGGCGCCCGCCACCGCCGAGAAGCGCAGCGTGCGCGTATCCTCGCGCGAGCGGGGCGGGAAGGCGATCGCCACATTCTGCACGCGGCTGGCGGCGTAGGCGGCGGGATTGGCGATGCCGGCCGCCAGGTAGTAGGCGGGCAGCATGCGCTCGGGCTGGCCGGCGCGGGCGATGACCCCGCCCAGGATCATTCCCGCCAAGGTCATGAGAAATCCGCCGAGCGAGAGGGGAAGCGCGAAGACCAGGATCGTGCGCCGGGAAGGCGCCGCGGCTCTGCCATCGCCGAGCGCGGCGGCGTAGGGCCGGCTGTACCACCACGAAACCAGGACTTCGAGGCCGACGGGAAAGGTCTGGCAGACCATGGCCCAGCGCGGACCGACCAGCCCCCACGCGCAGAAGAGGGGCGACAGCGCCAAGGTCAGGCCGATGCGGGCAAAGGTGGCGATGCTGGCGCGGCCCGGGGCACCGCCGTTGTAGAGCAGGACCTGGTACGGGTTGCGTGCGTAGAAGAGCACGTTGAGGAGAATGGTGAGGGGAAAAGCCTCGACAGCGGCGGCCTCGATGGAAGACGGCAGGTTGAGCATTCTCCCGAACACGAGGTGGCCGACCGCGGGAATGCAAATGACCGCCTGGACCAGGGCGGTGACAAACGAGAGGAGGTTGTTGACCGCGATGAAACGGGCATAGGCGAGCCGCGAGGTGGCGAACACCATGCCCGCCGTGACCAGGCCGGCCCCGAGGGTGCCCACGAGGAACATCACGATGTTCGCCTGTGCCACGCCCGCCAGGTTCAAGGCCCCGCCCTCGCCGTGCGAGGCCACCATGGCGATGAGCGGGTAGCTCAGGCTCTGCGATGCGGCCTGCAGCGCGAGGGGGACGAAGTAGGCGGTGAGGCTCGGGGGCTGGGGTGCGGCTCTAGGATCGGACATTGATGCGACCGGAACTTGTATCGGAGGACCGGGACAATACTGCAAGCAAATCGGCAAAAGCCAGGACGGGCAGAGGATGTATTCTGCGCCCCGTGATCCGCATCTGCACGTCCCACCGCACCGAAGCGCTGCTGGAGGCGTTCGTCGAGAACCTGACCGACGAGCGCAGACGCGATGGGCCCTTCGCACCCGTGCGCGTGGTGGTGCCCAACCGCAATATGGAGACCTACCTGCGCCTCGGGGTTTGCCAGCGCTGTGGTATCGCGGCCAACCTCGAGACGACCTTTTTGCGCAAGTTCCTGGCCGCAGTCGCCGCGGGCGCGATTCCCGGCGCCCAGGTGGTGGATGGGGTTTACCTCGAAGGCCACCTGCTCGCGCTCTTGCACGACGAGGCCCTGCTGGCGCGGCCGGTTCTGGCGCCGGTGCGCGGCTATCTTGCGGCCGCGGGCGAGGAGCGCGATGCCGTGGATCGGCGCCGCTGCCAGCTCGCGGCCGAGCTCGCCCGGCTCTTCGACGAGTACGCGAGCTCGCGGCCCGACCTGCTCGCCGCCTGGTCAAGAGGCGAGGACCTCCCTCGCGGCCCGGCCGAGGCCGAGCCCGCCGCCTGGCAGCGCGCGCTCTGGCGCGCGATCTTCGGACCCGAGGGGCGGCTCCGCACACGCGCGGGCAAGGAAGACGTTCGCCGACGGTCGCTTCAAGCCCTGTGGGACGAGGCCATGGCCAAGGAGCCCCCGCCCTTCGCCGGCCAGACCCTGCACGTCTTCGGGCTTTCCTACATGGCGACCGCGTACCACCGCATGCTGGCCTCGCTGGCGAAGCAATCCGAGGTGCGCATCTACACTCTCGGCCCCTGCCGCGAGGACTTCGACCCGGGCTCTTTTGCGCCAAAAGCCTCACCCGAGGATCCCTACGGGCTTCTGCAAGAAGCGCAGCCCGCGCTCCGGCTGTGGGCGCGTCCTGGGCGGGAGAACCTCCGCCTGCTCGCAGAGCTCGACGGCGCCGAGGTGGACGCGCGCTTCGACCTCGATGCGGGCGACCGCAAGACGCTGCTCCATCGCCTGCAGGACGACATCGTCCATCGTCGCGTCGCCGAGCCCGGCGCGGCAAACGACGCGCTCGATGGCAGCCTGCGGGTTCTGCCTTGCCCCTCCCTGCGGCGCGAATTGGAGGTTGCGGCAGCCGAGATCTGGGCGCTCGTGCGCAGAGAGCCCGCGCTGCGTCTGTGCGACATCGCGGTCATCGTGCCCGAGGCCAGCAAGGATCTCTACCTGGCGCAGATCTCGGCGGTCTTTGCCGAGAGCTGCGACCTGCCCCACAACCTCTCGGATCTTGCGGCCGCGGGCAGTCACCCGGTGGCGAGGTCCATCGAGCTGCTTTTACGCCTGCCCTTTTCCGGCTGCAGCCGCAAGGATCTCCTGCCGCTCCTCACGCATCCCTGCCTTCTGGCCAGGTTCCCCGAGGCCACGCCGGCCGCCTGGCGTGCGCTGGCGAGCGAGCTCGGCATCGTGCGCGGATCCGATCGCCGCGCTCTCGACGGCACCTACGTGCGTCGCGACCTCTTCACCTGGGATCAGGGCCTGCGCCGCCTGGCCCTGGGCGCCTTTCTCGACCCTCCGCCGGAAGAGGACGCAACCCCGCTCAGCATCGCCGGCGAGTCCTATCTTCCCGGTCCGGCCGTGGCCAGCGACGACGAGGCCAGCCTCGGCTTCGGGCTGCTCGCGCGTTCGCTCCTCGCCGACGCGCGCTTCGCCTCCGGACGAGGCCGGGGGGAAGAGCGACCCTTGCGCGAGTGGCTCCTCTTCGTGCGCGGCCTTCTCACCTCCTACCTGGTGCTCGACGAGGAAGACGAGGCGGGCCAGGCCATCGTCGGACGTTTTCTCGCCGCCCTCGACGATCTCGCCGACAACGGTTTGGGCGAGCTGCCCATCTCCTTTCGCATCGCCGCCGAGCTGGCTTTGCGCGCGCTTTCTTCTCTGCCCTGGAGCCGCGGCCACACCCTGGCGAGTGGCGTGACCGTCGCGACCTTGGTGCCCATGCGCGCAATCCCCTTTCGCGCCGTGTTCGTGCTCGGCCTGGGCCAGAACGTCTTTCCCCGCCCGGCGCAAAGGCCGGAGCTGGATCTGCGCAGCCTTGGCCGCGAGAAGGGCGACGTCAACCACCGCGAGCAAGACCTCTACATGTTCCTTGAAACCCTGCTCTCGACCCGCGACCATCTCGTGCTCTCCTACGTCGCACGCGACGAAGTCACGGGCGACGAGCTGCCACCCTCGCCGGTCCTGCTCGAGCTGCGCACCCTGCTCGGCGACGGGTACGTGGGACAAGCGGCGCTGGCGCGCCTGTTCGGCGACGACAAGAGCACCCGTCCTCCCCTGCGCCGCTTCGACGACAGCCCAGAACGGCGCGAGGTCCTGCCCGCGGCGGAAGGAGAACACCAAGCAGAACTCCTGGGCCAGGAGGAGGTGGCGCTCGGCTCTCCCGCTCGCCTTTCGCCCTCAACGCCCAAGGACCCGCGCAACACGCCCAGCTCCCTGGTCATCCCGCTTTCAGCCCTCTTCCACTTCCTGCAAGATCCCTTGCAAGGCTCGGCGCGCTTCCGCCTGCGCATGGCCGAGGACGACGACGAGGCGCTCGCCGACGTGGAGGACGAGCCCTTCGACCTCGACCGACTCGCGCTCGCGCAGCTTCTGCGCGCGACCATGCCCGAGGCGATTCTGCGCGCCCAAGGCGCGCCTACCTGGGAGGTCGTGCTCTCGGCGCACGCGCGGCAGGGGCTCGCCCTCGAGCTCGCCGGGCGCGCGCCCACCGGCATCCTGCGCGAGGCGGCGGCGCAAGCCGAGCGCCACCTGCTGCGCGGCTGGCACGGTCGCCTGGCCGAGCTCCTCACGGCGGCGCCGGCCGACTGCCGCATGATCCGACTGGCGCCGAGCCTCGGAACGAAGCCCACGCGCTCGGGCCACCTCGCCTGTCACCGTGCCCCCGGCTTCGCCCTCGAACTTGCAGGCGCCGGCGACACGGGCAGGCTCGACATCCGCATCGAGGGTCACGCCGGGCTGTGGGCCAGCGCCCGAGGCAGCCTCGACACGCGTCTCGCCTTTTCGGTCAGCCGGCGAATCGCGCAGGAGAAGCACAGCCGAGAAGAGCTGCGCGCCTTCCTCGACTACGTGGCCGTCACCGCTGCCGGCGAGGCGGAAGAGCGACGAGGCCTGCGCAGCGCCCTCTTCTTCCCCGACGGAAAGGGAGCGGGCGACCTGCGCGTCCTCGGTTTTGCTCCGCTCGCCAAGGCACGCGCCCTCGCCTACCTTGAAGATCTGTGCCGCGAACTGCTTACCGGGGCGCGCGACGCCGAGGGCGCGCCCACGGGCGTGCATCCGTATCTTCTGCCCTACGAGGCCGTGCTGGCAAGCCGCCACAAGGGCTCTCCCCTGCTTCCTGAGATTCTCGCCCTCTGCGCCGGCGACCCTGAACACCGAAGCACCTTCAGCTCCGTGCAAGGACCGGTGCGCTCCGCCCCCGAACGCTACGCCCCACCTGCGGAAGCGGAGGCCAGGCGCATGGTCGAGGCTCGCTTCGGCCTTTTCTTCGATCTGGCCGGGAAGGAGCCCACATGAGCCTGATCGTGCGCTACCCGCGACCCGCGGCTTTCGCACACTTGGGCCCCGGCCACCACGTGGTCGCGTCCTCGGCCGGCACGGGCAAGACCTTTCTCCTCGAGCACCTCTTCGTCGATCTCGTCCTCCATCGCGGGGTTCCTGCCGAGGAGATCCTGGTCGTCACCTTCACGGAAAAGGCGGTGGCCGAGCTCATTCTGCGCGTGCGTAGGCTGCTCGAAGGACTGGTCGGGCTCAAGTCCGACGATCCCCGGGCCGTCGCGGCGGCAACGAGCCCCGCCGAGGAAACCTGGACCATCGACGAGCAAGCCCGCACACGCTTGCAGGAGGTCATACAGAGCTTCGACAGACTCAGCATCTTCACCATCCACGGCTTCTGCCGGCGCGTTCTGCGCGAGCACGCCTTCGCACAAAGCCGGCTTCTCGACGAGGAGCTGATCGACGAGGAGTCGGCCTTCACCTCTGCCTTGCGCGATACCTTGCGCACCGGGATCGCCAAGGACGGCAAGCTCGCCTCGGGCATCCGCGCGTGGATCGGTCTCGGGGAATCCATCGGCAGCCTGGAGAAGCTGCTGCTTGCCTGCGACCAGGCCGAGGCTGCGGAGATCCTGCCCCGTTTCGACGAGGCGGACATCGCGTCCGCCACGGCCGCATGGCCCGGCCTCGACGACGATGATCTCGGCCGGCGCTTGCGGGCCGCCAAGCTCCATGCCGCCACCATCAAGGCCGTGCTCGGTCGCCTGCGTCGCGTGTCCGACCTCGTGAGAGCAAACCGGGGAGATGTTCTCGGCCTCTTGGCCGCCATGCAGGTCTTCCCTGACGAGCCCAAGATGGAGGGGGGATTGGCGTATGTCGTGCAGAAACTGGAGAGCGCCGCCGCGGATGCACGGATCGCGGCGCTCCGGGCGAGCGTGCAGAAGCTCGGCCAAGCCCTGGTTCCGGTCGAAGCGGCGCTGGCGCATATGCTCCTGCCCTCGGTGCAGGCTCTGGCGAATCGGCGCAAGCGCCAAGCGGGGCAGTTCGACTACTCCGACATGCTCCGCCTGGTGGCCGAGACGCTCGCCTCGGCGACGCCCGCCGGAAGCAGCCTGCTCGCGAGCTTGCGCCGGCGCTACCGGTACGCCCTCATCGACGAATTCCAAGACACCGACGCGATCCAGTGGTCGATCTTCCGCCGCATCTTCGTCGAGGCCGACCACGGCCACGCCTTGACCGTCATCGGAGACCCCAAGCAGTCCATCTACCGGTTCCGCGGGGCCGACGTCCACACCTACCTCGAAGCCTGCCAGGTTCTGCTCGGTGCGGGCGGCAGATTCCTGGTGCTCGATCGCAACTTCCGCTCCAGCGCACGCATGGTCGAGGCCACGAACCTGGTGTTTGCGAAGCCGGCGGGGTTTTTCCGTGCGGAGAGCGGCATCGCCTACGATCGCCCCGTCATCTGCAGCCGCGACGACCTCGACCTCGTCGACCAAGCCGGGCAGCCGCAGCCGCCGGTGCTCCTCCTCGCGCCCGCCGCCGAGGCCGACACTCTCAAGGCCGACCAAGCCCGGTCGGCCGTGCGCGCCGCCATCGTCGCCGAGCTGCGCCGGATCCTCGACAAGCGGAGCCCCCTGCTGCTGCGCGAGCACGGCCGCGAGCGCCCCCTCGGCGAGCGCGACATCTTCATCCTCACCTTCAGCAATCGCGAAAGCCGGGACATGGGGCGCGCCCTGGGCCGGGCGGCCATCCCCTTCGCCTTCTACAAGCTGGGCGAGCTGTTCGATTCGCCCGAGGCCGCCGATGTCCTCGATCTCCTGCGCGCCATCGCGGCGCCCGAGGATCGCAACCTACGCGGCCACGCCCTGCTCACGCCCTTCTTCGCCTTGGATCTGGTGGAGGCTGCCGCGGCCTTTGACCTGGGCGCGGACGCCCGGCCGGTGCGGCTCCTCTTCGACTTCGCGGCCTTGGCCGAAGCGGGGGACATCCCCGGTCTCTTCTCCGCGATCGTCGAGCGCACCGGGATCATCCGCCGCGAGGTCTTCGCCCGGCGCGGCGAGCGCTCGCTCACCAACGTCCTCCACCTCTTCGAGATCCTGCAGGGCGAATGGGCGCGCTCGCACCGCCTTCTGCCCGAGTTGGTGGATCTTTTCGACGCCCTCGTCCGGGGCACGCGCAGGCTGCCCGAGCGCGAGGGCGACTTGCAGCGGCTCGAGACCGACAAGAACGCGGTGCAGATCCTGACCGTTCACAAGGCCAAGGGCCTGGAAGCCAACGTGGTGTTTCTCTACGGCGGCACCGGCGAGCACCCGAAGCAGGCGGCCCACGTGCTCCATCAGCACGGCCGCCGCGTGCTCCACGTCGGCCGGCTGGGCGATGCCGAGAAGCGACTGGCGGACGGCGAAGAAGCCGACGAGCGCAGCCGTCTGCTCTACGTGGCTTGCACGCGGGCCCGGGTTCGCCTGGTCCTGCCCCACTACCCGCCTGCGTTCAAAACCTTGCGCGGCCCTTACCGCCAGATGAACCAGCGCCTCGACCAGATCCTCGCCCAGGGCGACGCGCAGGCGAACCCGCTCTTTCATACCGTCGCGGTCCCTTTTCCAGCCGAGGATTTCGCGCCGGCCGTCGCGGCGCAGCCCGCGCCGCATCCCGACCGGGTGCAGGCCCTGGCCCGCCTCGCCAGCCCGGCCCCGCCCGCGGATGTGGTCGCCATCAGGGAGCGGCGCAGCGGCTTCCTCGTCACCTCGTACACCGCGGTCAAGCAGGCGCACGGAGGTTTCATCCCGCTCGACAGCCACGCGGATGCCAAGGCCAAGACCGAGGCCGGGCAGGACCCCGGCGACGCCGGCGACGGTCTTCCCAGCGGCGCCGCGACCGGCATCTTCTTGCACGAGATCTTGGCCTCCGTGTCCCTTGCCGACCTTCTGCAGGCACCGAGCTTCGAAGACTGGTTTGCCCTGCCCCAGGTTCGCGACCTCTTCGCAAGACTGTGCCGGCGTTACGACCGGCGGGAAAGCGAGCTGCCCGCCGCCGCCCGCCTGGTCCACACCGCCTACACCGCTCCCCTGCGCCTCCCCTTCGGCCGTATCGAGCGACTGGCCTCTGTGGCCCCGACGCTGCGCGAGATGGAGTTCCTCTTCCCTATCCCCGAGTCTACCCACCCGCTTTGGGCCGCTCCCGGGCGAGCCGCCGACGCCCCCGCCTGGCGGATCGGGCGCGGGGTGGTGAAGGGCTTCGTGGACTTGCTCTTCGAGCACCAGGGCAAGATCTTCGTGTGCGACTGGAAGAGCGACGTGCTCGACACCTTCGCGGCCGGCGCCCTGGCCCGCCACTGCCGGCAGAACTACGACGTGCAGGCTCGCATCTACACCACCGCGGCCTTGCGCATGTGCGGTATCGGCGATCCCGCCGACCATGCCCGGCGCTTCGGCGGGGTGATCTTCTCCTTCCTGCGCGGTCGCCATGCCAATGACGACCTGGCCGGGATCCATTTCGAGCGCCCGACCTGGGAGGAGATCCTGTCCTGGGAAAGCGAGATGCTGGGGGCACGCTTCTGGGGGATGGCACCATGACGAGTCAGGTACCCGTCGTCCTTCTGCCCACGGGCACGGCCGCAAGCGCGCTCGGCCCCCCGCCGGCGGCCGCGCAAGCCCTGCGCGACCTGGTACGCCAGCACGACCTCGACGAGAGCGGCACCTTCCTGGCCTGGCAGCTCGCCGACATGGCGAGCGGACTCGCCCCGGACGAGCGCGATGCCTTCACCCTGCTCCTGGGACGCCTGCTGGTCGCGCAAGGGCTGGGCAGCACGTGCATCGCGGTGAGCGAAGGCGAACGCGCTCTCCTCGCCAAGGTGCCCGACCTGGTCGCCGGCCCCGCGGCCCACGTCCCCCTGATTCTCGACGGCAATCACCTCTACGGCCAGCGCAGCCACGCCTGCGAAAGCCGCGTGGCACGGGTCGTGGCCGAGCGCTTGCGCCGGCCCGGGCCCTTCCCCGCCGCGGACTTGATCCGCACCGCGCACGAAGTCGCCCGGACCAGCACCCCTGCTCCGAACGGAGAGCAGGTGGCCGCAGCCGTCGCCGCGCTTGCGCATCCCTTGGGCATCATCTCCGGCGGGCCGGGAACCGGCAAGACCACGACCGCGCTCGCCATCCTGCGCGTGCTCGTGCGCCTGGGAATTCCACCTGCGGCCATCGCCCTGGCCGCCCCCACGGGCAAAGCGGCGAGCCGCCTCGACGACGAGCTGCGTCTCCGTCTGGATTTGACCGCGGATTCTGCCGCCTCCGACCGCCTCCTGCTGGCCGAGGCTCCCCCGGCGCAGACCCTGCACCGGCTCTTGGGTGCCACGGGCGGTCCTTTCGGGCTTCTCCGCACCCGCCGCCTCCCGCTCGCCTTGCGCGCCGTCATCGTCGACGAATCCTCGATGATCGATCTGGTCCTCATGGATCGCCTGCTCTCCGCCCTCGCCGAGGAATGCCTTCTCGTCCTGCTCGGCGACGCAGCTCAGCTCCCCGCCGTCTCGGTGGGCGCCGTGTTTCGCGACTTGGAGCCCTTCGGCGCGCGCCTGGGCCAAGGATTCCGCGCCAACCCCGCGCGTCCCGAGGGCAAGCAGATCGCCGAGGTCGCGGCGGCGGTCGCCGCAGGGGATGGGGGCGCGTGCGTCCGCTTGTGCACCCCGCGCGGCACCCCCGACGATCTCCTTTACGCAGGAGTAGAGCAAGTGCCGGCCGAGTTCCGCGACGATCTCCTGCGCCGCTACTACCAGCGCCGCGGTGGCCCCGCGGCGAAGCTTGCCGAGCACCTGTTCGCCCTGCAAGACGGCGGTTTCTCGGCCGAGGAAGTGCCTCGCCTGGAGGCCCTGGCGGCGCACCTTGGGGCCACCCGCGTCCTGGCCGTAACCCGCGGCCGCAGAACCGGCGTCGAGCGCTGCAACGACCTGCTGCACGACCTGCACGGAGGCGGGCCGGGGTTCCGGCCGGGCGAGCCCCTGCTCATGTTGCGCAACGACCGCGAGCGTGATCTCGCGAACGGCGACCAAGGCGTGGTCGTGCGCGTGCAGCGGCCCGGGTACAAGCCCACCCTGGCCGTGGCCTTCCCCACGCGCCAGGGCTGGATCGCCCTCGATCCCAAGGTCCTCGGACCGGCGCTCGGCCTCGGCTTCGCGCTCACGGTGCACAAGGCGCAGGGCTCGGAATTCGACGAGATCCTCCTCCTCCTTCCTGATCTCCCCTGCCCCCTGCTCACGCGCGAGCTGCTCTACACCGCCCTCTCGCGCGCGCGCAGAAGCGTGGTGCTCTGCGGATCCGCCGCTGCCCTGACCTTCGGCGTCTCCGTGCGGGAGCAGCGCGACTCCGGGATTGCCGAGCGATTGGCCGCCGCCCCATGACGCAGGGCACATGGCGGCCGCGGTCAATCGGCGCGACCGGAGAGATCGCCCGGCTCTTGACTTGCCGTCCACTCTTCGCTAACCACATGCGACCATGAGTCGTGAGGAAGAGGTCAAAGATCCACGCCTGTTCGACACGCGCATTGCCGAACGCAACATCAAGCGCGGGCTCATTACCCGCAAGGAATACGAGCGCTTCCTGAAATCCTTGGCTGACGCGGTGGAAAAGATCCTTCCCCCGGAATCGGAAGCCTCGCCGCCGCCCAAACCGCAGTAGGTGTTGAATCCGGGGCGATGCCTGCGTAGGCTAGCCCGCTATGGCTGATTCCGAACCGAAAGCCCCGGGTTTCACCATCACGGATCGTCGCGCCTTCGACGCCACCGGCGAGACGAAGCCGGACGCGCCTGCGGCGCAGGACAAGCCCGCAGAGCCTGCACCCCGCGCGTCTGAACCGCCGCGCGCCTTGCCTCCCGCGGACTTCGCCACCCTGGTCTTGTCCTTGGGCAGCTCGGCCATCATGTACCTCGGCGAATCCGAGGAGCCCGACGGCAAGAAGCCGCCCCGCAACCTGCCCATGGCCAAGCACGCCATCGACCTGCTCACCGTTCTGGAAGAAAAGACCAAGGGCAACCTCAGCGCCGAGGAACAACAGATCCTCGAAAGCCTCCTTTTCGATCTGCGCCTGCGCTACGTCGAAACGCTCAAGGCGGCTTCCCCGTCGGCCGGCCGCTGAGTCGAGGTGCGCACCGATCGGCGAATCTCAAGCAGGAACAAGAAGAGCATCGCCGCGCTCAGGATAGGCAGACCGACGACCAGGGTCCAGGCCAGCACGGGAAAGACCGAACGGTATTCCACGAACCACCAGTCGACCCGTGCGCGCGCGTAGTTCTTCCGGATGTCGAGCTGCAGCCGGGTGTAGCGGCGCCAGGGCGCGTCCTTCTCTGCGGTCACCCAGTCGTCGCCATAGGGGATGTGGGTGAGAAGCCAGTAGTTGCCGATGATATGCTGGAAGACCGGCAGCCACTGCAAGGAATACAGGGTTTCGAAGCAGACCGGACAGGGCATGGTGGGAGTGCTGATGCCGTCTCCCCGGTTGTCGGGGACGCCCAACCACGCCTGCGTGGCCTCTCCCTGAATGCGAATGTAGTGATCCCAGTAGATGGCATTGCCGAGGTAGGTGACAAAGGCGCCGGAGAGCAGCACCAGCACGAGACCCGACACCCCCACAAGGCGCCGCAGCCCTTGCAGCTTCGTCAGCCAGTCCTCGACCAGAAAGCCCGCGGGAAGCATCAGCACGGCCAGCGCGAAGGTGAGGTAGCGCGGGCCCCAGGCGTAGTCGCCGGCCCAGGAGATCATCTGCGCGTGCACGTACAAGCTCGGTATGATCGTCAGCACCATGGCCAACACCACATACCGGTAGCGTCGGAAGAAGCGAGGGAAGGCGAACAGGGCCACGAGCAGGGGCGGGCTGTAAAGGAAGATCGACTTGCCGGGGGACAGGAACATCCCCCACAAACCCACGAGCGGCGACTCGTGCAGAGCCACGGCCGAGTCGGCCGCGGCGGCTGCGGCGGCCGCGGCGGCCGCGCCCCCTCCCGAAGCACCGGCAATCGCCGTGCCGGCAAACGCCAGCCCGTATCCCGTGGAGTAGATGCTGCCCCAGCGCAGGTAGTTGTAGTAGAGGTAGACGGCCCCGAACGGCGCTGCGCTGGCCAAGGAAACCAGCCCAACCAGCGCGAGCGCGCGCCAGTTGCGGCGAAGCTCCCAGAGCAAGAAAAGTGCGGCCCCCAGCCCCGACAGAACGAACACCGGCTTGGCGTTGACGAGAAGCCCGGTCCAAACCCCCAGAAGCACGGCCTCGCGCCACGTCGGTCTTTCGCGAACGTCGAGCAGCTTGGAGAAGAACCCCGTGAAGCAGAGGAGCTGCAGCGTCTCGGAATAGGGGTAGCGCGAGTACACCCAGACCGAGGTGGAAAAAGCCAGCGCCAGGGTGGTCGCAGCCGCAGGAATCGGCCGCATCTTGAGCCGCCGGCAGAGCCCGAAGAACATGATGCAGGCCAAGGTGCCGAGCAGGGCTGGAGCCAGGTGGGAGGTGAAGCGCCACGCGATCTGCCAGTAGGCGGGAAAGAGCTTGCTCAACTGTCGCTGCAGCATGGCGCCGGGCACGTGCACGAGACACTGGAAGAGCGGCGCCAGGCCGTAGAGGCGGCCGTCCTTGCCATTGGGCAATGCCATCGGCCAGCAGGTCTTGGCGTAGAAGTTGTGCGCATGCCCGATGCTGTCGGCGACTTCCCAGATGGGCGTGGCGTCGCCCCACGGTCGCTCGCGGCTGGTCGAGAAGAGGTACAGAAACGCAATCGTGCCGAAGAGCCAGAAGCGGCCGCGCCAACGGAAGGGGAAAAGGGGTGCATCCTGCAAAGCGGGCGGCATGATAGCCGATTGCGCCGCCCAAGGAGGAACTTCGTTTTGCGCTCGGCGAAATCCGCCGGCCAGCGGGGCGATCGGGCCAGAACTTCCAAGACCCCGAAGTCGCACGCTTCGCGACTTTGCCGCTTGCGTGCTAGACAGACGAGAAACCATGAATTCCCTCGATGATTGGGCGACTTTCTTTGTGGAAGTCATCGCCCGCGCGACGGCGGAGTTGCCTGACGACGTCACGCGAGCACTGCGCCAGGGGCGGACCCGCGAGAAGGAGGGGTCGCTCGCCGCGATGGCACTTGACGCGGTCTTGCGGAATGCCGAGCTGGCCTGCAGCCAAGGCGCGCCCATGTGCCAAGACACCGGGGTTCCCATCTTCTGGATCCACCACCCCGCCGGCTTGTCGACGGGAATGCTCGGCCGGGCCTGCGGCGAGGCGGTCCGCCGCGCCACCGCGCAGAACCTCCTGCGCGAGAACGCGGTGGATACCCTCACCGGGCGCAACACCGGCAACGGCTCCGCGCCCGGCATCCCCAGCGTGCACTGCGAGGAATGGGATCGGCCCGAGGTGAAGGTCGAACTCCTGCTCAAGGGGGGAGGCTGCGAGAACGTGAGCGCGCAGTACTCCCTGCCCCACTCCAAGCTCGGCGCCGACCGCAATCTGGAAGGCGCCCGCCGCGTGATCCTCGACGCCGTTCACCAGGCCCAGGGCAGGGGCTGCGGGCCGGGCATCCTCGGCGTGTGCCTGGGCGGCGACCGCGGCACCGGGTACATGGAGGCGAAACACCAGCTCATGCGCCCGCTTCACGACGCAAATCCGGTGCCCGAGCTTTGCGCTATGGAGCAACGCCTGCTCGACGAAGGCAACCAGCTCGGTATCGGCCCCATGGGCTTCGGCGGCAAGACAACCCTTCTCGGGGTGAAGATCGGAACCCTTGGCCGTGTGCCGGCCAGCTACTTCGTGTCCATCGCGTACCTGTGCTGGGCCGCCCGCCGGGCCACGGCACGGGTCGCGGCCAACGGAGATGTGTCATGGCCCACCTGAACCTGCCTTGCGACGAAGCCGCCGTTCGCGCCCTGCGCGTGGGCGAGGAAGCCCTGCTCTCCGGCCGCCTCGTCACCGGCCGCGACGCCGCCCACCATTGGCTTTCTTCGGGCTATCGCGCCGAGGTCGCGCCCTTCATGGCGGGGGCCATCATCTACCACTGCGGCCCGGTCGTGCGCCGGAACCCCGACGGCAGCTACACCTTCGTCGCGGCCGGACCTACCACCAGCGCCCGCGAGGAGCCCTACCAGGCCGAGGTCATCGGCCGCTACCAGGTGCGCGGCGTGATCGGCAAGGGCGGCATGGGCGATAAAACCCGCCAGGCCCTGGTCGAGCATGGCGCCGCGTACCTGCACGCCGTGGGCGGCACGGCCCAGTCGCTGGCCCGCGCCGTGGTGCGGGTCGAGCGCGTCTTCCAGCTCGAGGAATTCGGCGCGCCCGAGGCCATGTGGGTGATCGAGGTCAAGGATTTTCCGACCGTGGTCACCATGGACGCGCACGGCATCTCCCTGCACGACACGATCGCGCAGGCCTCGGGCGAAGTGCTGCAGAAGTTGCTCGGCAAGGCCTGATGTCCTGCAGCAAGGCCGCATAGACGACCGTCAATATCGGCGTACAATGCGGTTTCCATGGACATCGTGATCGGCGTTCTTCTGGGGTTCGTTCTGTGGTTCTTCGCCCGCTACGGCCTGGGCGGCTTCTACACCATCGGGCCCAACGAGCGGGCCGTCTTGTGCACCTTCGGGCGCGCGCAGCGCCTGGGGGACGAAACCACGCTCGGCGACCCCCTCGCCGAGAAGCTCAACGACGACGAGAAACAGCGCTACGAGTACCCGCAGGTGCGCGTGGTCGGGCCAGGTTTTCACTGGAAGCTGCCCTGGCAAAGCCTGCACCGTGCCTCCATCGCCACCCAGACCGTCTCCATCGCCTTCGACCCCGAAGAGCCGTCGGCCAATTCGGGCGGGCAAGTCCTGGAGGCGGTCACCAAGGATCAGTTGAACACCGGCCTGGTCGGCCAGATCCGCTTCCGCGTATCCGATCGCAACCTCTACGCCTACTTCTTCGGCGTCAAGCGCCCGGTCGCGCACGTGCTCGGCTAATTCGTCTCCATCTTGCGCGACCGAATCGCCAACTTCGAAGCCCCGAACAAGCCGCACGCGGCGGCCGCCGATGCCGCGGACGCCACGGACATGAACGTGGTGCAAGGGATCTCCATCAATGACCTGCGCAAGAACCTGCGCGACCTCAACGAGCGCATGGACGCCGAGTGCGAGACCGCGGCCGCGCGCTACGGCATCCACCTCGACGCCGCTCTCATCACCGGCATCGACCCGCCGGCCGAGGTCGACTCGGCCCTGGCCGCCATCAACACCGCCCACAACCACGTGTCGAGCGAGATCAGCCTGGCCCAGGCCGCGGCGGATCAGCGCATCGTCCAATCCAAGCGCGCGGTGGAGATCGAAACCTTGAATGCGCAGGCCGAGGTCGAGCCCCTGCTCGCCCTCGCCGACCAGTTGCGTGACCTGGCCGGCAACGGCGGGCCGCAGGCCATCGAAGCCTACGTACGCAACGCCAAGATCGCCCTGCATCGCCGGACGCGCAGTCTGGTCCTGCAGAGCGCCGCCGTGGGAGGGGCCAAGTGATGGAATCGGCAGCGGTGGACTTCTTCAAGGCCCTCCTTTACACCTTCGGGCTCTCCTTCATCCTGGTGCCCATCGCCCTGGCCATGGGGCGCGTGTTCGCCCTGTACGTGGTGGTTCGCGAGCGGCAGTGTGTGGTCTTCGAACTTTTCGGCAAGGTGCGCCTGGTTCTGCACGAGCCCGGACTGCACTGCCCCTGGGTCAAGCTGGGCCCGTTCGCGATTCTTCTGCCTCTCTTCGGCAAGAAGTTCACCGTGAATCTGAGCATCGACCAGACCTATCTGCGCAGCCAGCCGGTGAATTCCGAGGAAGGCGCGCCCATGGGCATCGGCGTGTGGTGCGAAATGGTGGTGAGCGAACCGCTCGACTACCTTTACAAGAACATCGACCCCCTCGGCTCGCTGCGCGCCAACATCTCGAACGCCGCCGTCCGTTGCCTGTCCAACATGAAGCTCAGCGACATGCTGGAGAACCGCCACGCCATGAGCCGCCTGGTACGCCAGGAGGTTTCCGCCAAGTCGCAAGAATGGGGCTACCAGGTGGGCAGCATCTACGTCCGCAAGGTGCACTTCCGCGACCGCGGCATGATCTCGCAAATCGAGCAGAAGGTGGTCAACCGCCTGCGCCAGGTCACGGCGGCGATTCAGCAGGACGGCGCCAACCGTGTGAACGTCATCCGCTCCACCGCCGAGCGCCAGGCGGCCATCGAATTCGCCAAGGCCGCGGCTACGCGACCGCGCATCGTCGGGCGCGCCCTCGGGCAGATCGCCGAGAATCCCCTCATTGCCAAGGCCCTCTTCGAGGTCCTGGAGACCCAGGCCTTGCTGGCCAGCAACACCACGGAGGTGACCGTGCTCGCGCCCGGGGTCTCCTTCATCTACGGCACGGGCGGCCCAACCGCAGCCCCGCGCTCGCAGTAGCCGGCGAAGCTGCTGCCACCCGAGTGAAGCCGCTGCGACCCGAGGCAGAACCGTAGTATGCTGCCCACCGTCCCCAGGTGGGACGCCGTATCAACCCATCAACACCGATTGACGAGGCAGCAACCATGGCTACCAAGACGATTTCCGACATCAGTGCCGCCGGCAAGACCGTACTCATGCGCGTGGACTTCAACGTACCCCTCAAGGGCGGCAAGATCACCGACGACCGCCGCATACGCGCGGCCCTGCCCAGCATCCAGCAGGTCATCGATCAAGGCGGCAAGTTGGTGCTCATGAGCCACCTCGGCCGGCCCGACGGCGCCTACGACCCCGAAGGCAGCTTGAAGCCGTGCGCCGAGCGCCTGGGCGAGCTCCTCGGCAAGAAAGTCGCGCTCGGCCCCAACGAAGTCATCGGACCCGCGGCCGAAGCGCTGGTGGCCGGGATGAAAGCGGGCGAGGTGGCCCTGCTCGAGAACGTGCGCTTTCATGCCGGCGAGACCATGCCCGACAAGGCCAAGAAGAACCCCGACAAGAAGCTCACGCCGGAGCAGCAGAAGATCCACGACGACTTCGTGGCCGGCCTGGCCAAGCTCGGCGAGCTCTACGTCAACGACGCCTTCGGCACCTGCCACCGCAAGCACGCCAGCATGTTCGGCGCGGCCAAGGCGATTCAAGCCAAGGGCGGCGCGGCGGTCGCCGGGTATCTCGTCGAAAAGGAGATCCGTTACCTGCACGAGGCAGTGTCGTCGCCCAAGAAGCCCTTCGTGGCCATCTTGGGAGGCGCCAAGGTGAGCGACAAGATCAAGCTGATTTCCAATCTGCTCGGCAAGGTCGACAACATCCTCATCGGCGGCGCCATGGCCTACACCCTGCTCAAGGCAGCCTCTGTGGCCGTGGGCAAGAGCCGGGTGGAAGAGGATCAGGTCGAGGAGATGAAGAAGCTGCTCGCCGGAGCCGGCGGCAAAATCGTCCTGCCCTGCGACCACGCGGCCGCCGCCAACTTCGATTTCAAGGCCATGACCGGCGACAAGCCGACCGTGGTCCCGAGCGCGAGCATCCCCGACGGGCTCATGGGCATGGACATCGGGCCCAAGACCATCGCCGCCTTCGGCGAGATCATCGCCAAGGCCGGCACCGTCGTGTGGAACGGCCCCATGGGCGTGTTCGAATCCGCCGACTACGCCGCCGGCACCTTGGCCGTGGCGCAAGCCATCGCCGCGGCCACGGCCCGCGGCGCGGTCACGGTCATCGGCGGCGGCGACTCGGCCGCGGCGGTCGAGAAGATGGGCCTGGCCGACCAGATGACCCACGTCTCCACCGGCGGCGGCGCCAGCCTGGAATACCTCGAGGGCAAGGAAATGCCGCCCATCAAGGTGCTCGACCAGAAGTAGGAAACCACAGAGGGCACGGAGAGGGAGGCGCGACTCCGTGTCCGGGAGAGGTGTTGCCACTTGACAGGCATACACATCTATAGAAATCTTTAGGTATGCCCACACTCTCCGTGCATCTCCCGGTGCCCCTCTATCGAAAGGTTCGCGCGGCGGCAAAGCGGGCGAAGCAGAAGCCCTCGCAGTTTGCCCGCAGGGCGGTGGAAAACGAGCTTCTCCGCCTCCCGCCGGCCGTGACCATGGGGGCGCTGGTGGGCATGGCCAAGCTGGCGCAGGACTACGATCCCGCAGCTCCCGTCTTCCCCGACGACGAATGGGAGCGATGACCGAGAAGGCGCGCTACCTGCTCGACACCCACGCCGCCATCTGGCTGCAGATCGAGCCCGCCCGTCTGAGCGCGCACGCACGGAACGCGCTCGCCGGAGCAGCGCCCGCCGAGCTGTTCATCTCCGATGTCACCCTGAGCGAAACCGCACGTCTGCTCAAGCAGGGCAGAATCGAAACCCGGGAGCGACCAGGCACCTGGCTGGAACGATTCGCGTTCGGATTCACCAGCGTCCCCGTCTCCGCCCCCATCGCCTGGACCGCCGCAGACTTTGCCTGGCCACATCGCGATCCCTGCGACCGTCACATCCTCGCCACAGCCGCGGTGCTCGCCCTGCCGCTCGTGACCATCGACACCACCATGGCTTGCTTCGCTGCCGGGATCGGTGTGCGCGTGGTGTGGTGAAGCCGGCCATCGCTGCTGCGGCGGCAACCCCCGCGCACATCCAAGCGCCGAACGGCTGGCAAGCCGAGCGATTCTCGTATGGTTCACCACAGCGCGGGCTTCGCCCGCAACCCAAGATGGCTGCAGGCTGCAGGCTGCAGGCTGCAGGTTGGCCGGTGGGTGGCAGCGATCGCGTCTTCCACCGCCCTGCACTTTGGCCTGAAGCCCGAAGACTGGAGCCCGAAGCCTCTTGACGCCGCGGCTGAAGAAATCGTCGCGCCACGCGAAGAATCTCGGAAGTAGTAGAACAGAGGGCACAGAGGACACAAAGACGGATAGAGAGGAGCAGCTTCAGATAGAAGCTCTGCAAGGCCCGAGCCGTCGCCCAGGGAGGATGCGTTGGCTCGCCACTGTGGCATCTTTGCCTGGTGCTCGGCCACGCCGAGGACGAGAGCCTCTCCGATGCGTGCGAGGGGGTCGGCGCCAGGTTCGCGTGGCGAGCCAGCTTTGGCAAGGGACGCGGTGCTGTTGCTCTCAACGGCAAGCCTTGTCGAGTCTTCGATTGTCATCGAGAGCCGCTTCGGCGAGGCAGGTGGGCGCGAATTGGATTTGCTGATTCGCAAGTAACCGTTCACTGGGTGGCCAATGGCGGTAGAAGCGATGGCGGCGGGACTCCCAGGAGGGCGGCCTGGCACGCCTCGGTGAGGTACGAGAGCACATGACGTCGTTGCTTTCGGAGCGTTTG
>Ga0172362_10001184_pt1 | contig 22194 bp, 23 predicted proteins | sample LakKivs1_kivu2a2_FD_114534 | JGI IMG/M metagenome (GOLD analysis project Ga0172362, IMG submission 114534) | Sediment microbial communities from Lake Kivu, Rwanda - Sediment s1_kivu2a2 | ecosystem: Environmental > Aquatic > Freshwater > Lake > Sediment | place: Rwanda: Western Province, Lake... | reverse complement strand
CATGGAGGTTATTTAATTCTCTTACTTCACTTCCGTCAGGTCTAAACTTAGGTTTTTCTCCTTGCTCAAAAATTTCTTTAATAGCTATTAGTCCTCGGTCAGTGGCAACTAAGGTCTCAGGAACAAAACAATTCAAACAACGGAAATTACATCCAACCGTGGCAACAGAAAGGGAGTGACTTCCTGGTAAAAAATGGAAAAATGGTTTTTTCTCAATCGGGTCAATATTTACGGCAATTGCCTTCCCATAATTTAAGGCATATAGTTTTCCATCAATATTTTCCCTCGTTCCACAAATTCCCCGTTTTCCCGGTGCAATAACACAATAATGAGCGCAGGTCTGACACTGTACTTTATTACCTTCAAGTTTTTTGTATAAATAAACTTCTTTCACTTTCTATTGATAAAAGAAGTAAGAATCATAATAATGCTTTAAACCACTTTATCAATCCTACTAGACCGCTCATCATAAATAGTATAATAAAACACCAAAGAAAAAACCCTGGCACTCCTTGTTGAGTAAGTCCCCAAAATTCGCTAGTTTTAAAAGAGAGGCTAACAATGCCATATACTCCTCCCTTTATAAGAATTCCTATTAAGATAGGAATAGAAATCCAATCTAATCTTTTTATACCGTCGCGGAGTATTAGCCACAATGCTATTGTTACGGGGATGTACACAAAAATTATAGGAGCAGAAGTAGTAAACCATTTATTCACAATACTTCCCGCAACAGAAAAATCCTTTCCTATGAGAAAAACAAGGCCGTTAGCCAAAAAGTGGCTTACTCCACGAAGAAGGGTTTCTATGACAAAACCAATAATCGCCAAAAAAATTCCTAAAAACTTCATTCTAGGGTTTTTTACGAAACTAAATTTTTGACTTATGTTTCTAATAAAATTTTCCATATTTCTGTCTTTTTAGGTTTTAATCGACCTTAAATAATTATGTGATAAAAATATCTAAATGTCAAAATCGTTCTTGAAGAATTTATTAGAATGTGATAAAATTTTGTAATTAACCACTCAATAATATATGCGCCATAGAATCTTTATCGCCATAAATTTCCCAGAAAATGTAAAAAAGAAACTCTCAGAATATGAAAATAAATGGCTGGAATTACCCTGTCGCTGGACGAAAAAAGAGAATTTACATATTACCTTAGCGTTTTTGGGATATATTTCTGACGAGGAATTGGTTGAGATTTGCAAGATTACAAAAGAAGTGGCTTCAAAACACGAGCCATTTTTTATTAATTTAAATAAAATAATTTATGGTCCTCCAAAAAAGCCGCCACGAATGGTATGGGCGGAAGGCGAGAAAAGTGAGGAATTAGGAAAACTCCAAAAGGATTTAGAAAACTCCTTAAGTGGATTATCTACAGAATTAGAAAGCGAGGAGGGAAGAGGTTATACGCCACATATTACTTTAGGCCGTTTGAAATTATGGGAATTTAGGCAAATTGAACCTGAAGAAAGGCCAGAAGTGAATGAAGAAATAAATTTAAGTTTTGAGGTAAATTTGATTGAGGTAATGGAAAGTGAATTGAAAAGAGGAGGACCGGAATATGCGGTGCTGATTCCAGCACCGTTAAAATCCTAAATCCTAATTTCTAAACAATATGAAAGTGCATTTTGTTGGTATTGGTGGAATTGGGGTTTCGGCATTAGCTCGATATTATTTGGCCCAAGGTCATGAAGTTTCGGGCTCTGATTTAGTTTCTTCAGAAATTACCGAAGCTATCAAAAAATTAGGGGCAAAGATTTATATCGGTCCGCATAAAGCCGAATGTTTAAAGTGGAAGTTTAAACAACCTGAGTTGGTGATTTATAGTCCAGCTGTTCAGGTTAATAACCCAGAGCTAAAAGAAGCAAAAAAACTCAGAATAAAGTGTCAAAGCTATCCCGAAGCGTTAGGCGAATTGACAAAAAAACATTTTACAATTGCCATTTCTGGAACCCATGGAAAAAGCACGACTACGGCAATGATCGCTTTAATTTTAATTAAAGCCGGACTAAACCCAACGGTAATCATCGGCACCAAACTCAAAGAATTCGGCGATAGCAACTTTCGAATGGGCGGATACCCAAATACTAAATACCAGATGCTAGATACCAGATACTTAGTCATAGAAGCTGATGAATATAAGGCCTCTTTTTTAAACTATTGGCCAAAAATCCTTGTTTTGACAAACATCGAGCCAGACCATCTTGATTTTTATAAAAATTTTAAGAACTATATTTTGGCCTTCAAAAAATTTATTTCCCATTTGCCAAAAGATGGAGTCTTAGTGACTAACCAGGATGAGCCAACAATTTGCAATACCACATTTTCTACGATCGTGAAAAACGTGGTATATTATTCTTTAAAAGATGAGGAAAGTAAAAAAATAAAAAAGATTTTGAAAGTGCCAGGGGAACATAATATTTATAATGCTTTAACAGCTTTAACCGTGGCCCGGGCTTTAAAAGTCCCTGATAAAATTTCATTTAAAGCTCTTTCAGAATATAAAGGCGCTTGGCGACGTTTCGAAATAACGAAAGTCCTACACCCCAAACCCTATACCCTAATTTCTGATTATGGCCATCATCCAACGAAGGTAAGAGTAACCTTAAAAGCGGCTCGAGAAAAATACCCCAAAAAAGAAATTTGGTGTATTTATCAACCCCATCAATATCAGAGAACTTATTATTTATTCGATGATTTCGTAAAAGTTTTTAAGCAAGCTCCGGTTGATAAATTAATCATTACTGATATTTATGACGTGGCTGGTCGTGAAAGTGCCGAAATTAAGAAGAAAATAGGTTCAGAAAAGTTAATTAAAGCGATTAAAAAACCTTGGGCGATTTATTTGCCAAAAGAAAAAATAGTTGAATATTTAAAGAAAAATTTAAAGGGCGGAGAAGTGGTGATAATTATGGGCGCCGGTGACATTTATAATCTCACCATCTGCTTGACACAAGAAGAAAGAAGAAAGAGAATAAAGTAGAGACTTTCAAGGTCGGCAATTTTTAACTTTTCATTTTTAATTTTTAATTTAGCGAAGTGCTTATGACTCTTTTTATAATAATTGTGGTAGTTGTGGTAGTGGGATTAGCGATTTGGTATTTAATGGGTTCAAAAAAGAAAGAGGTGATACCAGAAGAAAAAAAACCGGAAGAACCCCAAGAGCCAATAATTCCTCCTCCACCACCATCGTCACCACCAGAAAGCCCTGGCTTTTAGTTTCCCTTACACTAACCCCGCCCCAATTTTGGGGCGGGATTTTTTATGCTACAATAAAAAAAGAATCTCTTATGAAATTTTCGGAATATACAATAAAAAATATTGATGAGATTTTCCAAGATTTAAAAACTTCTGAAAAAGGAGTCTCTGAAAAAGAGGCAGAGAAGCGGCTAAAAATTTATGGTTTCAATGAAATAAAGGGGAAAGAAATGGGTCTATTTTATATTTTTTTGAGGCAGTTTAAATCGCCATTTTTTTATCTTCTTTTTATTGCTGTAATCATTGCCTTCTTTGTTGGTGAAATAATAGATGGCTTAGTCATTTTAACTTTTATTTTTGTTAATGTCCTTTTGGGATTTTCCCAGGAGGCCAGAGCTGAAAAAGCTGTTTTACTTTTAAAAAAATATATTCCTTCAAAGACCAGAGTTTTAAGGACGGGGAAAGAAGAAATTATCGATAAAAATCTTTTGGTCCCAGGAGATATAGTTTTGCTCACACCTGGCGATATTGTGCCAGCTGATTTGAGAGTTTTAAGAGTTGAGAATTTTTTAATTGACGAATCAGTTTTAACGGGAGAATCGGTACCGGTCTCAAAGATAGCTGGAACTCTTTTAAAAGGAACTGAAGAAATATTTGAAGCCAAAAATATTGTTTTTGCCGGGACTTCAGTAGTTTCTGGTGAAGCCGAAGGAATAGTGATTGGGACTGGTAGGGAAACGGTTATTGGTGAAATCACAAAATTAGTTTCGGGCATTACCAGAGAAAGTGTTTATGAAAAAGGTTTACTTAATCTTTCCCGACTCATTTTACGATTTGTTGTAATATCAATTACTTTTGTCTTCTTAGCTCATTTAATAATGAGAGGGGCAACAAATTTCTTTGAATTTTTACTTTTTTCTATTGCTTTAATAGTTAGTATAATTCCCGAAGCCCTGCCAGCGGTTGTTACTTTCGCCCTTTCAGAAGGAGCATTAAAATTGGCTAAAGAAAAAGTAGTTGTTAAAAGGCTATCATCAGTAGAGGACTTGGGAGATATTGAAATTTTGTGTACTGATAAAACTGGCACCATAACTGAAAATAAACTCCGGCTGGAAAAAATTTCAGCTCCAGATAAAGAAAAATGTTTGCTCTACGGGCTTTTATCTTCTTCTTATGTGAAAGAAGAAATTGAATCAGCTCTCAATCCTTTTGATTTTGCCCTTTTTGAAAAAGCTTCTCAAGAGATTCGCGAATCTCTAGAAAAATTTAAGGAAATTTCACATATACCTTTTGATTCTTTCAGATTAAGAAACAGCGTTTTTTTAGAAGATGAAAATGGAAATTTAATGTTAATTGTTAAGGGAGCGCCAGAAATTATCTTGAAGTTGTCTTCAGATTTTGAAGGTAATTTTGAAAGGGGACAAATTGAAAAAGAAATAGAGAAAGAGGGAAAAAAAGGAAAGCGAATTTTAGCCATAGCTTATAAAAACCTGGGTGAAAAAGAGTTTTCCGAAGCCGCTGAAAAAGATTTAACCTTTTTGGGTTATTTTTCTTTTTCCGATCCTCTTAAAGAGACTGCCAAAGAAGCAATTCAGCTATCCCGAAAATTAGGTCTTGAGATAAAAATTTTAACTGGAGATAGTAAAGAAGTGGTTGGCAGCATCGCAAAGGAGGTGGATTTGATTGAAGATCCTCAAAAAGTTATTTTAGGAGAAACCCTAGATTCTTTATCAAAAGAAGGATTTGAAAAGGCCTGCGAGGAATTTTCGGTCTTTGCCAGAGTTTCTCCTCAGACAAAATATAAAATTGTAGAAATCCTCCAGAAAAAAAATGATGTCGGCTTTGTAGGAGAGGGGATTAATGATGCTCCGGCTTTGAAATTAGCTAATGTTGGTGTCGCCGTTCAAGGAGCAACTAGCGTTGCCCAGGAGGTTTCAGATGTAATTTTGCTCGAAAAAGACCTCCGAGTAATTGTTGAAGGGATTTCCCAAGGAAGAAATATTTTTTCAAACATCAATAAATACATTAAATGCGCCCTATCCAGTAACTTCGGAAATTTTTATTCTATCGCAGCCATCTCTTTATTTATTAATTTTTTACCAATGTTGCCTGTTCAGATTTTACTCGGCAATCTTTTATCAGATTTTCCTTTAATCTCTATTGTTACCGATCAAGTTGATATTGAAGAACTTAGAAAACCGAAACTCTATCAATTACATAAAGTTCTGCCCCTAATTATATTTTTAGCTTTAGTGAGTACTATTTTTGATTTTATTTTCTTTGGCATCTTTTTTAGAGCCCAACCCGCAGTACTTCAAACTCTCTGGTTTATCGAAAGTATTCTGACTGAAATTTTGCTTATTTTTGCCATTCGGACACGACATTTTTTCCTAAGAACAAAGAGGCCGGGCCTTCCTTTGTTAATTCTTACAATATTGGATGCGATATTTATTGTTGCATTGCCCTTTACTTCTTTCGGAAAAACTGCCTTCCACTTTATCTCTCCACCCATTCCATCTCTCTTAATTGTCTTTTCTTTAGTTATCAGTTATTTTTTCGTCAGCGAAATAGTCAAATTGCTTTATTTCCGACACCGGAGTCAGTCTAAAAACACCGTTTTTTAAGACGGCGTTTTTCATCTATCAATTTCAGAAATCGATAGATTAAACTGACTTCTACAAATTCAAGGAAACAGATTTAAGTAAATTAACTATTAGAGGGCTTTCAATTAGGAAGCCCTCTTGTTTTTGTGAAGGAAAAAATATTGCCTTATCAAATATAATTAATGTTCCATCGAGTTTAATATTAATTTCTTTTACATCAATTCTGCCTAATCTTTTTTTAATTTTTTGAAGTATCAATTTTATTTTTTTAGATTTTTTAGGATTAACAACAAAAATTTCCGGAGTGGGGGAGAAAGAAAGGATTTCTTCTAAAGCCCTTAATCCTTCTTTTCCTTTATATACTTTAATTTCTCCTTTTTCTTTTGAGTATTTTGCCTCCAAAGCGGCAATAATTCTAATAAACTCCCTTTCTTTTTCTTCTATTTCTCTTTTTTGAACTCTTAAAATTCCTAAAATTCTCTCTGGCGATTGAGCAAGAAAATATCGTTTTCCAGTTTTTTTCACTTCCTCAAATAACCCTTTTTTCTCCAATTGCTTAATAATTTCATAAGTAGTCGGTCTTGTAATCTTTGCCATTTTAGCAATCTTTTGGACTGAACTCGGCCCCAATTCCAAACCCGCCAAATAAACCTTAACCTCCTTTTCAGTTAACCCCAATTTCCTTAATTCTAATTCGATAGGCAAAGTCTCCATATTCTTATAATAGAAAATTATTTATTTTGAGTCAACTGATTGATTTCGTAAATCAATCAATTATTAACAAGTGTCGGGAATTGTTTTACAAAGCTAAATTTCGTTTTTAGCTTAAAAATTGAAGAATTTTGGGCTTGTGGATAAATTTTGTCGGAAACTCTTGACAAAATATTGGGTTTTGATATTATTAAGATAGCTACTGAGAAATTTTATTATTAAAAATTGGGGTACTGAGAAGGTAGTTGCGCATGGTAAAATTTTTTATCCTCATAATCTGCCAGGATTTATCGTTTTCAAAGATAATAAATATTTGGGACTGGTAACTTATAAAATCAGTAAAAAGAACTTAGAAATCATTACTCTGAACGTTACTACTCGGGGCAAAGGAATTGGCACTGCGCTTTTGAAGGCAGTAGAAAAAACTGCCCGTAAATTAAAACGTAAAAAAGTTTGGCTTATTACTACTAATGACAATATTGACGCCTTGCGTTTTTACCAGACGAGGGGGTTTATAATAAAGAAACTTTATCCTAATGCTATTGTGACCGCAAGAAAAATAAAACCAGAAATCCCCGTGATTGGGAATTATGGAATTCCAATTAGAGACGCAATAGAATTAGAAATTATTTTAAAATAAAAAAAATTACCCATTGAATAACTAATGCAAGTAATAAAAACAATTAACGAAGTAAAAAAAATAAGACAACAGCTTAGCGGTTCCATTGGCTTTGTTCCTACTATGGGCTATTTACACGATGGTCATCTTGCCATGGTGAGGCAAGCGAAAAAGGAGAATTCTATTGTTGTGGTTAGTATTTTCGTAAATCCAACTCAGTTCGGACCTAGCGAAGACTTGAAGAAATACCCTCGAGATATCAACCGCGACCTTAAACTGTTAGAAAAAGAAAAAACGGACATCGTTTTTGTGCCCTCTGAGGAGGAAATGTATCCCCCGAGGTTTAATAGTTGGGTGAACGTGGAGGAAGTTACTAAGAGACTTGAAGGGGCATCTCGTCCACAACACTTCCGTGGAGTAGCTACAATTTGTGCTAAGCTGTTCAACATCATCCAGCCAACTAAAGCCTACTTTGGCCAGAAGGACGCCCAACAGGTAGTGGTTATTAAGAGAATGGTTATTGATTTAAATATGAACTTGGAAATTGTGGTAGTACCCACGATCAGGGAAAATGATGGACTGGCGATGAGCAGCCGCAATACCTATCTCACTTCTAAGGAGCGAAAAGCAGCGCCAATTCTATTTAAAGCTCTTTCCCTAGCCAAACAATTATGGCAGAGTGGAGAACGTGATGCAGATAAAATCCGTCGGGAAATGATTGTACTCATTAAGAAGGAACCCCTTGCTTACATCGACTATGTTAGCATCGCTGATGCCAATACCCTGGAAGAACTTAAAGAAATCGACCGCCCTGCAGTAGTCTCATTGGCGGTCAGAATGGGCAGAACGAGACTGATAGATAATATAACTTTTGGGTAAATCACTCTATAAAGAATAATAAAAAAAGCAGCTTTTTGAAGCTGCTTTTTAGCTTGATTTTTTTAAAAGAATAGTAGAATATAATGTATTAATCGTTGACTTTAAATAAGTTATGCAAGAGATACCATTTTGTTTGTTTACGCCACCGAAAAATGGAAAAAAGATAGTTTGGGAGATTACTTCACAATGTAATATGTTGTGTAAACATTGTTGTGCTGATGCTTCTTCAAGAGTTTTTCGAGATGAATTTATATTTTCTAATAAGAAATTAATTAATCAAAATATAAAAGATATGCTTGATTTTGGAATTAAAGAATTTTACATTAGCGGTGGCGAACCTTTTCGGGTTCAAAATATCCTTCTTTTCTTAAAAAATTTAAAAAAAGAGAATGTAAGAGTAAGCGTTGCTACAAATGCCTGTCTTTTTAATAAAACAATAATTAAAAATTTATCAGATATCGGAATTGATTTTCTTCATATAAGCCTAGACGGTCATTTACCAAAAATCCACAATACTCTTCGGAGTGGAGATTTTTTTAATAAAGTGATTAGAAATATACGAATAATTCGGCAATATAAAATACCGGTGAGAATAGGGTGTATTATTTGGAGAAGGAATGAAAAATTTTTAGAAGAAATGGTACATCTCTGTATAAGTTTAAAAGTAAGAAGCCTGAGATTTAGTTGGTTGATAAAAGTAGGGAGATTTAAAGATAATCTAAAATTTTATCCAAAAAGAGGATGGTTATCTGTGATGAATGAGATAAAAAATTTAAAGAAGAAATATAGAAATAAAATTAATATTACTATGCATAGGGCTTTTGGGATAGAAAGCAATACTCATCAGATCTGTCCTGCTGGAGATAGATTATTTTTTTTAAATCCCAAAGGGCAACTCTCGCCCTGTTCTTGGATTGCAAAAATTGATTCTACTTTTATAACAAAAAAATCTCTGAAACAAATGGAATTTAAAAATTTAATTAAGGAAAAAGAAATTTTAGAATTCAAAAAAATGCTCGAAGAAAGAAAAAATAGGGGTTTCAAGGGGTGTCCATTCATTGCTAAGTACCAAAATAATTCTTATTATTCAAATGATAAATTAATAAAATAATTTATAATCCTATGAAAATTTATTTAGTAAGACATGCTCGGGTACCCTCAAATCTACGAAACATAGCTTATAATAATCAGGAAAATGAGGCACTAACAAAAGAGGGAGAAAAACAAGCAAAAAAACTAGCGAAAAGATTAACCCAAATTAATTTAGATAAAATATTTATAAGCGAGAGTAAAAGAGCTTATCAAACAATTTTACCTTTTTTACGTATAAAATCTATCCCATTCGAAAGGGACTGGCGGTTAAATGATTGCAAATATGGAATTTTCGGTGGTTTAACTATTGAAGAGGCAAAAAAGAAATACCCCGATATTTTTGAGAAAAGACGAAGGGATAAATGGAATATTTCTATTCCCAAAGGGGAAAGCTTTAAGGATTTAGCTATAAGGTTAGATTCTTTTCTAAATGATTTGAAAAAAGAGGTAAAAAAATTTAATTTAGAAAATATTCTATTAATAACGCATGCGACAAATCTAAAAGTTTTTCTAATTAGATATTTAGGTTTTAGTGTTGAAAAAGCCGATTCAATTTATTTTGAAAACACCTCAATTTCAATTTTTGATTTTCGGGGGGAAAAAATCAAACCGATAATAATTAATGATTTTTCTCACCTAAACGAAAGTAATTTATGATACCTCTTAAAGCGAGAGAATATATTTCTGGAAAGATAAGGCTTTCTTCTATTCCTAAGATTATGAATTTAGAAGTGACTAATTTTTGTAATTTAAATTGTTCTATTTGTGTGAAAAAAAACATTAGAGAACAGGGTTTCTTGGACATTCATTTATTAGAAAAAATTATTAAAGATAATGAAAAAGAATTTAAGGGGCAATCTATTTGGTTACATTATGGGGGTGAACCTCTTTTACACCCACAACTTTCCGAAATAATCAAGATTTTAAAAAGTTCTGGAGTTCGAACGCGACTCTCAACTAATGCAACCCTACTCACAAAAGAGAAATCTTTTGAATTAATGAGAGCGGGTTTAGATTATATTGTATTTTCGGTTGATGGAAATACCAAAGAGACATATGAAAAAATTAGAAGAGGAGGTGTTTTCGAAGAGGTTGAAGCCAATATTTTAAATTTTCTTAAAATAAAAAAAGATAAAAATTTCAGAACGGAAACACAGATCCAAATAGTAAAAACAAAAACAAACGAACAAGAGGTAAAACCATTTATAGAAAAATGGAAAAAAACTGATATAAATTATATTAATGTAAAGTCTTTTTCGACGAGGGCAGGGAGGGTTTCCGAAATTAACAAATTTGGTGATTTTGCTAAGCTTGAAAAGAAAATTTTTAATAGACCTCCTTGTTTTTTTCCATGGGAAACACTTATTATTTTATGGAATGGTGATGTGCTGGCTTGTTGCCAAGATCTTTGTGGAGAATTGAAATTGGGCAATCTTAAGGAAAACAACCTAATGGAGATTTGGAATAATTCTAAATTAACAGATTTAAGAAAACGGCAACTTAATAATGATTTTTCAATGAAGCCATGTAATAGGTGTCCCGATTGGAAAGGTTATCCTAGAAATTATTTTCATTATTTTCTAGATGTTCTGTCAAGGTGGTTTTTAAAAGAAGTTTTCAAAATAGAAAAGAAAGATGAGGGTATTCATATTATTTTTAATCGAAAATGAAGCAGAAACAATTTCGGTCAAGCCAAATAAAACAATTATCAAAAAATATTTTTTCCTTTATCCAAAAAGGAAAGACAATTTTATTTAACAGAATAACATTTCAGCAAGAATATTTGAAGAATACATCTTCCGCTGAAATAGAAAAAATGGTTCGGAAAATGGAGCAAAAAACACCCGAAACACGATTTTTTTTACCACAAACTAAAAAATTTAGGATTGAAATAACTTTAAATTGTAATTTAAACTGTGAATATTGTATAGTGTTCAAAAATAATTTGGCTCAATTAAACCACTCAATGACTAAAAATACTGCCAGGGAGATTATCGCTTTTTATAAAAAGAATATTCACGAAGGATCTTTGATGATAACCGGAGGAGAACCCCTGCTTAATTGGCCCGTGGTAAAATTATTTATTTCAAAGATTAAAGATCCAATAAAAATATTTACTAATGGGACGATTATTAATCAGGACATTATTTGCACTTTAAAACAAAACAGAAATATTCGATTAATGATATCTTTAGATGGCAGGAGAACTGAGAATATAATGCGGAAGTCTTCTAACGGGAAAGAGATTTATCCGCTCGTTATAAAAAATTTAAAAAAATTCCAACAAAACAATTGCAATTTAGGTATTACTTGCCTTTGCACAAATAAAAATGTTGATAAGTTATATGAAATTGTAAAATTCTTCACAAGAGAACCTAAAGTTAAATTTTTAGGAATAAGTTTTCCCCATTATATTTCTAAAAACCTTAATAATGAAATTGATTTAGACATTGAAAAATATACAGATTCAATGATAAAAATATTTGATTTTGCACTAAAAAATAATATTTATATTGATCAATTAGCAAAGAGATTTTCCCCATTAATTACAAGGAGATTTCGTTTTTACGCTTGTAAATTAGTTGGAGAACAAAAGACTTTTTATCCCAATGGTGATCAGACATTATGTACAAAAATCGATTCTTTAAAGAATCATAAAAAATATAATTTGAAATATTTTGAAAGTAAAATTCCGATAAATAATAAATTTTGTCAAAAATGTCCAGCTATAGGAATTTGTGGCGGGGGGTGTTTTTGGGATGGAATAATGCGATTTAGAAATGGTGTAGACGAAAGGGAGTGTATTTTAAATAATAATTTACTTGATTATTTTTTATGGAAGATATATTTCGCTTATAAAAAAAGAGAGGATTTAAATAAAAAATTTCGTTCATTAATTTTATGATGTTTAATAAAGAAAAGGCATTTAAGGTTTTTTTTGGTAAATCTAAACTTCCAGAAGGCCTTGTGATACTTACGCCCATTAGTAAAATATATAAAAAAATTAAAACTCAGTATCCTTTAATTGAAAAAAGTAAGGGGTGGTGGCAAAGAGCAAAAGTATGTATTGATTCAGCTCCGGTAACGATCTTAAAAATTCCGCAGGGTTCTTGTATTAAAGATTGCCTTAAAACATTCGATTATAAAAAAATTAAAAAAGTTATTTTTCTAGGTTTTTGTGGATCTTTAAGCCAAAATATAAAAATAGGCGAAATAGTTACTCCCAAAACCGCTATTTTCCGAAATTTTGAAGTGGTTTTACGGATTCAATTAGAAAAAAAATATAGAATAGAGACCGTTTCCTCAATCATCTTAGATCAAGTTTATTTTAAAAAACTCTTGGAGAATAAAATTAATCTTTTAGACATGGAAACTTATTTTCTTTACGATTGGGGGGAAAAACATAATGTTAAAGTAATCTCTATATTAATTGTGACTGATCAGCCAATCTCTTTACCATTTTTTCTTTGTAAAAGAAAGGAATTAAAAATAATCAATAAATCAATTTCAAAAATTATAGATAGATTGGGTCAACGCCTATAGCCTGCACTAAAAAAAGCAATCTTGACAAAAAAAATTAAAAATTTTATAATAAGTTTATAAAAGCACATTTAAAAGGAGGTAAAAATGAATAAGGAAAGAATTTTCTGCTTAGGAAGACCAATCGTTGATATTTTTGCAGAAGTTAAAGAAAGTCACTTGGAAAGTTTAGGATTAGGGAGAAGACAAAAAGATAAAATATCAGAGGAAGAAATCGGAATGATTATACAACCCTTATCTAGAAAAGCTGATTATTTTTTTATATCGACTGGTGGAATTGAAATTAACCTAGCTATTAATATGAGCTTTCTAGGGATCGATGTTGATTTTAGTGGTACCGTAGGTGATGATTGCTTTAGTTGGCTTTTCACAAATGATTTAGAAAGGGAAAAGGCTCAAAATCTAAATTTATTTCTAAAGTCGAAGGAAGGAAAAACAGCTTCAATTTTATTCGTTAAAGCGGTAAATAGTAACGGTGGAAGGAAAGATATAAAGATGGTAAATTACGGAGCTTCTGAATACTTACCATGGGATGGTTCAACAAAAAATATTTTAAGTAGGGCCACAGTATTCTTTAGCAGTCTTTTTAGTGCAAATACTTTTGAGACGGAGCCTGTGTGGGAAGAAGCAATCAGCTTTGCAAAGAAGCTTGATAAAAAAATTATCATTGATCTTGGTGGTATAGATACAGTTCCAAAAGGCATATTAAGGAAAGTGGTGAACATTGTAAGAGAAAATGCTGATATTATCTCCACAAACGTGAAAGAGTGCGAATTTGTACAGAATTATGATAAAAAAGAGATATCTTCGGTATTTTCGAAAACAGGGTTAATATTTATTACACGAAGAAAAAAAGAATGCCTTATTTTCAATAATGGGAAGGAAGTCTGTATTCCGTTTCCGACTGAAAAAATTCCAAGTGAAAGTGAAAGAATCTTCGAGACAGGTTCGACTGATGCATTTTTCGCTGGATTTATCTCTGCTTTCCTAAGGGGTGCTAATTTAAAACAAGCCGGAAGATTCGCTGCAGATGTAAGCCTAATAAAGATTAGATATCCCGAATCTCACCTTACAAAAAATAGTCTAAAGGGGATTATAGGAGGAGAATATGCATTTAATGTATGAAATTTTCCGGGAGATTAAGAGCCTTGGAATGATAGAAGATTTGAAAAAATTATCTACAATTCAAGAAAGATACAAATTAATAGATGAAGCTGTAACGAGGGCTAATATATCGAAGACTCACTTTTCTTTTTATTCACTTGATGAACAGTTGTATCTAATCTACCTGATTCAAGAAAAGGGAGTAGAGATGGGATTATGTCCCCATTTCTATATTTTTTTCTCGAAAAGAAACCAAAAATTCCACCATATATGTAAAGTTACTTCCCAAAAGGAAAGAGCATATTGTAGGGGAGAAATTCAAATATGCGATAAGGGTATTTTAAAGGGCACAGAGAATATTTAAATTCAATGTGCCCTATTTATTTTTAATAGCATCATCATATAAAAAGAAAAATTTTTCTTAAAAAACTTAATAAATTTTAATTTCTACAGGGCGTAGTTGGAAATAATTCTGCCAAAATATTTTAAACATTATTTAGAAAAAAAACTAAATAGCTTAGTTAAAAACCTTAATCGGCTCAGTTATTGGAAATTGTTCCCAAAACCGAGTTCGAACTATATCCCATCCCCGCAGCACTTGAAGAACAGTTTATAGAAACTAAAAATCGCTAATTAGGCGGTTTTTTGGTAGGATAGAGCTATGAAGTTAAATATTGTATTTTTAAAATCAGCAAAAGGATTCACTAAGAAAGAAAAAAGACAAATAAAAAATATAATCAAAAATGCAACTTACCATGCTGCTAAGTTTTTGAATTTAAGGGATAGCAATATTATTAATTTTACTGTTTACCGTTTTTGCAAAAATTACATAGGAGCCTTTACTCAGGCTGAAGATTTAATTTATATCAGTATTCCCCGAAGGAAAAAAATCAATGAAAAAGAATTAAAAAGCACTATTTATCACGAGATTCACCATGTTAAAAGAAGTTATTTCGGTTATTCTAAAAAGAAAACTTCTCTTTTTGATGCATTGTTTTCAGAAGGATTAGCAATTGTTTTTGCATTAGAAAAAGTTCCGGAATATGTTCCTAAATGGTCTAAATATACAAAAAAATTTATTGAAAAATGGCTTCTGAAAATAAAAAAGCACAACCATAAACTGACAGCAGAAAAACTAGTCAATAAAAGTACCAAAGCATTACTAAAGCTAAGTAAAGTTAAATTATAAATGAAAAAATATCCTAATGTTGCGGTAAAAATTATATTTCGATATAAAAATAAAACCTTAATGCTTAGACATAAAAACGGTGTATTTAGTTTTCCCGGAGGGAGAATGGAATGGGGAGAATCAATCCTCGACGCTCTAAACAGAGAATTAAAGGAAGAATTAAATTATTCTTTAGAAAGCGAGCCTGAACTGTTAGATGTTTGGAACTATATTTCTAAAAATCGGTTACGCCATAGTGTTATAATTAATTTTATTCAACAATTAGTTAAAAAACCAAAATTTTCTTCTCCAGAAAAACTTCAAATTCTCTGGCTAACAAAAGATGCTATTCTTTCAAGAAATATTATTAAAGAAAAAGAATTTATTGATAAGATATTTAATTGGGAAAAATCTTAATAATTTTAAAGATAAAAAATAATTATCTAAATATCATTATTAAGATATGAGAATTTTAATTGCTGGCGGAGCCGGTTTCGGCGGAGGTTAAGAAAGGGGTGATTCTGACAGTTGTTCCGATTTTGATTGGAATTTTCTTTTTTGTTAGAAATTATTTTACAAAGTATTTTTGAGATTTTAGCTTAAAATTGAAGGAAATTTTGGGCTTGTGGATAAATTTTGTCGGAAACTCTTGAAAAGGTTTGAAGATAATAAGATACATTAGTAACGCTTGACAGAACTTCTTAAATTCTTCGATTGATTCTTTTGATAAATTTATAATCTCCAGCGTTAATAATATTGTTCTTTAATGATAAAACGTTGCCGATTTTACTTGACAGATTTTAAATTTATGGTAAATTAAATTTAACATTTAGTTCTTTATTTTGCCCTTTGTAAAAAAATATGAGGAGGTGAACAATGAAATTCAGTAAAGGTTTTATTTACACAAGGCGTGAAAATCCTAAAGATGCAAAATCAATCGGTCATAATTTAACAGTTAGAGCTGGAATTGCGCATCAGATTTGTGCGGGACATTATGGATTATTGCCCCTGGGGACACTTGTACTTCGGAAAATAGAGAATATTGTAAGACAAGAAATGAATAATATCGGGGCGATGGAGGTTATTCTACCTATTATGCAATCTTCTTCTCTTTGGCAAGAAAGTGGTCGCTGGGATATTTACGGTGAAGAAATGTTCAAACTTACAGACCGGCAGAAACGTGAATTTTGTTTGGGACCCACACACGAGGAAATGATGGTGCAATTCGTCAAAGACCACGCACAAAAGACCAAAAAATTCCCGATTATCCTTTATCAATTCGGTACCAAATTCCGTGATGAAAAAAGGCCTAGAGGAGGTCTCCTGAGAACTAGGGAATTTATAATGAAGGATGCATACAGTTTCGATTATAACCAGGAAGGTCTTGACGAAAGTTATCAGAAAGTGAGGGGGGCTTACCTCCGTATCCTTTCCCGTATCGGTGTCTGTGCCTTTCCGATCCCTGCGACAACAGGTGAGATGGGTGGCCGGAGCAGCGAAGAATTTCTCGCTCCGTCTTCCGCTGGCGAAGATCATTTTATAGTTCTCGAAAACGGAATCGGAAAAAAACTTGAAGACACGGAGTGTGCTAAGTACGCCTCATCGCATACCATTCAGACGGGCATCGAGATATGCCACTGTTTTAAACTTGGTACCCGTTATTCTGAGAAGATGGGGCTATTCACGAACAATGGTAAAGAAATTTCCCCGGCGGAAATGGGTTGTTATGGTATAGGTATCAGCCGGCTACTTCCCATTATAATCGAACAAAATCACGACGATAAAGGAATAATCTGGCCTCGCAGTGTTGCTCCGTTCGAAACGACGATTGTAACGATTCAACAGGATAATCCTATGGTGAGCGAAACCGCCGAAAGAATATATACTCAGCTGGGAGAAGTCGCACTTTACGACGACCGATACGAGAGTCCTGGCGTAAAATTCAGGGATGCCGATTTGATCGGCATTCCCGACAGGCTCATCATCGGCCTGAGAGGTCTGGATAAGAGTATTATTGAATATGAGCGGCGTGGTGGCAAAAAAGAGGAGATTCCTCTGGACAACTTCATGGAAATTTACCAGAAAATCAAGGAGGTAGAAAAATGAGAATTTCTCATCAGCTCTTCCTTGATAAATTCAAAGTTCCAGAGAAATGGACTTCGCTTCAAACGTACAAATTGTTTGAAGAAATCGGATTGGTTACCTTTCCGCGCGCAGGATTTCCGCTTTTCCTTCCGGTGGGTCAAATACTTGTGAATAACGTGAACCAAGTTATCCGGGAAGCCGCTTATGAGGCTGGTTTCAGTGAGTTGTACCTTCCGTTGGTCCAGACGCCGAATCTCATTGAAGAAACTGGAAGGGCGGAACAGTTTAACCAAGAATTCTTTTATACTCACAACAACAAGTTCATCCTTGCGCCAACCAATGAAGAGGTGTTCATCGACTTAGCCTCAAAAGGAATAAAATCCTACCGCCAATTACCTGTTAGGGTTTTCCAAATCGCAGATAAGTTTCGGAATATCAAAAAACCCAAAGGTATCTTCCGAAGCAAAGAATTCCTGATGTGTGACATGATCAGTATCGACGCGGATAAAAATATGCTATACGATTCCGCCTCGATTTTCGAGAAAATCGTTGATGAGGCGTTTCGAAAACTCGAAATCAAAGCCGTTAGAGTGACCAAACACGATGGCCACTACATAGAATATCTCGTTGAATGTCCCGAAGGAGATATTTGTGTTTCTCGTAATCCGGACAGATACGACCATCTCGGAAAACACTCGTCAAGCGTAGCGATGTATTTCCTTTTCGAACAAGGCGGGCCGCACTTTAAAGGACCGGATGGGACTGAAAAAAAATCTTATGTTGGGACTTATGGTTTTGGCATCCAACGTTGCATTCATGCAGTGATTGAGCAACATCGCGATGAACGGGGAATAGTCTTTCCGGATTCAATTCGGCCATTTAATAGTTCGGTTATAGTATTGGACAAAAACGATCCTGAACAGAATAATTTGGCTGAAAAATGCTATGATCTGCTTTTGAAAGCTGGGGCGAAGCCGTTATTCGACGATCGTGCCGATAAAACGCTTAAGGAAAAACTCAATCTAGCCGATTTTTACGGCATACCGGTAAAAATGGTCATTGGTAAAAGAGAAGCATGTGCGCTTACAATGACTATGAAATGGCGAAACGGCAAAACCGAAGAAGTTCCCTTCGTTCCGAATGTCTTGTTGGATATTCTGAAGGCTTACAAAATCTACTAACTAAAAGCACCTGAAATTAATCAGGTGCTTTTCTTTTTTTAATTTTTGAGTGTATAATCAAATATTGATATGGTAAACAAGCATTACAAAAAAGTCATTTCTTATTTTGCGAAAAAAGCTTCTGATTACGATCTGGTGGATAAACAGTTATATTGGAGCTTATCAGACGAACTTTTAAAAAAAATAATCGGTAAAAAAATTGTCGATAATTTTTCCCGCAAAAAAGCCATGATAATGGATGCGGGTACGGGAACTGGTAGATGGTCACTGATATTATACAATTTGTTTAAAAAGAAGGGAGTAAAAACTTATTTTGACCTAGTCGACATAACGCCACAGATGCTGGAGGAAGCGAAGAGAAAGATTAAAAAAAACCACTTAACTCAAGAAATGAAAATCCATGTGAACAATATCGAAAACTTATCAGGATTCAAAAATGATTCATACGATATTGCAATATCTTTTTATAATGTCCTGAGTTTTGTAGAAAAACCGCGGAAAGCGATAGGTGAAATATATAAAAAATTAAGGGGTGGCGGATTGTACGCGTCTGTTGTTTCAAATAAATACCACGCATATTTTTTTAACATATTAACCGACCAAGGCGCTGAGATAAGTAAAATAAACGCTTCATCAAAAGTAAAATTTAATAAAAAAATGCCGTACATCCATTGTTTTACACCCCTACAAATTAAATCCATTTATTCGGATGCTGGCTTCCGCGATGTTGAAGTAATAGGCTTTCCCAATTTTATTTATCCAAACATTGAAGAAACTTATATCGTCGGGCAGAGCACTTTCCACCGGAATATTTTGAAAAGTAAAAAAAATTTTCAAAAAATTATAGATATAGAATATAAAGAATGTTTCAATCCAGAAGCTGCGGCCAGAGGGAATACTTTATTAGTAATTGGAAAGAAATAGTTGATTTCTATGCTTCCGAGAGAGATAAAAATAAATATCAAAAAAGATGATGTAAATGTCTCAAAGATGAGACGGGACCTTTTTTTTCAACCAGAATTCAATCCTAGTTCTTATTACAGAAAAATACATTTTTCCCGCTATTATTATGCTTTAATAATTTTAAGACATTACATTAAAGAGGTTTCTGATTATTATTTTTCTTCGATTGGTGCAAAAAATATCGACCTGTTCATGCTTACAAATAGCGTTTCTTCGCCAACGGGACCTGGTTCCGATTCCAAACCGATCAATATTAAACTCGGGAAATTGAAAATATTTTTAGTTGACTCGTCACAATTCGGATTTGAACCGCTTTTGTCGGAAAAAATGAAAAAGCTTTATTGCTACTTACCATCCATGAGAGGAGAAAACCCTGATCGCCGTCATTTAAACCAATTTTTCCATTGCGAAATGGAAATGATAGGTAAACTCAATGAACTAACGCCATTAATAGAAAATTATGTAAAAATATTGTGTGAAACATTATTATCAATGCCTCACGTAATAGATAGAATAAGCGATAATCCTACGAAAACAAAACTCATGCTTAATAGAACTATTGCCCAGAAAGAATTTCCTAAGATTTGCTTTGACGAAGCTGCCAAATTATTAATAGAGGGAAGAAAAAAAGGATTACTGAATAGAGGTAAACACGGACGGAATATAACGGCAAAAGGAGAAATTGAATTGTTCAAAATATTAAAAAAAGAAGTTCCAATTTGGCTGACCGAATTTGATCGGGATATCGTTCCTTTTTACCAAAAACCTGCGCGCAATAAAGAAAAAACAATAAATGCGGATCTGATATTTCCGCCGGTTACCACTGGATCATTTGGGGGAGAGATTATAGGCAGTGGGCAAAGACAGGACAATGCTAAAGAAATTTACGAGTCACTCCACAGACAAAAGATTAACTGCAAAAATTATAATTGGTATATTAATATAAGAAGATTCAACGATTATAAAATCACCTCTGGATTCGGAATGGGTATTGAGAGATTTATCGCCTGGGCCTTGGCTAAACGAAACATAAGAGACGTAGCGCTTTATCCAAGACTTAAAAACGTGAGAATGTATCCGTAATCAGTGGCTGAGAATCTTTAAAATTTTTCTGCCCGAACCAAAATCAAGAATAGCTTTTCCTCCAATAGGAAATGTTATTATCGGCTGGGTATGGCCGAAATCTACATTGGAAATAACTGGTATTTTAACCAGTTCTTTTTTTGTGGTTATAATCTGGTCGAGTAAGCGGTCTTCCATTTTGCTTTGCTTTTGGAATCTGCCGATTACTAAACCACGTACTCCGCTAAAGCTGTTTTGTTGAATTAGGGATTGTAAATCGCGATCGAATGTTAATGGATTGGTAGACAAATCATCTTCAATAAATAAGATGGAATCAACCAAGCTCGGGAAATATTCTGTTCCTTGAAGCAAATTTAAGCTACAAAGATTCCCTCCAATAATTGTTCCCTCTGCCTTACCCTTGTTAATTACCCTCCATCCATTATTTTTTAAGAGATTTCGCTGTCCTTGATTTTTATACCATAAATCGTCGCTCCAAGTAGGAGAGGGAGATAATGAAAAAGCTTCGTTGGACATTAAACACTTTATAAAATATTCTTCTGTATATTCAAAATTACGTTGCTCTGCAAAAGAGGAATAATGAGGGCCAGAATAAGTCACAAGGCCGGTTTTTGAGAGTATTGCGTTTTGGAGGACGGTTATATCCGAAAAACCGCAAAAAATCTTTGGATTTTTCTTTATTAAATTCCAATCGATATATTGCAATAATTGATTTGAATTATACCCCCCTATAACGGTCATTATAGCTTTTACTTTTGGGTCTGCGAATGCCTGATGTAGATCGTTTATTCTGGAAATAACCGAAGAAGATTTAAATAAATCAGTCTCTTCGATATTTTCTCCAAAGGTTACTTCAAGCCCTAAATCATTAAATCTTTCTTTCGCAATTTTTCTATTTTCTATTGAAATTATCGAAAAAGAAAATGATGGAGCAATGACCCTTATTTTTTCACCTTGCTTTAATTTTGGAGGAATAATTGTATGCATTTTAGTTTTTAAAATTAAATGATATCTGTTAATTTATTATAATTCATATGGAAATATACTAAAAGATGGTACAGGAAAAGTGTCTTCTATTTTTGTCCGAGGTTGGTCTGCAAGTTGAGATTGGGAATTTCGCTTAAAAATTAAGGAAAATAAAGCCAAATGATCTAAAGGGAGTTTGTCAAAAATGTCAGTATTTATCGTTCTGTATGGGCGGATGTAGGGCACGAGCCTTTATTGAATATGGTAATTTTGAGGCTCCGAACCCATTATGCCAGAGTTTTTATGAGAGTAATTTAATAAAATGAAGAAGAATATTAGACTTTTTTACAAGTGTGTTTATAATTATATAAGAAGTAATAATCATTAAACATGGGGATAGAAACAAGAAAAACAAATAGTTCTGACCTGGAATGGATTAGAAATTTGTTTATTAATAATTGGGGGAGCGATTTTATAGTTAGTAGAGGAAAAATTCAAAAGCCAGAAAATTTAGAAGGAATTATTGCTGAAGAAAACGGAGAGAAGCTTGGATTGGCTACTGTTAATGCAGAAAATAATGAGATGGAACTTGTTACCTTAGACAGTTTGAAGCCGGGAAGAGGTATTGGAACCATACTTCTCAATGAAGTAATAAATATGGCAAAAAAAAGAAGGAGGGTGAAATGAAAACAAATAAATCGAAGACAGATCGTGAAATAGAGCGTAGAATAGAACATTTGTTTAAGCAATCATTAAGGAGAAAAAGGATAAAGAAAAGGAGGACAATACCGAGTCTTCGAATAAGGAGCAGGGATCATTTCGATTCCTGCTTTTTCTGCTTTTGTCGGGAATTGGTTTATAAGGGAAAATTGGGATTTTAGCTTAAAATTGAAGGAAATTTTGCCATGTGGATAAATTTTGTCGGAAACTCTTGACAAAATATTGGGATGGTGATAATATAGCGGTAGCAACTGAGAAATCTAACATCTCAGTCTT
>Ga0172362_10001179_pt1 | contig 22215 bp, 16 predicted proteins | sample LakKivs1_kivu2a2_FD_114534 | JGI IMG/M metagenome (GOLD analysis project Ga0172362, IMG submission 114534) | Sediment microbial communities from Lake Kivu, Rwanda - Sediment s1_kivu2a2 | ecosystem: Environmental > Aquatic > Freshwater > Lake > Sediment | place: Rwanda: Western Province, Lake... | reverse complement strand
CTAACTACGCGAAAAACGCTTACAGAATTTGCCAGTAAACTCACACTAAAAGACGCCTTAGAAATTGTGAAGGTGTTAGTACCAAGGAGGCAACCGACTTACGAAGAGACAGTAGCAATGTTACGTGAAAAACATGAAAATCGAGAGAGGTCTCGCTTAGCAAGACTAAGAGATCAAGAGGATTTGATAGCTGAATGCGAAAAACTAAAATAATTTTTTGGTTAATGTGACTTTGTCAAGCTAAGCACCATTATCGTTAGAGTGAGTCTGCTACTTATTCCAAAAATCTTTGCTACTAAAAGTTTTACACGCGCTTATGTTGCTACCATAGAGTCTATGGACATCGAAAGGTTTTTAGCCATCCAACTCTGTTACATTTTACTTTTTTTTACCTTTTCTAGCGCGCAAGAGCTCATCATAGCCCTCGGCGCTGAAAAAATGCGTAAAATGTTCTTTGGCAGGTAAGCCTGGATTCAAGAAAATAGCGCGCCATAACGGGACTGCAAGAGCAATGGGAAAAGCTTAACAAAAGCTAGTCTCTACAAGATCTCTGCAGCAATCGCAGCAAGCTCAGATCGTTCTGTTTTTTGGAACATCATATGTCCAAAGATAGCGCGGTCCTTAAATTTACCTACTGTATAGGTAAGGGCATTGGAATCCTTATCCAAATAAGGATTGTCTATCTGGGTTGGATCTCCCGCTAAGATCACTTTTGTTCCCTTACCAGCCCGTGAAATAATTGTTTTCATTTCATGAGGAGTGAGATTTTGCGCTTCATCAATAATGATATACATACGAGGCAGTGTTCTTCCTCGAATGTAGGTCACAGCCTCCATCTCAATTTTTTCACTTTCCATGATATAGTTCTTTGTTTCTGCTCCGTTGCCACTACCGCAGGTAGTTTCGCACAAAAACTCTAAATTATCATAGATGGGCTGCATCCAATGATACAGCTTCTCATCTTTACTACCAGGAAGATATCCAATATCTTTTCCTAAAGGCATAATAGGTCTGCTGATCAGGATGCGACTATAGACCCCTTCGTCGAACACCTTTCTTAAGCCACAGGCTAAAGCAAGCAAAGTCTTACCTGTTCCAGCTTGGCCAATAAAGCTCACAAGCTTAATATCATCTCTGAGTAAAAGATCCACAGCGCATCTTTGTTCCATATTCAGCGGCTGAATTCCCCAGATATCCTCATTAACAGCTAACAAGGGTTCTAGATTCTGTTTTTTCTTGTTGTATTTCCCAACAACTTCCTTATCTTCTCCCACCAAAACACAATATTCATTGGGATGATAATCACTAAAATCTATCTCTAAGGGCTGCCCTGTATAAAACTGCTCAATTTGTTTTTTCCCTACTTTTACCCTGCGCAATCCTGCATAAAGATTGTCATAAGAGTCTTTCAGATTGCGATAATCTTCTGCACAAATACCTATTGCTTGGGCTCTAATACGCAAGAGCGAGTCTCTTGTGATAAGAACTACTTTCTCACCTTCCTCTTTTAAACAATATGCAGCACGAAGGATACGATTCGCAGGTCCTTCTACAGCTAAAGGAAACCCATTGTTTCCGCCATTTCTCATCTCTACAAAAACACGTAGAGTAACTCCATTACCTACATTGATTCCGCTATAGAGCTGCTCAGACTTTAAACTGTCTACATACCGTAAAATCTGTCTGGCATTTTTTCCGAGCTCATCCGTATACCGTTTCATTTTATCAAGCTCTTCCAAAGAATACATCGATAGGACAACCGTATTATCGGTGAATTTTTGAATACAATCAGGATCTTGAAGAAGAATACTTGTATCTAAGACATAAGTTTTTCGCGTCATTACAGCCTCGGGTACTATTCAATGAAAACTAAATTATGGACCACCGTTGACACCACCTGTCAAAATTTCCTTTTAAAATGTTGTCATTTTTTTCTCCCCATCTTTTTTATCTCTTCTAGAAAGAAAAATTCAACTAATTCATTTGCAACATGTTAAAAGTACTATCCTGGCGTAATATCAATAAAAAACCATTATATTTCTTTAAAAACCAAAGACTTAAAGTTGTTATTCAGCAACCAAATTAGTAGATTGCTAATTTCTTGACGAACCCACTCTCAACAAGCTATAATGGTATACAAAATTAAACTACTACCTTACACTCCCCCAAGGCTTTTAGCCCGTAAGGTAATTACGTAAGTGAGGTTATCCCCATGAAAATCACTCGTCATATTCTTAGCATTCCCCCTCATATTTCTACTTCTTGGAAAAACATCGCGGCTCTGCATGTAGAAGAAGGCGTCCTTGTCGTTACCTTAACGAATCAATCCGTGATTAAAATCCCTCACCTCAGCAGCTCTTCTATTGAAGAGATTTTCCAGATGCACACAAAGTTTCTAGAGCAGCCTCCTTCTCAAGAAAAACCTTCTCCTCAAAAAGCTCCTTTTGCACTTGGTGGTGAATCAACTCTTACCTTTGGTTTTCCTCTTAAACTCGGTGAAGGGAGTGAAATGCTTGGAAGTCTTGGTGGGCTTTTACAACACTCTCAAGAGCAAGCACACTCTCCTGATCTTCCTCCAGACATGTTGAAAAAAGTAGCTGCTATTAGTAAGGCTATGGGTTTTGACAACCAACTTGAACACATGCCCAAAGCAGAACCTCATTGCAACTGCCCTTATTGCCAAGTAGCAAGAGCGCTTCATGACGAAGGGGCTGAAGAAAAGCAAGAGCGAAAAACGTCTGATGAATCCATTAGCGATGAGGAATTAACTTTTCGTGAATGGGATATCCAAGAAATCGGTGCGAAGTTGTATGAAGTTGCCAATCCTCTTGATGCTACAGAAAAATATCAAGTGTTCTTAGGTGAGCCTATTGGATGCACCTGTGGAAGTAAACATTGTGAACACATTAAAGCTGTGCTTAGCAGTTAAACTTCCTGTTTTCTCCTCTCCTCTTTTTCAAAAAAACCGTGGTGTTTAATCTAGTGAATTCCTAGAATGGCGTATAAAACGTCAAATTAATCTCCTATATATTTTTGTAGGTTAAATTAAAAATAGGCGTAAAGAGGAGTATTAAACATGTCAAAGTCTTTCTTGTTGTTAAGCAAAACTCTTTTGGTCCTTTCATCAACTTGTTTACTTGTAGAAAATGTGCCTGCTTATGCTGATGGATCGGAAACAAAAGCGGAAGTATTAAGTGCAAGCGGTGTGCACTCTACTAAGTTCACCGGAAAAGTGATTGGTAAAAACGTGCGCTTGCGAACCCATCCTGATCTAGAAGGGTACGTTGTTAAAGAGCTAGAGAAAAATGAATTGCTCGTTATTCTGGAAGAAAAAGGGGATTTCTACGCAGTAGAACCTTCTTCTGACAGCAAAGCATACATTTTTAGAAGCTTTGTTCTTGATAATGTTGTAGAAGGCAATAGAGTCAATGTTCGCTTATTTCCTGATCTAGAAGCTCCCATCATTGGCCATTTAAATGCTGGCAAACGCATTGATGGAAAAATCTGTGAGAAAAACAACAAATGGTTAGAAATTAACACACCTGCTGAAACAAGATTTTATGTAGCCAAAGAGTTTATTGAATATGCAGGAGGCCCTGAGCTTAAAGCTGTGGCTGACAAGAGAAAAGCCACCGTCTCTCAGCTACTTGAATCCACAACACTTCTTACACAAGCAGAACTACGTAAGCCTTTTGAAGAAATTGGTAAAGACCGCATTGTCAAAAACTACCAAATGATCATCAATGACTATAAAGATTTTCCAGAGATGACAGAAAAAGCTAAAGAAGCTCTTCTTAGCTTTAATGAAAAATATCTAGAAAGAAAGATTGCTTACCTAGAAGCAAGAGCTTCTCATTCTGCCCCTGCTGCTATCTCTGAAGAGATGCTCTCTCTTTCCGATGAAGAGAGATCTATAAGAATTGTAGATAGTTTAACAGACAGAATGAAAGTATGGGAGCCTATTGAAGAATCTCTCTACCTTGCTTGGGCAGCTATGCATAGAGCAAAAACCATGGATGATTTCTATGCTGACCAAAAACTGAAGTCTGTCACAATTTCAGGGATTTTAGAAGCCTATGCTGATCCTGTACACAACAAGCCGGGTGACTTTGTCATCAAAGAAAGGGATGTGCCTGTTGCCTATGTGTATAGCACACATATCGATCTACATAGTCTTGTTGGCAAACGTGTCAGTCTGGTTGCTACAGAAAGACCTAACAACAGCTTTGCTTTCCCAGCATTTTACGTCCTAGATTCAGAATAATCGCGGGAAAAATATCTGGCGCCAAGCTATAATGGCCGACTTTTGGAGGACCTTTGGAACTTCGAGAGTGGGCCATCTCTATTTTAGACGGAAAGAGTTTAGAAGAAAAACTCTATGCTCCTTCTCTTCTTACAGATGAAAACCCAGGACCTTCTCTGAGATGGGATCTACCTCAAAGACCTGCAGGGATGGGGTTTCATAGATTCTCAAAAAAAGAAAAGCTTCCTCCCTTTCATGAACACTCTGATCCTGACAAAAGAGCGATCTGTCTGCATAGATTTGCAGGGCATGAACTGCTTGCGATTGAAATGATGGCGTATGCTTTACTAGCTTTTCCTGAGGCGCCTAAAACGTTTCGCAAAGGAGTCGCTCACACTCTGCAAGAAGAGCAAGAGCATGTGCGTCTTTATCAACAAAGGCTGCAAGGACTCGGTACAAGTCTTGGAGATCATCCTCTCAACGGAAGATTTTGGACTCTCACCTCTCATCTGCGCTCTCCTTTGGAATATATTAGTGTCATGCATCTCACTCTTGAGATGGCCAATCTAGATTTTGCACCTCATTATGGAGCTTCTTTTGCAAGATATGGCGATGTAGATTCTTCTGCTCTCATGCAGCGCATTTTGCAAGATGAAATTTCTCACGTCTCTTTTGGGTACCGCTGGCTAAAAACCATGAAACCACCCCACCTTAGTGAGTGGCAAACATGGCTCACGACTCTTTCTCCTATCACATCTCCTAAGCGAGCTCGAGGATTTATCTTTCAAGAGGCTCCAAGAAAAGCAGCCTCGATTCCTCAAGAGTGGATAGACCACCTTAAAAATCGTCAGTATTAATTCTTAAAAATTTTCATGAATTTTTCTTCGAGGTTTTTTGCAATGAAAGTCTCTAGAGGATTTCTTACTGACAGTTTTTCATGCCATACGTTGTGCCTTATACAATGAAGCATCAAACCAGGATACTTCCAAGTATTGTTTCCCCACAATTTTGCAGAATCAAGGCTTACTATCTGAGAGTATTCCGGCGCAAAGACTCTATTAAAGCAAAGGTTAAACCCAATCTGTTTAGTTAACTCTTTATCTTTACTGCATACATCATGTAGCTCAGAAGAAAGCTTTGCATAGGAGGACCCCAAATCAGAACAACCTTCTACTTTTTCTACAAGCTTATAGGTATGTGTCTTCCAATCCCAATATCCACACAGCTTCATAAGCTCAGGTGGCTCTCTCCACTCATACTGCTCACCAACCTTCTCCATAATCTCCGCTTTATAAAGAAGCTCTTTATTGCCGAGAGAAATTTCATCTATTTTTCGATACAGTGAAGACATCAATATCTGAAAAATCTCCGGTTTTTTTGCAAATATCTCACCTATCTTGTTTGCTATCTCCTCAAACGTCTCATATACACGCTTTTTATAGGGATGGATTACAACGACTTTTTGACTACCTGCTTTCTTGAAGAACATTCTTTGGAGAATAGGCCAAATTGTATAGTCATAGGTAGTTCTATATGTTTCACAGGCAAGGCCAGGCAATTTTTCTTCTCTTGTAACCAAGGACCGGGTCTTCTGCAACATGTCATTCTCTAGAAGGAACTGAGTAACAGCTTGTGCTTGCCTTGTTTCGTTTAATGCACCCTGAAAATATAGCTGCACATTTGCAAAAAACCTTTGATTCTTTTTTTGCAAATCATGGAATGTTCTGTAAACGCCATCTTCTATCTCTGTAGGCATAAATTGCTCTTGAGCTATCCACTCCTTGCAATGATTGGCTGTGAAAAAGTTTAAAACCTCCGCTTTTGAGATCCAATCAGACAGCTTGGTCCCCAGTTTATAGGGATAAGGCCCTTCGTTCCACAGATGTTGCTTACAAAGCTCTAGTATTTTTGCATCAGGAGAAGAGCTCTCCTGACACACCTGACGCGCAACTAAGCAGAAATCTCTGCTGTTTTCTTTATAAAAGGCTCTAAAACGTCTCTGATATTCTTCACTGCTGATTTTCATGATTATCCAAAAAATTTTACAAGTAATAATAACAGAAAAACAGCGTTATTAAAAACATAAAATATTAATTTTGAGATAAGTCATCTACAGGGTCTTCTATAATTATAGACGCTGAGGCGTTATTCCAATTCTTTAATAAGCAGTTAAAAATCAAACCTTTATTTTTTAATAAGCCACCTGAAAACTTATCATTCAATTCTTGAATCTCTTTTTGAGTCAACTCTACTTCCAATGCTTTCCCCTCACAAAAAATCTTCGTCAGAGCTTTAATGACACGGCCATTTTCTTTATTGCGGTAACTCTGTAATATTTCTTTCACTTGTTCATAACGAGCAAGTAAGTGATGACCTTTTGGTTCTCCTCCTACCCACCCGTATTTTTTTTCTTATAATCCCAATAGATACACCATCTCATAAGCTCCGGAGAATGCATCCACGCACCATCTTTCTGCATTAATCCCTTCAAGGTCTCTCTCTGCTTTTGCCAATCTCTACCATTAACAACAGCTTCTGCAAATTGTTGTAATGTAGATGGAGACAACTGCTTAACACGACCCTCCAAAAATTCCAAGGCATTTTGGACACGCACTTTTACAGGGTCTGCAAGCACTTCACCTTCTTTTTTCTGAAAAACGCACATATAGATTTCTTGTCCCAATGTTGTGAGTGTTCTCCTATAAGCCATATTGCTAGGAACTTGCAGAAGACCTTGCTCTTGACAAAAAGCTACAACTGTTGAATTTATCTTCTTACTATTTGGAGAAAACATAAGTTTTCCCACTTCATCTTTGTGAGGGCTACTCTGAATAGCTTCATATACAGATCTCACTTTTTCCAAACTTGCCAAAAATAGGTAATACTCTGGGCTGTATTCTACTCTATAAGTCCCATCAGGCTTCTTGTGCAGTACTTTGCAATTTGTAATCTCTGTACAACGATCGCCCAAGTTGCTTTTACATGCTGCAACAGATTCTTCTGGGTGACTGCTCCCTCGCCTAAAGGCGAGGGAGCAGTCACTCTCTTTCCAAAAAGCACGAATTTTTTCTTCTATTGCTTGTTTCTTTAGGAGATTTTTCTTATTCTGCCAGCTCTGTTTAATCACCGATGGAACGTAGCCAATTATCTGCCAACCTATTTGAGAAACGAGTTCTTGTGGACGTGCTTGCATAGCTCGATACACTTCCGTAATTGGTCGTGACTTTGCCGCCCAATCCTTAAACTCTAGGCTCATCGAACCTTGGTTACCAATAGCTAAACTCCCTTCTTCTTTCAAGCTGTTTGGAATCTGAGCACCTAGACTGCAAGCTACTATCTTCCTACAGCGGACTAACAAGTTGCTTGGTGTGTCACTATCATCTATCGAAGAAAAAAACTGTTGTTTCCAGGTTGTACATTGTTTTGCTTCAACATCTGTGGTCTTGCCCTTACACATCCATTTATGGAAAAGACAAAACTTTTTCGACCCCAATCCCAACGCTTCAACTGCATTTATCCATCCTTGCCACTCTCTGAATTGTGGCAACACAACTCCCATACAACATTCCTCGTCTTAATACAGAGTAAAAAAAAAGGGGTATAGTATAACAAGAAATCGTCTTATTTCCAAAAGAAATCTCTAGGAAACCATCTCTAAATTTTTTTCTAGATGATACTGTATCTAGTATCAAAGGAGCCTCTATAGCTCCTTCTTATAAAATCCACCAAGAAGAGCTCGTATCCTCTACGTAAAGGCAACACGCCAAGCCTCGGCTTTCCACATAATGGTATGTTGTCGAATCTCAACCTCACCATCATCATTTCTGCATAAAGCTTTGTTAAAAATACCCTTCCACTCATTTGAGGCTACGTTGACACCAAGACCCCCGTGCAACTGAGTGTACTTATTTTTGTCTATCGTCTTATTCTCAAATACATTCTTATACAGTGCTTCTAGAAGACCCTTTGATAGACGATGGATCTTCTCCATCACTTCGTTAAATTTTCCACATTGCATTCTAGTATGGCCTATAAAAACATTCTCGTTTGATTTTGGCTGGCCTCTTTGTTGGAACAGTCTTATACTATGAGACATCTATACTACCTCCTCATTGGTTTACGTGAAAAAAGGGAGTCATTGTGACAAGAGAAACGCTTTTTTTTAAAGAATTACTTGCTAAGATTTTCAGAAAAATAGGCTTTTCCGATAGCTGTGGATAGATATTATGGAATAAATTCTATCGCTGTAGAAGGCTTAGGATGCTCTTGTAAAGAAGATCCAGGTGCAAAATCTTCCTCTTCACCAATACCTAAAGAGTGAAACTTTCTGGCAGTGACAAGCACACGTGTTTCCAAAGAACCCATCATCTTGTTGTAACTCTCTACACTGTGTGATAAAGATTTGCCAAGCTTTGTAATATGCCCTTGCATATCACAAATTCTCTTATGGAGCTCTTTGCCCAGCGCAAAAATGTCCTGCGCATGCCTGGAAAGCTTTTCTTGCTTCCACCCATAAGCTATCGCTCGCAAAAGACCAATCAGCGTCATCGGAGTCGCTAGAACAACACGCTGATCCACCCCTATCTCCATCAAAGAAGGATCTTGCTCAAGAGCTGCGCTAAAGAAAGACTCTGAAGGAAGAAAGAGGACAACAAATTCAGGAGTAGAGTCAAACATCTCCCAATACGCTTTTTTTCCCAGTGTCATAATATGCGCGCGCACATGCTTGGCATGCTGCTTTAACTTGGTCTCTTTAAGCTCTGCGTCTGCTGTTTGCATAGCTTCAAAATAGGCTTCAAAAGGTGTTTTCGCATCTACAATCACCTGCTTGTGACCTGGAAGCTTGATCACCATATCAGGGCGCAGCACTTTCTCCTCTACCACTTCCTGGCACTGCTCAAAAAAATCGCAGTGATTGATCATACCACAAAGCTCTACAATCCTCCTTAGCTGCATCTCTCCCCACCTACCCCTTGTCGTAGGCGCTCGCAAAGCTCTTACCAAAGTGGCAGTCTCTTGCTTGAGCTCTTTTTCTGCCATCACCATACTCTTCAGCTGCTCTTGCAAAGAAACATGATCCCCTTTGCGCTCTTTTTCAAGCTGCTGCATCCCTTCACCAAGCTTCGATAACGTCTCTTTAACAGGAGTAAACAGCTCTTGGATGGCTACACTTTTTTTCTCAAAACTCCCCTCAGCCCTCTCTTGAAACTTCTCTAAGGTGGTATTGGCTAGTGTCAAGAAGGTTTGTGCATTCTTCTCCAAAGACTCCATAGAAAGAGCTTTAAAAGAGTCTGCAAGCTGCTGCTTAGAATTTTCTACAAGCTTGAGCTTCTCTTCCACGCCCTTCCTCAGCTCTTCTGCTTGCGTGATAGCCTTCGCTAGCTCTAGCTGCAGGGCAACAAAAGCTTCTTCTTTAGCGCTAAGACGTAGCGCAAGTGTTTCTTGCTCATGCAATGCATGGTCAAGCCTTTCTTGCAATACAGCTCGCTGAAATCTTTCACGTTGATAAAAGTAGATGATACCTAGCAACGCCAGCATCCCACCTACAGCTACATAGATCACCGTCACTCCTGTTCATCTACATGAGGATCAAAGCCCTCAAGCGTCTTCGATTTTTTGCCCGCAATGAGCCTAATGAGCGTAAGAATACACCCCATGATAAGATATCCCCAAGCAACCACAACAAAAACAAGCGCAAAATGATGAATGATCCCATAAAGCATAAAAATCGCAACGATTACTGTAAGAAACACAAGGTAAAAAGAGTCAATTTTAAAACGAAGCGCTTTTACACTCAGAAACTTGCACTTACTGATCATCAAAAACCCTATCACAATCGTACTAGATCCCAAAATGATCGTTTTCAGAAAAAGATCCATAGGATACCAAGAAAGCATCAGAGGACTATTTAAAAACAAATTGAGAGATACAGCGCAAGAGGCCGCTGCTGGAATAGGTAATCCAGTAAAGTTTTTGTTATAGGCTGCTTTGGCAAGCTCATCTCCTTTCACTTGCCCAGCTTTCACATTGTATCTTACAAGCCGCAAAATACCACAAATCGAATAGAGCATCGCAGCAATATAAGCAAAAAAGGCAAGAGTAGTCCCCTGCTCTAAAAAAAGACTTTTTAATAAAAGCACTGAAGGAGCGACTCCAAAAGAGACCGTGTCTGCTAAAGAGTCAAACATCAAACCAAATTCACTCTCTCCTCGAATAGCTCTAGCAATCGCTCCATCCAAAACATCGGCAAGTGCAGCAAGTAATAAAAGCACAGCCGAAGAAAGTAAAAGCTCATAAGCACTAGAGCCCGGCCAAAGCATATTCACTTTGAAAATTACAAAAAGGCCACAAAAAAGACCAAATGCAGTAATGATATTTGGAAGTACATAAGCTTGTTTCATACTCTACTCCTCTCTAGTCGCAGTATAACTTTCTCTTGCGTATCGAAACAAGGAAAAACCAAACAAACTCGTGGTCCAAATATTTTCCTTTTTTTCCTAACTTTTTTGCCCTATTGCAGTTAAAAAAACAGAGTTTTTTTGACGAGAAAATTTCTGTAGACTAAAACCTACGTCTACAATATATAGTGTAGAAGAAGCCGAGAAAACACAATCCCTAGTATTATAGCCCAACTTCCTTCTTGCATAACTAAGTGGTTTTTTGGTCTCCCTAGTTTGTTACAAACATAAAGTAAAAAAAGCTCGTAATTTTAAGAGAGTGCCCTTATGACAAAATTTCAAGATGCCATGGAAAAAGATCTGCTTACCGACGTAAAAAGTGAACTTAAGAAAAACCCACCTGGAATTGAGGATAATTTTACAGTTGTCAAACGCAATGGCAATATTGTCCCTTTTAAGAAAGAAAGAATTTTTTTAGCGATCGAAGCTGCTTTTCGTGACGTAAAAAAACTTCCTAAAACAGAAGCTTTGTCCGCTGAGCTCCAGAGAACCATTCAACATATTACCTCTCTTGTGGTTGATCAAATCCGCCAGCTGGTGAATAAGGGTGTATCTATCAATGTGGAAGGGATCCAAGATCTTGTAGAAATCTCTTTGATGAAAAGCAATTTTCATGACATTGCTCGTAGCTATATCATCTATCGAGATCATCATAAGCTTCTTAGAGAAGATTCTGCAGAAAATCTCAAAGTTCTCCGAAGAGACGATGAAACACCTGTCCGTTTCAACCCTATGAAAATCGCTTCTACGATTGAAAAAGCTTTTCGCTCTTATAACGACATCGAAGGTCAAACCCCAGAAGAGATCATTTTAGCTGTCAACAGCCTCACCGAAAAAGTTGTACAAAGCGCAAAAGACTTTTGTAAAGAAGGTCATCCGATGCATATTCACCATGTGCAAGACATGATTGAAAACCACCTGATGGCTGATGGGTATTTCAACGTAGCCAAAGAATATATCCTCACACGCGCAAGACTTGGTCAACAGACCGTAAAACCTTCTAAAGAAGAAGTGAAGAAAAAATCTACAGAAAAACTACGAAAATTCAAGGTCTTGCAAAAAGATGGTTCCACCAAAACCATCACCGAGAGCGATATCAGAAAACATATGAAATTTGTCTGTCAAAATCTAGAAAATCTCGTCTCTCCTGATGATCTTGTGGAAGCAACGATTACCAATTTTTATGATGGGATGAAAGAAGAAGAGATCGATATCTCTCATATCATGGCATCCAGAGCAAAAATAGAGACAGAACCTGCCTACGCTAAAGTCTCTGCAAGGTTACTTCTTGACTCTTTGTATCGCGAATCGGTAGGAGTCAAAACTTCTCACCCTCAGCTTAAGAAAAAACATACCGAGTACTTTCAGTGGTATATTAAGCATGGTATTACCATTGATCGCGTTGGAAAAGAGCTTCTCGATTTTGATCTAGAAAAACTTGGCAATCACATGGATCTTTCTCGTGATGATCTCTTTTCTTATCTTGGACTCCAAACTCTTTATGATCGCTATTTTATTCATGAAAACCAAAGACGTTTAGAAACTCCTCAGATCTTTTGGATGAGAGTAGCGATGGGACTTTCTCTCAAAGAAGACCGCCCTACAGAAAGAGCTATTGAATTTTACGACCTTCTTTCACAACTCTACTACTGCTGCGCAACACCTACCTTGTTTAACTCAGGTACACCTCACTCTCAGCTCAGCTCTTGTTATCTCTCTACTGTGATGGATGATCTCCATCATATTTTCAAGGTGATCGCAGATGATGCTCAGCTCTCCAAATGGGCTGGAGGGATTGGAAACGATTGGACAAATGTCCGAGCAACAGGCTCTGTGATTAAAGGCACAAATGGACAAAGCCAAGGCGTTATTCCTTTTCTCAAAGTCGCTAATGACACAGCAGTTGCAGTTAATCAAGGAGGAAAAAGGAAAGGAGCTATGTGCGCCTATCTTGAGACATGGCACCTAGATATAGAAGACTTTTTAGAGCTACGTAAAAACACAGGAGATGAAAGAAGACGCACTCATGACATGAACACAGCCAACTGGATTCCTGATCTTTTCATGAAAAGAGTATTTGCGCAAGGACAGTGGACCTTGTTTAGTCCCAATGATGTACCTGACCTTCATGATCTTTATGGAGCGGCTTTTGAAAAAAGATACATGGAATACGAAAAGAAAGCAGAAGCTGGTCTTATTAAACTTCATAAGAAAGTTGAAGCTCTTGACCTTTGGAGAAAAATGCTCAGCATGCTCTTTGAAACAGGTCATCCTTGGATTACGTTTAAAGACCCTTCTAACATCCGTTCTCCACAAAGCCATGTAGGTGTGGTGCATAGCTCTAACCTCTGTACAGAGATCCTTCTAAATTCTTCTGCTACAGAAACAGCTGTATGTAACCTAGGCTCTATCAACTTAGTGGCGCACGTTAGCAAAGAGGGCCTTGATGAAAAAACCCTCGCTCGCACTGTAAAAACAGCCATTCGTATGCTCGATAACGTCGTGGATATCAACTTCTATCCTACAATAGAAGCCAAAAACTCTAACTTGCAGCATCGACCCATTGGACTTGGGATCATGGGATTCCAAGATGCGCTGTATGCTCAGCGTATCAGCTACGCTTCTCACGAAGCTGCTCTTTTTGCTGACAAATGCCAAGAGGTAATCTCCTATTACGCTATTTTAGCATCCAGTGAGCTAGCTAAAGAACGTGGAACCTATCCTACCTATAAAGGATCCAAGTGGGATCTAGGAATGCTACCTCTAGACACTATGGATCTTCTTGAAAAAGAGAGAGGAGAAACACTTGATCTTGACAAAACTGCTTCCATGAACTGGGATGTTGTCCGCAAGCATATCAAGCAGCATGGCATGCGCAATAGCAATACTATGGCTATCGCGCCAACAGCCACGATTGCAAACATCATAGGTGTTTCTGCTTCTATAGAACCTGCTTACAAGCAGCTCTATGTCAAATCCAATCTTTCTGGAGAGTTCACTTCGATTAATTCCTACCTCGTTGATGAACTTAAAGCTCTCTCTTTATGGGATGCACAGATGATTGATGATCTCAAATATTTCGATGGCTCTTTAAAAGAGATCGAAAGAATTCCTGAAGAGATCAAACAGATTTACCTCACCGCCTTTGAAATCGATCCTGATTGGATCATTGAATGTGGCGCAAGACGTCAAAAATGGCTGGATATGGGACAATCTCTCAATCTCTATCTTGCAGAAGCTAGCGGTAAAAAGCTCGACCTCATGTACAAAACAGCATGGAAAAAAGGTCTAAAAACTACCTACTACCTACGTTCACTGGGAGCTACCCAAATTGAAAAATCGACAACAGATATTAATAAACGTGGATTGCAGCCGCGTTGGATGAAAAACGCTTCTCCTTCTAGCCGTGTACAAGTGCAAAGGGATACTCAAGCTCCTATTGCATGCACCCTTGGAGAAAGCTGTGAAAGTTGCCAATAAAAATATCCATAATCAATAAAGGAAATACTATATGAATGAAAACAAACTCTCTGAAGAGATCAAAAAGCGTGTTAAAGGCGCAGAAAAAAGACTGATTAACTGTACAACCGTTGATGTGAACCAGCTCATGCCCCTAAAGTACAAATGGGCATGGGAGCATTACCTCAATGGTTGCGCAAATCATTGGATGCCAACCGAAGTACCTATGGCAAAAGACATAGAGCTATGGAAATCCAATAAACTCTCTCAAGAAGAGCGTCTTGTAATCATGCGTAATTTAGGCTTCTTTAGTACAGCAGAAAGCCTTGTTGCCAACAACATTGTCCTTGCGATTTTTAAATATGTTACCAACCCAGAAGCAAGGCAGTATCTACTAAGACAAGCTTTTGAAGAAGCGATCCACACTCATACGTTTCACTATATTGTAGAATCTCTTTCTCTCAATGAAGGAGAGGTGTTTAACATGTATAATGAAATTAACTCTATCCGTAACAAAGATGAGTTTGAGATGCGCCTTACCGAAAAACTTGTCAACCCTCACTTCACCACAGAAACCTTTGAAGGTAAGCAAGAGTTTGTAGAAAACTTGATTGGTTTTTATATCATTATGGAAGGGATCTTTTTCTATAGTGGTTTTGCCATGATCCTCTCTTTTAACCGTCAAAATAAAATGACAGGGATTGGAGAGCAGTTTCAATATATTCTGCGTGATGAAACCGTCCATCTTAATTTCGGCATTGATCTTATCAATGGTATCAAAGAAGAGAACCCAGAAATTTGGACACCTGAGTTTCAAAAGCATATTCTAGATCTCATTATGCAAGCTGTTGAACTAGAAGCTCTCTATGCAGAAGACTGCCTTCCTAAAGGTATTCTTGGTCTTAATGGACCTATGTTTAGAGAGTATGCAAGACATATTGGGGATCGTAGACTAGAAAGAATAGGTCTTAAAGCCCAATATGGCGCCAAAAACCCTTTCCCTTGGATGAGTGAAACCATTGATCTTGGCAAAGAGAAAAACTTCTTTGAAACAAGAGTAACGGAATACCAATCTGCAGCTACTCTCAGCTGGAGTTAATCCATTAGGGGCTTTTTAAGGCCCCTACCTTCTTGCTACAAACCACCTCTGATACCAAGGGAGCTGACGTAAGAGCTCAGGATCTTTTTGCATGGATAAAGGAAGAAAAGGATAACACCTACTCAAAGAGTAGGGATAGACCTTAGCAAATTGTCTCATAAGTATTTTATCCGTTTTTAACAAATCACTTCTTACAAACAAAACTACTCCTTCTTCCTCACAAAAACCAGCTGTTAAACAAGCTTTGAGCATGTATCTATTGTTAAAAAACCTTGGATTTGCCTGCAGAAGAGCTTGAGGACCATAACGTCTTACAGCAAGCAATACCGTATAAAAATCATTTTTAGGAATTTCTCCTACAAACCTCAAAGGATTTACAACAGGCTCTTGCAAAATCCACTGACCTGCTAAAGAGACCGCCTTACAAGGGAGACTTTGTATACAAGCACGCGCAGCACTTATATTTTCCAACAACTTTTGCTCTACAAAACGAACAGCATAGGGGTTTTGTCGAAGAGCTGTAAGCGCTACCTTCTCCAAGCTTTTGATATCCTCACTTGCAAAAGAAAGTAACCATCCATTCAGTATGCAAGATGCTTGCATACACTCTGAATCTGTCTTAAAGAAATTACTTATATCCTTATCTGCAAACATATCCCTGATAGCCTGCAGTCGTGTTTTTATTTGATATGAGTCAAACAGCTCTCTAAGCTCCCCTCCAAAACTAAACTCTACTCTAGATATAGCTTCTTCCCAATCATCTTTATTTTGAGGATTGTCTGTAAGAGCGCAGCAATACCGTATGACCATGGAAACAACTGGTGAATGTATTAAAGAAACTAGATGGACAAGCGCTCTATCCGGATCACATTTTATCTCTTTAGGTAGAAGACGAAATAGTTCACTTTGAGTTGTTGGATCTTTCTCTTGTAATAGGTTGTCTATACTAGCTATTTTGGCCTCCCATGGGTCTTTAACAAAAGCGGAAGGAATAGGTTGATTTGTTTCTCTAGCAAATATATGCACCATAGCTCTTATGACTTTATACAAAGGATCCTCTAAGGGCTCTTCAGCCCTTCTTCGAATCCACCAAATAAATCTAGCAGCTTCCTTTAAAGAAACCTCTCCCCAAGTAGCACCATCCCTACAAAAACCATGCATCTGTAATACAGGTAGAATACGAGAAAAAATAGCAGCTGTTTCCCCTATCTCTTTACAGCCCGTAAAACCTCCAAGCTGAGCTGCCTCTTCGGTCAAAAGATAAAACTGCCGGCTTGTCGAAGAGACTCTAAGCACATCTTTTATAGGAAGACTATAGATAATTTGCTGGCTACGTAGCTCTGGTTCCAAAGTAGAAAGCGCCTTCATCTTTACTATCCTAGTATTCAAGAGGAATTTTTCTGAAAAGAACTGTTGAAACCTTCATAGTTCGATAGCAAAAATTTCCTTAAACTCATAAAATGAGTCGTATAGTATCTGCCAAAAGGAACTCTTATGCAACTAAAAACTCCTTATAAGGAGGGACAAACACTTTGTAATTTTGTCTTTAAAAAAGTAATCAAAATTAAAGAATTGCAAAGCGTCTTTTATGAGCTAGAACATGTGGGCTGCAGCGCACAAGTGATTCATCTTGCTAATCATGATGATGAGAATGTCTTTTGTCTTGCTTTTCAAACTCTTCCCACAAGCTCTAATGGAATTACCCATATTCTAGAACACACCGTCTTGTGCGGCTCGAAAAAATACCCTGTCAAAGATCCTTTTTTTGGGATGACAAGAAGAAGTCTGAACACTTTTATGAACGCCCTTACAGGAGCTGACTTCACTTGCTACCCCGCCGCTTCCCAAATAGAGCAAGATTTTTATAACCTCCTTGATGTCTACTTAGATGCTGCCTTCCACCCACTTCTCAATAGACTCAGCTTTTTACAAGAAGGTTGCCGTTTAGAATTTGAAGAGCCAGAAAATCCAAAATCTCCCCTTGTATACCGTGGCATTGTCTTTAATGAGATGAAAGGCTCTTTGACATCTGGGGACTCTCGCTTATGGTATCTTATCGCTAAACATCTTATGCCAGATCTTCCCTACGCTCATGTATCAGGTGGTGATCCTAAAAAGATCCCCTCCCTTACCTATGAGCAGTTTTGTGACTTTCACCATACAGTCTATACCCCTAGCCGTTGTCTTTTTTATTTTTACGGCAATATTCCCCTGGAAAAACACTTACGTTTTTTAAACACACAGATCTTAGATCAAGCGAGTAAAGAGCCACCCCTCCCTCCTATTCCTCATCAACAAAGATTTTCTCAACCTGTAAAAGTGATCGCAGGCTATCCGACACATGAAAAAGATCTATCTCATAAAACCTTCATTGGATTTTCTTGGTTAACAGCAGAGATCAAAAACCAAGAGGATGTTTTAGCGCTCACTCTTTTAGATTCCATTCTTTTAGACACAGATGCTTCTCCCCTAAAAAGAGCTCTTCTACAATCAGGACTCTGTCGTCAGGTAGATGCTCTTATCGATGTAGAAACAAGCGAAGTACCTATGACAATTGTTTGTAAAGGGTGTGAAGCCTCTCATGCTGACAAGCTAGAGTCTCTCTTGTTTACCACTTTAAAAGAGCTAGCGGCAAAAGGCTTTGACAAAGAAACCATTGATTCTTCTTTACACCAGCTAGAATTTTCTGGAACAGAGATCACAGCAGACTATTACCCTTTTGGGCTAAATCTCTTTTTTCGATCAGGTCTTGCTAAACTCCACGAATGCCCTCCAGAGCGCGCATTAAAAATCCACTCTCAATTTGAAAATCTTTTGCAACTGACTAAAAATCCTGACTATTTACCTAGCATTTTACGTAAATACTTCATTGACAACCCTCATTTTGTGAGAGCTGTGCTGCAACCAGATCCTCATCTAGCAGAAGAAGAGACTGCAGAAGAAAAAAAACAACTCGCCACAATCAAAGCAAACCTCAAACCTGAAGAAGTAAAAAAAATCATCAGCGACACAAAAGAGCTCGAAGAATTTCAGGAAAAACAAGAGTATGAAGAGCTTTCTTGTTTGCCAAAACTTGCACTCAAAGATGTGCCCAAACAGCCGAAAGAATATGCTCTTCATGTATCGAAAAAAGATACCACCCATATCTATACTCACGAGTGCTTCACCAATCATATCGGCTATGTCAATGTTGTCTCTTCGCTACCTGATCTTACAGAAGAAGAACTTCTCTATACGAAACTCTTTGTACTTCTCCTGCCCGAAGTAGGCGTGAAAAATCGCTCCTACGTAGAAAATCTTGAAAAACTTCATGCATATACGGGAGGTTTTGGATGCTCCTTATCTGCACATACACAATGTAAAGATCCCCAGGTCATTAAACCTGCTATCCATCTCCGAGGAAAAGCTCTTTCTAGAAACATCCCTATGCTCTTTAAAATTCTCAAAGAGACTATGTCCGATGTGCGTTTTGACGAAAAAGCAAGGATTCAGGAGCTTCTTTTGCAGACATACACCGATATGCAAAACAGGCTGAGTAAAAATTCTCTTTCCTATGCCATTGATCTTGCTGTCTGCAACAATACACCCTCTTGTCAACTCCATCATATTTGGCATGGTTTGAAATTCTATAAGTTTATCGAAGAACTTGCGAAAGACCCTTCCTCTCACCTGCCCATAATGATGGAAAAACTCACAGAGTTAAAGCATAAGCTGTTTCATAATAATGATCTTGATCTTGTCATCACTTGCAGCGATAACGATTATGCACATATCTCTCAAGAAGAGTTTTTTGGTATCTGTGACCTGCAACGCCACTCTTACGCTCCTTGGAGCACCCACTTTATGCTCCCGCCTGTACACTCTCATGCACGTAAGACATCCACTCCTGTAGCTTTTACTTCCATGGCTCTTAATACGATTTCTGCTAAAAACGAAGCCTCTCCCTATTTAAATCTTGCTAGCTATATCATGCAAAATAAAGTTCTTCATAAAAAAATCCGCGAACAAGGTGGCGCCTATGGAGCAGGAGCTTCTTATAATGTATTGAATGGAAATTTCCATATGTATGCCTATCGTGACCCTCACATAGCCTCTACCCTTGAAGCTTTTGGTGAAGCGATCTCTACTGTACAGGCTGGTCATTTTCATGAAAGTGACCTTGAAGAAGCAAAACTTAGTCTCATCCAACACATGGATACACCTCTTTCTCCAGGCGCTCGTGGTAACGAGGCCTATGTGCACTTGCGAGACAACTTGCAGCCTACTTGCAGGCAAGAATTTCGAAAAATAGTACTCGAAGCCTCCTGTGACAACATCAAACACACAGTAGAGACCTATCTTTCTTTTTTTATGCAACAAGCCACGATTGTCTCTTTTTGCGGCGAGGATCTCTTGAAGAAGGAGAATGCTACTATGCCCAATAAGCTACCTATTTTACCTATATAAGTCCCATCTTGTGCTTTATAAGTCTCTATTTATATAATCAGCGGTGCATGTGACTTCAATAGAGAGGTGTTCCAATGAAAAGCCCGTATATGCAACTACTTAGTGTTTTAACATCGTTATGTATGTTCTCTTCTATACAAGCCACACCTGAAGGGCTTGAGAAAATTTTGTTTTCTAAAAAAGATGTCGCGCCTACTGTAACCCTTGCCCAAACCAAAGAAGAACCCTCTGCTTCCACGCAAACAACCTCCCCTACCGAATGCTGCTCTGCAAAAATGCTCTCACGAGCTTTTGCTCAAGTCGCGAAAAATGCGACACCTGCTGTTGTGCATATTCGAGTGGAAAGCGTTGCTGAAGGGCCCTGTGGCGGAGAGAGTGATCCCTTTGGATTTTTTAATGATGAATTCTTTCGAAGATTTTTTGACGCCCCTCCAAGACAGCAAGCGCCTCAGCAGCAGATTAGTCAAGGGAGTGGATTTATAATCACAGCCGATGGCTATGTCATGACCAACTACCATGTAGTCGCCAATGCCACACAAATCACTGTTGTCATGCAAGATGGTCTCAACACCGAGCTGACCGCTACTCTTATAGGTGGTGATCCGCAAACAGACGTTGCCATTATCAAGATCGACAACCCCTCTGGACAAAAGTTTCCCTATCTGGAATTTGGAGATTCTGACGCTATTGAAATCTGTGAATTTGTCATCGCTATCGGAAGCCCTTTCCAGCTAGAAGCTACGGTGACTGTCGGAGTGATTAGCGCTAAGGGACGTCAAAACTTAAGAATCACAGAGCTTGAAGATTTTATTCAAACAGATGCTGCTATCAATCCCGGTAACTCTGGTGGACCTCTTTTAGACCTTGATGGAAAAGTGATCGGCATGAATACCGCGATTGTGTCTCGCTCAGGTGGTTATATGGGGATTGGGTTTTCTATCCCGAGTAACATCGCTAAAAACGTCAGCAGGCAACTGATTGACAAAGGATCTGTCACAAGAGGCTTTTTAGGCGTATCCTTGCAACCTATCGATAAAGACCTTGCTGAAGCTCTAGGGCTCGATAAACCAGAAGGTGCTTTGGTAGCAGATATTATCGCTGGATCGCCTGCTGCAGAAGCTGGTGTTGAGCAAGGGGATATTATTCTTGAAGTGAATGATATCGTTGTAAAAACACCCGCATCCATTCGCAATGATGTCATGCTCAATGAACCAGGCACAGTTGTGAAACTCAAGATCAACCGCAAAGGAAAAGTCATGATTATCAAAGTGACTTTAGGAAGCTATAACAAATCCTCTATGGTGGCTTCTGAAAACTCTAAGCTTCTTGGGATTACTGTAGAAAATCTCTCTGTAGATGCCATCAAACAATATCGGTTAAATCCTAATGAGGAAGGTGTTGTCATCACCCAAGTGCAAGCAGGTTCCATGGGAGCCAAAATGGGGCTCAAACCTGGTTATGTGATTGTTTCCCTAAACCACAAAAAAATCACCAATGTCGAAGAATTTAACCAGGCCCTAGCTTCTGTAGAGAAAGGGAAGAAAGTTCTTATCCTGGTAAAATATGGTGATGTAGCCAGATTTTTCTCTATCAAACTCAGCTAAAGTCTCTTACAACCAAGCCGCTACTCAGCGGCTTGGTTTTTTCTTTTTTTTAAAAAAATTCTTTTACTTTTTAAGTAAATTATTTTCTTTATATACAAATAAATAATGAAAACGTGTATAATTATTTAATAATTACAAAACAAATATAATTTTATTTATGACTGATATACAATATATAAATGGAAGATCTTATTTAGAACAAGCTAACCATCTTCTGCAAGCTCCATCTACTCCAGAGAACATCCAAAAAATTCAACATTTTGCTACATGGTATTTTGTAGAAGATCCTACAGATCATCCTAAGCATCAAGAAAAAATAACAAAACAAAATCATCGTTCTCTTCTCTCAATATGTATTGCCACTTCCATTACTTTGGGATCCTTGTGCTTTTCTTGTTCTCCAGGGTTCTTTGCAGGATTTTTTGGGCTACTCTGGACGATATCATCTGAGCTCTCTCCAAAAAACAAAACGAAAGAAGAGAATGAGTATGCTTTAGCACGTGAGACAAAAAAGCTATTGAATAGCCCTAACCTAACTCATGAACAACTAAGAAACAGCGTATTACCTCTAGTAAGAGGTGTACAAGCCCGCAATCTAGAAGATTTTACTATGCATTTTGCAGACCGGCAAAGAGAAGAGCGTCGAAGAGCAGAAGCTCAACAACAGTTCCATAACGCTTTGGAAGAAGCTAATCGACGTCGACAAGCACTCGCGCGTCCAATAAGAGCCCAACAACTACAGGGTCTTCAGAGTTCAAGGCTATGTCCGTGACTGCTCCCTCCCCTAAAGGCGAAGGCTTCTAGGGATTACTCCCAGGCCATCCAATCCGAGGGCCAAGATATTTTGTGCTGCGTTGAAATCCCTATGTGCCGTATACCCACATCGGGAACACTTGTGCTCTCTTT
>Ga0172362_10001177_pt1 | contig 22253 bp, 18 predicted proteins | sample LakKivs1_kivu2a2_FD_114534 | JGI IMG/M metagenome (GOLD analysis project Ga0172362, IMG submission 114534) | Sediment microbial communities from Lake Kivu, Rwanda - Sediment s1_kivu2a2 | ecosystem: Environmental > Aquatic > Freshwater > Lake > Sediment | place: Rwanda: Western Province, Lake... | reverse complement strand
TTTTCTTTTTGATTCGATAGGGTTTCCGATATTTTTTAATCATAAACCTCTCTTTGTTTTCCTTATTTTTTCGAAAAGAAAAGTAAGCCAATATTTATTTGATAGAGGCAAATCTTGCGTTTTGAGATAAAAATGTGGCTGACCACCAAAACCCATCTTAAAAAGAGTGGGACCTGCCCAGGGATGCTTTAATTCTTTTTCAGGATTGACATATCCCCAAAAATCGTATAAAGTGCATCCTCTTCTCTTCGCTTCTTTTATTGCTTCCCATTGGAGTAAATAAGCAACTGGAATTTTGTGGTATTTTGGCGATAAAGCGGCATGATGATAAAAACCAATATTTGACCAAAAAAGAATGAAAGCCGAGGCAACAATTTCTCCTTTGTATTTTCCAAAAAATAAAGATATCTGGTTATCGGGTTGGAAAGCTAAAAATTCATTTTTTAAATATTCTAAAGAAAAGGGTATAAAATGCTGTTGTCCTACAACTGCTTGATAAAGTTTATTAAAAACATCGAGATCTTTTAAATTTTGACTTTGATAAATTTTAATATCTTGATTTTTTTGGGCCTGGCGGATTAAATAGCGAGTGGTTTTCCGCATTTGCATTAAAAGTTCCTCCTCTGATGGTTTTAAATCCAATTTCCAGCTGGCTTCAGGATGCATATGGATTGGCGCTAGTCTAAAACCTAAATCTTTAAAAATCTCTTCATTCTTCCTCCTCCTCCTCTCCCCGCCTTCGCCAGGGCTTCGGCGGGCAGGCCAAATCGGACTTATCCTAATAAAACTCGCTTTCTCCTCCTTAGCTATCTTTTTTAATTCTTCCAATAACGTCTCTAATATTTTTGATTTTTGATTTTTGATTTTTGATTTTATGTTTAGCCCGTGAGGCACCAATAGAAATGTTCCCCTCTTAGCCACGGTCTTAACAGCTAAAGCAACCGAAATTAATTCATTATTTTCATAAACCCCTGATCGCCAAATTTTACTTCTCATCATTTTATTAAACTCTCCCCAATTCCAAGAACTCAAAAAAGTTTTCTCCTCACATCCCAAAAGAAAATTCTCCCAGATTGATTTTTCCGTTATCTCAGAAATGGTCATATTTTTATTTTGTATCCACCTTTCTCGATTATTTTTTTGGGGTTCAGAAATAATTTTTCTTTTAGTTGATTTTCTGTTAAAACTCCCTCTAATACTAACCCGTAAGAAAATGGTAGAAACGACCTAAAACCAGCTATTCCTGTTTTTCTCGGGAGTGGCGCATAATCACTAGCTATAACATCAATTGTTCCGTCAGATAGACCTTCTTTTATAGCAAGAACATCCTCTTTTACCCCTAATGGCGGACTAACCTTTACATCTAAATCTTCTTTGGAATAAGCGAAATAATGGGGGCATGTTTCACAGGTAATCTTTAGACCATTCTTTTTCGCTAATCTTATTAAATTGATGCTTTCTCTCTTACTTATGTGCTGGAAATGCAGATGTCCGCCAGTTTTATCATAGACATCTAAATATTTCTTCAGTATTTCTGTTTCGGGTTCTAAATGAACCAACGCTAAAACATTTTTCTTTAATGTAAATTCCAATATCTCTAAATTGTATAAACATTTTCCGTCATCGCTAAATCCCGCGACATAGGGTTTGATTCTATCTATGTCTACTAGTTCTTTTCCTTCAAGATTTTTTGTTATCGCGCTCACTGGAATTGCCTTACAGTATCTTTTTTCTTTTAAGGATTTTTTAATTGTTTTTAAACTATCAAGCGGTGGCGAGCAATTTGCCATATAAATTACAACATCAATTCCATTCTCTTTGGCGATTTTTGTATGTAAAGGAATATTATTTCTTAAATGTGTATGTATATCAATAACTGGGAATCCTAATCTCATCATACTTATTATTCTATATTTTTAATGAAATCTACAATTTTTTGAGCTTCCATTTTAGAAATATTAATATGAGTCGGCAGATTAAAAGTTATTTCTGTCAATTTTTCGGCTTTGGGACAAGAACCAAACTTATACTGCATTTTTTCTAATCTCGTATCGTGGGGAGCAATAACTTTGTCATACCAATCCCCTATTAAAAGATTTTTGCTCCAAGCTTTTTTAATAATCTGATGAGCTTTTGGATGTTTTATTGTGAATCTCAAGAAAGTTTGTTTTCTATCATCAGGATTTGGTGGTAACCCTTCGATAAATTCAGGGCAAGCTTTCTTTAATTCATTGTAGTAAAAATTAGCGATTTCTTGACGATGTTGATTAAATTTATCGAGTTTCTTAAATTGATTTAGGGCTAAAATTGCTAGGGCACTTGGTAATCTTTTTGGAAAATAACCAGGCCTTCTGCCTCTTTTTTCTTTCCAATGAACAGCCTTAGATAAAATCTGAAGCCATTGGAACAAAACCAATAAATATTTTCCTAAAATTGAATAAGTCGGCAAAATTAAATAATTCAACAAAATCGGATGTAAAAGTTGCTGGAGAATCCAAAAATAAGAAGGATAACCAATTTTTTCTTGATATTCTCTGAGTTTTTTGGCCAGTTCATCGTCATTTGTTACAGCCATTCCGCCATAAACCGAAGAGATTACTTTATCGCGAGAGAAACTAAAAAAGGCAGTTTTGCCAAAGGTTCCCACCTTCGCCAAGTCTTCGGCGGGCAAGCCCACTTTTTTATTTTTGTATTCAGCTCCCAAAGAATGAGCGCAATCTTCAATCAAGGTTAAATTATTTTTTTGGCAAATTTCTAAAATCTCATCCATTTCAACCGGCAAACCAAAAGTATGTTGAATCATCAATGCTTTGGGTTTCTTGTCCTGAGCCTGTCGAAGAGTTCTTTTTAAATCTTCAATATCAATATTAAAAGTTTTTTCATCACAATCAACATAAACAGGTTTTAACCCGGACCAAATTATTGGATTTACCGCTGCGTTGCAAGTGAAGGCCTGTAATAAAACTTCGCTATCTTTTTCTAAGCCCAGTGAATTTAAAATCGCCATCAAAGAGGACCTACCACTATTAAAAGAAATAACATATGTGCCCGCCGAAGACTTGGCGAAGGTGGGTTCTGCCCTCAAATATCTTTTAAATTCATTTTCCAATGATTCAACTGCTATTCCTTTTTTCCAACGCCAGGGATGAAAAAGTAATTTCAAAGCTAAAAGAATATCGTCTTTTTCAGTGTTTGGCGATAAAGAAATTGAAATTGGCCGAAATGGGTTCATTAATAATTATTGATTATTAATTATTAATTCTTTAATTAGTTCCCTGGGTAATCTGCTTTCTAATAAAACTACATCGTCTTCACGGCAGAAACTTTTTATTTTTTCAAAAATCTCTTTTGGATTTTCTATAAATAAAGCACTAGAAGCGCCTTCTTGAATTTCTTTAAACCTATCTTTTGTTGTGATAATTGCCAAATCGCAAACCTCGCCGATTTTTTGGCCAATTCTTTTATGAACTTCTTTTGAAGCTTTTCCTAATTCAATCAAACAAGGCATTACAATAACCTTCTTTTGGGGCCAAATTTTTAAATATTCTAAAGCCGAAATAACTCCATCCGGATTTGCTGAATAGGTAGAATCAATGATATTTAAACCATTAATACCTTTTAAAAGTTTCATCGCACCCATTTGAGGAGTAATTCTTCTACAGGCCTCGGCAATTTCTTCTAAAGTCATTCCTAATTCTTTAGCTACTGCTGTTGCCCCTAAAATATTTAATACATTATGCGCCCCCAAAACATTTACTTTAAATTCCGCTGAATCTCCGTCCTTTGAAATAGCCCTAAAGGTAACAAAATCTTTTTCGGCTTTAACGTTATGGGCCCAGAGATCTGGCGGTGAACCGTAGATCAAAGACTGCAAACTATAAACTCTTTTTTTAATCATTATTTTTTCGTAAAGCTCTGAGCAATAAGGATTGTTTCCATTAAAAATTGCTATCCCATCAATAGGTAAACTCTCTATTAATTCAAATTTTGTGCAAATTGTGTTCTCTAAAGAGCCGAAGGTTGCCATGTGTTGCTCATTTATTCCGGTTAAGATGCCAATTTTGGGTTTGGCAATATTGCACAGTAATTTTATCCCTCCCCTATTGTAAGCACCCATCTCAACAATAAAAATTTCGTGCTCGGACTTCAAATCATTAAGAATACATTGAGATATTCCAACTTCGGAATTTTGATGTTCTAAAGTTTTTAAAACATTGTATTTTTGAGATAGAATCGTAGTTAAAAATTCTTTGGTAGAAGTTTTGCCATAGCTGCCAGTAATACCAATTACTAACAAATTTTGGAAGCTTTCACGTTTTTTCTTGGCTTTTTTAATAATTCGATTTCTTCCTAAAACTGCGAGGGGCTGAAATAAAAGAACGATTATCGAAATAATGAAGGGAGTCAAAATATCAAAAACTAAAAGCCAAAAAGCGAAGCCATAAATATTTTTAACATTTAGAAAAAGCAATAAAAGAACTAAAATTTCCACTAATAATCCTGATGAGATTAAAAAGACGGTCTTTTTAGTTAAAACGGGTATTTTTAATTTTTTTTGAACGAAATCTTTAAAAGCTTTGGCTAATTCAAGTAGATATAAAACTAATAAAGCATAAGGTAGAAAAACTGAATAGATAAAGAAAACTAATAAAAAAACTAATTTTAGACCTAAAACTTTATTAAATATTAATTGTTTTCCTTTCTCGGTCTGAAAATGGTCTAAAAAACGGCCGATGTGATATTCTTTTAATTGCCAAAGATAAAGCCAAAATAAAATAGCTTTGGTTTCACGAATGAGCCAAAGAGTAGTCAAAACTAAAAACATGGGTTTTAAAATTGAAGAAAGTGAATTATGGCCTCGGCTAATTCTTTCGGGGCTTCTCGATGGGGGCTATGCCTTGCCCCAGAAATGATTTTGAGCTCTGAATTTCTAATTTTTTCTTTTATTTTATGGGCATCTTTTAGTGGTAAAACATCGTCCTTTTCTCCCCACAAAATCAAGGTTGGAATTCTGATTCTTTCTAAAAACATTTCTAAATCTTCATCTCCTAATTTCTTCATCGTTTCTTTCATTACGCCGTCGGCAAGATAATAATCTCTTGTTCCAGCAAGTTTATAGATTAATTTTTGAGCTAAAGGATGAAATTTTTTGAAACCTGGTAAAGAAAAAATTTTCCTGCCGAGAGAGGCAAACCAGTAAAAAAGATAGGTTTTAATGCTCTTTCTTTTGATTATGGCTGGAGCACACAAAATAAGTTTATCGATTCCCCCGCCCTTTTTGAAAAGGGTGGGGCTAGTCGCTATTTTCACCGCTAGTCCTCCACCAAAAGAATGACCCAAAAGATTAAATTTTTCCCAGTCTTTTTCTTTCACCTTTTGGAAAATCCAGTTTATGTAGTCATCTCTGCTCCAAGGTTTTGAGGAAGAAGGGGTTATTCCAAAACCGGGAAGATCAAGGACCAGAGATTCTATCCCTTTTTTTTCGAGCAATTCCTTGACTCGTTGCCAACGGCCAGAATTTGAACCCCAACCATGAAGAATTAATAGATATTGGCTGTTCATATCCCAATTTTCTTAAAAGATAAATATTTCTGCAAAACTTCTGGCACTAAAATACTTCCATCTTTTTGTTGGTAGTTTTCAATAATAGCAATTAAAGTCCGACCGATGGCAAAGACGGTTCCATTTAAAGTATGAACAAAATTTAATTTACCTGCTTTGTCCCGATATTTAATATTTAATCTCCTGGTCTGAAAATCGGTGCAATTACTGGTTGAGTGAATCTCTCGATAGCGATTTTCACTCGGTATCCAAGCTTCGATATCGTATTTTGCCGCCGCCGGCCTCCCCAGATCGCCAGTACAAATCTTGACGACTCGATAAGGAATTAATAATTGCTGCATCAAATTTTCTTCCATTTCTAATAAAAATTGATGTTCTTTTCTAGAATCTTCGGGTTTGGAAAAACTAAACATTTCTACTTTATCAAATTGGTGGACTCTAAAAATTCCCCGAGTGTCTTTACCATAAGCCCCGGCTTCCCGCCGAAAACAAGTGGAAAAACCGACATATCTTCGGGGCAATTCCCTTTCTTCAAAAATTTCACCAGCATGCATTGTTCCAATGGACTGTTCTGAAGTTCCAACTAAATATAATTTATCTTTGGGAAAAAAATAGGCCTCTTCATCTCCGGTCTGTTCTAAATAACCCATTCCAATTGCCATTTCGGGTTTTAGCATTACGGGCGGAATAACAGGAATAAATCCAAGTTTTACGAGATTATCAAGTGCTAAATTTATCAAAGCAAATTCAAGGAGGGCTGCCTCCCTTTTTATAAAACCAAATCTTGTTCCCGAAATCTTAGTTGCTCTTTGAACATCAATTAAATCTAATTTTTCAGTAATTTCCAGGTAGTCTTTTGGTTTAAAATCCAATTTTGGTTTCTGCCCCACTTCTTTCAAAACCACATTTTCGCTTGCATCTTTTCCAATTGTTACATCGTCTTGGGGCAGATTCGGAATTTGGAGCATCAAATTGTTAAATTCCTCATCCAGCTCTTTTAGGGTTTTGGTCAATCTGTCGCTATTTCGGTCAAGTTCCCGCATTTCTAAAATTATTTTTCGCTTTTCTTTTTCATTATTCATTTTGGGAATATCTTTTGAGGCCTTATTTTTCTGAGCTCTCATATCATCTAAGGCCTGCAATATTTCCCGCCGCTTTTTATCCACTTCTAAAAGTAGGTTTACATCAACCTTGACTCCCTTTGACTCAGAGCCCTTTTTAACTAAATCTGGATGATTTCTTATAAATTTTATATCTAGCATAATAAAAATTGGATTTTGGCGAACCCCGGTAGTATAAATCCTTCGGATTTAACTACGGGGCAAGTAAATTTAATATCAAGCATGGGTTTTTAGTTTTTTAATAATTAAAATTAGACCAATAATTCCAGAAATTAATAAAATGAAATTCAGGGGCCAGTATATCTCAGGGCCTATCAGAATTGGATTATATTTTAAAGGCCAAAATGGAAAAACATCATTATGAGTTAAACTATCAAAGAAAATATGAATTAACCAAGCAATTAAGGAGCTAAAAAATAAATTCGGGAAAGAAAAAGATTGACGAATTCTTAATTCCAAAGATATTTTATCCAATTTTTCTCTGAATTTCCACAAAATAGCGGCTAAAATTAAGCTTCCTAAAATTGCTCCTAAAATTGAATGTAAAATTCCGTGATGAGGACAATGATAACAATTCTTCATAATCAACAAAATTGCGGGTTCAATATCCATCACTACGCTCCCAAAAAGCAATGCCCACAAATTAAAAAATCTTAAAGTCAAAGCTCCGAAAAATAATCCTGCTCCTAAATGAAAAGGCGTTAATGGCATTTTACTTCGGACGCATCGTTGGAAATAAGATAACCTCTCTTAAAGAATGGGAATTAGTTAATAGGGAGACTAATCTGTCAATTCCTAGGCCAAAACCAGCGGCTGGAGGCATACCATATTCTAAGGCCTCAATGAAATCTTCGTCCATTCTCTGAGCCTCTTCAAGACCCTGCTTAAAGAATTTTTCTTGCTCCTCAAATCTCCTTCTTTGTTCAATGGGGTCATTTAATTCAGAAAAGGCATTGACTAGTTCCCAATCAGCAACAACCAATTGGAAATTGGCTAATTTTTTTGGGTTATCGGTCAGGGTCTTGGCTAAAGGAAAAGCCCCTAAGGGATGACTAATAACAAAAGTCGGTTGCCAGATTTTTGGCCGACAGAATTTTTTGTAAATTTTATCAGCAATTTCAGCCTTGCCTTCGCCTTCTTCTATTTCAATTCCCATTTTTTGAGCCTCTTTCCTTAGAGATTCTAAGTTAATTTCTTCAAGATTAATTTTTGTATATTTTCTGAGGAGCTGATTAAATTCTACTCTTGGCCAGGGAGTTTTAAAGTCCACTTTTTTGCCCTCATATTCAATTTCTAATTTGTCAAAAATCTTTTTAATTATGGCTTCAAACATTTTTTCAGTTAGTTTCATTAACTCCTTGTAATCAGCATAAGCCCAGTAAAATTCGAGCATAGTGAAATCGGGATTGTGGGCCTTGTCAACTCCTTCATTTCGAAAAACTCGACCTATTTCATAAATCTTTTCAAACCCACCAACCAAAAGTCGCTTTAAATAAAGTTCAGGTGAAATTCTCAAATATAAATCCATGTCCAGAGCATTTAAGTGGGTTTTGAAGGGTTTGGCTTTAGCTCCGCCATAAATTGGTTGTAAAATTGGAGTTTCTACTTCTAAAAATCCTTCTTTCCCCAAGAATTCTCGAATTTCTTTAATAATTTGCGACCTAATTTCAAATTTCTTTTTAACTTCTGGATTAAAAATCAAATCCAAATATCTTTTCCTAAATCTTTCTTCAATATCTTTTAAACCATGCCATTTTTCAGGTAATGGTAAAAGACTCTTAGCTAACATTTTAAAATCTGCAGCATCTATTGTCTTTTCTCCTTTTTTTGTCTTAAATAAAATCCCTCTAATCTCAATAAAATCTCCGATATCAAAGTTATCTAAGAAAAATTTATATCCCCTCTCGCCTATTCTATCTTTCCTAAGATAAGCCTGCAGGGAGCCTGAACCATCTTCAATATTCAAAAAAGTAGAGCCTCCATGAACTCTTTGGGCTTTAATTCTACCCGCTAAAGTTATTTCTTTTTTTAATCGAGAAATCGTATTAAAATTTTTCAACGCCTCTTTAATTTTATGAGTTCTTTTTGTCTCTTCGGGGTAAGTCAAAATTCCGGCTTTTTGAATCGCCTCCAGTTTCTTAAGCCTAATTTTCCTTATTTCATCGATTGTTGCCATGAAAATTAAACTAATTCTATTCTAACTAATTTTGTTATTTAGGTCAAAACAAAAAGCCTCAATCTTAATAGGAGGCTCTATTTCAGCTGCAGTTTTATTTGGTTTATTCAGTTGGAGTTTCAGTTGGGGTTGGCTCTGGTACAGCCGAAGACTCTCCAGCTGGTGGCTGTTCGGCTGGGAGGCAATCGCCTTGAGTCTCGCAGCCATTGGTTATATCATTATCGCAATCGGAAAAACCATCCTCACAAGTAAAAGTACAGTTTTCCTCTTGGCAAACACCAGTAGCATTAGAGGCGGTGCAGAGATTACCGGAAACTTGCTGTTCTTCAGCTGGTTTTCCTTCTTCAATGTCACAATTATTTTTATCAGTGCAGGTTCGAGTTTGAGTGAAGGTTTGACCGCAGACTGTGTTTTCTGGCAGAGGTTGCCAATCTGTGCAATGCCAATTTGGAGTGCAAGCAGGCGTTTCAGGCTCAGTATTACAAGTTTCTTTGTACCAGTATAAACTGGCTCCTTCACATAATTCTTGGGTCGTACATAAGTTCAAATGAGTTACATTACAAGCATCCTTAGTTGGTGGCTCTTCTTCAGCCGGCGGTTCAGCTGTTTGACACTCTCCTTTAACTTTCAACCACTCGCCATTTTCAATCCAAGTGCAGTAGATTTCGCCGGTACTTTGGTCAACCATCTCCAGTCTTTCAGTCCTGACTTTTTCAGCAAAAAGTTCTTTTACATTAGCAATTCCATTTTCGAGAATTAGGCCGAGTTTCTTTAAACTATTTTTAATCGCTAAAGTAAATTGGTCTAAAATTGTTGACTGCTCATTGTTCGTTGTCCCATTGCCCGCCTGGGCGAGTGAACCGTCATCGGAAATTTGGCCAATTGACCAGTGAGGATTGACGAAGACCATTATTTTACATTGTTCCATTGTTTCATTGTTACATTGTTCTAAAGGTTCTAGGGCCATTCCAATTACCCTGCCTGGCTCGGTGGCTTTCATTGCCACTCCTGGCCGGGAAGAGGAGGTTAGATAATCACCTATTTTAAGGGTATCCCATAGGGAAGCTGTTAGATTTTTAATTTTACTTAGCAAAGTACCAATTTAAAACTTCTTTGGCTACTGGTAAGGCAGCAACTTGATCTCCTTTTACATCTTCAATCATCACGGTTAAAACAATCTGGGGGTTTTCATAAGGAGCGAAAACGGTGACCCAATTGTGATAGCGATTATTCCCCAATTCAGCGGTTCCAGTCTTAGCAGCAACTGTAACTGGTAAAGAATTTAATAAACCAGCTGAGGCCTGAGGAGAATTTTCTCCAGTTACGGCTTGCCGCATCCCTTCTCTAACGATTTGGAGGTTATTTGGGTCAATAGAGTTTTGGCGAATAATTTTTGGCCCAAATTCCTCCACTATTTTTTGAGAGCCGGTTGAGGTATCAACAATTTCTTTAACAACTTGAGGCTGATACAATGTTCCTCCATTAGCTATTACTGAAAAAGCATTAACCACTTCCAGGGGCGTAACTTGAAGAAATCCCTGGCCGATGGAAAGATTATAAGTATCACCATCCCACCAGTCCTCTCCTAAGACTGTTTTCTTCCATTCTTTATCAGGTAGGAAACCTGCTGCCTCTCCCGGAAGGTCAATTCCAGTTTTTTCATCCCACCCGAAAAGCTCTAAATATTTTTTAATTCTTGTCGGGCCCAAACCTGCTTGGTCTTTATATCCGCCTCCTATGGTGTAAAAAAATACGTTGCAAGATTCAGCAATGGCTTTTCTTAAATCTGTCCAGCCATGAGTTGTCCAGTCTTTTTTAATAGTTGTTAATGAGGGATCCCAAGGATTGGGAATTGTAATTTTCCCTTGGCAATTAATTTTTTTCTCGGGTGAAATTATTTTTTCTTCTAAAGCAGCCGAAGCAACTAATGGTTTAATAGTGGAACCAGTCAGATAGGTACCAGCAATTGCCCGATTAAAAAGAGGGTGGAGGGGATCTTGAATAAGTGTTTTCCATTCATTTTCCGACATCCCTTTAGAAAATAGATTATTGTCGAAGCTGGGTAAACTAACCAGTGCCAATACTCCACCGGTTTTTGGATCCAAAGCTACCACCGAACCACTCTCTGCTCCAACCCTTTTAAGAGAGCTTTCTAAGGCCTGGATAATTTTTTCCTGCAAGTCCGAATCCAACCATAAAACTAAACTTTTTCCTGATTCTGGTAAAGAAATGATTTTTTTTGATATTGTATTTCCCTGAACATCTCTTTCGGTCAAAAGCTCTCCCGGCTTTTCGCGCAAAACTCCGTCATAGGATTCTTCAAGGCCAGTTTTTTCATTGATTTTCCTTTGGTAGCCGACTAGATGGGCAAAATTGCTACCCCCTGGGTAATCCCTGACTGTATTATTTTTAATTTGAAAACCAGGAAGTTCTCCAATTTTTGTCTCTAAAATTATTAAAGTCTGGTGTTCTAAGTTTTCCGCAATCAAAACTTCTGGGGTTTTAGCTTCTTCGATTTTCTTTTCCAGATCACCAGGATTTATTTTTAAAATTTGAGAAATCTCTTTTAAAATTCTTTTCTGTTCAAATTCTTCTTGAGGAAAATTATTTTTTAGAAAGATTAAATCAAAACTCGGGCGATTAAAAACCAGCTGTCTTCCATTTCTATCATAAATCACCCCTCTTTCAGCTTTAATTTGATGAATTATGAATTTATTTCCTTCTGCTAGGGCAGAAAGGTTTTTTCCTTCGACTACCTGAAGTTGAAAGGTCTTGGCAAAAAGTAAAAAAAACAAAAAAAGAGAGAAGAAGAAAAGACCTTCAAGAATTATTTTTAAAAGAGGAGTTTCTAACTTTTGTTCAGAGAGGCCTAACTCTTCTTCTTTTCTTTTGGCTAGCTTATCTAAAAGAATTTCGTGAGGTTCTATGTCTTCACGAAATCCAATCCTCACCTTTCGCTTTTTAAAATCGCTGGACCCCGTTAGAAATTCCATATTTGTGGCATTAAAAATTGAGTATTACCCCAATTAGAAAATCTATCCCAAATTTCTAACGGGGTGGAAAAAGGGAAATCGAACATATTTTTTAAAAATATATTTGAGGAAGAAAGATGTCGCTAATAAGATTAAAATCCAGAAACCCAAAAAATTTTTTGAAAAAATATCTAAAAAAAATCCGCCAAAAAAAGCACTAAAAAGTCCGAAGTTTTCTCGGGAGTCCTCAAAAAGATTTATTAAAATTATGGTAAGCAAGACGAAATTTAAGAAGCATCCCATTGGAAAATGAGGAAAAAAACTAGTTTGAAATAATGTTAAGAAATAAAAAAATAAGACAGAGGTGAGAAGTTTTTTCATCAGAATTTGGTAATAATAAATAATTTTTCTATTTCTCTGATATCAAAAGCTGGTAAAAGTGTGGCTGTTTGAAATGGTTCAACGTCCAATTTTTTGACTTCAGTGATTTCACCCACTAGAAGTCCTTCCGGAAAAACCCCTCCCAGAGCACTGGTCAGTACTTGGTCTCCTTCTTTAATCTCTTCTTCCTGAGGAATGAGGTCAAGAGCAATCTTGAAATTTCCTTTTCCCTTTACTACCCCGAAAACTTCAGCATTGGAGAGCTTAGCATCGAAAGAGCTTTTAGGATTAGAAATTAAAAGGACTTTTGAAAAATTTTTGTAAACATCGCTAATTTTTCCAATTAAAATTTTTTGCTGGGTAATGACTGGGAAACCCTCTTCAATGCCATCTTCTGAACCCTTATCAATTAAAATAAAATCTTGAGAGATATCTTTTCCAATAACTTCAGAAACTTGAAGTTTGAATTCTTTTTCTAAACCAATTCCCAAAGCCGCTCTTAAAACTTCATTTTCTTTTGATAGGGCTTCCAGCTTTATATTTTCTGAGATTAATTCTTTGACCCTTAATTGGAGCTGCTCATTTTCTTTTTTTAAATTTTCGGCCTGAAAAAATCCGACGAAAAAATCAGAGGTTTTGCCCCCAGCCTGCCAAAGAGTTTTTTGGATTGGTGATGATATCAAATAAAAAAAATTTTTAATTTCTTTAGTAATCGCATTTAAATTTAGAATAACAAAAAAGGCAATTAGCAAAACCAAAATTATACCAATTTTCAATTTAGAGTATTCCATTATTTTAGTATATCTTTTTTTACCCAAAACAAAAAGGCGCTTTGGTGGCAGCTACCTACTTTCTCGCCGAAGCAATATCATCGGCCTTGGAGTATTTCACTTCTCTGTTCGAAATGGGAAGAGGTGGAACAACTCCAGTATAACCGCCACCAAAACGCCCTTTTTGTGGTCATTAATTGCTAGCCAAGTTTGATTAATTGTTCTATTAGTAGCACTCGGCTCAACCCATTACTGGGCTTACACCTGTGCCCTATCAAGGTCGTAGTCTCCGACCGAACTTAATGAGTCCTCATCTTGGGGTCTGCTTCGTGCTTAGATGCTTTCAGCACTTATCAGTTCCCGACTTAGCTACCCAGCGATGCTCCTGGTGGAACAGCTGGTACACCAGAGGTCGGTTCAGTCTGGTCCTCTCGTACTAAGACCGAATCCCCTCAAGACTCAACGCCTGCGGTAGATAGGGACCAACCTGTCTTACGCAATAAATTCATTTATTACTAAATGCTTGGACTATACCATTTTCCTTGAAAATCAAGGAAATCAACGTATTAATCCCATATTGGGATTCTGGTTTTCGAAACCAAGTCTCTACGGGGTTAATATATGTTTTTTCCGCTTTTTGGAATAGTTTAATTCCCTAAAACGGTCAATCAAGTTTGCTAATTGATAGAAATCTTTTTTTGTTTTAATTTTTTCTTTCTTTTTTAAGATTTCTATCATTAATCTTACTTGTTTTCGTTTAAGAATCGTAAAAGGTTTAACCATGCCGAGAAATTGCCGTAAATTTCTTTCTTTACTGATTACGTATTCCAATATTCCATCCTTTCTGATTCTTAAATGTCCTAAACCAATCATAGAACAAATCTTTTCGAAGTTTCTTTGCTCTTTTTTTGATTGAAATAAGACAATATATGGCGCTACTTGGAAGCCATATTTATAACTTGAATTTGGCTTCAATCTCACATAAATGCTTCCATCGCCATCAAGGAATCCTGCAAGATAAGATTTTTGTGTTTGGTTGAACATATACAACTTCCCTCGATATTATCCTAACATACGACAGGTTAAAATACAAGTTAGGATTCCATCGATATGAGTTGATTTTTCAATCCGAATTACTACGGAAAGCCGCCGTTACGACGGTTTGAACCCAACTCACGTGACACTTTAACGGACGAACAGTCCGACCCTTGGAAGCTTCTCCACCTCCAGGATGTGCCGAGCCGACATCGAGGTGCCGAACAGGGCCGTTGATATGGACTCGCGGGCCCTACTAGCCTGTTATCCCCGGGGTAGCTTTTAGCTGATGATCTTCCGCGGTTCTACTAACCACGGTCGGTTCACTAAGTTCAAGTTTCCTTTCTGCGCGGCATATCCGCCTTGCAGTCAAGCCGGCTTATGGCTTTGCCCGACCACTCCGATTTCCATCCGGAGCTAGCCGACCTTTAAACGCCTCCATTACCTTTTAGGCAATTCTGTTAATCTTAAAGCTCTAGGGATTTTATATTCCATCGAAGGAATGATATAAGGTTTTATAATCCCAATAAATTTTTCTGCTGATTCTCCTCCTAAATATATTTGCTCTCCTTTTTCATCTTTTCTTGTTGAACTTGGAATGCTAAATTTATTTTTCAGCATCCGTTGTAATCTTCTGACGTCACTTTTCGTAAAGTCCTGGACATTCAGAAAAAATCCTTTATGTCTTTTCGATTTAATTGATCCATCATCCATAAACCAGACCGCTAATCCTAAAGGGGTAATACCTTTCTCTAATTCTTTCGGTACAATCTTTTTCTTTCCTTCGTAAAACCTCTCTCTAAATTCTCCTAACAATCGATGGCCATAAGTACAAAATTCGTATCTCTGCCATACTTTTCCGAAGGCTCTTATATTTCTCATTCTGGGTTTAGTTCTTACCCAACTTCTAAATTCTTTATAAAGCCAATCTACATAGTCCTTTTGTTTATAACCATGTTCTACTTTTAACCTTCCTAATGTTGGAGTATACAACTTTTCCAAATGACCATCTCCTAAAATCAATCCAATCAAAATTTCTTTTTGTCTCCTATTTAAAGAGAGTTTACTTTTGTATTTTTCGATTTCTCTACTCCTCATAAATTTTTGAGCTTTAAGTTTCGGGTTAGTTAGTGGGCACTAAGACTAACCTTACCGAATCTTTAGGTCGCCCTAAAGTTCAGACTATATCACTACCCATTTTGGTAGCTGGATTTTGGGGAGGATGGAGGAATTTCTTTCTCTCCATCCTCATTTTTCTTTTTTCTATTGAGCCCCTCCTAATACTCTATTTCTTTCTTCCGCATAGGCTTTATCAAGGTTCTCTAGGCTCTTCTGGTAATCCGTTTCTATTTCCTCAATAATCCTTAAAAACTCCTCGGGTGTAATTTCACCCTTTTCTTGTCTCGCTTCAACCTCTGCAATACTTTTATTTCTTCTTCTTAGCAAGTTTTCTTCAGCTCGTTCATATTTTCTCCATGGTATAGCGTCGTTCATCTGTTTGCCCTCCTATTATTTACTTTTTATTTGCTTTTGGGAAATTTTTTTATTCCCCAAAATCCAACTACCAAAATGGGACTCGACGTACAGTCGTTGAGGATGGTCAATGTTTTCTACGCTCGTAGAAATCGTTGACCTTTCCTGCTGATTTTCCGCACTTATTAGATTGCTCCAATAAGATACTCGGATGTCCCAGCATATTAGTCGAGTTTGGCCCTCGACAAGCTCAGGCCAACCCTGAGTTTATCGAAGGGTTGCATTTAGGATTTCTCCCAAATGGCCCCATAAAATTAAGGCAAGTGCCCCACTTAAACTGACCGCCAGACACTGTCTTCCGATTTTACTCGGAATTAGAATAAAGGTTTTAAAAGAGTGGTGTTTCATTGTCGACTCCAGATGCCCCGAAAGGCACCCTTCAAAGTCTCCCACCTACACTACGCATCAAAAACCAAAATTCAATGCCTAGCTACAGTAAAGCTCCCGGGGTCTTTCCGTCTAGCCGCAGGTAAAGCGCTTCTTCACGCTTATAGCATTTTCACCGGGCGCCTCGTTGAGACAGTTCCCAAGTCGTGAAGCCTTTCATGCGGGTCAGAACTTCACATAATCTCACGATTTCTCATGAATGTAGACTATATCTTCATCTAAACAGTTCGTTTTGAATTTCTTCTTTATAACCTGAAATATATTCAGCGATATTTCTTTTAAAACTGTTTAGCGCCGGCATATGATAGCAATTTTATTATATAATTTGCTATCTCAGTCGCCAATAGATAGCGGCGACTTCAGTCGTTACGGGGTCAATCCCGCTTAACGGGACGACTTCCCACGGTATTATCCTGCCTTCCACACTTAAGCCTTGTCTTAAGCTCTGGCGAGGATTCCACCGTTATAAGCCGGATTTATTGTCTCCATCGCTGGAGACACAGGCAACTTACTCACCTGACAAGGGGTTACGCTACTTTAACACGGTTATAGTTACCGCGGACGCTTACTGGAAGCTTAATTCACTCAGCTTCCCTTCGATAAACTCAGGGAAACCGGCAACTTTAACATTCCAGTGCTGGTCAGGCCTCAGCCCCTATACATCCTCTTACGAGTTTAGCAGGGACTTGTGTTTTTGTTAAACAGTCGCCTGGGATACTTTTGTTGCAGCCCTAAGCCCTTGCGGGCCGGGCAAGGCATATTGCGAACTTACGCCTGCTTTTTTGCCTAGTTCCTTAACGAGGTTTCACCCGTTCACCTTAGCACACTTATGCCAGCCCACCTGTGTCGGTTTGCGGTACGAATCCTGCACTTTTAACTCTACGAGTTTTTCTAGGCAATCTGACATTTGAGACGGTCGGGATTACTCCCAACTCTCGGAAATCCAATAATCCTCCCAAATGTTTTGACTGCGTTACTCTTCAAAAAAGTGCAGGAGGGCCGGAATATTAACCGGCTGTCCATCAGGTACGCCTTTCGGTTTTCCCTTAGGATCGCCTAACCCTTGGATGATTATCATTTCCAAGGAAACCTTGGGCTTTCGGTGTACAGGAATTTTACCTGTATTGCGGTTACTCATACCAACATTCTCACTCCCTAGCGCTCCATTAAACCTTACGGTTTAACTTCGCTGCACTAGAGACGCTCCCCTACCACGAGCACATAAAAAATTATGTGCTCATCCTTATCTTCGGTACTGAGCTTAGTCCCGGAAATCTTCGGCGCAGAGCTCCTTAGTTAGTAAGCTGTTACGCACTTTTTAAAGGATAGCTGCTTCTAAGCTAACCTCCTAACTATCAATGGAACCCCACTTCCTTTGTCACTTAGCTCAGATTTTGGGACCTTAGATGAAGGTCAGGGCTCTTTCCCTTTTGACCGTGAAGCTTAGCCCCCACGGTCTTACTCCCCACCTAACTTTTCTGGCATTCGGAGTTTGGTTGGTTTATCTGAGAAAATCTCAAGATAGGCCATCCAGTGCTCTACCTCCAAAAAAGAGTATGGTGGAGGCTATTCCCAAATATATTTCGGGGAGAACCAGCTATTACCAAGCTCGTTTAGCTTTTCACTTCTTGCCACAGCTCGTCCCAGGATATTGAACGGTCCACGGGTTCGGGCCTCCCCCTAGCTTTCGCTCGGGTTCACCCTGGCCATGGCAAGCTCGCTTTGGCTTCGGGTCGTCCCGCACCACTTTTAGGTGGGCTATTAACCCTTGCTTTCACTTTACCTCCGCGCCAAAGGCACTTAGATAAAGTGGTACGGGACACTCGTTGGTTCGTTCTCCAAAAGGTACGCCGTCACCCCGCCCTCTAAGCTCATCACTAAAGTCACCTAACTCAACTTTTCTGTTAAAAAACACTGAGATTAGATAAAGTTAGTCACGAGCATAGAGGGCGGGGCTCCGACTTTTTGTGAGCGAGATGGTTTCAGGTTCTATTTCACCGGGATTACCTCCCTACTTTTCACCTTTCCCTCACGGTACTAGTTCACTATCGGTGAGGTTGAGTATTTAGCTTTGGCTGGTTAGTCCAGCCTGTTTCCCACAGAATTGTCTTTCTCCATGGTACTTAAGAAAAATATCAAGGAGCATAAAGTCGTTTTCGTCTACGGGACTATTACCCTCTATGGTTGCCCTTTCCAGGGTCATTTAACTAGCGAAACTTTACCTAAGTATTCTCCCTCAGGATCATCCCGCCTTCTATCAGAGAGCGGGACGCTCCCGACGATATCTCCTTACAACCCCAAGCACATAAAATAATTTATGTGCTCGGTTTAAGCTCTTCCCTTTTCGCTCGCCGCTACTAAGGGAATAATCCTTCGATAAACTCAGGATTACCCTGAGCCTGTCGAAGGGTAAAAATCTTTCTCTTTTCCTCCGCTTACTGAAATGTTTTACTTCAGCGGGTTTGCGACCCCAAGATAACTCTCAGAGTCATCCCGATTTGTCATCGGGATAGGTTTTCCCATTCGGAAATCCCCGGATTAAAGGTTGCTAGACACCTACCCGAGGCTTATCGCAGTCACGCCACGTCCTTCATCGCCTCAACCTCCCAAGGCATCCACCATCCGCCCATAAGTAACCACTTGGCTAGCAATTAATAACCACAATTATTAATTTCTAATTTCCATATTTTTCCTCCCGATAAAATCGGGAGAAATTTTTAATGTGCTTTCCTACCAATCAAAAACCGCTTCGAAGAAGCGGCTCTGGAAAACATAAAAGTCCCAGAAATTAACCGCTTCCTTTATTTAAAATAATTATCATTTGTCTCATACCTAAAATTAATTTTAGCAAACTAAAAACGTTTGTCAAGCCCCGTTAGAAGCCTTTGGTGAAAAATTTTTAATTTTTAAAATTTTTTCACGAACCCCAAGGATAAAATAATATGGTAACGCTATGTTTTTTGGTTCAAAAAATAGGAATATTATAAAGACAGGCCTCTAACGGGGCAAGTCTAAGACTGTGTAAAACCCCGTATAGAAATTTTACATTACCCTGTATTGCTGTAATACCTCCATATAAAAATTTCTAACGGGGTAAAACTTAACTAATTTTATCCTCTAAGTTTTTTTCTTAAATCCTGCAAAATTTCGGCTGCTACTTCTTTTCCGCCAAGGCCAAAGGAAATCCCCAGAGAAAGAACCAACATGGCAACAAAACCAGTGAATAGTGTTTCCATAAAGGGTTTGGCTACTCCTAATTGGTGCAGAATAGTCATAATTGCAAAAATCCAGATTGACCACTTGATCATGACGCTGACCAAATGACCATACCCTAACCTCGCTCCTTCTACCGCCGTCCTGACTATTTTTTCTATAATATCAACCACAATAACAGTAATCATAAAAATAAGAACAGCAACAATAACATTAGGAAGATAGGCTAAAATACTTCTCAAAATACCAGCAAATTCAAATAGTCCTAAAATTTCTACCGCTGCCATTAAGAATACAATGACCAGAACCCATTTGGCAATTGCACCAATGAACTCAGCCGCATCCACTTTTAATTCGGCTTTCTCTAACGCCGTCTTCCAACCTGTTCTTTCAAAAATCTGATTAAACTTTATTCTGGTCAGAATTTCGGCTATCAATTTTCCAATACCAACTGAAATAAACCAACCAATAATAAAAACAATAATTGCTCCAATCAGAGTTGGAATAAAATTCAAAAATCCCTGCCAAAGATTTTGGAGGACCTGAAGAGTTACGTAACCCCAATCTTGAACCATAAGATTAATTTTTAATTTATAATTATTTGGTCGACCTTTTGAAAGATTAATATATTATATAAAGTATACCGAAAATAAAAAAGGCTGTCCTGTGGAAAACTTAAAATGGACCCAGGCAGAATCGAACTGCCATTCCTACATTGCAAATGTAGTGTTCTGCCGTTAAACTATAGGCCCCTAAATTTAGGCGGGTGAACAAATGCGACGCTTTAGCCACTAAGCTACAGGCCCATTGGTGGGCGAGGAAGGAATTGAACCTTCTACCTCCCCGCCCTTTAAGCCTGTGCGCGTGGAAGGAATCGAACCTTCTACTTCCTCTTTATCAGAGAGGCGTTCTACCAGTGAACTACACGCGCATAAAGGGTGGGGCGTTCTACCGCTGAACTACGCGCCCAGAATAAATTGTTGTTTTATCGGAAAAGAGCTGACTCTTTTTTTAAAAAGGACCTTTAGCCCTATTTTTTCAAAAACCTCTTCCCATTCCTTTTCTGACCTAAAGAAAGTTTTATCTGGATTTTTAAAAAATTTACTATAACTTACGCCGTGAAGTCGACAAATAATTTTTGACAAAATATCTTCTGGCAAATCTTCGAAAATGATGAGCTTATCTCTCGTGATTCTCTTTGCTTCTTTCAAGAGCGAAATTGGGTCTTGAGCATGATGCAAAACATAATTTATTAAGACAGTATCAAAAGATTTCTCAGGAAAAGGAAGACGAATACCATCAAAAATTTGAAAAGGCAAATTTATTATTCTTCGATCTTCAATATCAACTCCAAAAAGTTCTACTTCAAAGAAACCTTGAAACGCTTTCCCCACTATTCCTGAGCCGCATCCTAAATCGAGAATTTTAGAACCCTTTTTAATAAATCCTACACAATCAGAGCACATTTCTTTAGCCGCTCTTTCGTAAATTTTGGAGAAAATTCGGTAATAAATCATTTTTTAATTTTGGCGAAATATCCAACTGTTAAATCGGGTATTAGTTTTTTAAGAGAGGTAGGATTGATTTTTATTGACCAATTATAATCGCCACCATTAACAATAATTCTAGGTTCTTTTAACAAAGACTTCTCAATGAAAGTTGGTAAGCGCCACAGATTACCAAAAGGAGGAATTGCTCCAATTTTTGTTCCTTTTAGATTTTTCTTCATCCAGACCTCATTTACAAAATCCATCTGCTTTACCTTGGCTATTTTTTTGAATTTTCCTTTATCTAAATTTTTGTTAGCCGGAATTAAAACAAGAGCGACTCGATTATCAACTCTCAAAACTAAAGTTTTTCCAATAATTCTTTGAGAAACTTTTAAAGTTTGAGCTTTGTCGTAAGCCGTATAAACAGTTCGATGTCTTATCACATCATATTTGACCTTTGCTTTATCAAAAAATTGAATGATTTTCTTGGGAATTGCCATATATTGATAATATAACGAAAATTAAAAAGCCTGTAAAGGCTTTTAATTCGTGAAATTGGTTTCTTAGAGTTGTCCCGGATCGATCTTTTAGGTGTTCGATCAATACCTTAGAATTACCCCGCCCTTTCTCTGAGAAATTATTTCAGAGAAAGTTACCTTCCGCTCCCTGCTTTTCTTTGTAAGAAAGAAAAACAAGAAGTGGAAAGGGCGGGACAATTCTAGTCGACAGCCCTTCGACCTTACTCAGGGTTATTCTGAGTTTATCGAAGGACAAAAAAATTAAATTAAGTGATCCACGAGCAGCTTCCGCTACCCGTGCCTTGTTCATGTTATTCCCTATATCGCTATAGAGCATGGACTATATCTTCATCCTCTTTCTTAAGGTTTTTATCTTTCTGGGGTGCCAACTTGCTATCTTTATTAGGAAAGATTTCTGTGAATCTGCCAAAACATACATTCTCCAGTAATCGGGGTCAACTGACTGGCTTGGATTATGAATTTTTCCCGTTTTAATACCTAACTCATTCAGGAGAATTTTAAGTTTCTTTAATTTTTCCTTATCATTCTGGACTAACTGAATATAGAATCTTGCTTTACTATTTTTTGGTATGCCACCCTCGGCGTCGAAGAATCCTCTGATATAACCTACCTTTTCTTCTTTGTTTTTTAATCGCAATGGATCGAATTTGAAATCTAGAAAATTAGCTAAAGTCTCTAAAACATAAACTTTTCGCTCAGAGCCTTCTTTGTAAATCCAGGAGTTATATCCAATTTCCTTTAATAATCTCCTTAAAACCTTTAACCATTCGGTGCCTTTTTGCGAAATCCGAAATCTTTTATTGCTACTGAATGTTCCATCGTGTAACGCGCCAAGAAAATAAGCTTTAATTTCTTTTTTAGAAAGAGGAGCTCGGCGTATAGTCTCTGAGGGGTCGTCTCTACGGCGACTTCCCTGCTGATTGTCTGCGTTAGAAACTTTTTCACTCATATTAGCTTATTATAATATGAGTAGTTCTAAATACACAGGTGTTCCAGCATATAGCCAAGTTTTTTCCCGAAAATTACTTTTCGGGAGTCGCAACAAGTAGAATACTTAAACGACTTCACCCTTAT
>Ga0172362_10001176_pt1 | contig 22253 bp, 31 predicted proteins | sample LakKivs1_kivu2a2_FD_114534 | JGI IMG/M metagenome (GOLD analysis project Ga0172362, IMG submission 114534) | Sediment microbial communities from Lake Kivu, Rwanda - Sediment s1_kivu2a2 | ecosystem: Environmental > Aquatic > Freshwater > Lake > Sediment | place: Rwanda: Western Province, Lake... | reverse complement strand
TAATGAGGAGGGTTGACTGCTTAATCAAATCTAACTGGCTGGCTCACCCAAATGACCCATCGTTGGAAAACTAAAAATGAGACATTTGTATTTTTTATTTTTAATCATCTCCTGATTCGGAGGAATATGATCTAAATTAGCATCCAAAGCGCCAATGACGAATGGAATATTCTTTCCAAAGGTTTTTAATAGGCGGCCTAATCTTTGAGCGGTCTCTGGCCAATGTCTGGCACAAATTCCCGCACACCCTCCACCCATGGCAGCAATTCCTTGCCGAGTATATTGTCCATTGGTTGTAATGCAAATAGCATCAACGGCCGGTTCCCCAGCCGCGATAAATAAATCTTGTTTTATTTCTTTCAATTTAATCTCACAATATGGTTTTAATGTAATTTCTGATATTTTCAGAAGGATCGCTGACAGACATCTTAGCTAGTCTGTCAGATAATTCTTCTGGAAGAATTCTTCTTTCATAGAATGTTAAAATGCCAACACATGCCGCCTCTCGAACTGATGCGTGTTGATGTTTTAACAATAATAAAAAAGCTGGTAAAACTACCGACTCTTCAGTCGCTTCTAGTCCGAGAATCTCAATTCCATCGACCAATGTTCTGATGTTGGTACTTGGATTGCTTAATATTTTAATTAGTTCTTTGGTGTTGGTTTTGGCTAAATTAATTAATTGATTTTCTGAATAGATCATTAAGCAATTCCAACTAAAAGTTTGTTGTTTAGATTAGAATTGACCATATTACTCCATTACTCAGTTAATTGGTTAGCCTCACACTGATATAACAAGCAAAATTGCATTAAATCAGTTTTAGTGATTTTATCGGAGCTAACGCTAATATTTAGCCCCGCAATCGTAATATACATATATGGGTACATCAGTGTATGAATGTCCTCATCACTAGATTGATGAGCTAAACCTAAAGCATGTCCCATTTCATGCATGACTAAACTCTTAAATTTTAACTTTTCCATTTCTTTGTTGATGATGAAAATAGTGGAAATATCCTCTTTGCATAAATAGAATCCAAGAATATTCTCTTTATTTTTAAGAGTTAAAGCCTCTGGGTTGTCAGGAGATATTTTGACGATAAATAATGAATCATCGAACTTAATTGGCTGAGAATCTGGTAAAATAATAATCTGATAATCGACAATCCCTTTAGTAGCATTTTTCCAAGCTTGGGCTGACTCTATAATTGTTAACCTTTCTTCATCCGTAAAGGTCCGATCAATATATAATGTTGTCCTAACTTTAGGAGGAAGTGTTTTTTCAATTTCAAGAGAGTGATTTTCACTAATCGCTTTTCCAGAGAACAGAAAAGCTAATACTGATAAAGACAAAATAATGGACACACAATCAGCGATAAGTTTCATCGTTCGCCCACTCTATGATTAAGTTTAGTACTTAATAATTATATACAAGATATTTCATATATTTCACATCACCAATAAAAACTTTTTCATTTTTGAGCGGCGGACGTATTTGGCAAACTTCTTAATTTCAGCCATGTTGTTAGAATCCAGCATCGCCTGCTCTAGCTTATCTATATTAGAATTCTTAATTTTCTCAGCTAACAGCCTAATATAAATTAATGAGCCTGATTTAATAATAAGGTCTTCAATTTGAGATAATAACTTTTCATCAACTGTGTGTTTAGCTAGTTCAAATAAGTACCTGGGCTTACCGGAATCAATAATGATTTGAGTGAATTTAGAGGGGCTAGTTCCCTTCACATATTTCAAATACATATGAGCGTATTTGACATTATTAGATTTCTTAATGAACTTTTCTAATGATTTTTTCTCGGCCTTTTTCACAAAACAAGCAAATTTACAAATATACTTGATTTGTTTAGAGTCAACAACAACCTTTTGAAGCGCTTTAACATCGCAGCGCTTAACGTTTTTAGCAAACAAAAAAGCATATTTCGGGTCTTTGCAATCCAAAATTACTTTTTGCATTAAGTGCGGCTGATAGGCAAATTCAATGGTAAAAAAATAAGCCAAGGCCGCATCATTATTTGAGATGATTTCGTTTTGCAGCTGCTCTAAATCTTCGACTAAGAAAGAATCGCTGTTTTTTTTGAATCTTAAAGTAGAGGTTTCTCTAATTTTCAGCCACCTTAAAGAGTCTAAACTATAATCACTTTCAAATAGATATTTGTTCATAGATTGACGGTCTTATCAAAAGACCGCCAACTACTCTATATCACATTGGTTAACATAATTCATAGAAATAGGCTGTCAAGGGGCGGCTATTTTTAAAATAATCTATAAAAATAACCGCCCTTTGTCCAGATTAGAAATCTCCGGGAGCAACCTGCCAGCAAGTTAATCCTATGGAACGCCATAGGTTTATGACGCTCGTGCGATCGTCCAATATCAAGAACACATTATAATGTGGAGCAATATGCTCTTGATAGATTTCTTCCTTAATGATAAAATCTTTTCGAAAATCACTCGCCCTTCTCATATGTAGTTCATATGGAAAAGAAATGTGCTTTTGCAGGAAGGTTTCGGTTGGTTTTCGGTAAATGTCTTGTCGGCCAGAACAGAAAACAATCTTAAAGCCTTCCTTATGAAGAGAATTTAGGACCATTAATACTTGTTCGTTAACCATATCTTGATCGCAATTATGCGCCTCATATGGAGAACGTGATGGGGCATTTGGATGCCGAACCTCGATTTCTCCATTTTTCTTTATTGGATTAAAGAGAGAGATCGTTCCGTCCAAGTCACAAATAACTGCTTTAGGCAGATTGGTGCTATTTGGTTGAACTGTAGGCGCCATAACCTTTTCTACTTGAAAAGTTTGAGAGCGTGATTGATAATTTCTGAACTTATCACCACCAGATTTCTTCCAAAAATCTCGAACAATCTTTTCACCGACTTTACCATGACCTTCTCTGTTAGCATCACGAGCAATAGCTTCTTCCAAATCGAGATAGAATGGCTTTTCTTCGACCAAACAATCGATATTTAAGCTTTTTACAAGCTTACAAACTTCATCGAAGTTACGACGATTGAAATTAGTTTCATCAACAATAATGTCTCGACCAGAAAGCAGCCCTTGCTTGATTAAATATAGCTTGGTAGAAACTACTAGTTTCTCGTTAGATCCGCTATAGTGATAGTTATTCAGCATGATTCGCAAATCATCTCGGTTGATACGAATTACTTTTTCTGGATTCTTACTGACCTCTTCCTTCGCCCAAGTAGACTTGCCACTTGCAGGAATTCCAGTACACAATGTAACCTTTAGCACTTTCATTTACCTTTCAAAATTTTACCAAAAAGCTTTTAACTTCATGTATCTCTCAAATTCTTCTTGAGAAGAAAACTTTAGTTGTTCACCTTTAATCCACCATTCTTGGTAACCATTAGTATACTCAACCGCTGGACCATCTTCTCGATGCAATTGATCATGTTGATACCAAAATTTATCTCCATTATTATATTCTATGGATGGCCCATCATCTCGATGAAATTTGCCTTGTTGGAACCATCTTTTAGTTCCATCAGCATATTCCACGGCTGGACCATCTTCTCGATGAAGTTGATCTTTTTGATTAAACCACCTTTTGGTACCATTTCTATCAATTTGAGGCTTATTCATATCTTACCAAAAAGCTTTTAATTTCATGTATCTCTCAAATTCTTCTTGAGAAGAAACCTTTGGTTGTTTACCTTTAATCCACCATTCTTTTTTACCATCAATAAATTCGATAGCTGGGCCATCTTCTCGATGCAATTGATCATGTTGATACCATTCTTTATTTCCATTAGCATATTCTACCGCTGGGCCATCATCTCGATGTAAGATGTCATGTTGATACCAATATTTATCTCCATTAGAATGTTCAACAGCAGGGCCATCATCTCGATGAAGCTGGTCCTGTTGATTGTACCAATATTTGGTACCATATATAATTTGAGGTTTATTCATATTACCAAAAAGCTTTTAATTTCATGTATCTCTCAAATTCTTCTTGAGAAGAAATCTTTAGTTGTTTACCTTTAATCCACCATTCTTTTTTACCATCAATAAATTCGATAGCTGGGCCATCTTCTCGATGAAGTTTGCCCTGTCGATACCACCATTTAGTTCCATTAGCATATTCAATGGCAGGACCATCATCTCGATGATATTCACCATGTTGATACCACCACTTATCTCCATTGACCCATTCAATCGCTGGACTATCTTCTCGATGAGATTGGCCATGTTGATTGTACCAACTTTTGGTACCATCTTTATCAATTTTAGGCTTATTCATATCTTACCAAAAAGCTTTTAATTTCATGTATCGTTCAAATTCTTGTTGAGATTTAACATTTAAAAAATGTCCATTAATCCACCACTCTTGATATCCATTGACACGAATATAAGCTGGACCATCTACTCGATGAATTTTGCCATCTTGATACCAAGTTTTATCCCCATTACAATAGATGATAGCAGGACCATCGTCTCGGTGCAAATTATAATTTTCATTAATCCACTTTTTATTTCCATAAAAATCAATGATAGGATTATTCATTTTACCAAAAGGCCTTTAACTTCATGTATCGTTCAAATTCTTCTTGAGAAGAGACATTAATTATCTTACCATTTAAGAACCATTCCTGAAAGCCATTATGAAGAATAATCGCCGGACCATCTTCTCGATGGAGACGGTCATGTTGATACCAATATTGATCACCAGAAGCAGACTCGATCGCTGGCCCATCGTCTCGATGCAATTGACCATGTTTGCGCCATTCTTTAGAACCGCTAGAATAAATGATAGCGGGACCTTCTTGCTTCCAATTTCGAATATCACTCATCTTAACTCACCAACTCAAGATTATTTTTTTAAATTTGTATTGGAGCAAAGCTCATTGAATAAATTAAAGAATTTTTTACATTGATAAAGTTTGTGCTTGGTAATCATCTCAAAATCAAATGAATTGTACAAGCCCATCACCTGCAATTCACTTTCAACTTGATAGTCAATGAAAAACTGACACAAATTTTCTAAATAAACAAAACGCTCCTTAGATGCATGAGAGTCAAACAGCTTTTGTTTGGCATGATAACAGGCCGAAACAACGAAAACTAATTTTTCGGTTGGATTTAAAGCTACAAAATCATACTTAATCACACCACTATCAATCAATGAATGAATAAATGGCTCAAATTTACGATAATATTCGTACCAAATTTGGAACCTCAACCCAGCCTGATGCCCAACGAAACCAGAAATGATGTGCGTAATAGTTTCAATGTCAACTATTTTCAATTCTTTCGCTTTAAATAACGCTTCTGAGGCCAAAGTCCATCCACGAGGAGAAGGCGAAGCATAACAACTATCCTCTAATTGTCCGCAGGCAAATTCAGTATTGTTTCTTAAAAAGCCAACAATTAAATCATGAACATTATTGGCCTTGGCCCATTCAATCCATTTTTCAAAGTTAAAAGATAAAATGTATTTAGCTCCACGATCCAATAATGCTACACTAATTTGATTGGAAAATGCGTGCTCATTTGTTAGATTTCCAGTTAGGATACAAGAAACAATGTTAAGCGGCTTGCCATTCACTGTTTTATATTGTAGAATCTCTAATAAAGGAGCCGTGACTTCAGTCGGGGCCTTATCTACTTCATCAAACAAAAGAACGGTATCAGGCTCTAAATCTTCTAACAGAGCCGGCAAAAAGGTAGCGGATTTAAAAGTAATCGTGTCGCCAGTATCCATGACATTTGGGTATCCCGCTAAGTCGGGACGTTCAATGACACTTAAGTTAATGTAAGAAATCTTATAATTACATTCCTGCGCGGCTTGAATGGCAATATGAGTCTTTCCGATCCCCTTTTGTCCAAAAAAGAAGATATTCTTCTTGGAACGAATAAAGAATTTCGTCAAATTTAAAGCTTGTTCTTGATCAATTTCAAGTAAATTTAAAGCGTTAGGCATGCAGCATTATATAACAAAGAGTGCTACACTCATAAAAATGATAATAATGGCTGAAATTCTGGGAATGCTTGAGTGAAATTAACAATATTCTTTTCACCATTAATCGTTTTTCTATTTTTCAATAATTGTCTGAATATTAATCTCTTATTGCTAAGCTCAAATTCTTTTGCATACCTCAATAAAACATAATAATCCACCATCTCAACTAATTCTTGCTCAAATAATAAGAATTCTTGAGAATCTCTTTCACTTAAGTGTCGAATTAAGCAAATAATTGCTCTAAAATTGAAGTAATAGCTTAACAATAATTGTTTCTTTAACTGCTTAAGGCCTAAAGTTCCAATCCATCTGTCATTAAATTTAGGGCTGTATTCCATGCATTTAATCGCAATATCAGTTAAGTCCAACGTACTGTGTACGTGAGTAAAAATAACAGGAATAATTTCATCTAATAATTCAGTTTTATTTTGATGAATTTGAATAATATGTAAAATTAAACCATAACACTTGTGCTCAATCAATAATTGAATTAAATCAGAATATGATTTACCGGTAATAGATAAGAACTTTTCCACCACCACTAGTTTGGGGTATTCTTTATCGATAATTTTCAAAAATAGTTTTTTTGAATTTTCAGTAGAATACCCCAAACTAAGTTGGGCAGAAATTAAAAGCAACAAATCCTCACTATCACCAGATTCAAAGAAAAACTCTTCAATTGTCGAAATGACAATCTTATTTTTAGAATGAACGGCTAATTTAAGTAGATTGAATAGAAGTGGATTAAGTATCTTTCCAATTTTATCTTGAGCTTTTTCAAAAAGTAAGACATGTTTCATTAATAAAGAAGTTACAATATATCCCATACTTGACGGCCTCATAATTAAATGCCTCAAATATAGCTTGCAACTTGCTTTTAACTAATTAAAAATTACATATAACCCATATAAAACCGTTGTTAGTATTAACAACTCAAATAATAGGGCTAAAATGAGTTTAATTGTATTACGCATTGAACAATTGCATTTCCACTAGCTTAATACATAGATCATCTAGCTTCTTTTGATTAGAAATCTTGGGAAGAACATTGCTTGTCAAATAAAGCTCCCCTAACTCTTCCTCTTCTCGTTTCGCGAACTCAATTAATTTTTCATAAGTCCACGAACCGTTTCTTATTTCCAATAATTCCTCTCGGTCTGGCCTCTTGACGATTACTTTCCCTGTCGTCAAGATTTCTCTAGCCATTCTAATTAGGCGAACCAAGTGATAAGCATGTTTGCAATCATAACCGAATTTATCTTCTAAAGCAAATCTTTTCGGGTTTCTGTTTGTTTTCCAGTTTTGGTACTGGTCCCATTCCCTCTTAGACGCGGCATATTGTCTCTCTTTTTGCATCAAAGCAATAAAATTGTCATTGAATCCAATTTTACGCGCAGCGGCACCGAATTCTTCCTCAGAAGTAATCTTCATTTCAGCCAACATCGTAATCATAGTGTTTTTGATTTCAATTTTAGTCGATTCTTCCAAATTCTCCATAAAATCAAAATGTTTACGGTCCAATTCCTTTTGGATTTCAGCAAAAGCCGCCACTAATTGATCTTGAGGAATTAAAGTTTGCTCCGGTAAACCTAATTCAGTTCGAGTTAAGTATTTTTTAGGAGGAGTTAAAATCCATCTTCGGTGCAATTTAATACGATGTAGCTGGCTAACCGCATATCCAAGGAAGGTATGTTTGACCTTTTTAGATAAGAAATCATCTTTGTGGTCTAGGAGCAGCCGACCAATTGGGGAAACAATCAATTGGTTAGAAGGATCGGTATGCAATACCTCAATAATATTTGGGTTACAATCAGCCGCCAAGTGACAGAACTTCCTAATATCATAGATTACTGCATCATCATCGGGTGCCTTGAGCTCAGCCTGCTCAAAGCGTAAAGCATATCCTAGAAAATATTCCTTGGATGGAATGGCAACGCCCTTAAAATCCTCATCAGATGACTCTGTATTTGTTCCATAAGCATGGGAGCCGTGTCGAACTAATAAGATAGTCTGATCTTTAATCCAATGCAAATGTGGTGATTTTTTAATCATCGTCTCTAATACTTGATGTGTCATTTTTCCTCCGAATTGGAACTCATTCCTCAAATGAATCTTTGGCGGAAACAATCAGAGCCTCTTCTTCATTTAGAAGAAGACAGGGCTGATTGCTCCACAATTTAAGCTCATTAATGGCGGCTACTAAACCAGCTTGAATATCAACATCAATTTCCAAAGCTAAAAGTCCATTGATTTTGGAAATAACTTTTAATTGATTGTCATAATCAAGCTGATTCCATTCCATATTTCTGCCTACTTTTCAATAGTAATCATCACTCATATCATCATAATAATAATCTTCTTCTTCATCTTCATCTTCATCTTCATCTTCATCTTCATCTTCATCTTCAAATGAAGAGTGCGATGTTGATGGGCAACATGAAGAATCTTCATCAAGATTTCTAAGTTTAACTTCAGATGAATGAGCCTTATCAACTACACCCAAGACTTTATAGCGACAGACTCTCATTTTGGCGTTATCATAGTCGATCGGAATAGCGACGACATCAGCCGGATCAACTTCAACCTCTACCATAACATCCGTTGAACGTGTATCGCTACCGAAGTGGGTGTGAGCATACTCCCAATTTGCAACATGCAATCCATGACTACATGTCCGAGAAGAGTCCTCATCGACTTGATTTCGTGGAATTGAAATTTCCTGTCCCGGTGAATTATCAAAGGTATTGCTGTAAATATCTTTCATATTTTCACGAATTCGTTTGTAAGCGATAAACTTACCATCTTCTGTAATGGGATGTTCGTTCTTATCCAAGAAGGTAAACAATTCATTGACCGCCCGGTATGATGGATTTTTCTGTAAGTTTTCTGCAAACTTAACCAGAGGTAAGTGCGGTAATTTTTCTGCCTGAAAATCGATAATTTTCCGGCTTAATACCTCATGAACCGGCTGGCCATGAATGAAAACTTGGCCATGATGAACCTCAAAATCTCCCCGGCCATAATTAATAATTCGCTGAGATGCAGAAACTAAATCAGGAATCTCATCATTCCTTCCTTCTCGCAAAGCACTCAAGATCGAGTCTGCTAACCCATCATTTCTTGAGACAATATGAGTCTGACCATCATAGTTAACGGTAATGTTTTTATCTGTAATTGCATACGAAATTTTTCTTGACATATAATTTTCCTTTAATTTAAAATTAAAAATTCATTCCAGTTTTCAACTAGCTTTGGAAAGCACTGGTTCTTCCAATTTAATTTGATCCATTAAGTTGATATAATCAACAATCTTCTCAGTATTCGAATCAAACAAATATGATTGAATCATTGACAGTAATGGATATTGTTTTTCAAAATCTTCCCCAATTTTCTTGAGATTACGATCTGGATTATTAGTAATAAAATTACTTATCATTTGCTGCGTAATTTCGCCATTTAAACGATAATAAAGATAAAATATTGAGCGCTTATGATCGCTAATTTTCTCCAATGATTTCTCTAATCCAGCCCGCTTCAAATACAATGAATTCGAGTCCTTGATTTTGGATAAGATTTTCTTATCGGCATATCTTGAATCGAAATCATATTTATCATTTCTAGATAGCTTGTAAAAAATCATATCATCCATATTTTGATCAAAGACTTTTTTATTCAAAAAATCACCCAATGATTGTAAATCATTAAAAGCTTCAGGGGCCTTGTTTGAGGAATTATCAGCATCAATACCATAAATTGATAATTTAGGGGAATGATCTTTAATGAAAGATTGAAGTTCATTGAGATTGACATATTTATCATCAATTATAGGACTTCTGTTTTTGGAGTTGCGCCCGGCTTTGTCTAAGAGACAATAAACTTTTTGATTTGGATCATTTTTTATTGACTCAAAAGCCACATTTTTAAATGTTGCAGAAGACTGATCAAATTTAAAAACAATTAATCGAGATGATTGGGCCACTCTCTTATTAGGTAGCTTGATCGCGCTCGACAACATTTGAACATTCATTTGATCCAAATGAACCAAATCATTCAAACTATCAACGGTAACCTTGTCAGTCGGACAAATAATTTGAATTAGTTTCAATTCAGGATTGTCTGCAAAAATCTTTGAAACATTTCGTGTCGAAAAATCTTCCGAGTCCAAATCATTAATAAATAATGATGAATTTCTTTCTCTAAGAGAAAGAAATTGGCTAACGCTTTTCCAGACTTTTTCTTTGGAAGAAAAATGACGTCTTCTTGAATATTTGCCCTTATGAAAGACCACGATTTGGCATCCAAGATTTTTGTATTCGATATTTTCGATCTTAATGCCATTCCAAAATAGGTCGCCCAAAAAACTAGTATCGCCAAGTAATTCTGGTAAATCTTTATGATAGAAGAGGACAGCTTCCCAAAAATTAGGCAGATTTGCAATTTTGAGATTGATTTGTTTAGTCAATTCATTGACAATCTTCTTCAAACGAACGCAAATTTTTTGTTGCGTAGTCTCATCCAGATAAATCTGCTCACGATTAGCTGAAAGCGTTAACTCTCCAACTTGAAAGTGAATAAACAAATCTTTGTTATATTTATAGAGTTGGTTGATGTCGAAATATTTCGACAACGTATCAAACCCAATCTTGTATCTAACTCCATCGACAATTACTTGTAGTAAATAGGAAGTGAGATCTCCTGAGAAGAACCACTCATCAGTTCCAATAACAGGCTGAAAATCCGCCCAATCAATTGTACTGCCACGAATAATCGGCCTTACCTCCCAGTGTTGACAGGCATCCTCGGTCCAAGTTGCAAACTCACGAAAGTTCTTGGAAAGAACTGGAATGATAATTTCCGTCCCAGAAGGAAGATCAGTCTCTTCTTGATGAGCTAACATAATTTTGCCCACCTTAGTCTCATCAATGACACAATTATATAGATATTTGATACCACCATTAACAGTAATGATTGAAAACGTATCACTATAAGAGAATGGAGTCTTGGCACCTAGACCAAATCCACCAGTCTGAACATTGTCGCCTCTCTTTGAGCTAGCGGTATACTTAATGAAGATATTGTACATTCGGTCTGGACTAATCCCAGGACCAAAATCTTTAACCCGATATTCTGGTGAGAGCGCAGTCGGCAAAGTTATTTCAATCGGCACATCACCCTTGCCAACCTCACGGTGCGCATCACGAGCATTGCAAGAAATTTCGCGAGCAATCGCTAAAATTGGGTTAGAGTACATCTTGTTACGCAAGATGTCAAAAATCATTCCAGTATCTTGGATCGAGAAAAACCTCTCATCCATCTGGCCAGAAGTCTCTAAATATGGTTGAGATTCAATTAATTTCATTTGAATAAATCCTTAATATAAATAAACAGATAAAAATGCAATAATGAATAAACAAAAGAGATGGAAGAATGTGTTTATCACAATAATCACAGCTTTTCCGGCGGAAGACCTTCCCCAAAGATTAAACCCCCGAACTGGATCCGCAGGCAAAACTTTATACTTAACTGAGTCTGTGATTAGGCGCAAACGTTCTTTCCGGGGCATTCTCATTTCCGCCGGTTTCATAATATATTTGGCACACCAGAATACTGGGTGACAAGTGCTGATGTAAACAGTAAAGCAAAACAAAAATAGAGTTGAAATAGCCGATTCAATTGGATGAAAATTTGATCTCCAAAAAACCAAAAAAAAGACTAAAGAATAAGCTAAGGAATAGATAAGATAAGTAAAGTCAAATTTTAATCTATATCTTGCTGGTAAGAAGAATACAACCATTAAGAAATGGCACAGCACAAAAATTGCATACAACTGACCAGCTTCAACAAATTGATTAGTAAGATTCATTTTTTCCCAATATGTCTAGATCTTTAAGGATTCTAGCTTCCATTTATTTGGCGCCCATCCAGAGATAAGTGAGCTTAGCTAGAGTGCAAGTCGAATGCTCGGCCGAATGGCGGATTAAAAGAGCTTCCACTAGTGATAAGCCAGATCACATCTTTTCCTGGGTGCTTCATTTCAGCGACATCACTGTCTAGTAAGAACCCATCAGTAATCACGATTAAGAAATCGCACTCACCAATTTTGTCAAGATACTCATCGAAAAATTCTGCATATTTCGTACCGCCACGGCCAACAACTTTGACCTTGGACAGTTCTTCAAAATTAGCCTTTTTGATCTTAGTTGCATGCTCCCAGTAAATGGTCGCATCAGCCGGAACAATAGTTCCCTCTGAACGCTCATCCAATGCAGAGAGCTGAGACAGACCAAATGCCATGTCATCTTTACTCATGGATCCGCTGGTGTCAAGCAAGCAACCGAAGTGAGCGTAAAAGCTTTTACGCTTAGGAACTAATAGTCCAGTAAACATTGGCCTAGTTCTGAATCTAGTCCAATCGTTTCTACCATTACCCGCACGAGCCTTCAACAAGCGAGCACGAATAATATCTTGCCAGGTGACCTTGGGAGCAGTCAATTTCCCTAACTCTTCCTCTAGGGCGGCTGGGATATGACCTGCCATTTTACGAGCAGCAATCATAGCGTCAGCAACTCTCTTAGCCAACTTCTCTTCAGATTCCGAGGTATCCATGTGGTCATCCAGAGTGTCTCCCATTCCGAAGATATCCAAACCACCTTCGCAACAACCGCCTTGATCAGAGTCTTGACCGCAACCACCGTGATTGCAACTGTCTTGCCCATCACCATGATTGTGTTGATCTGATTGGTCTTGGCCTTGGCCTTGGCCTTCCTGCTTGTCCTTGTCCTTACCTTTGCCCTTACCTTTACCTTTGCCTTTGCCCTTGCCCTTCTTTTGGTCATCTTTTTGTGGCGAAGGCTTCTTGTAGAGGCCGATAGTGCCGCACTTCGGACACTTTGGCAGCAAACTGTAGAGATAATCGTAAATCTTCTCTGGACGCTTCATCTCATCAGCCAAATCTGGATCGGCGTAGTAGAATCTTTCCTTCTTCTCCTGACGCTCTAATTCTTTGAGTTCTTCCTCAGTCAATTCACGGTCCTCATCAGCCGCTGGCAATTCAACTTTGGGAAGACCGGAATTTGCTTGCAAATCCTCAAAACCAGGCCTGGTCTTAAATGGATCTTTTAGCAAATCAGCATATTGCTCCAAAGTCATGTATTTACCGAGATGCTTGGTAAACTTCTCTTTGGGATCCAAGTTTCGAGCCTTGAAATCATCCATGACCGTACCGTTAACAATGAAGTCAACGGCGATATTCCAAAGCTTGGGTAATCTCGAACCCCTACGTTGAGGGTGCATATAGATGGCGTGCCAGGCTTCGTGAGCACAGACAATACGCAATCCGATTCGAGAATGCTTGAGAACGAACTTGGGATTCCAATAATATCTTTTGCCGTCAGTACCCGCAGTTGGAATATTGAGGGTACAAATATGCTCAACTGGATACATCAGTCCGAAAATTAATGGATCTCCACCCATACCAGAACCAACGTGATCGTTGTTGTATCTGGTACCTAACTCAAGAAAGATTTGTGAAAGCCTCTCTTCTGCTTGCGCAACTAACTTTTGATCTATTTTGCCAATAATTTTGGAAAATTTCATAATGTTTTAGGCAAACCAGAATAGTTGCCCTCTCCTTTTTTAGTTAAAAAGTAAAAACCCACTAACTTCAAACTCACTTGTCCCCTTCAACCGACTGGTGAATCTTGGCAAGGAACTGCGACCACTCGGAATGATCGTCCAAGCTGTACTTGAACAAACGATCGAGCTGAATCTGACTCCGAACTGCAACCAAAACGTTTTCGTAAGAAACCTTCTGCAAGAATTTACCAACGTGACTAATCGCCTCAGGAGGAGACTTCTCGTTAGAAGAATCGAGCAGTGTGGCTAGACGCGCACATGTAATCATGCAAGCGACTAGTTTCTTAGTTGGCTCCAAAGCCTCGTACTGACGAGTCACATTCTGGCCCTGGAAGATATTCTCAATCATCGGAAGGAGCTGCTGATAGTGCTCGAAATAATTGCTGTACTTAATGCCAGCATCCTTACCAACACGACCACAAACCTTCTTGTTCAAAAGCTCAGAACTCCAGCCCAACTCTTCTCCACGGAAGAGTATTTCTGAAGCGCCGGCCCAACCACGAGGAGAGGGATCAGCGTAACGATCCTCAGGATCAACGGCACCAAAGAGATCCTTGGGATGATCCGTAATATAAGCGGTGACTGAGGGGTGAATCTTTCGAGTCCGACCCGCCCAATCTAGCCAAGAAGCCGCATCAGCTTCAACCAAATACTTCTCGGCACGATCGAGAAGTGGTAGGCTGGGACGCGAACCACCTTCAGAGAGCAGGTTACCAGTCATAATGACTGCTTTAAGGTTGGTCAGCTTGCGACCATTGATCGAATGGAACTGACTGAACTCCAGTAGAGGAGCCCAAAGGCTTGGATCAGCCTTGTCAACCTCGTCAAGTAGAGCAACCACGGGACGATTGCCCTCTAGCATAGCCTCATAGAACTGAGGGAGCAAGAAGTCAACAAACTTCTTCTGAGCCGCAGAAGCCATGATGTTAGGATAGCCGCCCATATCAACCCGCTCCATAACCGAAAGGTTGATATACACTTCAAGTGCGCCGGACTTCTTGATCTCCTCTTTGGAGATTTCGGTCTTGCCGGTTCCCCTGCGACCGAAAATAGCCATGTTACCACCAACTTCAATCGTGGAAGCAATATGCTTCGACAACTCAGTAGTGTTAAGCTTCTCAAGGTTGAAATCCGAACTAGCCATTGTTTGCGCGTTGTTTTTACTCATGTTTTTGAATCTCCAATCGTTAGAATTTGTTAAAAGTTGTTAATAAAATAATTTAAGTTATTTAGTTAAGAGAATAATCTGGCTCTTCATACGTTAATTTATTTTGTTGGTATTCATCCAACAACATTTCAGAAATGTCCCAAGGATCCCGACCAAAAGAAAGTTTGCCGGCCGTATAGACAATTCTAATTGTTTTTTCTTCAGAGCAGTTTAAAGCATGTAGCCGTTCACCTAGCCATTGGCCAGCATAAGCAACTTCTCTAAAGAGAGGGTTATTTGTTAATACCTCTGGTATTTCAGAGGAAATAATTTTATCCCAACGTGCAAGATCCTCATCTAAGATGAACTTTGGTCTTGGCATGATCTTCCTTATGATAAAATGTTGGCATCTCCAGTAGGACTCGAACCTACATAAAGCGGATTAGAAGCCCGCCGCCCTTCCATTGGACCATGGAGACATATTTAGTACCCTATAGGGGAATCGAACCCCTGTTGAAGCATTGAAAGCGCTTTGTCCTGGCCATTAGACGAATAGGGCAATCATTCGAACCAGCCTCTCCCGCCGACCCTTATAACCTAATACCGCGTTAGGCCCTGTCAAGGGTGCTGCTTTTTTAAAAATTCGACCCTCCCCGATGCTTATTTTTAAAATTAACGCTTATTTTTCGGGCGATATAGTATTAATAGTACGTTACGTACTAAAAATACTTGAAGTCAAGTAGAGGAGATATTATATATTTATCTATGACGGTTATGGTGGAGAGAAAAATTCATTTAATCAACAATTAAATATCAAATTAACTGAAGAAGACATGCAAAAGATTAAAGAAATCAATGCTAAATTTTTTGAAAATGAAGCTAGTAGTTCCATGTTAGGTCGAATCTTGGTCCGAAAAGGAATTGCTTTTTATGATGATTTCATATCAAAGACTTCGGGTTAATGATAATTAACTCTTTCTTTTGTTGGTGAGCATATTGAATGCAATTATAAGTGCCCCCTTGTTTCTCCCCATCAAAAACAGCAATTAACTTATGGCAATGATCCACTAAATATTGATTGCGGAGTTGCATTTTCTCTGCACTATAGTTTCCCGAACTCACAATCACAATATCTGATGCTTTGGCCATCAATTTGTGATATTTAGTTTGAGAGGCTTGGGGCCATTTTTTCTCTTGCCCCTCAAATGGAATCACTGCAACAAACGGAATCGCTAGTTTAATGGCAATAAAAGCTAACCAACTATCAAATCCTTGAGCCATTCCAGTTAAAACTTGGTCTGGCTTTTGCTCTATTAAAATCTTCTCCGTCTGTTGACAGATATAATTGTAGATAGGGTTTGGTAATTGATATCCTCCAATTTTAGGAGGGCGATGTCCTGTTCCAGCAATAACTAACATAATTAGATCCAAATGAGCGAGATAAACATTAATTTCTTTTCTGAAGAAAAGCCGGAAACATATTATTTCTGGGGCTTCATCTTAGGTGATGGCAGTTTAATTACCCATAAACAAGGACATCGATATTTATCAATTAGCCTGAAAGAAACTGATCGGTCTGTCTTGGAAAGATTCTGCCAATGGCTTAATCTTTCTCAACAGAAGATTAAACGTGGCACCAATAATTACCAAACTAATTATGTTAGACTAGAAGTCTACGGCAATCTTTTTAAACAAGATTTCACTAAATATGGCTTGGTTTCTAATAAAACTTATCAACCAATAGTTCCTCAGTTAGATGGGGAGTTAGTTAAACCATTTATTCTTGGCCTGATTGACGCTGATGGGAGTGTAGCTTGGAAAAAGCCTCTCACTAACAATAAACATCCCCATCGTAAAGTCCAATATGAACACTCTATTCAGTTAGTTGGTCATCCTTTGATAATGGATTGGGTCATTGGCCAGCTCAGATTACTTGGGTTTCGGGGCCAAATTAATCATCAATTAGTTAAGAATAAATGGAAAAGAATTAGAATTCAAAGAAAATTAGATATTATCGAATTGGCTCAGATTCTTAATCTAACCAAATATTATCATCTATGTTTAGAGCGAAAATGGAAAGACTTATATTTCAATAATATGAAGGGTGGTGCCGGCGTTTGAGACTATCATTCCATCTTTGGTAGTAACTCCAGCAGATTCATGTATATGTCCATTGAGATATGCTCTCGGCAACATCTCTTTCTTAATCTTAGACTCTAGCGGCTGTCTAATCACGGTGCTACCACAATAAACATTGCCATATGATCGGTCTAAATACTGAAACATCGGGGCATGGCAGGCTAAAACGTCAACCTTGACTTGATTCAACTGATCGACCATCTTATTCACTTCAACCTGCATGGCTGGAATATCTTTTTCATAGTTCCAATTACCCCCACAAACTGGAATAAATGGGAAGCCATAAAAGTTAACACCACTAAAATTCACCAATTTATTGGTTAAATTAAATGAATTGAAACCATTAGAATTCAAATATCTCTCCATTAGGTCTGGAGACATAAAATCATGATTGCCGAGTACAAATAAATATGGATTATCACCGACTTGTTTTTTAAGCAGCTCAACATTTTTTTGTAACCATCTAAATTGGAAATCAGCTTCAGCCACCTTATCTCCACAAAAAATCCAATGACTATTAGGGAAGAAATCGCCAGTATGAACTATTGCATCATAATTTCCTTCTAACACAGGAAAGGTGCCATGGCTATCTGATAAATGACATAATCTCATAAAGCATCTCTCTAGCTAAAAAGAATCATTGTATTAATTCGCTGAACTACTTTGTCTTTATTCGTAAAATCTAATGGAGCTAACGGGAGACTAATTACTTTATTTTCATCAACCATAATGCCGTCAAGCATTATATATCTTGAAATATTTATTTTGTTTTTATGATGCAAAATTTGAATGTAAAACTTATTTTCTTCAGAGATCAAATGAACTACTTCTTGAGTTAGCTTATAAGTGATGGAGTCATTGATTAAATTTAGATAAAAGTTACCATAGGCTCGACTGTCACAGAGATGGCAGGCAGAAGAAACATAAAACTTAATTTCAGTAATAAAATCCGGCTTAATGAGCTAAATAAATTCTTTAATATCTAAAGAAAATGAATTTTTTGACGAGTCAATTATTACTTTTCCTAGATGCATTTTTTTATTAATAGTGAATGTTATATCTAAATCCAAATAAGGATTATTCCACTGATACTTATCAATCACCATGAGCAAGCTATTTGAAATGCCAAAATAACCAATTTTTCGGTTATGATCCTGGCAATATGGGCAATATTCAAGGTATTCGAATAATTTTTGGAAAGAATTAAAATTCACGGCCGCATTACCTTGTTCATTTAACATAATATTTTCATATATCAATATGTCATTTCATAAATTATTTGAACTGTCGCAAAAATTACGAGTTAAAACGGCAGAATTCAACCAAGAAAAAGAACTAAACGACCAACTCTTGAAATTATCGGTTGTTCGTGATGAAGTTAATAAGGATTTTACCCGCATTCTTAATCAGATGGAAGGCGATCTTTTAACTTTAAAAATCAAAGGTTTTTCTAAGCTAGAATTGAAAGAGTTCGTAAAAATCTTTTATGAATTAGTTAGTCTAAGAAAAAGAATTGCTAGTTTTGCAGTCTATGATGGGATCCAACAAATTGTTGATTTAATCAACTCCAAAGAGTTCCAAGCGCAAATATCGACCTTAAACCTTAGCATCCAACATTTCTTAGAAGAAAATCAGATTTATTTAGATGCACCAAATAAATTATTGCAACAAGCATCAGTCAAAAGCCTTAGCCAACTGTCAAGTTTTGCTGACAAATGGCAGACTTATGTGATTAACAACCCACTAGCCGATTATGGTAAACCCCAACCCCAACCACAATTCGGCCTATCTGTTATTCCCGATCCAGAATATAAATCATCTGGACCGGAAGATAAGACTGTTAATTATTAATTTCTATTCAGCGGGAAAAGTGAAGGCGCAGAATTAAATAGCTGCATCCAACGATCTTTGAATGGCTCGGCGGTTGCTGAAGCCTGTACTGTTGGAGCTGATGTAGTAGCCGTTACGACAGGCTGAGTAGTTGTTACTGCAAAGTTTGGAAAAGTTAATTGCTGAGGCGTTGTAGTTGCAGGTTGAGTGGCAACTGGCTTTTGATAATAAACAAACTCTGGATCCAAAATCGAATCTGGATGATAGCAAAGCGCTTCAGCCTGAGTTCCATCAGATAAAGTCACTCCAATTGGAGTTCTGGTCCAACCATTGGGCTGAATATCAGAGGCGAACATTCCCCTCACGAAATCTCTCACTTCTCGATGCCGAGCAAATGGGAAAACAGTATTAATTTCACGAGTTACGTCAAGTGCAGTAAATAATTTACCGTTTAACATAAACTCTAATACTTTCGCCCTGACATTATCTCCCAATCCAACCACGTGCGTTTTATTCATTGTGTTACACTCCTTGTCTGTTACTACTGTAAATCCTATAAATTAGGGCGCAAGACCCCTGCTAATTTTAAAAATTAGCCCGATTAAAAAATCAGTCAAACTCTCGACGAAAAATAATTACTTTGGCCTGTTGATGCTTGTCAACATATTCGGCAAAATTATTAATTGTGCCCAGATAGAATTTCCAATCACCACCGGCCAAATTGCATCCAATTTTCCATGGGAAAGCAATCGTCTCTAGGTTAGGAATCTGAGATATCTTTAATAGACAGCGATGAAAGTGCCTTTCTCTTGACTTTAAACCGTCTGTGGCGGAGTCAGGATATTTTGGTGATCCAGGATAATATTGAGAGAACATATTAATGACAAATCTTTGATCGATCCCATTGCCTAAGACTTTAATTGAGCCTAATTGATCTGGCTCAGTCCGATTCTGATAAGTGTCTGCAAAAGGGAATCGATTAAAAATCGATTTGGCAACTCCAGCAGAATTTTGGCTGATACAATTGCATTGATGAGCAATATATTTAGTTGGAGAATCTAATAAATCTCCAGTGATAATTTCAGCTTTCATTGATTTGCCAATTAATCGGACTCTCTTGATGTTGAATTAAGAAATTATTAGTTCTAGAAAATGGTTTAGAGCCAAAGAATCCATAAGTTGCACTAAATGGTGATGGGTGAGTAGATTCGATAATCAGATGATGCTGATTAGTAATCAATTTCTTTTTATCTCTAGCAAAATTGCCCCACAAAATAAAGACAATAGGTCTCTTTTGATCATTTAAGGTCAAAATAACTTGATCTGTTAAGGTCGACCAGCCGATATCCTTGTGTGAATTAGGTTGGTTTTTCCTAACCGTTAAACAAGAGTTTAACAACAAGACGCCTTGTTGGGCCCAAGAGGAAAGATTACCTTTCGTATTCAAAATAGAAAGATCTGAATATAATTCTTGGAAGATATTTCTCAAAGAAGGCGGGACTTTGACACCATTTTGAACTGAAAAAGAAAGACCGTGAGCTTCCCCATCATTATGATAAGGGTCTTGGCCTAGAATTAAGACTTTAGTTTGTTCTAGTGGACATAAATCAAAAGCATGAAAGACATCTTTCTCTGACGGGAAAACTTGATAAGTTTCTCTTTCCTGCCGCAAGGTCTTTTGTATTTGTTGAAAATATTCTTTTTTGCTTTCTAATTCAAGAAAAGATTGCCATGCATTCATTTGGCCCACCATTCTGGAGTTTCTCGCCCAGTCCATTTCGCAATATAAGCTTTCTCCGCACGATAATAGTTACGATAAGACTCGACCGCATCGCTTACTTTATATTGGTCAGGCATGCACAATGCAAAGGGAGTTAGTCCTTGGCTCGGTATTTTTAATCTAGATGATCCTGAGGAAAAAGCTTCTAAGAGAGCTTGGCACTTATGTCTTTTTTTATAACGATAAGTGTACTCATCACATAAGGATAATCCTAAGCTATTTAGCCAGTCAAAATTTTGCTGAGAGGATTGAGCCCATAAAGAAGCCGGGTGCTTTTGATGAGTTTGTTTATAGACTGGATCATAATCTGGATTATGAGCTAAGGATGCATTATTCAGTAATTGCGTTGTTTCTAGAATCATTTTGATGCAATGTTTATCAACATGATATTCTGCACACTTTACGACATCTGTATCTAAAATAAAAATATTCATATTCTCCTTAAGAAACAACAATCACATCAAACTTTTTATTTAATTTGTGCGCCGATTCTACTCGATGATGACCATCAATAATCACATATTTATCGCCATCTTTTCTGACAATTGCTCTTGGAAGAGTGTAATTATTATAAATCTCAAGATTCTTAATCTTTTTCATGTGATTTTCATTACTAACTTTAATTTGATCAAAGCTAATGTTGACAATATCTACTTGCGTAATGCTCTTTAAAAAATCAGTCAAAAAAGAATATTCCTCCTTTAAGACAAATTTTATTTTTTCTACATCAGAAAGGTGACTAACTATTTTTAACGAATCAATAAATAGATTAGAATTATTGAGTTTAATTTCAAATTCTTCTCCATAATATCCGCCACTAATTTCCACTGAATAATTTTTGGGATGAAACATTTCATGAATCATTCCAATTCTATCTAGAGAATATTTCTCTATCACAGAAAGTTTTTCCCCCAAAGAATTAACAAGATCTTGATATCTAATAGATTTAATTACAAAATCTTTAATTTCTCCGCAACGGCACATATCGTTATCGCAACAATCAGATCCGTCCCCGCATGGATAATACATATCGTAATCATAATCAGCATAATATTTTAATGTTGATTCAGCACAAATAATCATCTTTTCGAAATTTGACAAAACGGGCTGTTCTTTTTTGATTTTCTTTTTCATTTTCTACCAAAATACTTTTAATTTCATTAATCTTTCAAATTCTTCTTGAGAATTTACTTCTAACTTTTGATTATTAATCCACCACTCTTGGCGTCCATTTGCCTCTTCAATGGCCGGGCCAGTTAATCGGTGTCGTTGCCCAAGCAAATACCAATATTTACCTCCATCATGCCACTCAATAGCTGGACCATCTGTTCGATGCTATTGGCCATACTGATTGTGCCAAAATTTATTTCCGCAAATATCGATATAAAGATTATTCATTATTTTACCAAAATAATTTTAATTTCATGAGTCTTTCAAATTTCTTTTGAGAAGTGACTTTCAATTTTTTATTATTAACCCACCATTCTTTTTTTGAATGTTTTTTTAAAATATTGTAATAGGCTGGGCCATCTACTCGGTGCCTCATTCCATGTTGATACCACCATTTAGTTCCATTAGCCAGTTCAATCGCAGGACCATCTTCTCGATGAAGTTTACCATCTTGCCACCATTCAGCTCCATCAGCTAACTCGATAGCCGGACCATCTTCTCGATGTAATTTGTCATGTTGATACCACCATTTATCTCCATCAGC
>Ga0172362_10001174_pt1 | contig 22267 bp, 18 predicted proteins | sample LakKivs1_kivu2a2_FD_114534 | JGI IMG/M metagenome (GOLD analysis project Ga0172362, IMG submission 114534) | Sediment microbial communities from Lake Kivu, Rwanda - Sediment s1_kivu2a2 | ecosystem: Environmental > Aquatic > Freshwater > Lake > Sediment | place: Rwanda: Western Province, Lake... | reverse complement strand
ATCCATTTAATTAATACCCTTCTTATTATCGTCCTCGTGGTACTGCGACGGTAGGAATGGTATGGATTAATCATTCAGATATTATGAAGGCCATTCCTGGAACAGACGGATGGCCTTCTTTATTATAAAGGGATCAGGATGTGAGATTAAAAGACAGGGAACTGGTAGTAAAAGATCTTTGAAAAAACCATGTTTTGTTTCAATATGTATCATTTAAGATAACCAATAATGAAAATTAAACTGAGAAGCGCGACCACTACTGAGGGCAAAAGGATGGCCGGAGCACGGTGCCTCTGGCGCGCGAATGGTATGAGGGAGGAACAATTCGGAAGTCCGGTCATCGCCGTGGTGAACTCTTTCAGTCAGTTTGTTCCGGGGCATGTGCATCTTCATAACATCGGTCAGGTTGTCAGGAAGGAAATAGAAAAAAATGGCTGTTTCGCAGCTGAGTTCAATACGATAGCTATTGATGACGGGATCGCTATGGGGCATGATGGAATGCTGTACTCTCTGCCATCAAGAGACCTTGTCGCCGACAGTGTGGAGTTCATGATCAATGCCCATAAGGTTGACGGCATGATCTGTATAAGTAACTGTGATAAGATCACGCCAGGAATGCTGATGGCGGCTATGAGGTTGAACATACCCACTGTTTTTGTATCAGGTGGCCCCATGGAGGCCGGCAAGATAAAGGATCGTACTTATGACCTGGTGGATGTCATGGTAATGGCAGCCGACAACTCATTCTCAGAAGAAGAGATCCTTGAGATTGAGAGATCTGCCTGTCCTACCTGCGGCTCCTGTTCAGGCATGTTCACGGCAAATTCAATGAACTGCCTGAATGAAGCTCTCGGACTTGCCCTTCCCGGTAACGGGACAGTCCTTGCAACCCATAAATTCCGTACCGATCTGTTCAGCAAAGCTGCTATGAGAATTGCAGAGATCACCAGGAGGTACTATGCTGAAGGTGACACAACAGTCCTTCCGCGATCTATTGCTACCAGGGAAGCCTTTATCAATGCCATGTCCCTTGATATAGCCATGGGAGGATCAACGAATACAGTCCTTCATATCCTTGCAATCGCACATGAGGCGGGAATTAACTTCTCCCTGTCAGATATTGATCATCTTTCGCAGAAAATACCTGTTCTGTGTAAGGTGGCTCCTAGTTCTCATTATCACGTGGAAGATGTGAACAGGGCCGGGGGGATACTGGCAATCATGGGGGAACTGGACAGGGCCGGACTGATAAACAGGGATGTTCACCGTATAGACGGGCTGACGCTGGGAGAGGCCCTCGACAGGTATGATATCATGAGAGATACTTCAGACAGAACCGCAACGAAAATTTTCCTGGCTGCACCTGCCGGACCAAGGAATCTTGTCATGGGATCCCAGCAGAAAATGTTCGACAGTTTTGACAGTGACAGGGTAAAAGGGTGTGTACGCAAAGCTTTAAATGCGTATAGCCCCGAAGGAGGACTGGCGATACTGTACGGTAATATTGCTGAAAAGGGATGCGTTGTCAAGACAGCCGGTGTCGATCCCTCACTGTACCATTTCACCGGGAAGGCAGTTGTTTTTGATTCACAGGAGGAATCTGCTGATGGTATTCTTGATGGTACAGTCAGAGAGGGTGATGTGGTGGTGATAAGATTCGAGGGCCCGAAAGGTGGCCCCGGCATGCAGGAGATGCTGTATCCGACATCATACATAAAATCAAGACAACTGGGCGAGAGATGTGCGCTGGTCACTGACGGGCGCTTCTCAGGAGGGACATCCGGTTTGTCGATAGGACATATTTCACCGGAGGCTGCGGCAGGTGGTAACCTGGCACTGGTAAAAAACAATGACAGGATTGAAATAAACATACCTGAGAGGACCATTAATCTCCTCGTATCAGAGAAAGAAATGTCAAAAAGGAGAAAAGAGGAAAAAGCCAAAGGAACGGATGCATTCAGGCCGGCACACAGGAAAAGGGATATATCAGCCGCACTGAAGGCTTATGCAAGCATGGTCTCTTCTGCCGATCAGGGAGCCATACGATTGATATAAAAGGATACAAGGTTATAATTTCATAAATATTTGCTATGAGCGACAAAGAGGATTCCAGTCAGACTGTTCGGCGGATTACCGGCTCAGAGGGCCTGCTGCTTTCATTGATCGAGGAAGGAGTGGATACTATTTTTGGTTTTCCCGGTGGGGCTATCATGCCCGTATATGATCTCCTCTATAATTACAGGGATAAGCTGAACCATATACTTGTAAGGCATGAGCAGGGAGCCGCACATGCCGCCGAAGGCTATGCACGGGTGACCGGCAGGGTGGGAGTATGCCTTGTGACATCCGGACCGGGGGCCACCAACCTTACCACCGGGCTGGCAGATGCAATGATCGATTCAACACCAATAATCTGTATCAGCGGACAGGTGCATGCGCCGCTGCTCGGATCAGACGCTTTCCAGGAAACAGATGTCATGGGATTCTCAATGCCCATAACCAAATGGAATATTCAGATTACCAGGGCTGAAGAAATACCCTCAATCATTGCCAAGGCATTTTTTATTGCACGGACAGGCAGACCGGGACCGGTCATGATTGATATCACCAAAGATGCCCAGTTTGCCGAGTTTGATTTTTCCTATTCCAAATGTGAAGATATACGCAGCTACGTTCCCAGGCCTACCCTTAATCATGAACATCTTGCCGAAGCTGCCAGGCTGATCAATGCGTCAAGGAAGCCACTTGCCCTGGTGGGGCAGGGTGTGCTGCTTTCAAGAACGGAAGCTGAGGTGCTCACACTCCTTGAGAAGGCAGAAATACCTGCAGCATGGACGCTCCTTGGTAAAACGGCCCTTCCTCCTGATCATCCATTGAACGTGGGCATGCTGGGTATGCATGGCAATTACGGTCCGAATATCAAAACTAATGAAAGTGATTTGTTGATAGCACTGGGGATGAGGTTCGATGACCGGGTCACAGGTAACCTTTCTTCTTACGCCAGGTCTGCAAAAATAGTGCATTTTGAGATCGATCCTTCTGAAGTCGATAAGAATGTCAGGGCAGATGTTGCAGTGATAGCCGATCTCAGGGATTCGCTGAAAGAGCTCCTGCTTATGATCAATGAAAACAAGCACCCGGAATGGCTTAACCAGTTTAAGAGCGCCTACCAGTATGAATATGAAAAGGTCATCCAGAAAGACCTGTATCCCACAAAGGAAGGTCTTACAATGGCTGAGGTCATAAGGAGAATCAATGAACAGACCAATGGTAATATTATTATGGTGACCGATGTGGGCCAGCACCAGATGATAGCATCCAGGTATTTTACCGGTAGATCTCCCCGGAGCCTTGTAACCTCAGGAGGACTGGGGACCATGGGATTTGGTGTACCGGCAGCGCTGGGAGTAAAAACAGGCAGGCCCGAGATGATGGTGGTTGCAATAGTCGGTGACGGGGGATTCCAGATGACCATACAGGAGCTTGGTACAGTCGCACAAACAGGTGCAGCTGTCAAAATTGTGCTGATGAACAATCATTTCCTGGGTATGGTCAGGCAATGGCAACAGCTGTTCTTTGATAAACGTTATTCCTTCACCGAATTAAAAAATCCTGACTTTGTTGCTATCGCCAACGCATACGGTATAGCAGGCAGGTGTGTTTCTAAACGCGAGGAAATGGATGATGCTGTGAGACAGATGCTTACCACTGACGGACCTTTCCTGCTGGAAATAATGGTCGAGAAGGAAGACAATGTCTTTCCTATGGTACCTACAGGAGCATCGGTGTCAGACATACGGCTGGAATAATGAAATCACCAGCGTCCATTAATAATAACACAGTATAACATCAGAGTAATAGATAAACCTATGGAACAGGAATTCACTATCACCGCTTTTTCTGAAAACAGCGTTGGCCTTCTGAACAGGATCACTATCATTTTTACGAGGAGGCATATTAATATAGACAGCCTTACGGTTTCCGAATCATCCATTAAAGGGATATTCAAATTCACTATAGTCGTAAGGACTACCAAACCGATGATTCAGAAAGTGGAGAAGCAGATCGAAAAACTCGTTGATGTACTCAAGGCATTTTCCCTTTGTACCGGTGATATCATCCATCAGGAGATTGCCCTGTATAAGGTGCCTACAGAAATCTTAACCGCAAGCAACGAGGTCGAAAGCCTGGTCAGAAAACATAATGCAAGGATACTGGAAGTGACGCCCGATTATACAGTCATAGAAAAAACCGGACATAAAGCTGAAACACAGGAGCTTTTTGATAGTCTTTTCAGGTTTGGCGTGCTTCAGTTTACCAGGTCGGGACGTGTTGCAATCACCAAAGGTAAAGAGGAGTATTTTACGCAATTCCTTAAAAAACTTGACAACGAAAAGGCAAAAGTCGAACACTGACAATGAAATAAATAAACGGTGATTCACCAATGTGTGGTACCCGAAAAACAGATCATAGAAATCTCCCGGAATATTAATTAAAAACAATTTTGCCATGGCACAGTTAAATTTTGGCGGTGTGACAGAAACTGTCGTCACACGTAAGGAGTTCCCTCTCAGCAAAGCTCGCGAGGTTCTTAATGATGAGCTTATTGCGATAATAGGATATGGAGTTCAGGGTCCTGCACAGTCACTGAACCTGAAAGATAACGGCTTCAGGGTTATTGTCGGGCAATCTCCTGATTTCAGGTCAGACTGGGATCGGGCAGTCAGTGATGGTTGGGTGCCGGGGAAGACTCTTTTCCCTATAACTGAAGCAGCCGGAAAGGCGACGGTGATAGAATACCTTGTCTCAGATGCTGCACAGAGGCAGGTATGGCCGGAATTGAAAAAATGCCTTAAAGAGGGGGATGCCCTGTACTTCTCTCATGGTTTTTCCATAACTTACAAGGAACAAACCGGTGTGATCCCGCCTGCGGATATTGATGTGATACTGGTTGCTCCCAAGGGATCGGGAACAAGTGTAAGGAGAAACTTCCTTGCAGGGACAGGTATCAATGCAAGCTATGCAGTGTTCCAGGATTATACAGGAAAAGCTGAAGAGCGTACCCTTGCACTTGGCATAGGCATCGGATCTGGATATCTTTTCCCTACCACCTTTGAGAAAGAGGTGTACAGCGATCTGACAGGTGAAAGGGGCGTACTTATGGGAGCCCTCGCAGGAATAATGGAAGCACAGTACCAGGTGCTGCGTGATAACGGGCACAGCCCCAGCGAAGCTTTCAATGAGACAGTTGAGGAGCTGACACAGAGCCTCATACGCCTGGTTGATGAAAAAGGAATGGACTGGATGTATGCTAATTGCAGTGCTACGGCGCAGAGAGGTGCACTTGACTGGAAACCAAGGTTCAGGGATGCAGTGTTGCCTCTTTTCAAAGAACTGTATGACAGGGTCAGAAAAGGTGTGGAAACAAAGATTGTCCTCGAAAGGACAGGCCATAAAAATTATAAAGCTGAACTTGATAAGGAGCTGAGGGAACTTGGCCAGTCAGAGATGTGGCAGGCAGGAGCAACCGTAAGAACATTGCGCCCATAAATAAATAACAGATGATGTCCCTGAATACCCAGGAAACGGAGATGGTTGAGGAAAGACGAAAATTTATTTACAGCCTGGTTTTCCCGTCATTTTTCCTGGTACTGATCTGGCTTGTTAAGATCGTTGAGGTTGTTCTTGATCTGGATTTTACCGGTTATGGAATATTTCCTATGAAACTTAAAGGATTAACAGGTATCATAACAGGTCCGCTGATCCATGCTGATTTCAAGCACCTGTTCGATAATTCAATCCCTCTGTTCCTTCTGTCTACGGCGATATTCTATTTCTACAGGACCGTTGCTTTCAGGGTTTTCTTCCTGACCTACCTGCTCACCGGTGTATGGGTCTGGTTTGGTGGACGGACAGCTTATCATATCGGCGCCAGCGGCCTGGTCTATGGCTTTGCATCATTCCTTTTCTTTAGCGGTATCATACGGAACAACCTTAACCTGCTGGCTATTTCCCTGCTGGTGGTCTTCCTTTACGGGGGACTGGTATGGGGTATCCTCCCGTACGATTATCATGTCTCGTGGGAGTCACATATGGGAGGTGGCCTATCAGGCCTGGTGCTGGCATTTTATTACAGGAAATACGGTCCCCCTGTTATAAAATATGATTGGGAAGAGGAAGAGGATGAAGATGAAAATGAACAAAAAGAACCGGAGAAATAGGCGGATGAGGCAGGGATAAAGACCAGTCAGTTCCATCAGGATAGCTGATCAGATAACGACATGACCTGCTCACGGATTTTACAGTTAATGATAATATTCAATTATCAGCTGATTTGTTCAATCCGCCGCCTGGCGGATTCATATCCTGAGGAAGCTGTCATGTGCTTCCATTTGCAACATAAATTTTTAACACCATGATCATAAAAATTCATCCTGAGAACCCCAGCAACAGGCAAATATTGAAAGTATGCGAAGTGCTGAAAAAGGGAGGTGTGATTGTTTATCCTACCGATACCGTTTATGCTTTCGGTTGTGATATTTACCAGAATAAGGCAGTTGAACGGATAGCACGGCTCAAAGGTATTAAACAGGAAAAGGCGGATTTTTCATTTATCTTTTCCGATCTGAGCCAGCTGTCAGATTATACACGCCTGGTTGATACAAAGATCTATAAACTGATGAAAAGTTATCTGCCGGGGCCCTACACCTTTATTCTTCATGCCAGGAGGAACATCCCGCGTATTTTCCAGAGCAGGAAAAAAACCATAGGGATCAGGATCCCGGATAATTCTATTGCCCTGGAGATAGTTAAAACTCTTGGTCACCCGATCATGACCACATCCATACATGATGAGGACGAATTAACCGAATACATCACGGATCCCGAACTCATACATGAAAAATACAAGGACAGGGTCGACCTGGTAATCAACGGAGGGTATGGGAAGAATGTTCCTTCAACAGTGATCGATTGCACGGTAGAAGAACCGGAATTGTTGCGGCAGGGTATTGGCGAAATCGAATAGACTTGGTCAGGATATCTCCGGAATCCGCGGCAGAATTGAATTACTGATGACCTAAAAGTGACATGGCATGCCGAAGGGTCATCCTTTTTATTTTCGTAACGGAGTTTTACCTGGGATGATCCGTTGTATTATTTCTATCCTGTCATTATCGTTCATCTGCTGGTGAGGTGGAATTTTCAGGTGGAAACAACCTTCCTCCGGGGTATTATAAACATCCATACCCCGCAAACGGCATTTATCCGCCCATTTTTTTGCCAGATAAGGAATGTTGGAACCATCAATGATGATGGTGGCAAAGGGCATCCGGCTCATCAGTTCCTGAATATCAGGGAAGCAGTTGTTTTGAATGACCAGGTAATCAAGACGTGGGAAATGATATTCCTTGTCGCCGGGTGGATCGGATTGGCCTGTAATACCTATGCTTATATTCCTTAACAGGATTAATGTAAATCCATTCGCATGAGCTGGGTGTTTCCTGATGTAAAAGTCACCTGAGACATAGATGCTGTCACCAGGTTCCGACAGGATATGCGGGTCACCTGTATTAAGTTTATCCCAGAATTTCTGTAATGCCTGCCAGTCATATCTTTCAATTGTGTCCATTCCGGGAAGGAACACATTATCCTGCCCGGAGACGACATTTACTGCACTGGCCCCATGCAGGTGATAAACAAAAAAATGCAACTGCTTATCAGAAGTGATCTTATGCCAACTGTCAACCAGCAGGCATATAAGAATCGAGATCATCAATACCAGTAGGAACTTCTTTCTTTTTATAAAAAGGTATAAATAAGCGGAGATCAGAATCATATAAAGCAGTCCAACTTCTACAGCATCAGGATAGTACCCGACTGAATAAGATCCGGGTAACCGGTTTATGAAATCGATAATATGAAGTATACAACGGGAGACAATGCTCACCAGTCCGGTAACCGGAAGATCGACACAGGTAATGAAATTACTGACCAGTAATAAAGGTGCGGAATAGAGCAGTATGGCTATCAGGGGAGTGATCAGGATGCTGGTAAGGAGGAAATAATGTGATACCTGGTGGAAGTAAAATATACTCAGCGGAAGTGTCGTTGCCTGGGCAGCTAAAGATATTATTCCCAGGGATAATAGTCTACCGGTCAGCCAGCTGCGTTTACTGATACTCTTGCTGGCATGGGGAAAGAATAGTAAAATACCGGCAACCGCCAGGTATGAAAGTTGAAATCCAACATCATACAACATCCCCGGATTGAATACAAGAATGATTATGGCTGAAAAAAACAGGATATTGAAGTTACTGGATGCTCGCCTTGTTAGGTCGGCTGCCAGCCACAGGCTAAGCATCAGGCATGCACGGGTCACGGAACCGGTCATCCCGGTAAGCAAGGCATAGATCCATAATATTATAATAATCAGAACAGTCCGCAGGGTTTTGGTTCTCATTTTCCCCGGGATAAGCCTGAATATAAGCTGCAGGATGTAAAACACTATACCGGCATGCAAGCCGGAAACAGCCAGAAAGTGCATGGCTCCCGCCCTGGAAAAACTGCTTTTTTCTTCCTGGTCCAGGAAAGCATTGTTGCCAAGATAAAGGGCAATCAACATGGCATTTTCTTCCTGCCTCGGGAAAAGCTTGATGATCCTTTCCCCTAAATAATACCTGTAATTCTCAACAAAAAATCTTATATCTGCTGGTACCCTGGCATCAATAATCATCCAGTGTTCTGATGGAATAAAAACCCTATAAAGAATCTGTTTCCCGGAATAGTATTTCCGGTAATCTGAATCAAAAGGATTCGCAGGTGCAGGAACTTGTTTCAGATCAGTATAGATAAGGAGTTTATTACCGGGCAAAGGAGTGCAATCGTGGTCACCATGCTCAAGATATGCCAGCACTTTACCGGGAACGTGCCTGGCATCAGGAACTTTACGGACGTGGCTAAGTAGAAGTTTACATGTCTTTTCATGTTTCACAGGGGCTTTTGAAACGGTGGCAACAATGAACGATGGTTTGAGAGGTTCCGGACTCAGGGGTACATACAGGCCGGCACCCAGGCACAACAAACAGATATTGAGCAGTATTCCGAATATCCTGACGTTTAACAAACTGAGGTTAGTGTTGCATATAAAATAAATGATTAGGGTAAAAAAAAAGACAATAACAGTAAGTATTGTCAGCGTTGTATGAGGAATGTCAGCATATGACCGGAGTACTATCCCCGCTGCCAGGGGACAGAACAATCTGAAAAAAGGAGCCCGCCTTAGCCGGTCATTGAACATCATTAATACAGATAAGGATTTTATGATTAATGTTTAAAAGCTCGTATTATCTGCCCGGGTTTTAATAAAAATTTATCTATTTTTGCCAAAATTCAGGCAATCTATTTGGCTATGAATCATAAAAACATAAAGAGTAAAAAAATGACCAATCTAAGAACGACCTACCTGGGTATAGAACTCAAGAATCCCATCATCATCGGGGCAAGCAATCTGGTTACAAACATTGATAACCTCAAAAGGATGGAGGAAGCAGGGGCTGCAGCAGTGGTATACAAGACGTTATTTGAAGAGCAGATACAGCTGGAGAGCCTGCAGATGGATGAACAGCTTACGGAATATAATGAGAGGCACGCAGAGATGACCCACCTTTTTCCATCACTCGAGCATGCAGGTCCGCGTGAACATTTGATGAATGTTAAAAAAGCAAGAGAAGCCCTGAACATACCTCTTATTGCCAGCCTGAACGCTTTTTACAGGGAGACATGGCTGGAATATGCCAAACTCCTGGAAGATACAGGGGTGAATGCACTTGAACTGAACTTTTATGCCGTACCACGTGATCTCAAACTGAAAGGCGAAGAAATCATTGAGGAACAGATAAGTATCATTAAAGAAGTTAAAAGCAGTATCTCCATACCTGTAAGTGTGAAGCTCAGTGCGTTTTATACAAATCCCCTTAACGTTATTTCCAGGATGGATAAAACCGGTGTGGATGGATTTGTGCTGTTCAACCGTTTGTTTCAGCCTGAGATCAATCTCGACACGGAGGAACATATAGTGCATTTCCCGTTGAGTGACGATGAGGATAATAAATTGCCCCTTCGTTTTGCCGGCCTGCTGTATGGCAATATTTCAGCAAGCATATGCAGCAATACAGGGATTTACAATGGAGGCGATGTAGTTAAGATGTTGCTTGCGGGTGCAGATTGTGTTCAGATTGTGGGCGCCCTCTATAAAAATAAAATCAGTTACATTTCAACCATGCTTGCCGACCTGGAAAAATGGATGGCCTCCAAAAACTATAAATCACTGAAGGATTTCAGAGGGAAGCTCTCCAATAAAAATACCAGTGATCCATTTGTTTATAAGAGAGCGCAGTACGTTGATCTCCTGCTGAATTCTGAGAAGATCTTCCGTAACAAGGGATTATTATAAACCTGTGGTACTGCAGGGATGAAAACCCTGGTTCGGAGATGGAGTCTTTTCCGGTTATACCGTTTATTTTAAGAAAACCTGATTAAAGAAGTTTCTGAGGTTGTTCATTTAAGCATTGGTCACTGTCTGACAGTCTGCCGGATAAGGTTTTAAACAAGGTCTATTTCGGGTGGGTTATTTTATACTTGATCTCGGTCTCACCTTTGGATATCGCTTTCAGCCTGGGTTTAAGCAGGCGCTTACGCATAGGGGATACCCTGTCAGTAAACAACACACCATTCAGATGATCCAGTTCATGCTGGATGACACGGGCTTTCGCACCGTCATACCTCTCATCGAAAAACTCAAAATGTTCATTATAATATTGTATCCGGATAACAGGTTTACGGCTCACATCTTCCCTGATACCGGGAATACTGAGGCATCCTTCACTTGTAATCCATTCTTCTCCCTCTTCTTCAATGATCTCCGGATTGATAAACACTTTTTTAAAGTCTTTCAATGTCGGGTCACTCTCGTCTTCAAAAGGAGCTGTATCAATTACTAACAGGCGAACGGATATCCCGATCTGCGGAGCTGCCAGTCCTACTCCTTCTGCAGCATACATAGTTTCATACATATCCCTGATCAGTTGATCGAGATTTTCGTAGCTCTGATCTATTGGCCTGGCTCTTTTCCGCAGAACCGGCATTCCATATACGTGAATCGGATAAATCATATTTTTAACGTGAATAGTGAGTCGTGAGTCGGAAAAAGATTATTAGACTGAAGGGAAATAGGCTGAAGGAAGAAACCATAACTTCTTCTTCCCTCCTGGAACTTGGAACCAGGAACCAGGAACTTCTTCTTCCCCTTACCCCCTTTTCCGCATTAACGCTTTAACGCATCAACGCATTAACCTTTTTCCGCTTATACTCTTATCCTCTTATCCGCTTGAACGCATAAACGCTTAAACGTTTTAATCCATCAACCCTGCCCGAACGTACCCTGCTCCATCAGTTGGTGGATCAGGCAGGCGTTCGATACGGGCGGGCAGGAACTTGGAACTTGGAACTATTATCTCCCGCCTTACAGTCTAAACGTTTAAATACCTAAACTCCTAAACGTTTAACTTTTCACCCTGTAGAATTCCCGCCGGAGGCGGGACTGCAAAGCAGAATTTCACAGGGTAAATTTTTAACCCTCTTCCCCTGCTCCTGTTCCCCGCGCACCGTCAGCCCTGACATTCTTCTTGTAATCGAGGTAGGAATTCAGAAGGATGACCGCACTCATCTGATCCTTCAATTCTTTATTCCTTCTTGCCTTCTGGCTGGCCTTCCCCTCATGAAGTGCCTGTTGCGCTATTTTTGTCGTGAATCTTTCATCAAAAAGCTGCAGATCAAGACCAGGAAAACTCTTTCTCAGTTTTTTAATAAAAGGTTTTATATATATCACTGTTTCGGAGTCCGTATTATCCATCTGCTTCGGATATCCGACTACCATGCAATCTACCTTCTCCTTCTTCAGATAATCATCCAGGAAACCAAAGATATCGGCAGGAGAAACAGTAACAAGGTTTACGGCAATTAATTGCAACGGATCAGTCACTGCCAATCCAATCCTCTTCTTTCCGTAATCTGCCGCAATTATTCTGCCCATTACTGTACCGCTGAGTAATCCATAGCGGCCAGTCTCTTATAGCTATCGTATCTCCATTTTGCATTTACCTCTGCTGCTGCAAAGAGTACGCTGGCTTCCTCAGGGAATGATTTCTTAAGGGATGTATATCTTACCTCGGAGGCGAGGAATCCCTGGAATTTGCTCCAGTCAGGTAGATCAGAGTCAAGCTTGAATGGATTTTTACCCTCTTTGGCAAGGTCGGGGTTGTACCTGTATAATTGCCAGTATCCGGCCTCGACAGCATTTTTCATTTGCTCCATTGCTTTTCCCATTCCTGCATGCAGTCCATGGTTGATGCAGGTGGCATAGGCAATAATCATGGATGGTCCTTTATATGCTTCAGCTTCTTTCACAGCCCTGAACAGCTGAGACTGGTTAGCGCCGATGGCTACCTGTGCCACATAAACATAGCCATAAGACATAGCCATCATACCCAGGTCTTTTTTCCTTACTTTCTTTCCTGAAGCGGCGAATTTGGCTACAGCAGCTATAGGCGTTGATTTGGATGACTGCCCGCCGGTGTTCGAATAGACTTCTGTATCAAGTACAAGTAAATTAATATCCTCACCGGAAGCGATTACATGATCAAGCCCTCCGTAACCGATATCATAAGCCCAGCCATCACCGCCTATCACCCAGATTGATTTTTTCACCAGGTATTGTGCAAGAGATAGTATTTCAGAAGCTATCGGGTGTTTCTCATGCGCCAGGGCAGCAAGGACTTTTTCTGAAGCAACCTTTGATCCCTCGGCATCATTCCTGTTATCGATCCATAGCTGGAAGGCTTCCTTTGTCTCAGGTGACAGGCTGTCTTTCATGGCTTCTTGCATCCTGAGAGCGATCCGTGCCCTCAGCTTTTTTACTCCAATCACCATACCGAAACCATATTCGGCATTGTCCTCAAAGAGTGAATTCGCCCAGGCAGGCCCTTTACCTTCGGCATTGATCGTATAGGGTGTGGAGGGTGCCGATGCTCCCCAGATGGAAGAACATCCTGTGGCGTTGGCGATCATCATCCTTTCTCCGAAAAGTTGTGTGACCAGCTTCACATAAGGTGTTTCGCCGCATCCGGCGCATGCTCCGGAAAATTCGAATAATGGCTGAGCGAACTGGCTGTTTTTTACTGTCTTGAATCTGTCGGCTACCTTGTCTTTATAACCGACGTTTTTTGTCAGATACTCCCAGTTTGCTGTTTCATGCATATGGTCATCAAGAGGCTTCATCACCAGGGCGTTATCCTTGCATTCACCTGCACAGATATTACAGCCGGTACAATCAAGGACACTTACCTGAACCCGATAATGATAACCTTCGAATCCTTTTCCCTTCATCGGCATGGTCAGCATACCGGTTGGTTTATTCTTGTTTTCCTCCCCGGTAAGCAGGAAAGGCCTTATGGTTGCATGCGGACAGACCAATGAACACTGGTTGCATTGAGTACACAGGTCCGGCAGCCATACGGGGACATTGATGGCGATGCCACGTTTTTCCCAGGCTGTGATGCCGGCAGGGAAAGTCCCGTCCTCACGTCCCGTGAAAGAGCTGACCGGCAGGTCGTCCCCTTTCATGAGATTCATGGGCAGGGCGACGTTTTTAATGAAGTTGGGCAGGTCTTTGTGGGTATCATTCTTTTTCACTTTAATGGTTGCCCATCCGGCAGGAACAACGACCTCGATAGCCTCACCACCCTTATCGATGGCAGCAAAATTCATTTTGACGACTTCTTCTCCCTTTCGTCCATAGCTCTTAACAATGAATTTTTTCATCTCTTCCATCGCGTGCTCATAGGTGATAACCCCTGAAATCTTGAAGAAGGCCGATTGCATGATGGTATTGGTCCTTGTGCCAAGACCTATTTCTGCTGCAATCTTGGTGGCATTGATTATAAAAAACCTGATCCTGTGCTCTGCCAGATATTTTTTCATATCATCGGGGAGCCTGTTTTTAGTTTCTTCCTCGTCCCAGATGGTGTTAAGAAGAAAGGTGCCTCCATCTTTAAGGCCTTTCAACATATCATATTTGCCAAGGTAAGAAGGAACATGGCAGGCAACGAAATCAGGTGTGCCTACCAGGTAGGTTGATCGTATGGGACTATCGCCAAACCGCAGATGTGAAGTTGTTATACCACCTGATTTCTTTGAGTCATAGGCGAAATAAGCCTGGCAGTATTTATCTGTCGATTCACCAATGATCTTAATACTGTTTTTGTTGGCACCAACGGTTCCGTCAGCTCCGATCCCATAGAATTTCCCTTCGAAAGTACCTTTAGGTACAACACTGACCTCCTGCAGAACAGGCAGGGAGGTGTTTGTAACGTCGTCAACGATACCAATAGTGAATCTGTTTTTCGGGTTTTTCTGTTCAAGGTTCTCAAATGCTGAGATGATCTGTGCCGGTGTGGTGTCCTTGGAGCTGAGACCATAACGTCCGCCAACGATCAGCGGTGAATTTGGCTTGCCATAGTAAATATCCCGCACATCCAGATACAGTGGTTCACCGTTGGCTCCCGGTTCTTTTGTGCGGTCAAGCACAGCGATCTTTTTTATTGTGGAAGGAACGACATTGAAAAAATACCTGGCACTGAAAGGTCTGTAAAGATGCACAGCGACCATACCGAGTTTTTTCCCTTTCCCATTCAGATAATCAACTGTTTCCCTGATTGTATCCGTGACAGATCCCATGGCAACAATAATGTTTTCGGCATCAGGTGCACCATAGTAAGTGAACGGGTGGTATTCCCTTCCGGTAAGCTTGTAGATTGCCTTCATATAAGCTTCAACGATGTCAGGAACGGCATCATAAAACTTATTTGCAGCCTCCCTGGTCTGGAAATAAATATCAGGATTCTGGGCTGTACCCCTGGTGACCGGGTGCTCAGGATTTAAAGCACGATCTCTGAATTCCTGAAGAGCCTTATAATCGATCAGTCTGGCCATATCTTCGGTAGCTGGTGCCTCAACTTTCTGAACCTCATGAGAGGTTCTGAAACCATCAAAAAAGTGAAGGAAAGGAACACGCGATTTGATCGCTGCCAGGTGGGCTACCCCTGTTATGTCCATGATCTCCTGCACACTACCGGTAGCCAGCATGGCAAAGCCCGTCTGCCGGGTGCCCATCACATCACTGTGATCGCCGAAAATAGATAAAGCCTGTGCAGCCAGGCTCCTGGCGCTCACATGAAATACACCCGGCAAAAGTTCACCGGCGATCTTATACATATTGGGGATCATCAGCAACAAGCCCTGAGAAGCTGTAAAAGTAGTGGTCAGTGCACCCGACTGGAGAGAGCCATGAACAGCACCGGCAGCACCACCTTCAGATTGCATCTCCACAACCTGAACAGTTTCACCAAAAATGTTTTTCCTGCCAAAAGCAGCCCATTCATCTACATTTTCCGCCATGTTGGAAGATGGAGTGATCGGATAGATGGCGGCAACCTCGCTGAACATATACGCAACATGCGAAGCAGCCTGGTTCCCATCACAGGTAATGAAGTTCTTTTTTTGTGCCATTTATGATAAGTGTTTAATTAACAATAAATTATGAATTTAATATAAGAAATACAAAATTAACATAAAAGTAGAACTTAAAATATGTTTTTAATTAGGAAATACTAATTCATACAAATTTCAAATAACAGCCTCATCGAATTTTAAAAAAAACGGGCAAGCTACTTATATCGCACCGCTCAACCATCTACCCTTGCTTCCTTCCGGACCTGGGGGGATTCGACAGGAGCTGGTCGTATAAGACTTGCCCGGGTTGCAAAAATAAAAAGATTTATCCTGCCGGCCAATAGTCTGAATTTCTTTTTTACAGCTACTGAACATTTTGGCAAAAACTAATATCTTTGTTAAACAACATTAATAAATTAAGCACGCCATGGAACAAAAAAATACTTCAGTGTTTTACAATGCCCTGATCTGGGGTATTATCATCGGACTTGTCTTTATTATCTATTCTGTAGTACTGTATATTTTAGACCTGACGACTAACAGGACACTGGGGATGCTGAGTTTTCTTATCCTGGTTGCCGGACTTGTCATCGCCACCCTGAATTACAGGAATTCTGTCAGGGGTGGTTACATATCTTTCGGCACAGCTTTCAGTTTTGGCATCCTTGTTGCCGTCTTTGCCGCAGTCATCAGTTCAGTATATAGTTACATCCAGATGACAGTTATTGACCCGGGCATTATTCAAAAGATCCAGGACCTGGCAATGGAAAAAATGACACAGAAAGGGATCCCTGAAGAACAGCTTGACTCGGTGATGGAAATTTCCAGGAAATTTATGAGCCCGATTGTAATAAGCATTTCCGCATTAATTCAGACAGCTTTGTTTGGTGTCGTTTTTTCGCTGATCATCGGGGCTATCTTTAAAAAGGACAACCCGGAAGAGGTTACAGTACCTGATGATGCTATTAAATGATTTTTGATCGGAGAGCACAGGCGAATGGATATTTCAGTTGTTATTCCAGTATATAATGAAGAAGGATCCCTGGAGGAGCTGGTTACCTGGATCAGGAAGGTAATGTCAGACAAAGGATCATTAACCCATGAAATCATCATGGTGGATGATGGAAGCAATGACCGCTCGTGGGATATGATTGAAAAACTCGCAGCCGGTGCATCTGACCTCAGGGCATTACGTTTCAGGAAAAATTACGGGAAGTCCGCTGCCCTTCACAGCGGATTCCAGGTTGCAACGGGAGATGTGGTCATTACTATGGATGCCGACCTGCAGGATTCTCCTGAGGAGATCCCCGAACTGTACAGGATGATTAAGGAAGAGAAATTTGACCTGGTTTCCGGGTGGAAGAAGAAACGCTATGACCCGGTCTCAAAGAGAATACCCAGTAAATTATACAACCGGACGGTCAGAAGGATCTCCGGGATAAAATTACACGATTTCAATTGCGGGCTTAAAGCTTACAGGAATAATGTAGTTAAGGCGATCGAAGTGTATGGAGAGATGCACAGGTATATACCTTACCTGGTATGGCAGGCCGGTTTCAGGAAGATAGGCGAGAAGGTGGTCCGGCACCAGAAAAGAAAATACGGCTCTTCCAAGTATGGCTATAAACGGTTTATCATCGGTTTCCTCGATCTGATATCCATTATCTTTATTTCCCGTTTTGGTAAAAAACCCATGCACCTGTTTGGAATGCTCGGCAGCCTTATGTTCCTTGTCGGTTTTGTTGCAGCCGCTTACCTGGGGATCCAGAAATTGTATTATCTGAAAAAACATATCCAGGCAATATTACTGGCAGACAGTCCATACTTTTACCTGGCTCTTGTCGCAATGATCATTGGCACCCAGCTGTTCGTGGCAGGTTTTCTGGGTGAACTTGTCTCGAGAAGTTCATCTGAAAGGAATAAATATCAGGTCGGTAAAGAAATTAATCTATGAAGTATCATCTGGTTTCAGGCGGTTGTGGTTTTGTCGGGAGGAATATGGTCAGGCGATTACTGGCCACCACTAAAGACCGGATCTTTATTGTTGATGACCTGTCAATAGGAATCCATCCGTCCTTATGGCTTAAACCTTACAGGTCTCAGATGTTCAGTGATCTTGAAATTATCGGCGATGATAAAAGATTGTTATTCTGGAAAGGTGATTTCAGGAATTTCCTGTTTTATATGCGTGAGAATCCCCGCTACATCCAGGAGACGTATAATCTTGATTTCGAAAGATTCTCAGATGTTTTCCATTTTGCTGCCATCGTAGGCGGCAGGGCCAAGATTGAAGGGGATCCCATGATGGTTGCGCTCGATCTGTCCATTGATGCCGAGTTTTTCTACTGGGTGTGTAACCACAGGCCGGGCCGGGTACTGTACCCGAGTTCCAGCGCTGCCTATCCTGTTAACCTGCAGACAACAGAACGGGCGGTGGCCTTGAAAGAATCAGATATTGATTTTAAAGCCAACCTGGGAACTCCGGATATGACATACGGCTGGTCTAAGCTGACCGGTGAATTCCTTGCACAGATAGCTGCAAAGCATTACGGCATCTCAGTGGCCTGTATCCGTCCGTTTTCCGGATATGGTGAAGACCAGGACCTTACCTACCCTGTGCCGGCGATAGCTGCCAGGGCTGCTAAAAGAGAAGATCCTTTCGAAGTATGGGGTTCAGGCAGGCAGGGACGTGATTTTGTACATATTGATGATGTCATCGATTTTATCATGATACTGATGAACCGGGTACATGATGGTTCAGCTTATAATATAGGCTCCGGCAAATTGACTTCATTTCTCGACCTGATAAATATCTTTACAGGATTTGCAGGTTACAAGCCTGTGATCAAACCCCTTCTGGATAAACCTGTCGGAGTACACTCAAGGTATTGCGACATGTCACTCATCTATGAGAAATTCGGATGGAAGCCCGGAATATCCCTTGAGGAAGGAATGAAAAGGGTATACGAGCGGGCCAGGATAGCAGCAGAAAAATCAAAATAATAATGGAGGATCGCTCCTCAGCACCTCGGGAAAGAATGATAACGGTTGTGACCTTTGGCCCCGGACCGAAATTTAAAGGGGGGATTGCAAATTATAATACTTCACTTGCCAAAGCGCTTGACAGGAGAGGGGATGTGAAGGTTCATATTGTCTCATGGACCCAACAGTACCCGGCAATCATTCCCCGTGATTTTATTGACCGCAAGAGCAAAAAGGATCTGTTGCAGGGTACCTCCATTGAGATCCACTATATAACCAATTACAACAATCCCTTTTCCTGGTACAGGACAGTCAGGCTGATCAGATCAATCAACCCGGATATGGTCATATTCCAGTGGGCCATTGCTATACAGGGTATTCCACTGGGTTGGATGGCACGGCGACTGGTCAGGAAGGACACCTGCGAAGTTCTTTTTGACCTTCATTTTGTCAGACAGAAAGAAGGATCAGGCCTGGATAGCATGCTCACCAGGTACGGTATATCTGCTGCACACAGCTATGTGGTACATGCTGCCAGGACTGCTGATGAACTTACCGGATTATTTCCGGGGAGAACATTCAGGGTGGCAGAGTCGAGGCAGGAGAAAAAAGGGAAAGGGAACCAGGTAATAAGACTGTACCACCCTGTTTATGATATGTTTATCCCCGATCCACATTTTGATATACAACGCCAGAAAGAGATCCTTGGGCTGAAGGAACATGTTTTTCTGTTTTTTGGCTTCATAAGGAAATACAAGGGACTGCACCATGTTATCAGGGCCTTTGAAGGTGTGGCACGCCAGCGGAGTGATGTATCCCTGCTGATCGTCGGGGAATCCTTCTGGCAAACCCTTGACAGCCACAAAACGGGCACCAGGATTAAAAACCTGTTGTTTGGTTTTTTTAAAAGACTGTTTCTCAGAAAGGCAGACGATGAGAGGAATTACCGGCCCCTTGACCTGATAACAGAGCTGAACCTTTCCGGACAGGTCCGCCTGGTGAATGAATTTGTGCCTAACGAGGATGTTCACAGGTATTTCCAGGTAAGTGATTACATCATGTTGTTTTATGAGACAGCCACACCATCGGGCGTTGAATCACTGGCTTATAATTTCAAGCTTCCTGCACTGGCGACCAGGGTGGGGCACTTCCCTGAAACAATAAAAGACGGGTATAACGGTTATCTTGCCGAACCGGGAGATATCGGGTCAATGACTGAGGTCATGCTAAAAGCTCTCGATCAGCCTGTCCCGCGTGAACATGTTGCAGAAACATCCGCCCGGATGAGCTGGGACAATTATGCAGCAGCCATTACAGGTTAAAATGATCTTGAAGCATAGCCGCAACTTTTTTGTCAATGGGTAGAGTGAGATCATCCGGAGTAAGAAGGCTTACAGACTTCCAGCGGAATGACTGCTGGTCCCCATCGCCGGTAAAGTCAAAAACCTGTGTACTTACCCTGAATGACAGGGGGCCGGTGAATGCGGCAAGATAATAAATGCTGATCAGCTGATGGTCGTCATGGAATATGGACTTCTGGAAAAAGTCGGTTGTATAGAAATGCCCGGTTATCCTGAGCTCCTGTCCGAATTCTTCTGATGCTTCTCTCCTGAGGCAGTCGAGTGTTCCTTCCCCGAACTGCATTCCTCCTCCTGGAAATTTTGTCATTCTTGTATCCCTGAAAATTTCATCAGCAAGCAGCACCTCCATCCTTTCATTGATGATAAGTGCATATACCCTGATATTGAAATGTTTTATCATGCCTTTTAAGATTTATCTCCGCCATTCCTGCTGATCCGGGTATTAATATATTCAATGATCTGTTCCTGTTCATCTGGTGAGAACCAGGTAATATCAGGATATTTTCTGAACCAGGTTATCTGTCTCCTGGCGTATCTTCTTGAATTCCTTTTTATTAGTATGATCGCCTCCTCAAGGGTGAGCGCTCCTTCCAGGTACCTGAACAGCTCCTTATAACCGACAGTATTCAGTGCATTTGTACCTTTAAACCTGTATACTGTCCTTGCCTCATCGACCAGGCCGGCACTGATCATCCTGTCGACCCGCTGGTCTATACGGGAATAAAGGAGCTTCCTGTCTATATTCAATCCGATTTTAAGGATACTGAAAGGCCTGTTTTTCTGAGGCTTGCTGAGAAAGGTCGAGTAGGGCCGTCCTGTCATCAGGTATATCTCGAGTGCTTTCATTATCCTGCCAGGGTTGTTAAGATCGACTGACTGATAGTAATCAGGATCGATATTTTTCAGATCCCCGCGCAGGTTTTCCAGGCCCATCTCCCGGTACTGATTGAGAACCTTGTTCCTTACCGATGTAGTCACAGTGGGAAACTCGTCAATTCCCCTGCACGCCACATCAATATAAAGGCCTGAACCGCCGGTCATAAAAACAACCTCCATCTTTTTGAAAAGATCTTCAAGCAGCGACAGTAACTGGTTCTCATATATACTGACATTATAATACTCTGTAACATGCAGATGACCTATGAAATGATGGGGAACCTCTTTCAGCTGGGCAGGGGTGGGGACAGCTGTCCCTGTTTTCAGTTCGCTGTAGAACTGTCGTGAATCAGCCGATACGATCTCAGAATTGTAAATTTTAGCCAGTCGGATGGTCAGTTCAGTTTTCCCTACAGCGGTGGGACCAAGGATGATCACCAGGTGTTTATTCCTCATCGAAGGAGCTGTCATCAGGATCACCTGTATCAAGGTTATAGTCATCCATGCTGTCAGTTTCGGGGAAATCGCTGTCAGAGGATAAATCTGCAGTATCCATATCCAGGAAGGAGGATCTGTCATTGAACATCTGATCAAGTAATATCTGTTGCGGAGCGTGCCCCCTCGATTTGCAGCAACGAGGCGGGGAAGGAAGAGCAGGTTCTTTCAGGATATCCAGTACTTCAATATAAAATGACCGCTCGTTGAACACGTCAAAAACATAAAGCAGTTTCTGCTTCTTCTCATGGATATGATCCCCTATCTTTTCCTTATCCATAATGAGTAATTCAGGGATTTCTTCATCTGACAAACCAAAGAGGGTTATCTCCCGTTCTTTTTCCCAGTCTTCATTGCAGAGGAAGAATGAAGATATCTGGGACTTGTCATATTTCATCTCATTTTGTATGGCCATATGAAAATCATAGAAAGTATGGGTGCCGCTGACCTCAAAATCTCTCAGGAAATCCTCCTCCTCATTGGATATTAACCTGAATCGGTATAGCATCGGATCAGTTTTTACACAAGTTAAATAAAAATTTCAAAGTATCCACATCATCTGCGTATTCCCACAGATCAGGTTTTTGTGATGATCCGAAAGGAACTGCCTGATGAGCCAGTGTCATCCCTGAAACTATGCACTGAAGGTTATCTTTATGGACCAGTAATTTCCTGTTAAGATCATCCCGGGTGTCATACCAGTCGTAATAGAGCATAGCGGTCGGGCTGCTGATGGAAGGGTCTTGTCTTAACAGAAGAAAACCGGTATCAATATGAGGGATTTTATTCATCTGTAATGCTGCTTTGTAATAGGTATAATTATTTGCATACTTATGATGATCTGCCACGAAGCTGTATTTTGTCATGGCGCTGAATAAAGGCGTAAAATCCCATCCTGATGGAATAAATATTTTTGCGACATTACGGCATCCGAGACCGAAAAAGAGAAAAATATCATCGGAAAGTTGTTCAAGTTGTCCGGGGGT
>Ga0172362_10001173_pt1 | contig 22270 bp, 20 predicted proteins | sample LakKivs1_kivu2a2_FD_114534 | JGI IMG/M metagenome (GOLD analysis project Ga0172362, IMG submission 114534) | Sediment microbial communities from Lake Kivu, Rwanda - Sediment s1_kivu2a2 | ecosystem: Environmental > Aquatic > Freshwater > Lake > Sediment | place: Rwanda: Western Province, Lake... | reverse complement strand
TTTAGGATGAATAATCATTATTGTAAGGCTTCAATTCATATTCATAATTTATTATAGTTTTATTTCTTTAAATTAATTATATTTTTATAATAGTGTCCCGAATTTCACCGAAAAAGGTGTAATAAATGAAAGACTATTTAACATTAGAACAATTAATATTTCAAAATAATAATTATGAAATAGAATATGGATATAGTAATTATTATGGGACATTAGGACCAAATAGAAAAATATGTGTGAATATATCATATTGTGAAAAATATATTCACATTATTTCAAATCCCGTTATTGTGTTTGAACTTGATTCAAATTTAGATTTAGAATTTGATTTAGAATATGTATTTTCAAATATAACATTAGAAATAGGTGGTAGTTCGATAGATAGATTGGACAATAAACAAATTCAAATTTATAACAAAATTTATGGTTTAGAAGTAAAAAAAATAGGTTCCAAAATATTTTATCCAATTCCATTTGAATGTATGATTAATGGACAAGGAATATTGAAATCTAAATGTTTATTGCATGAAATAAGAATATATATAAATTTTAGTTCTGGAGAATTTATAAATTTGATTAAAAATTTTTCAATTCAAACAAAATTAACTATTACAAAACCAGATTTTACAATAAGTAATGATTATTATAAAAAAATATTATTTGAAGATTATCATGATGTTATAGATGAAAAGAAATATTCAGGTAATCAAATCATTAGATTTAAATTTAATCAATTTTTTGGGTTGGAAAATATTATTTTAAATACACATATAAAAATAAAAGTGTGTTTTAATCATATTGTTGATAGATTTTTTATATATTTTCAAAATCAAAATGATAAAAGTATCTATTGGAATACCCAACAATTTGATATGATTGAAATTATTATTAATGGACTTGTAATAAAAGAATATGATTATGAAAATTTACTATTGGAAAATTCAAAAGAATTTTTGGGATATGAATTACCTAAAGGAGTATTTGAAATAAAATGGAGTATGATTGAAAGTTTTAAAAATTTATCTCGGATTGATACTTTTACAATTCAATTTTACGGATTAATGGTTCCTCCAAATATTTCTTTTGGAATATGTGCTGAATCTATTAATTATTTAATATATAAGGATAATTTTGCTGGAATTATTTATGGTAATTAAATTGTATACCTATTATATTTTTTTTTCTATTTATATTATAGAGGATATTATACTCAATTTACAAAAAAATATCAAACAATATATCCATTAAAAAAAAATTTATTTTACCAAAAATTCAACCCAAAATTGAAATAAAAAATTATCCAATTGAACAAATAAATATACCAAATCAAATAAATCAACCAAATCAATTAAATCAACCAAAACAAATAAATTTGGTACAAAAATACCCTAATAAATTAAATCCATTAAATAATATAAAATCAAATCAAAAAAATAATAAATCAAAACAAAATAACAATAAACCTAATTATTTAAAAAGTAAATATGATTGTGTTGATGCAGAAGAGTATTTATATATACAATATTCAAATATACCAGATATTTATAATTTAACAGAATTTAATGATAAATTGAATTATTTGAAAAAAATTTTGTTAAATAAAAATATTTTTATGTTAAAGACTGGATGGACAACAGTATGGGATAACTTGGGATATTCTAAAGATAAAGCAGAAGAAATGATAAATGATAGATATCAAAATATAATTGAAACCAAATATATTCAATATGATAAAAAATATAATTTATCTAAATATAATTATCCCAAAAAAATAATGCATTTATTATATATGGAGTATATTGTATCATTTTTGTATGTGTCAGATTATTCAATATTCAATGGAAAAATTATTGGGTTTGTTAAGATTCAAGTCAATTATATTAATCAATATGAAAAAGATATAATATTTAGTTGCGTTAAAGAAACTTTTTTAAATCGATTCAATTTTGATAATGTAACAAACACAATTATAATTCAACTTAAAAGAAAATAATAATTTAATATTTAGCTTCTTCACATTCCTTAAAAATACTTAGTGAAAAATCACAATTATTATAAGGAGAAATATTATTTAAACAATTTAAATACTCTTCTTGTAATCCTTTACATTCATTTTTTGAAATATATTTTGGATTAGTTATGTCTAATGGAATTTGATTATATTGGGTTGAATGATTAATAGATGGAATATTGTGATTATGTTCTGTTGAATGATTAGTAGATGGAATATTTTGTGAAGATGAATTATTATTTGAACCAAAAATACTCCCAATTACTCTATGACCCATACTTGAACCCATTCCAAATCCAAAACCTTGAGTCATTGATGAAAAAAATCCACCTCCATTACTTCCAGTTGATTGGGGATGTGTAGGTAATTGGGTTTGGGTTTGGGTTTGGGTTGTGGCAGGTGGTGGAGGATTTTTTTTTTCCGAATCATTTTTACCTATTGAACCACCTCTAGATGAACTACCATAAGAACCTGAACTACCATAAGAACCTGTTCCAGATGAACTACTTCTTGATGAACTACCATAAGAACCTGAACTATATGTACCTGTTCCAGATGAACTACTTCTTGATGAACTACCATAAGAACCAGATGACCTTCCAAATGAACCTCCTGATGATCTACTTGAGCTTGAGCTTGGCATTAAATTTTTATACTTATATTATTATAATATCTAAATATTAAAATAATTATTCAATTTTTTAAAGTTGTTTAAAAAATATTAAATGATAAACATAATGACTTTATTTTTTAAATAATTATTATAATAATCAATCAAAGTTGTTATTAGGTCAGTATAAAAATATAAATAAAAAATCCATTAGTAAAAATAATTAGTATTCATTAATACTTTTTATGGTATATAAATAAATAAAATAAAAATTTATAAAGCATATTTTATATAAATAATTATGGAAGAAATGGTTTTTAAAAATTTAAAAAACACAAATTTAAATATTAAAAAACGGGAAATTATTATAAATAAATTTATTGAAAAGTTTCCCAAAACAAAATTACATACTGTTATTTTAGTAAATAAACTTTGTAATAAAAAAAATATTGAATTAGATGAAAACTATGAAAATATTATTTTAACTAATATGATAAATAATAATTTAACGGTATAAAAAATTAAAACATATATGGATTATATTCAATCATATCCATTGGATCAATTTTAACTCTATAAGATTTTCCAATTTCTGGAACAAAAACAATATCACCAGTATATAATTCTCTTCTATTATTATTTCTTATTACGACTTTTATTATTTTATTTCCCATTGTAATTGATGTAAAATATTTATACCAATTATCCGTTATTTTTTTCCCTATCAATTCTAAAATATTATTATCATTTTGATTAGAATAATTATTATAAACATTTATTACTTTATTTTTTGTTGAACCAGAAGAAAATTCTTCAACTGATTCAAAATCATCTAAATCTGAATCAAAATCATCAGATTCAAAACCTTCTTTAATATCAACTCCTCTATATGATTTTGTTTCATTTGATTCGGGTGGTATATATCTTCTTGCTTTTTTGGGTCTTGATTTTCTTATATGTCCTTCCCAAACATTTTCACCGGATTCACCATAAGTTCCAATCAAACCAGATGAACCATTAGAATAATCTTGATTTGGTGAACGAGAATTTTTATTAATATTAATATTATCACGTTTATTAGAACCAATAGCTATTAATAACCCAACTCTATGATATCTATCTAAAACACCTTGAGTAGGAAAATTGAATTGAGCAGCTACTTGGGGTGTTGGAATTTGATCCGCACTAGTTCTACCTCTTGGGTCAACTAATGGATCAGTTAATTTAGCAATATCATAATTAGCTATTGGATCAAATATAATAGGAGGTGGTTTATTTTGATTAGATTGTGATGGTAAAATTAAATTGGAATTAGGATTAGTGGAATTAGGATTAGGGGAATTAATTACTGGGGTATCAGTTTCTATAATTATTTCTTTAATACTATTTGATTCTGATGGAATTGGAGTTATTTGATTTGGTTTAATCATTTGATTTTGTTTCATATTAATTAATTCAGTATTAAGCATTAATACTTTTTTTTCTAATTCATTAATATTTTTGTCATTATTATAATTAGAAGATTCCCCAATTCCAAAATTACTTATAATAAAATAAAACACTGTCATTAAAACAATAAAAACCAATACAAATATAATAATATTTTGATATTCCATTTATTTAATATATTAATAGATATATATTTTATATTTTTGAATTATAAATAAATTATTGCGAATAAATATTATTTATATATTTGATATATATAAAACTATCTAAATGTTTGAATATAACTTACACCAAATAATAATTGATATAATTATAATAATAATTGGGATAGTAATTGGAATGATAATAGGATACTTTATATTTAAAAAAAATATATATAAAGGACCTGATTCAAATATAATTTCAAAAGAAATTTATACAGATATTTCAGGCTTAAAATATAAATGGGTTCCAAAAGTATGTGTATGTCCTATTTCATATTCTATGGAAAAATTACACGAACCAAATTATATTGATCCAAATCATTAAAAAATATCAATTCACAAAAATATTTTAAATTAAAAATTAATTTTTAAACAAATAATTTAAAATAATAAAACATATATTTTAATATAGATTTAAAATGAATTACTGTGAATTAAAAAAAAACAAAATTTATGGAGAAATGTATGATGAATTACTTGATGAAGAACTTAATATGAATAATCCGAATCATAATGACAAAATTAAAACTTATTTAGAAAAAAAAATTAATTCATGTGATTATGTTAGGATATCGAGTAATTTTACAAATTCTGAAGATTTAATGGAAGATTTAATTTTAAAAATAGAATCTGATACTAATAATTCAAATGTGCAAGGTAATACTTTAATGATGTATGCAGATGATAATTCAATGTATGAATTGTTTTATATGGAAGATTTAACTAAATCAATAGAACAAGAAAAATTAAATGAATATGCTTCTCTTACAAATATATTTTTACAACCTGTTTGTTGGACTTGTGGAATATTTAAATCCACATATGGAAATGATGGTAAAATTTTTTCTGACGTTATATCAAAATCAGATATATCAAAATTATTTATACATAATTTTTATCATACAGGAGTAATAATTAATCCTGATAAAAGTATGATTGAGTTAGAATTTACAGGTGAAGACCCTTACAAAATTATTGGTCATAATTATACTCAATCAAATACATTGGATTTATTTGGTTTTAATTTGGTTCCATGGATAGAAAAGACTAATATAGAAGACAAATCTCAATATAATGAAATTGGAAGTAAAATATTAGGATTTGAAATATATGGAAGAGTATTTTTAGCGATTGTTTGTCCAAATACAAATAAAAAATTTTGGAACATAACAAAAAATACAATTAAAAATATATTATCAATTATTGATAATGACGAAATCAGAAATAAAATTCAAAAAGAAATAGAACAATCTGAAATAAATATAAACCCATTTTATTTTATTAAAAAACATACTGTTTAATTTTTATAAGTTTGAATGGATTTTTATTCAAAAAAATTATAATAATATATTAATATAAATATATAATGAATAATTATATGGGTGATTCTATTCAATATGATAATAATATGATGACACAACCTACAACCAATTTATTTAATCAACCATCAAACTTTCCATCAAATGGAATGGGTCAAATTGGCGGACAAATGGGTGGACAAATGGGTGGAATGATGGGTGGAATGATGGGTGGACAAATGCCAAATAATTTATCAACACAACAATTTGACCCAATGTTATTAAATGGAACAAATTTAGATGATGAACCAAATTACATATCTGGTCAAACAATTTCACCTAAACAAGATTCAACATTAATAAAATCAGTGGCAAGAGAAATTATAAATGGATTAAAAGAAAATAATATGAGTTTATATGATAATTCAAGTATAAATTCATATAAAATAAATGAAAATGAATTATACAATAATAATGATGGTGATAGTGATAATAATAGTTCATCAAGAAAAAAATCAAAAAGTTCAAAATCAAAAAATAAAGTAGTAGAAGTTGTTGAAACAATAGAAGATTTTGTAACTGATGCTAAAAAAATTAATTCAACAAATACATATTCGGATTATCCGAGTTGGTTTTTTGATGATTGTTTTAACTATAAAGATTTTTTAATATTATTTATTTTGTATTTTGTTTTATCTCAAGATATGATAAAAGATTTTTTTGCAAAGTATTTTACTAGTTTAAATCCAGATAATGAAGGTAAAATAGGTGTACAAGGTGTAATAATATATGGTTTAATTTTAACAATTTTATTTATGATTATAAAAAAATTATTTTGATATAATAAATTGTTGTATTAAATTTAGATTTGTTGTGACAAAATATTTTCTGCTTGAATTTGTTATTGGATTAGTTTCAATAATAAATTGAATATTATTTTCATTATCTAATTTATAAATTTGAAAATTTAGTGTTAATACATTATTATATTCTGATTCAATTAAATTAGGTAATCTTTTAACACTAGTTGACTTGTATGTATGTGAAAAAATAGGAAGATTTAATTTATTTTCATTAGGTTTAACAAAATTAGTTTTTGACGTAAAAACGTAATTTACATTGTTGATATTGTAAGAAATAATATTGTCAATAATCTTAATTTCACTAATAATAGTTTCTTTAGTATAATTATTTAAATTTAAACTTAATTTTGATAAATCATTTGAATCAAATGAATATATTGAATTTGAATCTTTATCACTATAAACTAAATTATTTTCAATAAAAACTTGATAAAAATTTATTGGATTATTATCATTTGACTTTGATTTTAAGTTATAATACCATAACATATTTTTTTAATTAATATATAATATTTAGTATATGTTTATTTTATTATATTTAATCAATTTTTTAATACTTTTGATATATACCAAACTATAAAAAAATTGATTTATTTATACAATATCAATTAACATATATAAATAGTATTTAGTAAAATGAATTTAATGAATAGATATTTAAATTTTCAAACTAATAATGATGTTTTAACGAGATTAGGAATCGACCAAATATCACAATCAAATATTTCAAAATATAATGAATGTTTTTTAAATTATATGAATGACTCGTCACAAGTAAATAATTTTATTTCAAATCAAATAAAAAATTATATTAATAAAAATTATTCATTAATAAATGTGATTGATGCCGATATAAATTATTATATTGAACGTATAAATATTTTTGTCGGTAAAAAATTTAAAAATATTATTACGGAAATAAATATCGAACATATTATATCATTGTGTGATTATTTTAAAAAAAATATTTCAAATTCAAATAATGAATCACAAATATCAAATCATTATGTTCATTGGAGAAATGAATATTATAAATTGGTTTATGATAATATTCTATGTGGTAAATATAAAGTTTTTGGAAAAAATGAAAAAATAAATTTATTAAATTTACTTGAAGAAGAATGGAATAAAATTGATTTTTCAAATTTAATAGAATTTACAAATTCTTTAAATAAAATAAAATTTTTAACAAATAACGAATTAAATAAAGATTGTCAACAAAAGCTTGAAGAAACTTTAGTAAAAGAACAAAATATTAGTGAATATATTAATTTGATTACAAATAAATTTGATAATCCTGAAAATATTAAAAAAATAATAGAATATGTATATAAAAAACTTGAATACAATAATACATCCCAAGAAAATAATTCAATAGATATTGAAACATTAAATGATGAACCAGATGATTTAGAAAAAGAAACAAAAACAAATATGTCTAAATATAATTTTAGATTTATAGTTGAAAACCTAAAATCAAATGGTTATTTATTATTTGAAGAATTTAATAAAATTATTAAAAATAAATATAAAAAACCACAAACAATTCAAACAATTAAAACTGATAAGAGAATTGTTAATTATTATATTTATTTGATATCACAAAAAGATTCAAATACAACTAATAGAAAAGTGAATGAAATGTTAATAAGAATGAAAAATTATTTAGAAGATATTGAAGAAAGTTATTATAATAATTTTGCATATAAGAAAATAACAGTTAGACAAGAATCTGAAAAATATAAATCAGTTGATTTAAGTTCATACAATAGAGAAAATACCAATTTCACAATATTTAAATATTCTAATTTAAATCAAACAGATATAACTCAATTTAAATTAAATTCATTAATAGAACCATACTTTGATATATATAAATCATATTATAATTCTAGATATCCAGATAGAGAAATTGATTTTGATCCTATTCAATCTACAATGATTGTTAAAATGGTATTTAATTCTAAACCTTATTATGTACATATGGCTTTAATTCAATATATTGTATTAGATAAACTTTTTAGTAATACTGATGGTTTGGGAATTAAAGATATATCATCTCTAACTAATATTACTATTAAAAATTTACAAGATACAATTAATTCTCTTCTACATATCAAATTAATAAAACGTTCAACTAATACTACATCAATATTAGATATGAAATTTTATATTAATTATGATTTTGTACATGAAAATAATAAAATATCAATAAGTTCTTTAGTTAGTCAAAAAGAAAAAGAAATTATTGAAGAAAAAAGAGAATTTTTAAATGATAGAAATACAATTGTTTTATCAAATATGTATGATTATATAAAGAAATCAAAATCATTTACTTTAGATTCTATATATGAAGAATTAACCAAATATAAAATTCCATTTGAAGTTAATTTAGAACAAATTATAGCGGGAATTAATATATTAGTTGAAAAAGAAGATATTGTTGAAATTAATAAAGAACAAAATAAAACGAAAGAATATAAATATTGTGAATAAAATATTTAGTTAACAAAATATTTATTCCATTCTAATGCTATAGTTTCCCAATTAACAATCGTTGGATCATTTTTAATTTTTTCTCTATAATCATTAACTTTTTCAGGATTTTTTAATAAACCAATAATGTTAATAGCAGCCAATTTTATTTGTTTTTCATCATTAAAATCAAAATGTAACCCTTGTCTTTCTTTAAAAATACCAAAATTTGATAATAAAGGAATACAACCTGTAACTAAACTTTCTCTAATACTAATACAATCAATTTCTGCTTCTGTATTTGTTAAATAAAAATGAAATGTAGATAAATATTTTTCTCTTATTATCATTTCAATAGGTTGTCTTCCATGATCCATAACACCTGGTTGAGCTAATAATTTTAGAAGATGATTTTTATAATTTTCATCTTGAATTCCATCCATTCCATAATATACATGTAATTCTGATCTTGGTTCATAACCATATATAATTGGCCACATTATACTAATTATTTTATCTAATCCCCTTGTGTAACAAGAACAATAACAAAATCTATATGGATTTCTTTCAACTCCATTTGGTTTAACATTAAATTTATCAACTCTAATACCATTAGGTATTACCACAATTTTATTCAAATCAACATTAGAATCAATTTTATTTAATAGACATTCTTTATGATAGTTACTTTTTAAAAATATTTTATTACATTTATTAAAATATTTTTTAAAATTTTCTCCAACTTGTCCAATAAAATTATCATGAACATCAACTGCAATAAAATTTGCTTTTATATTTAAAGGTATGATAGTTGATAATCCAAAATTTCTCCATAAAATTAAATTTTTATATTCACGATTAAAATTAAATTTTGTCCAAGATTTATAAACAACTCCATTAACGATTGTGTCAGGAACTTCTCCATATACAATTACACTTTTACCCATCCTAACCCAATTTTCCGATAAATTAACAACTGCTTGTTCAGAACCAGCTAACTTTTTATCTTCTGGATTCCAATTTATTGAAAATGTACCACACATATAAACAATATCATATTCTTCATTATTTTTTAAATTTAGTGAATTAAAAATATTTTTGTAATTTTTAAAGGGTTCTTGAGGAATAAATTTTGTTATGGGTTTTGTAATAATTTTATCAATAGTATTTGGAATTTGATTTAATTGAGCTATAAAAAATTTTTTTTTTGAAAATGTATTTAATGAATGTGATGATATTATAACAGTTGAATATGGATCTAATTGAATCATTGGTTCAGTAAAATTTTTTGTAAAACTTTGTTCTTCCCCAAATTCTTTATCATTATCGTGAGAATTATTTACAAGATATTCTTTTTTCCAAGCCATACAAGAATTTATGGAATGAAATGGTCCCATTTGTTTCATTTGAACAAATATATTTAAATCATAATCATACATAAGATGTGCAGAACATCCAGCAATTTTATTGGGAGAATTTATTAGTTTTGTTACTGCATGTTCTACTCTGTTTATTGGGTAATAATCATCATCATCCATACAAACAGTAATATCACCTTTACAAGTATTATTACCAATATTTCTTAATTCACCTAATTTAATATTTTTAGTTTTTTCAACATAAATTATTTCAAATGTTAATTCATTTTTTAAGTTTTCAATAAACTCACTAATATTTTTTTTATTTTCCTCGATTTCTGAATCAATTTTACTACCTTCTACTAATATCCATTCAATAATATTTGAATACGTTTGTGCCTTTATTAAATCAAATAAAATTTTTATACATTCAAATCTTTTATATTGAGTAACCGTAATAATTGAAACTGTTGGATTAGATTTTGAATTTGTATTTGTTTTAGTATTAGTATTAGTGTTGGTGTTTAGCAAATTGGTTTTATTTTTTTTTTTTTTATTAGTCATATTATTTAATATATGTATTTAATCAATAAAATATATAAATTCTTATATTAATTTAAATATTTACAATAATGGTTTTATACAAAAAAATTGATAAAATTATACAATATTATATATCCCATATTAATTATATATTCTATAGAATAATGAATCTCATAATATACACTAAAGATAATATTAATCAATTATTTGGCATAAAACAAATTGATAATGTATTATTTAAAAAATTAATGTATAATGAAATACATAAAAAAAGCAGATTTTCAATTCCTAAAGAAAAAATAACAAAAGAATTTGGAATATCATTTGATGAAGTTCATGAACAAAATAAAGAACAAGAATTTTCAAATGATTTATCATCAAATGATTTATCATCAAATGAAATAAATTTAGAATTTGATAATGATGAAAATAAAAATCAAGAATGTGTATGTGTTTATCAAGATAGTAAAAATGAATCAAATGTTGATGTATTGATTATGGCTGAATTAAATGAAAAACAATTGGAAACATATTTAGAGATATATCAAGATGAAAGAGATAATTTAGAGAAATTTGTTGAATTTTTATCAATAATATCATACAATCAAATTAATTTTGAAAAATTCAAAGTTAAAAAACGTATTGATTCAATTTTAAGCTCATTAGGTGAATATTGGGAAGACCCACACAATTGTAATTATACTTTAACTGATAAATTTAATAAAAGAAAATTTAATAATGTTAATTATAATGGATTTGATGAAAATATAATCAAAAATATTAAAACTAATTTTGAATTTAATTGGAATGCTAGAGAAATAAATTATTTAAATGATATTATTAAATTTAATGATTGGAAAGAAATGTGTGTTCAAAAATATTATGTTTCAACCAAATCCAAATTTACTAATGAAGAAATTATTCAAATTTATAAACAATTACCGTCTGAATATATGAGATATATATTTGTCTCAAATATGCTTTGTTCAAGAATACATTGTCATTTAATTCTAAATAATAAATTATTTCTTGAAATATCTAAACCATTATTTGATAAATATAAATTAGTTTTTAAATATTTAATTGGATATGCTTGGATAACTCTAAAAAATGAAGAATATCACGTATATCATAAAATGACAGATTCAGATAGAATTATTTTTGATATTAACACTGCTAGATTATTACCAATATATCCATTTTCTTATGATGATATTAATCAAAATCCTTATGCTTGTTTATTAATTGATAAAGGAATATTAGATATTAAAAAAAATTGTTTAAGTATGGAGATGATGAGAGATTATGAAAAATATTATGGTGTATGTGATTCTAATGAATTTGAGAGAAGATTAAATATTTTTGTTAATGGTTCAAACAAAAAAGGTATTTTGGAAAATATTGATTGGGATTCTTGTGTAATTTCAGGTAGTGTTATGACCGCTTGTGGTATGAAACGTAATCCTTTAATAGATATTTGTAAAACAGATAATAATATGAGTGTTATTACTGATAATGATTTAGCAAATTATTTTTTCCATTATTACATTGATTCTGATATTGACTTAATTTGTAATAAAAAGTCTATTTATGATTTTATTGACGTCGTTAATACATTTGTAAATAAATCTAAATTAAATAATAAAAATGTATCTGTGTCAAATATTCATACCGGAACAATTATATTATCAGATGAATTTATATTAGATGAATTGGATTCATTAAATAAAATAATTGGTAGTGATACTAATCCGATAACAGTTTCATTCGTTAAATCAAATTTTTCAAATCCAGATATTATAAAATATTTTTACACAAAATATTATATTCCTTGGAAAAATGAACAAAAAGAACATTTAATTAAAACAAATAAAGATATTAATAATGATTTAATAAAAGAATATTTAAAACCAATTCCAGAAGCAGAATTTCGATTATATGGTTTTGATTATGAATTAGATGGAGAAAAATATATTCATCAAGATTACGAAAAATATTTTTATTCTAAATCTAATTCATTAGAGTCAAATACAATTTCAGCAAAATTATCAGAAAGTATAAGATTTAAAGTATCAAATTCCAATACTAAAACATTTGAAATATTCAAGTCAAGAGATAGTAATTTCTTTTCAATCGTATCAAAATTTCATATGGGATTTGTAAGAGCATTATGGAATGGTAAAACTGTATTATGTTTACCATCTTATATTACATCAATGATGTTACAACTTGCGGTTGATTATAAATATTTTGCTTCTATAAGAGATCCAATTGAAATTGTAAATAAATATAGATCGAGAGGTTTTGGAATTATTTTAAATGGATATGAAAAATTACATATGGCTTATTATAATAGTTCAAAATTAGAAAGTAATGTTAATTCTAAATGGATTGAAATGTATAAGGTTAATGTAAAAGTTAAACAAACTGTTGAAAATATTTTTGGAATTAAAAAATCATCTGATGATATTTTTAAACCTTCAAAATATTTTATGGGAATACCTTCAGATTGTTATAAAAATATTGTTCATGATACAGTAAGTAATTTTGATGAATGTTTTGCTAAAATTATAACTCCGTCTTTAACCTCAATTTCAAAATGTAAAGCTATAAATGATAATGGAAAAATAAATCCATTATCAAGAGAATTTATAAATTTAGCTTGGGACTTGACAAATAAATGAAAATAACATAAAGAATAAATTTTATAACAATATACCATTATGAATAATAAAAATTTATTATTATTTTCTTTAATTTTACTATTACCAACTCAAGTTGAAAATATTTTACAAATTTACCAAAATAATGGTAATATTGGTTTATATGGTGTATTTTTAGGTATTTATTATCAAAGAAATTATTTATGGATTATTTTTGGATTATTTTTACTTTCTATATTTTTTAATACAACATTAAGTGTAAAATTAATTTTAACAATATTTTCAGGATTATATTTTTTGAAATATATTATTTATATAAAAAAATATGAATTTATTTTTGATAATTGTGTTAACCAAATTTAAATGTATTATGACATACTACACATACAACAAAAGTTGTCATTGGTTCATCTGCTGATCTTGTTTGTGCTTGAGTAATTTTACATTTGGATTCACCACATTTAAAACATTTATATGCATCTGAATATACTATATTATTTTCTCTTTGTTCTATATATTCTTTTTTTTTAATAATATATGCCCATTTTTCAGGATGTATTTGAGATGGAGATAAAAAAGCAACATTACAAGGTTCAATTTTACCTGATAAAATGTTTTTTTTAAATGTTTTGTTTTCTATACCTTTTTTATTTTCATCTAAATTAACTAATATTTCATTTAATTTATCAAGATAAATTGGTTTAACATAATTTGAATCATATTTATTATTTATACAATAATTTAAAGCATATTCAAAAATACTTAATTCAATTTTTATTGCTATATCTATATTGAGTAATATATCACTTAAAACAGTTTGACTTTTTGCTCTTGGTAAACATATTTCTGCATATTGAATAAAATGATCTTTTATATCTACACTATTTGGAATTACAAAATCATAATTTGTATATGAAAATGGATTTGTTACCTCTTCGACACCTTCATTTATATTTTTATTTTTCATTCTATGTTATAATTGTTATATTATAACTCTGATATTTTTTATATATTTTTCAATTTTTATTATTTTATTATATATTTAAACAAAATTATCTTTATCTGTGAAATCAGATATACTTGATGATTTTAGTTTTGTGTTTATTTGTTTGTTTTTATTTGATTTAATATTATTATTTTTTATTTTATTTGACTGTATATTATTTTTTTTATTATTTTTTTCATTATTTTTGTTAAAATTTATGATTTTATATTTTGAATCCAAAGCCATAACATAAAAGAAAATATATCCAGATGAATTCTTTTCAATCGAATTAAAATAATATATAATTTTTTCTTCTTTATCAATAACAAATGCGGTTGTATTTGTATGGTATATTTTAATGTAAAATGTATATTTATTATCATTAGAGTTAAATAAATTTTTTTTTTCATTCAAATTTAAAATTATTGATGGAATATTTTCTGTAATGATATTTTGTATATTGTTATTTCCAAATTGATTTATTTTAATTTTAAATTTATCTGTATGTGCAAATAATTTTATTATTTTTAAAAAATGTTTAATATTATCTGAAAATGTAATTATTGAATTTAAAGATGGAATTTTTTGTTTATTAATATATTCATCAGTAAAAGTAATTCCATAAATTTTAACGTAACCAAAATCTATTAAATTATATTTTTTAATTTTTTTTTCATCTTGCAAAATAATATTAAAAAATTTATTTGATTCAATTATAATTTCACCATCTTTATTCCAATGTATTTTTTTATTTGGAATTTCATTAGGAATATTAGCAATATTTGAATTAACTTTATTTGTTAATTTTTTTAATAATTCATTTAAATTTATTTTTGGATTAAAATTTAAATAGTCTAAAACCATATTATTCACCGCATAAAGAATATTATAATTTTGTTTCATTGATTTTTTTAATCTATCTAATTTAATTCCAGATTTACCATATTCAAAAATTATTTTTTTTTCTTCATTATTTATTTTTTCTCTAGACTTTATATTATCATTTTGATAATTTGTATTAATTTTATTATTTAAATTTTTTTGTATTAAATTAATTGATTCTGGTTGATTTTCAGTTTTGGTTTTAATTATTTCACAATTGAAATTATTTTTAACTATATTATCAATTATATTTTTTTTTTCATAATTAAAATTTATTTGGGATGGTTTTAATTGAGGATTAATTTGTTTATTTGTATCATTATGAATTTTTAAAATTTTATTTGATTTATTATTGTGTTGATGTGTTAAATTATTTTTAATATTTTTATCATATCCAATAAAAAAATTATCTACATTATCTTGTGTAATTCTAAATAAATTATTCATTATATATTAAATATTTAATATATATTTGAATTTTAAACATATTTTTACATATTAAAAAGTATAAGCTTAAGCTTAATTAACTTAACATAATTTAACAGCAACAATAGAAAATTGAGAAGTGTAATCACATACTGATTGACCATTAGGTTGAGAATTAGTTCTGTTAATAGCAACAAGGAATCTGTTACAACATTTGTCTTTAATTTCACAAATGTTTCCTTCAGTTTTGGGATTTTCTCTAATTCTTTCAACAGCTTTAAGAGATAATTTCCAGAAATGTTCTAATTCAGCTAATTGTCTTCTTTGGGTAGAAGTAATAGCACTAGGAGCTAGACCTAATAAAGTTGCTCTGTTAATGCTAGTTGTTAATCCAAGATCAGGTAAATTTTGATATAAGTAAAGAGCACCAGTTTGAACATCAACAGACCAACCAATAACTTGATCTAATTTACCACATTCTTCAAAATTTAAATATCTAACAGTGTTAACAAATCCATAAGCAGTTGCTTCAAGAGGTTGTAATTGATTTTCAGTAGGACCAATAACCCAAACTTGTTGAGCACCTCTGTTGTAAACATAGGGAGTAGAACCAGAAACATCCATAATTTGTAATCCATTTTGAACTAAGAGCCATTCAGTTCTTAATTTGTCAAGTCTTTGGAAAGCAGCAGTGCAGCATTCAGGATTGCAGTCAGGAACACAGCATTCAACATCGCATGAGTCTTTTTTAGAACATTTTTTGCTTGACTTTCTATCCTTAGTCTTGCAAAGAACGTTTTCAATTGAGATTTCTTGATGAGGCATAATATATATAATAATATTATATAAAAAAAATTTTTGGGATAATAAAAATATTATTATATATATTTTTTTAAATTTTCAAACGTAAAATTTATTTTATATATTAAAAAATTGATTTTTATAATTAAAGTAATTAAAATTTAAAATAGATATATATCATATATAAAAAGAATATCCAAATGAGTTTATTAGATATAGTATCAACGCAAGATGAACAATTTAAAGAAAATTACCCCAAAATTATGAAAAAAATAGGTAAAAAAAAATTAATTGAAATGGAACCAACAATTGATGAAATTACAAAAGTTAATGAAGTCATAATCGATTATATTAAAACAAATAAAAGAAAAGTATATGGTGGATATGCTTTAAATAAATTATTAATTGCTAAAAATCCTTCTCTCGCTATTTATGATGAAATAGATACACCTGATATTGAATTTTATTCACCAGATCCTTTGGGAGATTTAGTTAAAATATGTGATAAATTAACTGAAATAGGATTTAAAAATGTAATTGGTCAAGAAGCTCAACATAAAGAAACATATTCAATATTTGTTAATTATCAATTGTATTGTGATATTTCTTATATGCCATCTAATATTTATTCTAAAGTGAGATTTATTCAAATGGATGGGTTTTATTTGATTCATCCTTGGTTTATGACAATTGATTATTTTAGAATGTTTACTGATCCTCTTGTAAGTTATTGGAGATTAGAAAAACATTTTGCTAGATATTTAAAATTACAAAAAACATATCCTTTACCATTAATTAATAAACCTCTTGAAATAAAACCTTTTAAACATGATAATTTAAATTCAACAATTAATTCATTACAAGATTATTTGTCATCTTTACCAAGTATTATATTTACTGGATTTTATGTTTATAATTACTATCTTGATTTTGTTAAATATAATAATAAAGACAAAAGATTTGGTCAAATACAAATGCCATACTTGGAAGTATATTCAACTAATTATATTGAAGATGGATTAAAAATTATTGATTATTTAAATTCTTTATCAGAACAAATGAATTTTAAAATTTCACATAAAGAATTTTATCCATTTTTTCAATTTTATGGTTCAAATACAGTTTTTTATTTTGAAGTTGATGGTGACCAAATACCAATTTTATATTTATATTCAAATAATAACAAATGTATTTCATTTAAAACAGTACCATATGTTAAATTTGATAATGTAAAATTAAAATCATCTCTTGTTCAAAACAAAACTATTGATATAGGAAGTTTTGATTTTAATATTCTTCACGCATTAACAATTTTAGTTAAGGTAAGAATTGATGAGGATAATGATTGGAATGATATTCTTTATACATTAATTAATGGTTTTGTTACTTTTAGAAAATATTATTTTTCCACACACAAAAAAACATTATATGATAATACTATTTTTGAAGGTTTTGTTATTGAATGTAAGGGAGAAACTATCTCACCTGATAGAGAAAAGAGAATGATAATTCAAATAAGAAAAAAATTAGGTAAACCACCTGTTTATAGATATGAATCTGGGGTATCTAAACATCCTTCACAATATTATTTTACAAATTCATCTGGTAATGAAATTAAAAATGATAAAAATCTTAAATTAAAAAAGGAAAATATTGGTAAAAAATTTGAGGATGAAATTGAAATCGGAGAAAATACTTTAGATTCTGCTAATGCATCTGAATCTGATTCTGAATCTGATTCAAAATCTAAATCTGAATCTGAATTGGAACCTAACAAGTAATAAGGATAATAATATTTAATTAAATATTAAAATAATTATTGTTATTTTTTATATATTAAAATAATTATTGTTATTTTTTATATATTAAAATTTTATTTTATGTATATATAATAAAGATTATAATGAATTTAGAGAATAAAAATAATTTAATTATTGGTGACTACATATTGATTAATAATAAATATATAGGAAGAATATACAAAATTATTTGGAATTCAAATGGTTATATTGTTAAATTAGATAATGATGAAAGGTATGAAGATAAGACATTAAAACAATATAAATTACTTGATTTTGAAAATACAGAAGGATATATGTTAGTTACACTTAATGATAAAATAAGTAAAATAGATTTAAATAATATTTCAAAATTATTAGAATTATTAGGTCCTAATGGTGTTAATACAATAGTTTCTAAAATTAATTTAAAATATAATAATTTTGTCAAACAATTACACTTTAAAACAATAGAACCAAATAACTCTGATAAATATTATTTGGATAAACAAAAAGAAGATTACAATAAAATATTTAAACCAAATAAATTTAATATTTATAGATTTCAAGCAGGACAAGAAGATAATTATATAAAATATATCGAAAAAATAATTTCAGATTTATTTATTTCAGATTTTGAAGTTAAATGGCAAGAAAACTTTAATTTAGGTTCACCAGATACATTATCAAAAAATGTTTTAGATATAGAAAGCGTTAATACAATAATAAAACCTAGTTTAATAACTGGTCTTGAAAAATATAATCAAATTAATCCAGAACAATTTTATAATTTTAAAAATACTTTGATGTTTAAACATTTAATATATGATGATAATGTTGATATGTTATCATTGGGAAAAGAATTAATTGGGATGATTAAAGAAACATTAATTTTGACACAAAAAAATATAGAATTTGATGATGGTGTAAAATTATTAGATAATACGAATTTATTTGATTTTTTAAATTTTAAAATAATTGGAGGATATATTGAAATAACAAATATTGATTATAATCTTGATTTCAGAACAATAACACCAGAATTAGTTCCAAATTTAACTGAATTATCATTTCAATATTCTAAGCAAATTGACTATAATATTTTATTACCAATTGTATTAGGTAATAAAACTCCAGAAGATGTTATCATAAATAAAGAAATGATAGAAGAATCATTAAAAATTTTATCTCAAGAATATATTATATGTTTTCAACCAAATGTTGATATTTTATTGTGGACTGTTGCTAGAATTATATTGTGTTGGTATGCGGATCCCGTATTATTTAATAATATCTATAAAATTAAAATATTAATAAATTTATTTAGAGCTAGAGGAGATAAAGAATTTAATAAAGATCAAGGTGTATTACCAATAATACAAATCATTCCAAATTACGGAAAAAAAAATGCTTTAAAAGTTTTATCCCATTTAAGTTATTTTTTCTTCCCATATAAAAAATTAGGTTTGGAAACATCCAATCCTACTTGGTTTGATAAAATTGATAATTTAATGTATTATACAAATGGTTCTCTTGAACTTAAAAAATATATTAAATATTTATTAAATACTAATTCAAAATTTAATAATCCTATGTCTAAAGATATGACACAAATAAATATTCCGGAACAAAATAATAAAATAGAAATTACTTTATAAAAAATTGAAATTAATAATATATTGATATATATATTAAAATACCTTAAAATACTTATATATATATATATATATAATTATATTATAAAACTATGAAAGAACAATTAAAATTAGATTGGGATATAAAAAGACAAGAAATATTAGATAAAACTAATAATGATCCTGAAGAAATTAAAAATTATGTATTAAATGAAAAAAACACAAAAATAACTAAAAAATACATTGAAGATGTATTTAAAATGTATGGTATTGAATATGAAGTATACGATATCGGTATTTTTCATATAGCTATGACTCATCCATCTTATACTAATAAAGATTATAGAGAAATGAAAAATTTAAAATCAATATTGATGGGTATAAATTTTTTAAAAGGTGAAGATTTGATACCAATTTCAAATAAACAAAAACATATGGCTGTTTCACTTGGTGAAACATCATATGAAAGATTAGAATTTTTGGGAGATTCTATTTTAAGACAAATTATTTCTGATTATCTATTTACCAGATATAATGATATGGATGAAGGAGATTTAACTAAATTAAGATCGCAAATAGAAAATGGTTCATCATTGGCAGAAATGACAAGAAGAATCGGATTACATAAATATATGTTAATTCCAAGAAATTTAGAAGTTAATGGTGCTAGAGAAAAAAACAATAAATTTCAATGTGATATTTTTGAAGCATTTATAGCTGCTGTTTATTGTGATTCATTAAAAATAAAATACAAAGAAATTGGATTTGGTAATGATTTAATTAATAAAGATAGAGGAAGTGGATATAGTTTATGTTTTAGATTTGTAACAAGTTTAATTGAAGAAGAAATTGATTTAACAACGCTTTTAGAAACTGAAACAAATCATAAAGATGAATTATTACAAACATTTCATAAGTTAGGATGGGGTGATCCAAAATATAATTTAATGGAAACAATAATTAATAATGACAGAATGGGAAAAAAATATTTTAAAATGTATGTTAGAGATAATGATGGAAATATTATTGGAATTGGTATTGGTTCATCTAAACAAAAGGGTGAAAAATTTGCCGCCAAAAAAGCATTACAACATTTAAAAATTATTCCAAATAATAATGAAGATATTATTCTAGATTCAAATTCAAAAGAAATATATTATAAAGATGAATATAATCATTTTAAAAAAAACAATTATAAAAAAAATAAAAATTTATTGGATTCAAATGATTCTAGTAATTCATCTGATTCAAATGATTCTGGTAATTCATCTGATTCTACTAATTCATCTGATTCAAATAATTCAGATACTTCATATAGTTTAGATGATTCTGATGATTCAAATAATTTAGCTAAATATAATTATACAATTCCAAATAATATTACACTTGCTGAAAAAATTAAATTATCAAATAAATCTCCCCCAAATCTTGATGTTCCATTAAAAAAAACTGAATTAAATCCTTGGACAAGAAAAAAAATATTAGGTACTACAAAAGTGTAAAGTATTTTTATAAATAAATTATAATTTAGATTGAACTAGATAATAAACAAAATATATCATTACTCCCCAAAAAATAAATATTAATGTATAACATCTAAAAAGAAAACATCTATATTCAGGTGTAAATTGAGGACAGCAAATAACATTTTCAGAATATGTATATTTATTATCATATAAAGGTAATTCTTGATAAGAATTGGAGTTATAACACAAAAAATTATTTAATTCCATTATTTAGAGCGTTGGGTATTTTAAATGCCGACTGTTCTCTATAGTACCGATTCTAATATATAAATTAGACTACTAAACTAGTCGTCGCGTCATTTAATCTACACAATGCTTTCACCTAAATTCTAAAAATGATAGGCTTAATTAGTAAACAATATATAATATTTATATTAATTGGTAAATGTTTACTATCCTACCTGACACTATTTAATTATTACCTTTAATTAAACAGTTATTTGTTTTTTATTTTTGGTTTCTTTTGTTGTTAGATTTATTACTTTTTTATTTACAGATTTTTTATTATCTCTCATGAATTCTTTGATTCTTGATTGATTATTTAAGTAATATTTACCTAACTTTAATATATTCATTGACGCATTTTTATCTCTATTTACATAAATACGCTTTTCGGTTTCCTCTTTAAGAGTTAGTACCTCATGTAAATATTTTAAATGCTTTCCTTTTTTTACTTTTACATTTGTTAATTCTTTATAGTTTTTATTATAAAGTTTACTAGTTTTAAATTCATCAGTTTCTAATACAATAAACTTTTTATTTAAC
>Ga0172362_10001170_pt1 | contig 22285 bp, 19 predicted proteins | sample LakKivs1_kivu2a2_FD_114534 | JGI IMG/M metagenome (GOLD analysis project Ga0172362, IMG submission 114534) | Sediment microbial communities from Lake Kivu, Rwanda - Sediment s1_kivu2a2 | ecosystem: Environmental > Aquatic > Freshwater > Lake > Sediment | place: Rwanda: Western Province, Lake... | reverse complement strand
TGATTCTGATGTAACCATTATTGTTGCTTGTGGTACACATAAACCCCCATCTTCTTTTGATATGATAAAGGATATTGTTGGTGACAAGGTCGCTCGTAACTACACTGTTATCTCAAATGATAGCGTTACCGGTGATTTTGTTTCTGTTGGCAGATCAAAACGTGGCAACAACCTCGAGGTTCTAAGAGATTATGTTGATGCTGATATCAAAATACTTGTTGGCGACATAGAATACCATTATTTCGCTGGCTATGGTGGAACACGCAAAAGCATCCTACCAGGCATATCCTCAGGTAACACTATTCAGAATAACCATAAACTCATGTTTGAGGAACACGCATGCACAGGTGTTCTAAAGGACAACCCCATTCATCTTGAGATGAACGAGGCACTACATTATGCTGGTTGTGACTTTACTATAAGTGCGGTTCTTAACTCAAACCATCGCATAGTTGGCGTATGGGCTGGACGACCAGAATCTGTCATGGATGCTGGCGTTAAACTAGTTGATGAGATGTACAAAAGAAAAGTTACGCAAAAACCAGATATAATTGTTGTAGCTGCTGATGGCCATCCACACGATATAGATTTATATCAAGCGATTAAGGCTTTGCATACATCAATTCATGTTTTAAAAGAAAACGGTGTCGTTGTTCTTGTTGCCGAATGCAAAGAAGGCCATGGTAGCCAGATGTATGTTGACTGGATGAAAAACCACAAGAACTCAAAAGAGGTTGAGACTGCTCTCAAGAAAAATTTCATTATGGGTGCTCACAAAGCATATTATCATTATGCAGCAATTGAAAAACACCCTGTACTTTTTGTTTCTGCAATGAATAAGACTGAAGTAGAAGATATTTTTAAATTCAAGTATGCGCAAAACCCTGATGATGCTCTAAAAAAAGCGTTTGAACTCGCTGGTAAAGACGCAAAAGTCCTAGTAGTTCCAAACGGTACAACCACTTTTCTGGTATAACGTTTATATAACACCTATACGTTTTTTTTGTAAAAAAACTGGTTTCAAATTATTTGGAGGTAAAAATATTATGAGTGATATCGAACTTAAGACAGTTGATATAGAAAAACCAGATGACATGAATTTCATCCTTGGACAAACACATTTCATAAAATCAGTTGAGGACTTGTATGAGGCTATGGTGAACTCTGTTCCAAATGGAAAATTTGGTATAGCTTTTTGTGAAGCAAGTGCTGCATGCAAAGTAAGAAGCGAGGGCAATGACAAGGATCTTAAAAAACTCGCAGAAAAAAACGCTTTGAATATAGGTGCAGGGCACTCCTTTATAATATTCATGAAAGACTGTTACCCGCTCAATGTTTTAAACGCAATAAAAATTGTTCCTGAGGTTTGCACTGTTTTTTGTGCAACAGCAAACCAAACAAAAGTTGTACTAGCTGAATCAAAAACTGGGCGAGGAATAATAGGTGTTATAGATGGTTTTTCACCAAAAGGAATAGAAAACAAAGAAGAATTTACTTGGAGGAAAAAATTCCTAAGAGACATCGGCTATAAACTCTAAAGTTTTTTAGTAACCATATTTCCCTACAAGTGGCACAAAAACACATCCGCCTAGATTACTAGTTGTTGTTTTGTTTCCAGTTTTTTCTATTAGTTGTAGCTCACATACTGTTTGCCCAACTGGTATGAGCAGTTTTCCTCCGTCTTTTAGCTGTTCTATCAATGGCGGCGGTATTCCTGGTGATGCACATGTTACATAAATACGATCGTATGGCGCATGTTCACTGCATCCTTGAGACCCATCTCCTACTATCACTGTAACGTTTTTTATACCTGTTTTTTCAAGATTCTCTCTTGCTTTTTCAGCTAACGCAGAAAAACGCTCTATCGTGTACAAATGTCCTTTTTCGCCGATTAGTTTTGATACTATCGCTGCATGATACCCTGAGCCAGCGCCTATCTCCAATATCTTCTGTCCTTCTTTTACATCCAATGCCTCGCACATAATTGCTACCATGTGCGGTGCCGAGATGGTTTGTCCCTGCCCTATCTCAAGTGGCGTGTCAACATAAGCGTAGTTTTTCTTTTGATCTGGAACAAAGTTTTCTCTTGGTGTTTCTAAGAATGCTTTTTCTACGTTTTTGGTTTTTATGTATCCTTCTGCTTTTAAGTTTTTAACTAGTTTTTCTCTTTGTTCACTGAACATATTTTTCTAGAATAAACAATGAATACGGTTGTATATAATTGTTTTACCCTTATGTTTTTTATAGAGGTAATATCTTTCACCCATTTGAGAGAAGTTGGTTATGCGCAGGAGAGCAGTTATTGCCCTTGGCGGAAACGCTTTAATAAAAGAAGGGCAGAAAGGTACCATATACGAGCAGTTCGCTAACACTAGAGAGATAACTAGCTCTATAGTGCAGATTATTCGAGATGGCTGGGATGTTGTTATAACCCATGGTAACGGTCCGCAGGTTGGTGCCATACTCCTCCAGAATGATCTTGCTAAGGATGTCACTCCTGCTATGCCTCTTGGCATATGTGTTGCCGAAAGCGAGGGCTTGATTGGTTATATGGTCCAGCAGTGTCTATCTAACGCTCTGAAAAAAGCAGATATTGATAGACCTGTTGTTGCTTTGATTACACAGGTTTTAGTCAATAGGGACGATCCTTCTCTAGTTCATCCCACTAAGCCTATTGGTAGGTTTTATACTGAAGAAGAAGCCATGAAACTTTTGAAAGAAGGCTACCAAGTTACGCGACAACCAAAGGGTTGGAGGATGGTTGTGCCATCGCCTGACCCAGAATCTATTGTCGAGGGAGATATAATCAGAAAAATGCTCGATGATGGCATAATTGTTATAGCCTCTGGCGGTGGCGGTATGCCTGTCATAGAAAAAGAAGATTGGGGTTTGGATGGTCTTGAGGCTGTTATTGATAAGGACCTGGCTGCTGAACGGCTTGCTGAGTCAATAGATGCAGAGCTTCTACTTATTCTTACAAATGTTGATAAAGTATATCTAAACTATAATACCCCACGGCAGAAATCATTGGATAATGTGTCTCTTAAAGATTTGAAAGAATATTACATGCAAGGGCATTTCCTTGAGGGCAGCATGGGACCAAAGGTGCTAGCTGCTTTACGGTTTTTAGAGCAAGGTGGCAACAAGGTTATTATTTCCAGTGTTGAAAAAGGGTATGATGCTTTTCAGGGAAAAACAGGTACGCATATACAAAAGTAACAGTTGTTTTTATTAAACCCTCCGATATTTGCCTATTCAAGTTATGGAAACACTTTCGATAGAAAAACAAATCAAAGACATTGAAGATGAAATCTTCAAAACACAAAAAAACAAGAATACTGAACACCATATCGGCAAACTAAAAGCTAAACTCGCGCAACTGAGAGACACCCTGGAAAAAAGAAAAACCAGTGGCGGCAAAGGCAAGGGTTTCTCTGTAAAAAAATCTGGTGATGCAACAGTAGGACTAATAGGTTTTCCAAGTGTAGGTAAGAGCACTCTTCTGAACCAACTAACCGATGCAAAAAGTCGTGTCGGTGACTATGATTTCACTACCTTAACAACAATACCTGGTATGATGAAATACAACGGCGCTGATATACAATTTTTGGATTTACCTGGTCTGATAACTGGTGCATCACAAGGAAAAGGACGTGGTAGAGAGATACTATCAGCGATAAGAAACGTAGACATGATACTTTTGATGATAGATGGTCAACATCCTGAATATTTGGGCGTGATGGAAAAAGAATTGTTCAATGCCAGTTTGAGGATTAACCAAAAAAAACCTGATGTAGTTGTTGCAAAAAAAGGACAGGGCGGCATTACAGCTAATTCAACAACAAAACTAACCAAACTAAATGAAAATATAATAAAAGCTATTTCATCGGAATATGTTATAAACGCTGATATAACTATAAGAGAGGATATAAGTGAGGATCAACTCATTGATGTTTTTATGGGAAACAGGATATATGTTCCAGCTTTGGTAATAATCAATAAAAAAGACTTGTTATCTGGGCAAGAACTTCAAATAAAAATGGATAGTATAAAAAGAAAAGGTTGGGATGTGCTTGCCATATCTGCAAGAGACCGCTCTGGGCTTGAGGACCTCAAAAGAATGATTTTCCGAAAGTTGGATTTAATCCGTATATACATGAAACCGATTGGTAAGCAGGCTGATTATAACGAACCCATGATACTTAGAAATGGAGACAAAGTTGAAGATGCTTGCAAAAAACTTCACCGTGATTTCAAACGAAAATTTAGGTATGCCACGGTTTCAGGCCCCTCAGTAAAACATACTGTTCAAAAAGTTGGGCTGGAACATGTATTAAAAGATGGGGACATTCTAACAATTGTGACACAAAAATAACAAATTTTTTATTTCTTTTTTATCATCTTTTGGATATTTTTCACTATATATTTTTCGTTCAACTCGTATTTTTCAAGTAGATCCTTTGGTTCCCCGCTCTCGCAGAATATATCCTTTATTCCCATTCTCATGAATTTAACTTTGCATCCTTCTTCTATTAATGTTTCTGCTACTGCACCACCAAGTCCACCGATTATAGAATGTTCCTCTATCGTAATTATCACCTCGGTTTCTTTAGCGGCTTTTAACACAAGTTTTTTGTCCAACGGTTTTATCGTATGCATGTCTATAACGCGGGTTTCCATTCCCTGTTTTGATAACGTTTTTTGTGCTTCTAGTGCTTGGTCAACCATTGTCCCGCATGCAATGATGGTGGCATCGTCTCCGTCTGTCACTGTCAGTCCTTTACCAATTTTTATATCGTTCATATCTTCTTTTTTGTAAATTAACGGTGCGTCTGCCCGTCCGACTCTTGCGTACATAGGTCCTTTTGTCTCAGCCATTAGCTCCACTATTTTTCTTGTTTCTGTCGCATCGCTAGGTGCGAGAACAGTCATGTTTGGTAAAACCCTCATCAACGCCAAATCCTCTAACATTTGATGGCTGGCACCGTCTTTACCAACGCTTATCCCTCCGTGTGTAGCAAAAATCTTCACATTCATCTGTGAATATGCTAGATCCATCCTTATCTGATCGTAAACCCTGCCAGTAGCAAAAACAGCAAAGGTGCTAACAAAAGGTATTTTACCACATGATGCAAGCCCAGCAGCGGTTGTTATCATATTTGCTTCAGCTATGCCCATCTCAAAAAAACGCTCAGGATATTTTCTGGCAAACATAATAGTGTTAGTCGATTTAGATAAATCAGCATCTAGCACAACCAGGTTCGGATGTTTTTTACCAAGCTCTATGAGCGTTTCACCGTAGGCTTTACGAGGGTTATACATCTCTTTCAAGTATGCGCCCCCAGTTTCTTCTGCATAAGATCAAGTTCCTTAATCGCCAGATTATACTCCATTTCGTTTGGTGCTACACCATGGAAATCAACGTTGTTCTCCATGAAAGAAACACCCTTGCCCTTCACTGTATTTAGTATAATCATAGATGGCTGATTCTTATGTTCATCTGTCTCATTTAATACATCAAGAATCTGTTTAATGTTATGGCCGTCAATCTCGACGACATTCCAACCAAATGCGCTCCAACGATCCCGTACGGACTCGAGACGTAGGACATCCTCAGTGTTACCATCGATCTGCAAAAAGTTACGGTCAATCATCGCTGTGAGGTTATCAAGCTTATAATGAGCAGCAACAGCTGCAGCTTCCCACACCTGCCCTTCACCAGTTTCACCGTCACCAAGCATAACATAAACGTGGTAATCTTTTTTATCCAGCTTACCCGCCAACGCAACACCGTTAGCAAAAGACAAACCATGACCAAGAGAACCGGTAGACGCCTCCACACCAGGTATATGAGTACAGACAGGATGACCCTGCAACCTGCAGTTTATCTCACGCAGTTTTTTAAGCTCTGAGACAGGGAAATAGCCGGATTCCGCAAGCACGGCATATAACGCAGGTGCAGCATGACCCTTACTTAGAATAAAACGATCACGGTTTGGGTCACAAGGTTTCTTCGGGTTATGTTTCATATGGAAAAAATACAGTGCAACAAGAGCATCAACAGCAGACAAAGAACCACCAGGGTGACCAGACTTGGCTCTATACAGCATCTCGATAATATGTTTCCTAATCTTAACTGCTGTAATATTCAGTTCATTAATTGTTTTATCGTCGTAACTCTTCATTGCTCCCCCTCAACAAAAAAACAAAGGGTATGGACTTCCCGTATACTATTTTCCAGGTAAATACTTTTTGCAATTTTCTATCCTAGGAATCATTTTTTTATATGATGACGCGAGATATCGTAAAGATCATGATATATCTCAGGTCTGATATCTCTGAGCACAGGGCGGTTAGCCCGTGCTATTTCAATGTCTTTCAAATCTAAATCACATACTATTGTGCTTTCTTTAAAATATGGTGCCTTCGCAATTAAGTTACCTAATGGACCATGGACTTGAGCCCCACCCCAGAATACAAGATTCTCCTGGGTTCCAACAAGATTAACATAGACTATAAACGCAGTATTTTCCAAAGCACGTGCAGGTAACAATGTCTCAAAATATTTCCTGTTGGTTGAAGGCGTGGCAGATATACAAATCAGGAAATCAGCTCCCTGAAGAGAATATGCTTTGCAGATCTCGGGAAAAAACAGATCATAGCATATGAACAACCCGATTTTACCGAATTTCGTGTCAAAAACCTTTAGGTCATTTCCCTCATCAAAAAATATTTTTTCTTCAAAAGGACCAAATGTAGGTAAAAACCATTTCTTGTAAACGTCAACGTTTCCGTCTGGGTGAACAAGGATTGATGCGTTATCTATAAGCCCTTCGACATTGCCGTCTTTGAGCGGCATACCAAAAATGATGTAGCATTTTTTTTCTTTTGCAAGCTTCTTCATATATTGTACCGATGGTCCGTCTATTGGTTCAGCTAGGTTTCTCAGTTCATCTTTGCAATGATAGCCTACGAGCGATAACTCTCCGAAAACGTACATGTCTGCTTTTTTCTTTGTAACATATTTTTTCATTTTTTCTAGGTTTGCTTTTTTGTCTGTTAGTTTTGGTCTCATTGATATTAAGGCTAGTTTCATTTCTATTACCAAAGAGGGGTATTGTCAGTTTGTATTATAATTTTTGTTAAAACACGTTTTTGGATGTGTGAAAGAGGTCCCCTAATTCTTATAAAAATGTGGAGATGGGATGCGATTAGAGGTACCTCTTGTTTGCCTAGGAGGATGGATATAAAACGGGGAGGAGGAGTGGCAGGTGTTTTTTTGGAAGCTGAAGTTTTTAGAATGAGTTGATGATGATGTTTTTCTTGAGAGAGTTTCATCCATTTACCCCTACACTCCTATGCAATGCATTAAAGCATTGCAATACCAATATGTGATATATACTATATAAGCTTTTTGTCTTTTGCATTGCATAAATGCTAATCAAAAAAGAAATGCATAAATAGACATCAAACAATACCAAAGCAATGGAAGACTACCAAACAGAAATCTTACAGATTCAACAGATACTCAAAGAAAACCCAAAAGGAATGACCGTAACAGACATATCAAGAAAAATAAAAATCAACAGAAACTCAGTAGCAAAATACCTGGACATAATGAGAACATCAGGAATAGTAGAAATGATAACCTTTGGCCCAGCCAAAGTTTTTTTCCCATCAAGAAGAGTACCAATCCCAACAATGCTAGACCTCACATCAGACTACATATTGATTGTAGACAAAGACATGAGAGTAATAATGATAAACGACTCCTTTCTTGACTTTGTCAACACAGATAGAATAAGCCTAATAGGTCAAAACATCGAAGAATTTTTTGCCAAAAAATTCGACGGTTGTTTAGATATCATATCAGAAATAAGAGACGCTATAAATGGTACCCACTCAAGCAAAGACATAAATTTCAAGATAAACGAGGAACACACTTTTCTAAAAATTAGGATTGTACCAACAACATTCGAAGACGGAAAATTCGGTGTCACAATAATAATAAAAAACATCACAGACCAGAAAATAGCTGAACAAACATTACGCGAAAATGAAAAACAACTCAGACTGCTTCTAGAAAAAATAAATAAAAACAAAAAATAAGTTTTTAATAAATCATTTTACAGTAAGTATGTTAAACGAATCGCAATTACAACTATCAATGTTATTATAGCGTTTGTTTTCAAATCAAATACTTTCACCCATTCTAGTAATCCAAGTATAACGACAGATAGAATTATTATAGCGGCTAGCTGTTCAATAAGATTTAACAGAGCAGAAAACTGATCAGTAGCAGTTAACACCTGCTGAAACATACCAACAGTTGTAAAACATGCCAACAAAGCAATTGCTAGTTGTGCTTTTGGTAATTGATTCATGATTTGTTGTCAGTGAATTACTGTTTATAAAACTTTTTGATTGAATATACTAAAGAATAAAAAATAGAGTTTAAAACCTTAAAAAGTGTCGCAGTAATGGGAATGCATTCGGAAACCGCTCAAAAAACTTCTCCAGCAATGTACGACTCGCTGTCAACCCATTCCTTGGCATACTAACACTAAGCGGTTCAGACCAATCACTCTCAGCATCGTAGACATCCTTTGCTTTAACTTTTATGAGATAGCTACCTTTTTCGTTCCAGATATGACTTGCCTCTACATTCACATCAGAGTCATATGGACCAAGCCAGTCGCTAAAAGTACCGTCACCCCAATCCCACTTACAGTACATCTGGTCGCCATCAGGATCAAAAAGAATAGTGGAATATGTATATTCCTTGCCAACTTTCCCAGATGTGTCCCCTATCGGTCTATCTGGCTGCTCAGGAGCCTCATAGTTATCAGAAACACCGAACAATACACCAGCATCATCCTGATCCTCGTTTGTGCTACTATCAGGTGGGAGCTCGCCAGTGGTTTCATACCAATCGCCAGATTGGATAAGATAATCTGTTGAGCCACCTATATCCATAAGCTCATTTTCAAGCAAATCATATACTCCAATGAATGTTTGTCTAACTACATCACTGCTTATATCAGCCACATCGTCCTCTCCACCCTCCCAGAAACCATCACAGTCCAAAACCTGAATCTCAATTGTGACATATCGACTATATGCGAACATCTCATGATTTTTATCCGAATACCAATTTTTTTCGCTCACCCAATTGCCATAATAGGTACCGTCATCCGTGTTATAGTTAGATTGAGTTTGAACAATATTTCCAGAAATAACTTTCACATTATAATACCATTCAGGATCTGATAAATAATCAATCGAATCAATTTCATATACCTCATGCATAAATACGTTGACTTTTTTAGGTGGTCTATTTCCAGGGTTATAATTAGTAGCCTTCAATGGCATGTCAAGTGTAGCATCTATATTCTCCCAACCATGAATTTCTTCAACCACTTTAGTGAGATAACCTGCATCTGGTGAATACCATAGTTTCGACTCCCCACCATGTGTAGGCCCCATGCTGCCAGATATCAAAAATGAATCATAACTACCACCGGGTACAGTTATGTCTTCCCTTTTAACAAAACTAATCGTTTCATTCTCAAAGGGTCCTTCTGCACCAAAATCTTTCTCATAGATAGAATCCACTTTTATATGGCCGTTGATTCTGCCATACGTTTCAGCAGGCCATGGCTCTTCGTCTGATTGTATTGGGAAATCAAAGAAATTAAACGGTGGTGTAAATGTCATGCTGATGTCCACAGTTGTTGCAAAAAGTGAAAATTCCCCGGATGAAAAAAAGTGGAAATCAGTTATAGCTAAAGTCGAAATATTTATATGTGCAACTCCAACCAAATCAGCATTATAAGTACCTGCAGGTATTATGAAAATATTTAGAGATGCATCTATTTTCCCAGTTATATTCAACGTGTATTGATCTGCAGTTTCATTTATATCTACTACAACAAGCTTCATGTTTTTAATGGCGCCTTTTATAGTAAATATACTTGAATATTTAAAATCAAAATTCATGTCATATACCCAAAAATTATCCAGAGACCATTCCGGTAATTCTGCTACATCAGAAAAACTAGAGGAATTACTGTTGTTTTTTTTGTTTGTAGGTGATGCTGTTCCAAAAACACTTGATACTAGCATTGCTGCTATTAAAATATACACAACTATATTTTTCATGATACTGTTTACCCCCAAACCCAATATCAGATATCGAAATTATTAAAGTTTCTTTTTATAAAATTAAATCCGAAAAGGAAAATAGAATGGGGAGGGAGTTAAAAATTTATATTTTCAACAGGAGTCTCATTATCGGGAAGGCATGCGGGAATCTCTCTAATAACTTTTCTAGTAATTGGGTTATTTTCATTTGGTGCACTGTTCTTGGCATGCTAACTGACAAGGGGTCTGACCATGCACTTAGTACACCATGTTGATCCTTTGCAACTACTTTTATTTCGTAGGTATTTTTAATATTCCAAGTTTTTTGGGCAGATGCTGTTGCTCCGCTATTTAATGGTCCAATCCAGCCGCTGGTTGTTCCATCGCCCCAGTCAAACATATAATAAATTTTGTCTCCATCTGGATCGGTTGTCGACGTTGTGTAAGTATACTGGGTGCCGACTTTTCCGGATTCAGGACCTGATGGCGTTGTTGGTTTTGCTGGTGGATTTGAATGTTCAGCTATGGCTAGAGTTGGATCTCCGAATGGTTGCCATTCCTCCACTGATTTATAATCGCCATCTGTCATACTGGGTTTGATATATCTACCAAGAGCTACAGTCCACATTTCTCCAAATGATGTGGAACCATCAAGTTTATAGGCTTTGTAGGTGTCAAGACCAATTTTTCCAACAAGTCCCTGTGTCACACTTGTTCCTACATAACTGTAGCCAAGTCCAGTCGCTCCAAATGTTCCAATCGCGCCACCATTAGAATTGTAGAGAAAAGCCCAATTAAAACAATTTGCATCTGAGGCAAATTTTGCTGTAGAGCATGCTTCTACAGTTACGATTGGCAACTTATTTCCATTTGTTAATGCAAGAATATCTGAAGCTAGAAGATATCCTATTGGGGTTGGAATCCATGTGTTAAAATTGTTATGTGGATGTGTTGCCCAAACATTTGTGTTTCCATGCCCAGAAAAGTCAACGAAACCGCACCCAGAACCGATAGCATTTTTGATATTTGCAACGCCAGTAGGAACTAAACTTGTTAACATCCCATTAGACGCCCAGAGTTTATTAGGAATAAAACCAGTCATTAGATCCGCTACTTTTTGATTTGCATATTCGCCTTCGTTTATTTCGCTGCTGTCCTCAAATGAGTCACCGCCAACAACGACAATATTAGGGAACCAGCTCTGCTGATATCCTGGGTTGTTTTCATAGTTCATGATTTTATTTACACATGTGGATACTTGAGAACTGCTAGTTGCAGGCAATCGTGTTAGATAAACATCTGGATAAAGATCTACATCATCTGTTTGCCCGTTCCAATTGTATTCACCAAAAATATTGTTATTATTTGTATCCCAACTAGAGAAGCCCCCGGTTTCGTTGTATATATCCGCGTAATACAAATCGCTAGTGAATATCTCGCTATCTGGTGGGTTGCCGTCTATATATACATGGGTTTCTCTAACAGGAACCTTGCTGCTTCCACCAAGTAATAGAATATTTACAGTACCCCAACTCTCTATAGCGTTTTTAATGAAATATTTTATTTTCTCTTGGTTGTCTCGCCCAGTTGCCGGGAAATAGGTTCCGCTATATATCTCATCTAGACTTACAAACTTAGAAGAAATCCCCTTGCCTATTTTGTGGGTGATAAGAGTAGCAATTTGTGTACTATATTCAGAGGGTCCGATTACAACGAGTTGATAACTATCACCTGTTGACATTTGTGTAGTTAGCGATTCATATTCAATCACTATGTTTGTTTCTTCGGTCCATTCAACTATTTTTTCTGCAGGATGATACCTAATTGGATATATCTGCACCCCTACGATAACACTTAATACTCCATTGTAAAGCCCGCATCCGACATTGTAATCAAACCAAGTCGATGGATAAATTTCTGTCCCATAATCTAAATCATCTCCTGTGTTTGTTTCAGGGTTCTGACCAACAGCAACCATTGGAGGTGTTGGCATCAGGTCCTTTGAAATTGTTTGCGTTTGAATATCCGATGGCGTGGCTGTCACACTTTTGATTTTTGTGCCAAATGGAAACGTAAATGTTTCGATGTAACTAGGAAGCATGGGTTTATTTTGTACCATCAAATCAGAATTAGTTCCATCCATACTAACAGTTGCATATTGGTTTTGTTCGCTTATCATAGGCTGCTGGAAAGTCACTGATACAATTTTCTGGTCAGTGTTATCACTAGCTAAAGCAACAGCACCTAGTCCACTTAGGACTAATATTCCTACCACTAAAAAAGATATTATTTTCCTCAATTTTTTACCCCCTTTATTAACACCCGTTAATTCTATAATTCAGTTTGTTTATTTAAAAGTTTCTTATGATATTCTCTGATTTATTATTAAAATTGGAAATCTTTGCTAAATAAATTGTTTAAAATGAATCTTCTAACGTTATCAATATCTGAATCAAGATATGCGGCTCCTATTAATGCTTCTAGTGCGTTTGCGAGATTAGTCGGGTTTTTGTCTCCGTTCTGTTTTCTTTCTCCTTTCCCAAGTAATAGGTAATTACCGAGGTTGATTTCTTTTGCTTTTTCTGCTAAGAAATTGTTGTTTACTATTATTGCTCGTCTACGTGTTAGTTCTCCCTCAGAGAAATATCTGTTGCTCTTATACAACTGTTCGGCTACAATAAAACTAAGAACGCTGTCGCCAAGCAGTTCTAAGCGTTCATTGTACTCTAAAGGTGTGTTCGCTTCAAAGGCATATGTTTTGTGTGTCAAAGCCTTCTTTAACAATTCTTTATTTCTGAATGTGTAGTTTATTTTTTCTTCTAGTTTCTCGTAGCCATTTTCTGTCATGTTATTACCATAACGTATTATGTTATATCTTTAATTTTTTTGTTATCAAATTTTTATGTATTCAAATATTTGTTTTGCAACCTCAGGGTCATCCAATGCTCCATTTAACTGTTCTTTGCTTTTGAATGGTCTATTCACCAGGATTCTTATCGCTCGTTTACGACCTACATTTGGTATAGCCTCTATTGTTTCTCTAGCCGCTGTGTTTATATCTACTGGTGATGGCACTGCTGTTATAGATCTATAACCATAGTCTATTATTTTTACGTCAATAAAATTATTTAACGGTAGAACACCTGGTATTCCCACTAGTAGCGGGTAGCTACCTATCTGTCTACCAAACGTGATTTTTCCCTCATAGATTTCTGTGAACACATTTTTTAGCACAGTATTTTTTGGAAGGATTTTTTTTAACATCGGCCGCTCGACGTTTTCGCGTACATGCCTTTTAAATCTTTGAAACTCGCGTTTATGTTTAGAAATTATTTTGTTTCCTACATTGAACATTTTTGTGTTTGGTATAGGTATAACTTGACGCAAGTTGATTCTTCTCAGCATTAGTCCGTCATCTAGGATTTTTTTAAGGAACTCGTAATCCAAATCGAAAGTCTTTTTTGTTTCGCCATCAAGTCCAAAAAGAAAGTTCAAACCTGGTAGCAACTCCGGCATTCCATTGTCACCTTTTTTTGAACCAACATCGTTTAGAATTTTTATTGCACTATATACTTCATCAGCTGTTGCTTTAAGGTTATTTTTTTTGATTACAACTGGATCAACGCTTTCTACTCCAAAAGCAGCCACGTCACCTGATGTATGATATTTTATTATTGTTTTGGCTATCTCCTTGCATTCTTTTGGGTAATGTGCGATAATGCCAGGGTTGGCATTGTCTATGTGAAATGTTTTTAGATTTGGTGCCGCCATTCTGATTCCTTTGAATAGTTGCTCTAAAGCAGTTGGGTTTGGTTTCGGGAACTCTAGTTTTCCTGCATCTTTTGCCATGTAAGAAAAAATACATGGTTGATTTCCTAGCCTGAAGTGTCTTACACCTACGTTGTATAATCTTTGGATTTCATCGACTATGTCTTTAATCGGTCTGAAATTAGGTGGTCCTTTGCTTGGTTCGCTGCAGAAAGAACAACCACCAATTATGCTCCTGGAGCATCCTCTGTATGTTTCAATTTCAGCAATTAGATAATTTGGAAAAAAGGGATGCTGACAGACTATGTTGGAACCCGCTATCGCGAAGTCTCTGATAGCGCCAGCATTTTCTCTGCATAATGACGAATCAACTTTTTCAACATTCAACTGGTTTTTTAATAACTGAGATACAGTAAATTCGCCGTCACCTTTAACAATGAGATCAAAAACGTTTTTCACAAAATCTATTTCTTTAACTTCTTTTCCGCCGGCCATGCCAAATCCATGCCATGCTGCTGGCCCGCAAAGAATCTTAAGCGGTTTTGGCAAATCAGATAGAATGCGTATTAGTTCGTTTGGGCTGGCTGGTAAACCAGAGAGATATTTTCCTGGAACAGACATACCAGCAATAACTATTATTAGATCAGATTTTGATAAAACATCTAAAAGTGATTTGTTTTTTCTTATTTGGTCAATGGTTACATAGAAAACTTCTGTTTTTGCGTCATAATTCAGTATCGCACCTGCTATATATCTAGGGTAAGGACTTATGTATGGTGGTACACCAAGACATGTTGGTTCATCAACATAACCATCCAATATTGTTACTTTCAATATTATCCCTTAGTTTAATTTTTAAAAAATTTAGGTTTTGAGCTCATTTAGAATAATCTCTACGGTCCATTTTGCCACGTTACCAGAAACCGATGTGCATTTGTCTACATATGCCCCTGCTTTTTCAAAATCTTTGTAGCCCTTTGAATCTAAAAGGTCGAATGCTCTACCAAAAAGTTTCACATGTATGTCCTTGCAGATTGGGGAGCCGTATTCTTCTACGAATTTATCGTAGAGTTTTTTTGAATATTGGAATACACGGCGTTTTCTATCGCCAGCGCTAAAACTTTTGTAATCTCTACCAACCATGGAGCTTATTGCTGCTAATCCACCTACTAGTGCTCCACAGGTGCCATTTGTTGATAATGCCGTACCACCAGCCAAGCCATCGATCGCCTTTATTGTGGCTTGGTCTCCCACGCCAATTGTTTCCATTATTGCAGCAAGTACGCATTGCGGGCAGCTTCCTCTTTCTGCTTCGTATTTATATGCTAGCTGGTATGCCTTTTCAGATATGTTTCCTTTTGTCGTCATTTTAAAACACCAAGTTTTTCTTTATTTTATACATCTCTATTTAATTTTATAAGATTGGTTAGTTGTGATAGTTTATTTATCGTGTAATCCGCCTTAATATTTATTCCTATAACTTTACAGCCTGATGCGCCGCCTGCTTTTACATCGCTGTCTGTATCTCCAACTAAAACTACTCTCTCTGGCGTAACTCCTAGAAATTTGCATGCTTTTAGAACTATATCTGGGTAGGGTTTTGCTTTAGCGACTTCATCGCTTGTTACAACGATATCAAAAAATTTGTCAATGTCAAATCTTTTAAGTATCTGACATGCACAGTCTTTAGGCGTATTGGTTATAACTCCTTTCTTATAATAATTGAGTTTTTGAAGTACGTTTTTTGTGTCTGTGTATAATTTTATTGCGCCTAAGTGTTCGCTGTAGACAGTATTGCAAAAGGTTCCTACTTCGCGATGCAGACCCATCTTATCGAGATTATCATAAAGATCGTGTCCCCAATATTTTTCTATGAATTCTTCACGTGTGATTTTTTTGTGATTGAATTTTTGCAGTGATGCGTTTAGAGATGACCACCATGAATCTAGTGAGTCGACTAGTACGCCATCCATGTCAAATAGTATTGCATCTGGTTTAAGTTTCATAATTTAACGCCGGCTGTTATACTGCTATAACACAAAAATGTTTCTCTAAAAATGTTTAATTTTAAGACAAAAACATTAATGAATGAAAGCCCTTTACCATATGGTTTAATATGGAGGACATCTGGATAGAAAAATACCGACCGAAAGTACTAGATGATGTGGTTGGTCAGGATGAGATTATTGAGCGTCTTAAAGCATATGCCAAAACCAAAAACGTTCCTCATCTCATATTTGCAGGACCTGCGGGTACAGGAAAAACTACATCCGCTCTGGCACTAGCAAAAGAACTGTTTGGTGATAGCTGGAAACAGAATTTTATTGAGCTTAACGCTAGTGACGAAAGAGGGATAGGAATTATCCGCGGTAAGATAAAGGATTTTGCAAGAACAGTACCAATTGGTAAAACCCATTTCAAAATAATATTTTTGGATGAGGCTGACCACCTGACATCTGATGCACAAGCCGCTTTAAGACGAACAATAGAAAGATACACCCATATATGTCGTTTCATCCTATCTGTAAACTACTCTTCCAGAATTATAGAACCGATACAATCCAGATGTACTGTTTTTAGGTTCCACCCCGTAAAGGCAGATGACATTAAAAAATACATGCGCAAGATAGCATCTAACGAGAAACTTGAGATAACACCAGATGGACTGGAAACACTCATATTCATCTCGCGAGGTGACCTAAGAAAAGCAATAAACATTTTGCAGGTAGGAGCCTCAATTAATAAGAAGATTACTGCCGAACTATTGTATGAGACTAGTGCAACAGCCAAACCAGAGGATATCAAAAACTTACTTAACTCTGCGCTCACAGGTAATTTCACAGGAGCAAGAAACCAACTCTACGATTTATTGATAAAAAATGGTTTAAGTGGCGAAGACATAATCTCTCAGATACACAACATCATATTTGACCTGTCAATACCTGATGATAGTAAGATAAGACTTATAGAAAAAACAGGTGAAGCAGAATTCAGACTTATAGAAGGAAGCAATGAACATATACAACTAGAAGCACTGCTAGCACAGTTTGCTTTTGAAGGAAATAAACTAAAGTGATTTCTTTTTTATAAAATCGTCAACAATTTTTTCCAGTTCTTTAGCTGTTTCATCACCAACGCCATATCTAACCCTGATGACTGGTTTGTCTGTTTTTAAAACCCTTGAGATATCAATAGGTGTTCCGCTTACAACAAGCTCGCAATTGGAGTTGTTTATGGTTTTTTCCAGTTCTTTTATCTGTTTCTTGCCGTAGCCCATGGCAGGTAAAACATTGGATAGGTGACTGTATTTTTTAAAAGTCTCAACTATAGAGCCAACAGCGTGCTCTCTTGGGTCTATTATTTCTTTTGCGCCCCAAGTTTCTGCAGCTATTTTGCCAGCACCAAACTTCATGCCACCATGTGTAACAGTGGGGCCATCCTCTATAACTAAAACCCTCTTGCCTTTTATCGTCTCTTTGTCATCAGCAGTTATAGTTGAAATACCATCTATGATATGAGCTGTAGGATTAACTCTTTTTATGTTATTTCTAACGGTTTCGATATCCTCTTTTTTAGCAGTGTTGACTTTGTTGATTATAACAATATCTGCTTGTCTGGCATTAAGCTCTCCAGGGTAGTAAGTAAGTTCATGTCCTGCTCTGTGTGGGTCAGCAATTGTTATCAAAAGATCTGGTTTTATAAATGAGAAATCGTTGTTTCCACCATCCCAAATTATTACATCTGCTTCTTTTTCTGCTTCTGAAAGAATCTTTTTGTAGTCGACACCAGAAAAAATAACACCGCCCATGTCTATATATGGTTCGTATTCCTCTCGCTCTTCGATAGTACAGTTGTATTTGTCGAGATCTTCGTATGCTGCGAAACGCTGGACAATTTGAGTAGTGATATCCTGGTCATATGGCATTGGGTGTCTGATTGCTGCAACATTGTATCCTTTTTCTTGGAGTATCTTGAAAAGTTTTCTTGAAACCTGTGATTTACCACAACCAGTTCGTACAGCGCAAACAGCGATAACAGGTTTCGTTGATTGTATCATGGTGTTTTTTGTTCCCATTAAAACAAAATCAGCACCAGCTGCATTGACAATAGCTGCTTTTTCCATTATGTAAGTGTTGGTTACATCACTATAGGCAAAAACAACCATGTCAATGTCTTTTTCATTTATCAGTTTAGTTAAATCATCCTCAGGATATATTGGTATGCCACTTGGGTAAAGTTCGCCGCAAAGTTTGGCAGGATATTTCCTACCAGCTATATCAGGTATCTGAGTGGCAGTAAAAGCGACTACATCATAGTCTTTGTTGTCCCTAAAATATACATTAAAATTGTGGAAGTCTCTTCCTGCTGCACCCATGATAAGTACTTTTTTCTGGCTCGTCATATAAAATTCCCATGGTTGTTCTTCGGGTATCGTCTAACCCTTTAAAATGCTTTTCCGGCATAAGATATAAAAACCTTTAGATTAGGCTATAGTTTTTCGAATTTCTTTGCTATCTCTTTTGCTACCTCGAGAGTTGTGTTGCTTCCACCCATATCATAGGTTCTGATTTTTCCCTCTTTAACAACAGTTGCCACAGCATTTTCTAGCTTTGTGGCTGTTTTTCCTTCACCAAGCCAGTCAAGCATTAGTTTAACAGTAAGTATCATAGCAATAGGGTTTACTTTGTACATTCCAGCGTATTTTGGTGCGCTCCCATGGGTTGGCTCAAAAACAGCATAATTGTCACCTATGTTTCCGCTGGAAGCAAAGCCTAAGCCTCCTACTAGTTGGGCTGCAAGATCCGATATAATGTCACCAAACATGTTTGATGAAACCAAGATGTCGTAATCCTGCGGATTTTTAACAAGCCACATGCACATAGCATCAACGTTTACCTCTTTCAATTCAATATTTGGATATTCAGCAGCTACCTTCCTAGCCTCTTTAAGCATAAGTCCACTTGTTTCACGGATAACATTAGGTTTTTCAACAATCGTCACGCTTTTTCTTTTGTTCTTTTTTGCGTACTCAAAGGCTTGGCGAACGATATTATTGGCTGCTTTTCTGGTTATGATACGTGCTGAAATAGCCATATCATTAAGAGGAACTTTTGAGAATGCTTTCATCTTTGGGTGTGTCATTAGCGCATCAAAAACAACCTGTGGAACCGGATGGAACTCTACACCAGCATATAGGTCCTCTGTGTTTTCCCTAAAAACAATTAGATCGATGTCCTCTCTGAAATTCAGAGGATTGCCTTTATATGCTTTGCATGGTCTCAGGTTTGTGTGTAAATTAAGTAATTGTCTGAGTCTAACAATAGGGCTAGTATAAACAAAGCCTTTGTCCTGAAGTTTAGAATCAAGCTCTTTTTGCGCTTCATCCTTTGGCTTGGATGTTATTGCACCAAATAAACAGCAATCGGTCTGTTTGAATAAATCAATGGTTCTTTGTGGTAGCGGATCTCCTTCTTTCTTCCAGAATTCCCAACCGATATCCCCTGGCATATATTCTGCATCAAGACTTATTGTGTCAAGAACAATTTTTGCAGCGGCCATCACATCTTTTCCAACGCCGTCTCCAGGTAACCAAGCTATCTTATATTTCGCCATAGGGTCCAGTAATCTTGGATATGTTCTTAAAACTTTTTTTAACTAATAAATGGATTTATTTTCTTAATTCCCCAAGCGTTGTTACTCTCTCAGCAAAAGCGTTATGTTTATGGATTGATTCCTCGCTTTCACTTCTAACTATTACTATTACGTCGTCTGGTAGATTTTTGTATTTCTTCAAAATAGAACTTAATATGTCCCTTACTACATCCTCAACAAACTTTGGGTTATTGTGGGCATTGAAAACCACTTTTGCTTCTTCGTCTCTCTTTAAAATACTGTATGTGGGGCTGCTGAATGCCTTTTCAACGATGTCTATGAGGTCGTTTGCATCAACAGAACGGTCGTCACCAGGAACTTCTATCATCAATGTAGTTGCATTCCTCTGGTTGTGGGTAGGAGGTATAGTGTCTTTTTCGTATTCACCTATTTTTCTTACAGCTTCCATAGCGCATGGACAAGCAGTCATACCGATTGCTTTTACACCTATTAGCTTTTTTACCTCGCCTTTGCTGTTTGCTCTCGCCTCAGCAACAAGTTTGTAAGGCTCTAAACCTTTTTTGCCAGATGGGTAAACCCTATCGAGGAAATAATCAGCTTCTGCTTTTACTTCTGAAAAGTTCGCGTAATCATGTTTTTTAAGTAGCAGCTTTGCTATTTTAGCGCAGAACGACTCAAGATCAGATACCGGTTCTTGGAGGTTTTCATCGTTTATCTCTGAAACGAGTTCCAGGTTTCTTGACATGTGGCTTCCTTTTTGAGAGGCGGGCAGGTCAACAAAAAGATCCATCTTAACAACCAATGTGATGGCGGTATCTCTATCTGGTCTCTTTATACGAACAAGTTTCTTTACATCTGTTACTCCAACACGTGTTAGTTTGAAGTTTGAATGCGAAGGTCTTGATTGTACATCTGGTAAATCTATGGATCTTATCTAAATCACCCCATCTCAAAATAAAAATCGTTTTAATTAACATTCGCATTCAACCCAGTTTTGCAAAAAGTACATTAAACAGGTTCTAATTTAGGGTGAATAAATTCCTGCCGCTGTAGCATAGCCTGGTTGCGCGATTCCTTGGTAAGGAATAGGTCGAGGGTTCAAATCCCTCCAGCGGCTATCCAAGGTTTTCTTCTCCTGTTGGATACCCCTAATTTTTAAATCCCGCACTGGGCTCTTATAGTATAGGTCAAAAGCCCTCTGCCAATTAGCGTGGTTGTTAAAACTGGAAAAAATTGGAGTGATTTTAACGTCAATATATCCAAATTCAGACGTAGATTAAAAATTTGTATGTTATTGTTATTTTGTTTTTTCTTTTATTTCATAAAAGAATAATATTGCTATAGATAAAGCAGCAATTATAAACATAATTATTCCAACATAAACTTGTAAAATGCCACCTGACGTTTCTTGAACATAGGGCGAATAACTGCCAAAGTAATATGGGTTATAAGTCATTTTTATTGATTCTATATTGTAATTTCCAGATAAAAGAGAATCAAAATCCCAAATAAAAAAACCATCTCCGTTGGATCCTAACACACTTTTCATTGCGTTTATAATATCTTTATCATTATTATTGTATGGTCCATATATCTTTATATCTACAATAACCGTAGCATTTGTGATTTTTTTTACATCATTGCCTATTTGTCCTGCGAAGTCATTATCCGTAACAGAATCTAATGCAGCAAATGGGCAAATCATATCGACAATGCTACCTAGTCTAAAAATGTCTTGTCCAGTAATATTTGCTATTTCCCCAGAATTTAGAATCAAACCAAATTTCTTATCAGAGTAAAAAGAAGATATGTTGTTTTTCCATTCATATATAAAACTTGTTAACTCATCTGTCCTCCAATTAAACCACTTTTCGTATTCAACTGTTCCAATATTGAAATCGATAGGATTTCCTTCAATTCCTGTATCGTTTCTGAAATTTTCCAAACATGTAGGACAGTAACAACCATCAGATAAAAAATCAGGATTGTAAAGAATTATTCCATCTATTGAGGGATATTTTTCCAATAGTTTAAGCGTCCATTCAATAGACCATTTTCTACAATCGTTGTTTGTAAAGCAGATATTTCTTTCGTCTACCTCTCCATTTTTATGAACTTGATGTTGAAGATTTTCATATTCTCCTTCTAATGTTCTTGCTCTGTACATTAACCAAGTGGGAATGCTTCTCTGTTTTGACTCATTAATAAGGGTGCTTACATCATTGAAGCGAGTGTTATTCCAAGACCATGTTATCCATCCGAAGTCTACTATCAACATGTTAATATTGCAATCATCTATAAAATCAGTAATATCAGAAATTGATGATTCATCACCAACAATATCAGATCCAACAGCGATACCTCTTGTTTTTTTCAACTGTTGTAGTTCGGGGATGTTAACATTAAAATCTTCCAACAATGAAATATATTCAACAAGTATCCAACCAACAGAGATGTGTTTAATAGAAGTATTGATATCATATCCAGTTGACGCTTTAATAGTGCCACGTATTTCTTGATAGGTTGTACAATTATTTGCTACGACATCAGAGATCCAACTATCTCCATATTTTTTGATCAGGTCATAAATATAAACTAGAGAACCAACATAAAAGATAGATGCATCTGTAGGATCTGAAAAACCATAACCTGCAAAACTACTTCTATCAGAAAGATTTACTATTCTCCATTTCTGACTCGATAAATCATTTAAATCTGCTTTTGCATAGTCTAACCAAAAAGATTCATTCAATCTATCAAG
>Ga0172362_10001168_pt1 | contig 22291 bp, 7 predicted proteins | sample LakKivs1_kivu2a2_FD_114534 | JGI IMG/M metagenome (GOLD analysis project Ga0172362, IMG submission 114534) | Sediment microbial communities from Lake Kivu, Rwanda - Sediment s1_kivu2a2 | ecosystem: Environmental > Aquatic > Freshwater > Lake > Sediment | place: Rwanda: Western Province, Lake... | reverse complement strand
CGACGAGGAGCTGGACGCGTTGCCGACGCCCGAGCTCATCGCGTCCGCCATCGCCAGAGGCCTCAGGAAGGTGACGGTCTATCCGGGCCTGAAGGTGGCGTGTTTTGGCGTGGTGCACCATGCTTGGAATTTTGAAGAGTTGGCGGCCTTGTTCGATCTCAAGGGACAGGGCCATGCTGATTTCAAATACATGTTTGTCCCTCTTGCGGGCAGGACAGGGCAGGCCTTTGTCTTCCGGGCCGATAGCGCGGATATCAGCAGAAGGCGTGCCCCTGTCATCGCCGCGGCGAGAGAGCTGCTGCGGCAACTCGGCCTGCCGGTCGACCCAAAGGACGACCTCTTGCTCGCGAGGCTTGCGCACGATAGGGCTTCGCTTTCTGACCACACCGCCTCCTCGCCGGCGGCGACGCGAAAACTCCTGGACCTCGTTTCGCACCCTGACGATTACAAGCCCGAAGAGACGAGACAGTGGGTCCGCAGGATGTTGTCGGAGAAGTTGATCACGAGAGCAGACATCAGGACGAAACTGGCTCCCTTAGCGCAAAAGGCCGGGCACTCCTTGTTCCTGGCTTGCGAGACCCTTTGCTACATGCTTAAAAGGGCCCGCGAGGAGGGGATTGATAACGAGATCGCCTTTGCGCGGCTGCAGGCCGTTGCCGACGAAGTCGGTGATGACACGGGCTATATACTTTATCACATTTGGGACTACTGGATGAAGCACTTTAACGAGCCCAGTCAGGCCTATCTCATGACATGGGACGATATCCCTGTTTACATTCTCCCCGTCGCGAAAAAATGCAAAACGTGGACAGCCTACTATCTCTGTGTCCAGCAATATAGCCGGAAGAAAGAACTCTTGGATGTCCTGCCGCTTCCCCTGACGGGCCAAAAGGCCGCGAAGACCTTTGAATTGAGGCGGGAATTGACGCGCTATGACCCTGTCGTTTTTACGGAGGCCGAGTTTGACGAATACATCATACCCATTATCCAGAAATCGGGAGACCCCATAAGAAAGCCCGTCGAGTATGTCAAGAAGATGTTGGAGGGCGGACATATCACAAAACCTCAGATCTTCACCCTTCTCGTTCCCGTGGCCAACAACGCATCGGTGGCCACAGGGAGGGTCTTCGAGCACATATACGGGATGTTGAGCGAGAAATCGCTTACAGCAGACCAGATCGAGACATCGCTCATCCCCATGACAGAGAGGACCAGGAGGAGGAGCGGCATCGTGTTGGAGCAGGCGCATGCCCTTGCAAAGGGCGACCCGCCTGTCACGGGCCTCATGTCAGTGTCGGACATGCCGGCCTTAGGGAGTCTGCAGACGTCCGTCGGGTTGCGGGAGGAGCTGGACAGGTTGACATCGGGCATGTCAGGGAGCGAAGCCGCTAAAGGAGCCGTGGCAGGCCATCTTTATGATCTTTTGTCCTCGGCTCGCGACAGAAAAGATTTGACGCTGCGTTTCCTTATCCTGAAGGCCCAGGTCGGCGGCATCGACGCAGACCTGTTCGTGGCGCGCTACCCGGCCCTTCGCGAAAGGGCGGGCGGCGACATATTTCTGCTCCTGCCGGTCTTTGCCGACCTCTTTGGCCTGGATGCGGCCAAAGGAAACGTTCCGCTTTTGCCCAACGCAGCGTTCCGCCGGACCCTCGATAAGATTAAAGGGAGACTGCGGGATGTCAAGCCCCTAACAGAGGTGGCAGTGTCTCGGGAAGCGCTCTTGCGCGACCTCCTGCTCGCGCAGCTCCTCATGCGCGGAAACATAAAGGAGCGCGTCTATAGGGACGCCGCTCCTTACAGAGCGACGTTAGCGGCAAAAAGTTTGAATGCGGACGCCTTCGTGAACATCAACGACGGACGCGCCGTGAGCGAAGTCCTCCATAGCATAGAGATGAAGACCGGCAACGGAAAGTGGTCTACGCTGGGGACGCAGATCAGTGACGCCACCGGGCATTCCCTGCGCGAGCTGCTGGCGGATGAGACCCTCGTGTGGATATATGCGGATGAGATAGCCCAGGCGATAGGCGAGGTATGGGGAGGCAACGGAGAATTCAGGGAGGAACTCGGGAAGATTTATTATATGAAGGCAGAGGGTATCGAATTCAAGTTGCTCTCTCGTAATGCCGACGAGCTTAAGCTCGGGGACAGGGCAGGAGACTGCTCGGCGACCACGGGACAAAACTTCTGGTCCGTGCCAATTTGGATGTCGCACCTCGGATATCAGGTCCTCCAGGTGTATAAGGACGGACGGTTTGTTGAAAAGATGCATCTGCTCATAACGGTCCTGCCGGAGGGTGAGGGCGCGCCGGCCGTCCTCATAGACGCCCATGAAGCCGCGCCGCGGACGGTCGAGCGCGAAGGAAGGCACGTTTCCGGCGATATGAGATTGATCCGCACCCGCGAAGAGATATTCCGGGCGGGCATGTTGATGGTGCAAAGGATGGCCCGCCGCTTAGGGCTATCGGCCGACCGTGTCTACGCGAACGGCATCAGCGGAAGAAAATGGATACGGGAGTCCTACGGCAGAGATTATCGCACGCAATGGCAGAGTTTCGCGCTCCTGGACGGCGTCGCCCCGTCCAAGTATTTCTTCGACGCTGAATTCAGCCTCTTTTTCCGGGATGCGGAGATCTACATCCAATCGATGGGCGTGGGGCAGTGTCCCCCGGCGGTCCGCGAGGCCATCTCGGGGATAGAAAAGCAGTTGAGGTCATATGCCGCGCGCCATCCTCAGAGCGAATTGGCGGTTGCCATCAGAGAAGGAGACACGGCGCGCGCCTCGCGCCTCTTCGCCGAGGATACGGCCTTTGCCAAGCAGATAGCGGGCCTCATGGATGTCATGCAAAGCCAGCATCCCCCTATTTCTATTCAGCAGGTCTATAACATGCTGTATTCGCCGACAGCCATCGAAGGGACATTGCGGGACGCGTATCACATCGAAGGGCAGGTGCTCCAGGGTTACGAAGTCCTATTGATAAATAGGGCCTCTCCCGTTTTCCATCGGATAGACAGGCGGCTGGCAGCAATCAGCGTGCTGGGGATGTTCTTTGACGGCAGCGACACCGTCGAGGCGCTGAAGGACTTGGCCGAAGGAGATACGGGTTATGCGCGAGGCACCGGCAAAGACGACCGCATCCGGGCCGCCGCAGCCGCAGCCCTGGCTATGATCCAGCGCCGGGCGCCTGTCCAAGACCGGCAGGCGCCGGACGCCGCCTCCTCACCGGCCGCCCTTGGTCGAAGCGAAACCTCCACCAGCAGGACTAGCTCGCCCTCGGCCAGCTCGCCGGCGGCGGACGCCTCGATGGACGAATTCGAAGAACGGGAGGTCTTTGGGGCGATTCGTAGACAGATGGTGGGCGGCAGCAGATTTCCCGGCATCTTGATCTTGGCCTCGCCGGACGGCGTTTTCACGCGCGTTCCTTACGATGACAGCCGAGGAGAGGCCGACGAGTCTCAAGAGGCGCCCTTAGCATTGGACACGGATGGTCTCTTGGTTTTGCTGGATTCATTGAGGAGAAAGTATGCTCTTGCGAGGGACGCATTTTCCGCCTGGAATATCCCGGAGCTCTTGGAAAGGGCGCCGGATTTTGATGAGCCGTCTGCCTCTATGTGGCATAGCTTTTTGATAAAGAGGGCCGAGTCGAACGAAGAGGGGGGCCGAGAGGAAATCTTTTACAGAGGTTGTTTCATCGTTCAAGACGCCAGACCCAAAGGGCTGTTCTTGGCGCCTCTTGAGCCGGAGTTGTATCCCGTTCCTTTGCCGAAAACTGACGAGATCGACATTGAGGGTGATAAAGACGAGGCGGAAATAGACGGCCATGTCGGCAGGAGGGCCGGGCCGGCTTGTTATCTCTTGAAGAAAGTCTTTTATGACGCCCTCATTTTAGACGGGTTGTTCAGGGTTTCTTTCTATGAAAGGTCTCCCCGCCGCTTCTTGTTCAGGCAGACCCTTTCTGTTTTGGGGTCATTTTCAGGCGGGAAGAAGATGCCCGTCTTCTCGACGGCTCTGACCCATCGGCTGGCTTCACCGTTCGACAGGGAAGCGTTTCTGAGAAGGCTTAAGTTTTCGCTTTTGTCCTCTTTCTTAAACATGGATATCGGAGCGGCGCTGTGGATTGCCCTAAACACGAAAACGCTGAGGCGATCATGGGCGGTTATTGAAGGCGGCAGACCGGCCATCTTGATGCCCGCCGGATGGCGCCGTTTGCCCCGAGAATATACGCACCTTGTCCTCGCCCACGAAAGATTTCATATCCTGGCAAAGGACGACATCCGGCTCAGGAACGCTCTCTGCCGGGCCATGAAGGAATTCTGTGAGTGGCAGATGAAACCCGAGGAAAGAGGAGGGCCCCTCTGGGGACGAGTCGTTGTCCTTTTTGGCGGCGACACGGTTTACAAAGAAATTCTGGCGGATCGTCAACCCCATGAATTCGCCGACGAATTTTTTGCGCACTTCTTTTATCCTTCCGACAAAAAGCTGGGCGAGGCGCTGGCGGGACTGATGGAGGAAGTCGTCAGGGCATCGCCTTTGAGCGCCCGCCTCCTGCCCTTGCTTCAGGAATTGAAGATGAAGACAGACGCGTTTGCCGATAGAGTGGTCGACGCTGTTTATGCTTCGCCTGGTCTCGGCGGGGTCGCCAGCTCGCCCGCCGCCTCCTCGTCGGCTGTCCAGCGTCGAGGTTTCGCCTCGACCCGAGGTTTCGCCTCGACCGTTCCCGAGTCGACGGCGGCCAGCTCGCCAGCGGTGCGGCGTGATCCTTTGGCATTGATGTTGGCGCAGGAACAAAAGAAGGCGTCAGGGCTTTCCAAACGAGATCAGGCCCTGCGCGCGCGGATACTCACGGTCCTGCAGGATGGATCTGCGGACGGAAGCCGCAAGGGCATAGAACAGGCCCTGGGCTGGGGGCTCAACGTGGCGAACAAGAGACTTAAGAGACTCCACCTTGGGGCAAAGCGGCAGCGTGCGCGCGAAGAATACGTGCGATCCGTCTTGTTGCAATTGCCTCTGGAGCAACGCTATCAGGCCCTCACCCCCCTCAAAAGGGAGACGTTCGTGCTGCAGGAGCGCTGGACAGCGTTCGTTGAAAAAGCCATCAACGATACGATCGTCGCTGCCTGCAGAAAGGCCGGCTCTTATCGGGGGGCTGTCGAGGTCCTCGGAACGGTCAAGGACGGAGATGTCGATTCAGCCGCAAATGTCCTTCGGAGCGCTGTATATTTTAAGGGATTGGGTCCGAGGATTCGCAAGCATTTGGTAAATGAACAAAAGCGAAGAGTCAGAGAATGGGAGTCCCGCGCCAGGGCTGTCATCAACGGCAGCAAGACGTTAAAGCAGGCGCGCGATGGCCTTGGCATAAACCAAGACTCATTGGCCGACTATGTCAAGCGGCACAAGCTTGGAAGAATATATGAAGGATTGGTCGCCAGAGACAGGGCAGCACAAAGGCAGAAGGCCGCAGAGGATTTTATTTCCGAGCTGGATGCTGCCGAGAAACGCTCGAACGGCTGGCTGGACGACATCATCCGAAAAATTGGATTTGCCGAATGGCCGTCGTTGAGAACAAAGATTTTAGACCTTAATGATGACGCTGATGTTCTTCGCAAAAAAGCGGTGTGCATCTTGGGTCGCGGAGCCGAGAGATACATGAAAGATGTCGCCATGGTCGAGACGGACCTGAAGAGGCGTTATAGGCAGTTGCGTTGTTTGGAAATACACAAAAACTGGATGCCCAAGTCCGTACAACGGCTGATCAATGACAACATCGGCCGCACGTTGGCAGCCGCCTATTTGGAGGGAGGGGCGAGCGTTGAGGGTGGCGCTGAGAAGGTCGGGTTGGCTTGTGGGGGAAGGTTTGCGGGACGCCTCAGAGAAGTCTCTCGATGCCGGCGCCTTGAAGCAGCCATGACCAAATACGGCATGAAAAGTCTCTATGGCCAGGTGAGACGGCAACAACGCGAAGAAAGATATACAGACAAACAGGGCCGGTTCATCGAACGCCTTAAGCGGACTGTTGAGACGGCAGGAGGCCGGGTGCCGGATGTCGTGCGGGGGATGGGCTACCAGGAATGGCAAGGATTAAGAGCCAGGATAGAGGAATTGGATTCCAAGACGAATGATGGATTTCGGCAACGGGCTTACGGCATCATCCGGGCCGGTATCCTGGGATATTTAGACGCGCTCCACAATGGTGCTTTAGGGAGGTCTTATAAAGAGACCGGCAAGTTATTGAGATGTTTTGGGCTTATGGATCCCGCAACCAAGACTGCGGTTGAGTTGCATCGCATCAAGGTCGCCGTGGAGGGCTATATCAAAGGCGGAAGGACGATCCAGGGGGCGGTAGCTGTGCTCCAAGTGCCTTCGAGACACAGTGTGGAACACTTTGTCTGGCGGAATGCTCGAAAAGAGGCGGTCCGCCTGAGGGTCAGATATGCCATTGTCCATGCGGCCATGGTCTGGGATTGCCTGCTCAGCAGGAGCGCTGACGCCAATAGGGCCTACAAGGACGAAGAGGAGATAGCGGAGAGCCGCAAGAAGTTAAGGGCCGACCTGGAGCACGCCCTGGGCAAAGCGGATAAGTGGGACCTATTGAGGATCGCCAGGGCTGTGGAATCCTCAAACTGGGCCGCGGTCCGGGCTATCATCGCAAAATACTATTCGATTGACGCAGAGGTCGAAGAAGAAGAGGTGGCGCGCGGCGAAGAGGTAAATACGGCGGGATATCTGCGGTCGAATGGGAGGAACCGACGTTCCATACAGGAAGCGATATCGAGAGGCCGAAGGCTCAGCGAAGAGATCCAGAGGATCTCGCGTGAAAAAGGGATCGAGAGGAAACTCTTTATAGAGCGGCTGCGCGCGGATTATGTCTCAAACGAAGAATATCATTACGAGGTCTTGACCAGGGCCCTTTCCCAGTTGCCGTTGAGCGATGTCGTCACCCTGAGCTTTTTGGCGGATCTTCTTGTGGACATGGAAGATCAGGCCCTTGCCAAGTATGTCTGGCGTCAGGTCAGGCGCGTGGCAACAACAAAGCTGCGAAAGTCCAATCTGGACCTGGCCATTGAGGCGGTCATAAATGCCAATGGCGAGTCGGCCATGGACAACTTCAACGACGCCAAGAGGTGGCGCCAATTAATGGACCTGATCGAAGCGCGCATCAAAGCGAGGGCAAAATCGGAGGCCGCCGCAGCAGTAGATGCGTCCCACGAACTGGCTCCGGTCAGCTCTCCGGCGTCCGCCTCTCCACCGGTCGCCTCTTCGCCGGCAGCAGAAGGTAAGACGGCCAACCAAATATTGAGCGACATCCTCGCCAGGGCCAGGAGTGATAAGGACGTCGCCACGGCCAGCCGCCGACTCTTGGAGGAGGTCGTGCCGCGGATGGGGTATTACCGGGAGCTCATCGCCCAGGCCGATGTGGCGGCGTCCTTGCTGGCGGCCGCGGAAAAGATGCTCGAGAAAAAAATGGAGCATTATGACAGCATCGCCAGCGGCCTGAGCATATTCAGGATAGTCGTGGAGCATCCCTTCGACGATCCCCTGGAAGGCAGAGACCCACAGCTGCTGACGAGGTGGGTCTTTACCTATGAGGCTTCCCAGGCATTCGCCGCGTATCAAAAAGACAGGGACAGCGCCGCGCTCTTTGACGCCCTGCGCAGGATCGCCGCGGAGATGTTCACCTCGGCGGCCTTCTTCGCCGCCTACGCCTGGATCATAGGCATCGGCCGGGCGCTCACGGAGCTGGAAGAGCAGTACAACATCGACGGCGAGCAAGCCACCATCGAAAAGAACATCATTTTTCTCCTCGGCAAGCTCCAGGTCGCCGCCTCGGACCCGCGCCAGGACGAGGCCTACCGCGACCTGTGCGTGTATTGGAAGAGATACGGCGATTTTCAAAAAGGCAAGCCGGCGCCGGCGGCGCAACCCGTTGATGTCTCCGCCGCGATGCTGGGGATGATCAGCCAGGTCCGCAAGGCCGCGCTGATAACCGTCAGCGCCTGGCAAGGCCGCGACGTGGAGCGTCTGCGCCAGAACGTGGGCACGCTTCTCGCTTCCGTTCTGCATCTGAGCCGGTACGCTGCGGCGCTCGGGTATATCATCAGCCAGCGGCGTCTCATGAACCCGGCCAGCTACGAGAACAACCTGATAAGCCGGCTGGTCCACGCGGCCGTCAAGGAGAAGGGGTATTCGCTCCCCAAGGCGGCCCAGGAGCTTTTTGTCATGCTCGAAGGTCGCGCGGCGCCCTACCGATTGGCGCCGGAGGAAGGGAAGGTGTCCGCTAAGCCCGACGATGACTACCAGACGTTGCTCCGGGAGCTAACCGAGGGCCGCGAAGAACCCGGATCTCCCGGCCGCAAGGCCTCCTCTTCTCCGGCAGCGGACTTTCGGGCCGGGCTTGGCGGCGGCTGGCCGTTCGAAAAGACGGGCCGCAATGATCCTTGCCCGTGCGGCAGCGGAAGGAAATACAAGAAGTGCTGCGGTTTGGCCGCAGGGAACGGTCTGGAAAACGTAATCCCAGTCGGGAGACAGGAAATTTTAGCGTCGACGCCCGACAAGACACCTGAGCTTGCCGCCGTCATCGAGGAAGAAGTCCGTTTTGTGTTTAAAGCGCCTGTTTCTATTTCGGCCGATACGGTGTGGAGCGACAAAGACCGCGTTTTTGACGGTAACGGCATTTATTTTAACGACCTGGTTTTTGAACGCGGCCGAGAGACGGTCAGTATGATAGGGATCCGGCCGAAGGATACCTTGTTGGATATTGGAGCGGGGCCTTTTGGAGGCCTATCTTTGATTGCGGCTCTTCAGGGAGCGCATGTCGTCGCCGTTGAAAGAGACCCGAATAATATACGGGCGTTGAGGCAACGGTATGAAGGCAAGCGTCCCTTCATCGAGAAGGCGGGCGGAAGCTTCATTCTCGTCGAGGGGGATTTTTCCGACCGAGAACTCCAGAAAACAGTCGGAAAATTCAGGCATATCATCGCAACGGATGTTGTCACGCCGCGAAAACTCGTCGCTGATTTGTCGACGTACGCCCCGCCGACGTGGGAGCCGGATAAGATCGGGAGGATTTTTTCCGGAATCGGCCGCGCAAAAAACGAAGAAGAAGGCGTTCTGCTATTCAGCTGTCCTGAATTGATGAGTATCTTTGATCCCCGAACAGGGCAAAAAGAATTCGTCGATCAAGTTCCCTTTATGATGCCGATGATCCTGCAGGTCATGCGGATAAGCGGCATGGGGCCCAAGGCCGCTGCCTTTGTCGCTGTGCCGTATTCCTGGGGGATAAAAAGAGGGATTTTGTATTCCTTGGAACGTTTACCGGACAGCGCCGTCTCCTCGCTGGGCGCCTCCTCGCCGGCCGAAGAGAAAAAAGAGAAAGATTCGCCAGATGACGTTCAGGATTATGTTGACGAAGAAGCAGGGGAGTCAGAATTGCGGATGTTACCTGCCAGTCAGCGGCTGGAAGTTGAGGAGGCGGGGGAAGATTGCCGGGATCAGGAGAGAGAGTTCCGCCGTATATACGCGGCGCTGCGTCTTGCCATCAAGGGCGGCGATAGGAAAAAGACACAGCAAGCATGGGGGCAGATGCTGCAACTGCAAGCCGAGTGGGGTCTGGATGAAATTCAGGCAGAGTTGGTTCGTGCCTGCCGAAGAGATATGAAGGAGGCAACAAGGGACGCATCCGGCGGTGAATCTTCGACCCCAGAGAACATGAGGCGTCCTAAAAAAAGAAAAAAGGACGAACCCAACGTCTCCTCGCCGGCGTTAGTGAACCGGCACGGAGATCCCGTGTTGCCCCTGAGTTCGATGGTATTAAAGCGCAAGATGCGGTTCTGGCAGGTGACCTTGCGCAAGGCCCTGAGGCCGTATAAATCCGATCGTCGGCTGGCCGTCAATATCATAGGAGGTTTTGTCCAGGGCATGCTTTCGGCAAAATTCGACCTCGACGTGAAGGTCGTCTGTTTGGTGGACCCGCGCGATACGCCTGACCCCGGAAAATTATTTCATCTCTGGAATGAGCTTGAAGAGGCCCTCATCGGTTCATCGCTGGCAGGCATCAGTGTTCTGTGCGGTCCGGTCACGCGGTCCCGCGCGATAAGGATAGATAACGAAGCCCTCTTTGAGAACGACGGGTATCTTTTCGATCTTTACAGGAATATCGTTGAAAACCGCGAGACTGCCGGCTCGCCTTTCGAAAATTCATTTCAACCGACGGCCGCCTCCTCACCGGCCGCCTCCTCGCCGGCGGGGGCATCGCTGTTTACGTTTGAAGAACTGATCCTATTGCGCAGCAGAACCGAGTTATTGTTAAGGATCGCCCGCTCCGTTGAAGCGGAGGCCAAGAAGATATTGCTCCGTCCCGACGTCCTGCTGGTCTTTCTTGGCCTGAAGCCGGCCTATGTCAAGTATGAGGGCGGGGTGGATATCGAGGTATTGAGTCGGGCCATTGAAAGCATCCCTGAGGCGTGGCAAGCCCTGGGGTTGTTATTTATGGACAACTACATCATCTCAATGGAAAACTTCGTCGGGAGATTGCGAAGCGACGGCGGCTTCCTGCTCGAACGGCGGGTCATCGACCAGCCCCTCTTAGAATTTCTCGTTTCCCACGGGGAAGTAGGCGCGAAGGTCAAGGTGACGGCGGGCCTTTTGAAGCGTTATGTTGATAATGTCCCCGGCCGATTTGAGCTGCACGGGTTCATATGCGGTTTCCCCATCGAAGATATCCGGTATGGGCTGGGTATAAAAAAACCGGTGCCCGCACAGTTCTTGTCCAGCCAATACGGCCCCAAGGCGTTTTCTTTTATAAGCCGGGGAGGTCCCGAGGCGCAAGCGTTGGCTGCGCGCTGGGATGTCTTTTTGGGCCATGTTTACGAGTCCTTGCGCACAGAACGGGATTTTCGGAACTGCGTTCCTCGCGAAGTTTTCAGGGCCCATGGAGGGAGGACTCCGTTCGCCTCCTCGCCGGCGGCAGTCACTGCCGCAGAAATCTTTCGATGGATCAAGAACCGGGTAGATATTGAGGCCATTGAGAGGAGTCTTGGGAATTTCAGGGTTTTGGATGACGGTGCATTGGCCAATTTATGGAGGGATTATGGCTTTCTGCGCACCGACGAAGAAATGGCGCACTTCTTTAACAAGCTTGAGATTAGGCAGAAAGATACCGTTTTAGAGATCGGACCTGGCCATACGGTTATTTCAGTTATCGCCGCCATCCTGGGGGGCTATGTGACGGTTGTAGAATGCTCGCCGCAAGAATTGAGACGCTACCAGGCCGTCGTCGCTTTGTGCCAGGATTTGATTCTGGCCTCAGGTGGCGCCTTGCGGATCATCGAAGGCGACATCAATGACAGGGTTGTCAAAAACCAGCTCGAAGGGGGCTCATTTAGCCACGTGATCTGCCTGGATGTCATCAACAACGGCCTGGATAATCCGCTCTACCGCACCGTACTCAAGCTCAAGGGGATACAAATAGATGACATATCCAGCCCAGAATTTGGCATTAGGGAGCAAGATAAACAGAGGAGTCTCATCAAAACGATTATCCGTGTCATGCGCAAGGACAAGGCCAAGTTGGCCTTTACGGAGATCATGGGGCATGCCTTGATCGGCCGCGATTGGCCGGTTCTGGCTGAAAAGATGGTTCGTGCCGGCATAGGCGTTGTCGAAAGGTCCCTGACCTACAGCCCGACAACGCCTTATCAACGGAAAAAAGTCTGGATTTATACTCTCACGAAGACAAAAAGTTCTCCGCCGGCGGCCTCCTCGCCGGCCTCCGATTTGGAGACGCTCAAAGAGTTCAGGGGGCTTCTTGCGGGCACCCAAGACGTCGTTATTACCGGCGGGAGGCGGGGGAATATGTATGTTTGGAGATTGGAGATAGAAGGTGCCACCTGGTACTTCGATTGCGCTCTTTACGAGTATGTGACTTCTTCCGAGTCTTCGATCATGATCGGAAAATACACGAGGAAAAACAGAATAATCGGGAAAGAAGCCTACCTATTTTCCTCTCAAGATGAGGCAGCAATGAATAACATCATATCCTTGCTTAGGATTCGGACGCGCGGTCAATCGACGGATACTGATACCGCCGTTTCTTCGCCGGCGGCCAACGCGAGACCGGCGACGGCACAAGCGGTCCCTGCGTTGCTCGAGGCCGGGGTCAATGACGTCCAACCGCCGGTGCTGGCGGCGCAGGAGCATAGAGAGGAGGAGGCGGAAGGTAACTTAGCTTTATCGGCCGCAGGCGCGATGGGGGCGGCAGGGAGTGTCCTGACGCCGGCCGCGCCGTAGCCGTTCCCATGTTCACGGCGCCGGAAAAGGCGCCGATTTAGATAGATAAAGGTAATAAGGGGGAGTACAGTAGGAAGGAGGTCGAAATGGGCAAAGCACAGAGGAAGCGGACCAGACCCATGCCTCAGGCGCCGATACCGGAGCACGAGCGCAGGGTCTTTTGCCGCTTCAACCTCGGCGATGTCCCTGTCCGGTTCAAGGACCTGAAGGTCGGGGAGCACGGCGAGGCACGGTGCCACAACATCAGCGGCAGCGGAGCGGGGCTTTCGAGCGTTCGGGAGCTGCGCCCCAAGACGCCGTTGGAGATGTGGTTTGACCTGCCGGACAACTACGAACCAATGCACCTTTTGGGCAGGGTGGCTTGGTCGCGGCAGGAGCAGGAAGGCTGGCGCATCGGCGTTTCGTTTGACCGCCAGCGGTTGGTCAGTCTGGCGCGTATCTTGCAGCTTGAGTTATGATACTGATCGTCCCTGCACCGTGGGATAGCAAGAGAGGACGGCGCAGGGACAGTTTCAGGGAAGGTAAGTGGGGGAAAGTGATTGTCCCTGCACCATGGGATAACCAGAGAGGATGGCACAGGGACAGTTTCAGGGAAGGTAAGTGAAGGAAACTGATCGTCCCTGCACCGTGGGATAGCAAGAGAGGACGGCGCAGGGACACTTTCAGGGAAGGTAAGTAACGGCTGATCGTCCCTGCACCGCAGGATAGCAAGTGGAGGCGGTACAGGGACACTTTCGGGAAGGTAAGTGAAGGAAAGTGAGGTGGGTTATGGATGATAGAAGAGGGGCGGCACGGTGGGAGCTTGTCCTGCCGGTCCGCTACCTGATCCATCCCAGCTACAAAGAAGGGTATGGGCACACGCGGAACCTGAGCACGATGGGTGCCCAATTGGAGAACGTGGAAAGGCACGCCTCAGGGGACGTGATCGACCTGATGTTCAGCACGGGCGAGGGGTCGGAGAACAGCATCCGCGTCGAGGGCAGGGTCGTCTGGCAGGTGCCGGCTGCGGATTCGTATCAGGAATGTAACTTCCTGACAGGCATAGAGTTCACGAAAATCCAAGACAGGTTTAAGAAGAAAATCCTGGACTACGTGATGGAGACCAAGCCGGAACAGGTGAGGGCGCGCTGGTGGGGTGATTGGAAGTAAAAACGCAAGAATCGTCGGGCTTGAGGGAGTGCATCATCTTGAGGGAGTGCATAATTAGGTAAAAATTTCTCCTGGAAAGTCTTGACAATTTGTTGCGTTATGATAGACTTTTACAATCTATTTTACTATATTTGCAAGGGGTTATGTCAACTCAAAGAGTAAACGTTCCCCGCATGAAGTATGGCCGTTTTTCAGCTGACGGGTTGGAGTTTATTGTCACTCAGCCTGAGACCCCCGCCCCCTGGGTCAACTATCTGACCAATGACAGGTATTGCGCCGTCATCTCGCAGACCGCCGGCGGCTATAGCTTCTACCTCGACTGCCGCACAGACCGCATCCTGCGCTGGGCTCCGGACTACAAGAACTTCGACCGGCCGGGCCGCTATATCTACGCCCGCGAGGTCAAGCCCAACGCCGGGGACAAGAAGGCGGCCGTTTGGTCGTTGACCTACCAGCCCTTGCGCGTCAAGCCTGATTCTTTCGAGTGCCGGCACGGGTTAGGCTACACCGTCATCTCCACAAAAAATTACGGCATCGCCTCCGAGATCACCTATTTCGTCCCGCCCCGCGCAGACTGTGAGGTTTGGCTCGTCAAGCTGACGAACGACACCAACCGCGAGCGCCGGCTCGAGCTCTATCCGTATGTCGAGTGGCTGATGGGCGATTACCATGAGGAGCTGCGCTACCGCAACATCATGAACCTTTACAACCGGATGTGGTTTGACGAGGCGCACCGGCTCATCTGGGGATGGAAGACGGCCTACTGGCAGGGAATGAACATCAAGGAATTCAGAAATTACGGATTTTTCGCGACGGACCTCAACGTCAAGGGCTACGCCACGCGCAAGGCGGCGTTTTTGGGCCGTTACAACACGGAGGAAAAGCCCCGCAGCATCGTGGAAGGGACGTTCACGGACACGGCGCTGTGTTCGGGCGAGGACGGGATCGCCTGCTTCAAGACCGTCGTCAAGCTCGGCGTCCGACAGTCCAAGGAGTTCGTCGTCATCCTCGGCGAGACCGAAGGCCAGGAGCAGGCGCTGAAGTTGGTCGGCGAGTACCGCGACCTCGAACGTGCCAAGAAGGCGCTCGAGGAAACCAGGGCCCTCTGGAGGCAGCGTATCTGCGGCAACATCGTCGTCAAGACGCCCGACAAGGATTTCGATACGATCGTCAACTCCTGGGTCAAGTACCAGGTCAACATCTGCAACCTCTGGTCGCGCTCGCCGTCCTTCTACCACGAAGGCTCCGGAGGCCGCGGCTACCGCGACTCCTGCCAGGACTCCGAGGCCATCTGCTCCATAAACCCTGACCTGACGCGCCGGCGCATCCTGCACCTCGCCTCGCTCATCCGCCGCGACGGGACGTCCGCGCCGGGGTGGTCCGACACGTCGGGCCCGGCGGCCCACCGCCCCAATAAGGACCACCAGGTCTGGCTCACCGCGACCGTGTGTTCCTATATCCAGGAGACCGGCGACGTCGCCATCCTCAAGGAGAACGTCCCGTACCTCAAGGACAAGTGGGTCGGCGGCTGGGAGGTCGATGCGAATTTCAAGGGCGGCCCCCAGACCGACGCAGAAGGCACGCTCTTCGAGCACCTGGAGAAGAACCTGATTTTCTGCTTCAATGACGTCGGCGAGAGGGGCCTGCCGCTTCTCGGCCACGCCGACTGGAACGACGCCATCGACGCCGCCGGCAAGAACCACAAGGGCGAGAGCGTGTGGCTGGCGCAGGCGCTGGTGCGGTCGCTTAAGTATTTCGCGGAGCTCGCCGTTTTACTGGGCGACAAAGAGAAGGAGTCGGATTTCCTCAGCAAGGCCCAGACCATGACCGAGCGCATCAACGGGGTCGGCTGGGACGGCGAATGGTACACCCGCGGCTTCACGGACGACGGCCAGGCCTTCGGCACCAAGGCCTATGACGAAGGCAAGATTTTCATCAACACGCAGGCGTGGGCGGTTCTGAGCGGCGTGGCGCAGGCCGGCGGCCGTGAGGAGGCGGTCCTCAAGGCGGTGGACCGTTACCTTGACGGTAAGCACGGCCTGGCGCTCTTTTATCCGGCCTTCACGAAGTTCCATCCGGAGTTGGGACGCATCAGCATGTTTTCGGAGGGCACCAAGGAGAACGCCGCCATCTTCTGCCACGCCGCTCACTTCATGGTCGTGGCGTACTGCATGGTCGGCAAGGGCCAGCGCGCCTACGAGTCGCTGTGCAAGCTGATGCCCAATAAGCAAAAGGATTACGACGTCTACAAGGCCGAGCCGTACGTTTATGCCGAGTACCTCGTCGGCCCGGAGAGCCCCTATCGTTACGGCGAAGGGCAGTTCACGTGGGTCACCGGCGCCTCGGGCTGGGCCTTTATGGCTGCCACCGAGTGGCTGCTGGGCGCGCGCCGCGACTACGAGGGCCTGCGCATTGACCCGTGCCTGCCGCCCGACTGGAAGAAGTGCTTCATCCGCCGCCCCTTCCGCGGCGATGTATACGAGGTGGAGATCGAGAACCCGAACGGCGTGGAGAAGGGCGTCGTCGAGCTGACGCTGGACGGCCAGCCCGTCCAGGGCAACCTGATCAAGCCCGTCGGCGACGGCAAGACCCACAAGGTCCGCGTCGTCCTCGGCTGAAATTGAGACAATGAGCCAGACTCTTTGTCTCAAATCTGAGACAATGAGCCAGACTCTTTGTCTCAAATCTGAGACAAAGAGGCAGGCTGTTAGACCTGGTCAAAAGTGTCTCAGAAACTTTTAGCCCGAGCCAGGTGTCTAAGATATGAGGCATCTTAGGAATATTCTGGGGGGTTGGGTTATAGGAGCGTTGCTGGTCGGGTGCGGGGAGGTGCCGAAGGGCACGGCGGGCCCTGGCGCGCCGGCGGACAAGAAGATCGTCGTCTGGCACTGGATGGCGGACCGGCAGGACGCGCTGCAGGAGTTGGCCAAACGCTATGAGGCCGAGACGGGAGTCAAGATCGTTTTTGAGCTTTTTGCTCCATCGGACGCCTATTCACAGAAAGTCCGCGCAGCGGCGCAGGCGCGCGTGTTGCCTGATATTTTCGGCATCTTGGGGGAGAAGCGGGACTTCGCGGCATTCATCAAGGCCGGCTGTGTCGCGAATTTGACCCCTGCGATGGAGGCCGACAATCGCGCCTGGGAAAATCTTTTGCTTGAAAAGGCGGTCGCGATCAACGAATTCAAGGCCGGCAATCCTTACGGCGTTGAGCCGGGCATTTACGGCGTGCCCATCGATTTCATGACGATCGAGATGCTTTACAATAAAAAGCTATTTAAAGAATTGGGGCTGGACCCCGATCGTCCCCCGGCGACCTTCCAGGAATTTGTTGAAATGGGGGACGCGCTCAAGGTCAAGAAGATGCAGGGGCTGGTTTCCGGATGGGCCGAGGAGTGGCTGATCGGATGTTTTGCCCTTAATTACGCCTTTAACATCATGGGCAAAGACAAGGTGTTGGCCACTTTCAGGGGGGATGTGCCCTACACCGACCCTGGCTGGATTGAGGTTTTCAGCCTTTTTCAAGAGATGCGGGAATCGGGGGTTTTGGCCGAAGGCGTCGTGACCATGGTCAATAAGACGGCCGAACAGCTTTTCGCCAACGGGAAAGCCGTTTTTGCCTTTAACGGGTCCTGGTGCGTCAATGTCTATCAAGGCATGAACCCGGCCCTCGATTATGGGGTCATGCTCCCTCCCGCAGCCTCCGATGAAAATCCGATGAGCATCTGGGGCAACGCGAGTTCTTTCATGGTCAATGCCCGTTCAAAAAATAAGGAAGAGGCCGTGGCGTTCCTTCAATGGCTGAGCCGCCGTGATCAGCAGGCCTATTTGGCCCAAAGGACCTCCAATTTGCCGGCGAATAAAGAATGCCTGGGGGAGATTTCTCCTCTTCTGGCGCAGTTTGCCGATGATGTGGAGCTGACCACGCACCCCAATCTTTGGGGGGTCTCCGAATTTCCCTTGGTCAGTGAAACATTGGCCAGAGGGCTTCAGTCCATCGTTATCGGCGAGAAAACTCCCGAACAAGTGGCCGCGGAAGTGCAAAAAGTCAAAGAAAGAGAATTGTTGAAAAAGAGAAAATGAAACTCGAATCCACTCTCAAATCCACTTTGGAAAATTACGGGTTTATCTTCCCGGCCGTCTTGATTTTTTCTCTATTCTATATCTATCCTTTCGTCCAGATCTTTCATTTGAGTTTTTTTGATTGGGACGGCATCGTCCCTTTTAAGGACGCCGTCCCTGTGGGGTGGGGCAATTTCAAGGAAATATTCTCTCAGGACCCCACCTGGTGGCAGGCCACGCGCAATGCCGGCTTCATCACGGTTATTGCCCTGACTTTTCAGAACATCTTGGCGTTTCTGTTGGCGTTGGCATGCGACCGCGAAATCCGCATGAAGAATTTTTACTGCCTGACATTTTTCATTCCGGTGGTCCTCTCGGAAATCGTCGTCGGCATGACGTGGCGTTTTCTTATCAATGATTTTGACGGCGCCAACGTGGTGAACCGGATGCTGGGGGCCTTAAGCCTGTCGCATCTGGCGCATCACTGGTTGTTCGACCCCCGTACCGCGCTGACGACGGTGGCCCTTGTCCATTGCTGGAAAGGCTTCGGCTGGGGGTTCCTTATTTTCTTGGCTGGTTTGCAGACGATCCCGCGCGAGCTTTATGAAGCGGCGCGCGTCGACGGGGCCAGCGCCTGGGAGACCTTTCGTAACATCACCGTCCCCTTGATCATGCCGGTCATGGGGCTGGTGGCGATCCTGACCGTATTGGGGACCATGCAGATCTTTGCCTTGATTATCGGGCTGGTGGGCGGGGAGTTTGCCGGGCATACGTCGGTGCCGGTATTGCGGATTTTGGCCTCGATGCAAGGCTCGTCGCGTTTTGGTTATGCCTGCGCCCAAGGGATGACCTTTGGCATGATCTTGGTGACTCTTTCTTTCTTCCAATATAGATTGGCCAGAAGGGCGAGGGTTTGAAAGATGTCAGGGGCAGCCGCTGTCACAAGCAATACTTATTATAAGGCCAAAAGGGCGGCGCTGAATGTGGCGATTCACCTTTTTCTTGTCGGCGTTGCTATCACGTGTCTGTATCCGTTATTATGGATGGTTTCTTCAAGCCTGAAGACCCAGCAGACGATTTTTACGGATATTTCTCTCATGCCGCATCCGGCCCATTTTGAAAATTACATCGATGCCTGGCGCACGGGAGGGTTTGGCCGCTATTTTTTAAACAGCATCTTTTATACGGTGTCCGTGGTGGTCGGCATCCTCCTGATCGCATCCTTGGCCGGGTATGCTTTTTCGCGTTTCCGGTTTCGGGGAAGGACCGTCTTATTTATCATGTTTATAGCGGCGATGATGATCCCTGTTCCCGGCAGCTTCGTGGCCTTGTCCGTCCTGCTGAATAAATTGCATCTGCGCAACACCCCGCTGGGTTATATCCTGTGCATGATTAACGTCGGCCTTCCGATGAGCATATTTTTGATCAAGACCTTTTTTGATACGATGCCCCGAGAGATTGAAGACGCGGCGCGCATCGACGGCTGTTCCAAGATAGGCATGTGGCGGCACGTGGCCTTGCCCCTGGCCAGGCCCGTGCTGGCGGTGGTGGTCGTTTTTAACGCCCTGAACGTCTGGAACGAATATCTGCTGGCCCTGATCGTATTCCACGACAAAAATCTGATGCCCCTTCAGCGGGCGTTGATGGTGTTCCGGGGAGAGTTCCTGACGAATTACCCGCTTTTGATGGCCGGGTTGACGATAACGGCCCTGCCCATCATCATCGTCTATCTGGCGATGCAGAAGCATATCGTCAGGGGCGTCACGGCGGTATTCGGATGATTGCCGGGACTGAAAAGGCGCCCGGCGGCCCGTATCGCTTTCGATAGATGCAGGTGATCAAAACGCGCTGCACCTCCTGCGATTTGCCCCGTGGGGGAAGAAATCCCCGGGGCTTCGCGGGGAAAACGGAGGCCATTTAATGGAACAGCCAGCTGGTCAGCCCAAACATCATGTGACAGCCCCCGAAGACCGCGTTCCTTTTTTTCAAAAGATCATATACAGCATAGGGGCATTTGCGAACACGGCTCAGTCGGCTTTCATCGGGCAGATGGTTATTGTTTTGAACCTCGGATTAGGAGTGAACCCGGCTTTAGTGGGTCTGGCAGGAGCCATTCCCCGCATCGTCGATGCCATATCTGACCCCATAACCGGGTACTTCTCCGATAATCTGCGTACCCGCTGGGGGCGCCGTAAGCCCGTCATATTGTTCGGCGCCATCACCGGGGGGATCTTCTATGCGCTGATGTTCCAGCTTTATAAGGGGCATAGCGAGAGCCATTATTTCTTCTACTTTTTGCTATTCCAGATCCTTTACTTCCTCGGCTTCACCTGTTTTTCGATCCCCTGGATCGCTCTCGGTTATGAAATGACCCCCGATTATCATGAGCGGACCCGGTTGCAGGCGGCGAGCAATATTGCGGGACAATTGCCCTGGCTTATTGCTCCCTGGTGCTGGGCCATTATGCACAACCAGGCTTGGTTCCCGGACATCGTTGTCGGCGGACGGGTCCTGAGCATCATCATCGGCGCCGTTATTGTCGGGTGCGGCATTCTTCCGGCCCTCTTTAATAAAGAATACTTCCATGAGTTGCCAAAGCCTGATGTCAGGGGCGCCTTGAATGTGACGAAAGACTTCTTTAAAGGAGCCTTCATCACTCTTAAATGCAAGCCCTTCGTCAAGCTTTGCGTGGCCACGTTGCTCATCTTCGGCGGGTTCATGTGCGCGTCAGCCTTCACCCTCTATGTTGTTTTCTTCTATGTCTTTAAAAACTCTCCCGTGCTTGACCAGGCCTATGCCAAAGGCGGCCTTTTGCTCGGCTTCTACGGCACGTTCAGCTCTATCTGTACCCTGGGCGTCATCTCTTTGACCGCATGGCTGTCCAGAAAGATAGGCAAACGCAACACATTTTTTATCACCATCCCTCTTTCGATCGTGGGTTACGCCTTGAAATGGGTAGGGTACAATCCCGATCATCCCTATCTGCTGTTCGTTGCCGCTCCTTTTATTACTTTCGGCTTAGGATCCCTTTTCACACTGATGAGTTCCATGGTCGCCGATGTCTGCGATGTTGACGAACTTCAGACCTCCAGCCGGCGCGAAGGCATGTTCAGCGCCGCGTACTGGTGGATGGTCAAATTGGGAGTAGCCCTGGCGTCGTTTATCTCCGGATTGCTGATCAACGCAACCGGTTTTCGGCAAGAGCTGGGCCTGGCCCAAGCGCCGAGCACCTGGTTGTGGCTGAGGATCTATGATATCGGCATTCCCATTGTGACCTCTCTTATTGCTCTCTTGTTTATTGCGACCTTTGACATCACAGAAGCCAAGGCGTGCGAGACCCGTCGCGAGGTCGAGCGCAGGAGAGGAGAAAGACGAGTCGCAGAAAGACGCGTCGAAGAAGAAAGGCGCAAGGCGGAACGACGCGGACAGGAACAGGAGTGATTCGGAAATGAGGTCATACGAGGTCACAAGGTCAACCTTCGGTTTCGGTGGGGACTCCCTGGCCGAACGGCAGACAGGCCTGCCTGCCGGGCAGGGAGGCCTTCGGCCGCGGCACGGCCGCCAGGTCACAGGTTTTCTGTTTTTAATGGCGGCTTATGTCCTGGCGACCTTGTGTCTTGGTGATTTTGCGCAGGCTCAAGAAGCCAGACCCGCGTCAACAGAGCTCATCACAAAGGCGCGGGCGGCACAAGCGCAGAAGAATTACGAAGAAGTTTTTCTGTGCACCCAAGAGGTCATCGACGCCTACATGGATGAGGCAAAAAAAGAACAGGCTTCTTTAAAAGACTTTCCCAAGAGCAAGCAGGAAATTGAAACGGTCCAAAGTCTTAATGATGTGGCGACCGCCTTCTTTATCCAGGCGGAATCTTATCGGGATCAAAGGAAAATTCAAGAGGCGATCGGGAGTTTTCAGACGGTTGTGGAAAAATATGGTTATGCCCAGGCGTGGGACCCGCGCGGCTGGTATTACAAGCTCGCCCGCGTGGCGCAGGAAGGCATTGACCGGCTCGAGGGCAGGGACCCGGCGGCCGAGAAGTGCGGCGCCATCCGGCCGACGATGATAGACCTCTATGACCCCGGCACGGAGGAGATCGTGGACTATGAAAAGTACGGCACCTTCACCGGTGTCGGCACGCGGGATTACAAATACACCGTGACGGACCAGGAGGAGCTCGCGGAGGCCGTCGGCGAAGGGATCCACCCGAACACGACGAGCGTGCGCTTTGACCCGCAGTTCCAGAAGGTGCGCGAGGAAAAACGGCTCGAGAGCGAGGGCGGCCACTGGGATTTTGTCCGTTCGCCCGACCTGCAGGCGGCCTTCATCAAGTGGGCGGTCGCCTCGGAGCCTCCGGGCGTCAAACTCTTCTACACGGGCCTCATCCTTGAGAAGTCGGGGCTCATCAAGCATGCGATCAAGGCGTATTACGCCATCGTCATCCATTATCCGCACACCGTCGGCTGGACGTACTGGCACACGCCGTGGTACGTCGGTCAGGCGGCGATCGCCCGCATCAAATACCTGATGAACAAGTATCCGCAGGTCAACATGAAGCTGGAGGGCGCCTCGATTCGCGTCCTGAACGGCTACGACAACGACATCGCCAACGACGCCTTCATCGTGACCCCGGGCCGCATCGTCAAGGACCACATGCCCGAGACGCTCTCCGACCGCCTCAAGAAGTTTCTGTGTGTCCGCCGGGAGAAGAGCCAGATCAAGCGAAAACTCGGAGAAGGCAAGGTCCGTTTCGTGCAATACGCCGACGGCGATTGGGAGCTTTTGGTCGACGGCCGGCCCTATGT
>Ga0172362_10001167_pt1 | contig 22300 bp, 20 predicted proteins | sample LakKivs1_kivu2a2_FD_114534 | JGI IMG/M metagenome (GOLD analysis project Ga0172362, IMG submission 114534) | Sediment microbial communities from Lake Kivu, Rwanda - Sediment s1_kivu2a2 | ecosystem: Environmental > Aquatic > Freshwater > Lake > Sediment | place: Rwanda: Western Province, Lake... | reverse complement strand
GTCTGGACTGGCTTCCTGAGAAATATAACGACCTCTACATCGGCTATCTTCAGCAGTTTACCCACAATGTGAATCTGATCAGGTATTTGCTCGACGCCGGAGATAATACCAGAGTGAAAGTGGTCGATTTGAATCCCGACGGGTATACCGGCGTTATCATTCTTGAGGTCAACGGTGTCCGGGCAATTATAGAGTCAGGGGGCGATTCCTATCCTGCCTGGGAGGAACACACACAGGTCTATTTCGACAAAGGCTGGGTTAAAACTTCCTCGCCTCCGCTGCTGCTGAGAAATACCTCTGCCAAGGTGGAAATATTCCGCGGCGGAGAAAAACCAGAATGGGATACACCGCATGTCGGCTGGGGCTGGTCGTTCAAACGGGAGATGGAGCACTTCATTGCCCGGGTAAAGGATGGAAAACCGTTCAGGTCAAGCGGACAGGATACCCTGACGGATGTCAGGATTTTCGAGGAAATTTTCAAAATCTACATAAAAGGAGACGTAAAATGAAACTTGGATACCTTACCGAGTACACGCCGGAAGAAGTGGCTTTGGCAGCCGGGTTGAAATTTGATTCTCTGGAAATCGGTGTTGCTTTTAATACGGACGAACAGACAGTCGCACTGGAGGAAAAAACCGGTGAAGCCAGGGAAAACCTGTCGAAACATAAAATTGCAGTTTCCGCCCTGGCATGTTACGGCAATTTCCTGGCAATTGGTGACGACATCATGGTGAAACTGTTTAGCAAAGCCGCTGCGGTTGCAAGGTCGCTTGGCACCAATGTTATTACCACTATGGCCGGACGTCTTGCCGATAAAAACATCGACGAAAATATGCCAAGGCTGAAAGCCCTGTGGAGCAAGGTGGCAAAAGTAGGGGAAGACCAGGGAATCAAAATTGCCTTTGAACCCTGGCCTGGTGTGGTCAACGGCCACGGACCGTATTTACTGTTTAATTCCGCCTCAACTCCGGAATTGTGGTCCAGAATTTTCAATGAAGTCAGGTCAGACGTTCTGGGCATTGAGTATGACCCGTCACACCTGATCTGGCAACAGATAGATTATCTCCATGCAATCAGGGATTTTGGTCCGCGAATTTATCATATGCATGCCAAGGACACTCTTATTGACCAGACCCGGTTGAAAAAATGCGGGGTTTTGGGCGGTAACTGGTGGCGTTTTACAATTCCCGGCGAGGGAAATGTCGACTGGCCCGGTGTATTTGGTACTTTGAAACAGGTGAATTACCAGGGCGATATCGCGATTGAGCACGAAGATGCAAATTACACCGGAGAAAAGCGCGTCCCAGGGCTGTCCAAAGCACGGGATTTCCTGCGGCCATTCACTGACAAACAAGGATGACACAATCCTTATTTGTTCATTAGTGCCGGCATTCGCACGGCAGTCCTTTCTTCACTGCGCTCCACACAGTCATTATTGCCAGCAGTCGCGTCTAAAACCGTTTGCTCAAAACATTTCAGGCAGCTGCGTAACTTGTTTCGGTTCAATACAACAGCATCCAAAGGAGTGTCTCCTTTGCTATTCTCTTTTGAGAGGAATAATTTGTCGTTGCGGTTAACTTCGTTAATCGCGGCAAAATCAGACATACTCGCTGAAAGATTCCTGAAATCTTTTCGTTCATAAACGGTTTAAGGACGCTTAATACTGGCAATAATGAATTTTAAATAATTAAGTATTATGTCACCTTAATTAATCAGGTATTTGCTTGACAATTGGCGGATTATGTATTAAATGGTATTGCAGGAAAAGGCAGTATAGTGGTGAAGGAGGAAAAGCAGGGATATGAAAAACAATAAAGAAATAGGTAAGACAATGCCAACGCCAGGCGACACGAAATGGTTTGTACACGACAGATTCGGAATGTTTATCCACTGGGGCCTTTACGCCATGGCAGCAAGGCATGAGTGGGTAAGGCACAACGAGGAGATTCCGAATGAAACATACGACAGCAAATATTTCGCGCGGTTTAACCCTGACCTGTATAATCCCTGCGAATGGGCAAAGGCAGCGGCAAATGCAGGTATGAAATATTTTGTGATTACGACAAAACACCATGAGGGTTTTTGCCTGTGGGACAGTGAATATACCGACTACAAGGCACCGAACACTCCGGTAAAAAAGGACCTTCTGAAGCCGATGGTTGAAGCGTTTCGCGGCCATGGGCTCAAAGTGGGATTTTATCATTCGTTAATTGACTGGCACCATCCCCAGTTCATCATAGACAAGCACATCGGACCTTACAGAAACAAGGACAGGGAAGCGCTGAACAAAGGAAGAAAACAGGAAAAGTATGCGGAATATCTGCATAACCAGGTCAGGGAACTTCTGACAAAATTCGGGAAAGTAGACATTCTATGGCTGGATTTCAGCTATCCCAATCCTGAAGGCACAGGAAAGGGAAAAAATGACTGGCAGAGCGAAAAACTTTACAAAATGGTAAGAGAACTTCAGCCGAAAATCGTTCTAAACGACAGGCTGGATCTGGACTACGGGTTCGACATCAAGACGCCTGAGCAGGTTCAGCCGCGTTCATGGGTAACCTTCAACGGCCAGCCGGTTGTCTGGGAGGCATGCCAGACATTTTCAGGGTCATGGGGCTATCACAGGGATGAATCCACCTGGAAAAGCGTGGATATGCTGATCTGGATGCTCATCGATGCTGTCAGCAAAGGCGGAAATCTCCTGCTGAATGTGGGGCCGACCGCGCGCGGAGAATTTGACAAGAGGGCGCTCGACCGTCTTTCCGGAATCGGAGAATGGATGAAAAGACATTATAGGTCGATTTACGGATGTACACAGGCACCTGAGGAATTTGATTCGCCGAAAGACTGTCGTCTTACCTATAATTCCGAGACAAAACGGCTTTATGTACATCTTCTGAACTGGCCGTTCGGAGGATTGTTTATGGACCGCGTCGCTGGAAAAGTTGAGTATGCTCAGCTTCTGAACGACGGCTCAGAAATAAAGTTTGAGCCGTATAAAGTACCTGACTGGCAGAAGGACAAAGGAAATAAAGAAACCCTGTTGTTTCATCTGCCGGTGGTAAGACCGGAAGTGACAGTGCCGGTAATAGAACTGTTCATAAAATAAATAAGGTGACATAATACTTAATTCCTGTGTAGATTTTCCAGTATAATATCTGCGGGGAGGCGATAAATGCCTGAGAGTTCCGCTTATGCGGAAGACCCGGTGAACCTGAACTGGATAATGCCAGCGTAGGGAGGGGAAATACTTTTAACCCTTATGCAATCGGCATAAGGGTTTTGTCATTTGAAGGAGGAAAAATGGACGAGAAACTGCCTGAATTGGGAAAAATACATCCGGAATTTTTTAACAGGGTTATTTATCCGCACCTGGGAAATCCCGACAAAACAATTCTGGTGAAACCCCAGCATGGTGTGGATTTTGGAGTTGTGGACCTTGGAGATAAGGTGATGGTGCTTTCTACAGACCCGTTTTACATTGCGCACGAGCTGGGTATGGAAAAAGCGGCATGGTTTGCGGTTCATATCATTGCCAGCGACGTAGCTGTGAGCGGAATCAGGCCCAGGTACCTTTCAATTGATTTAAACCTTCCGCCTGAAATGACAGAGGAACAGCTGACCGGAATGTGGAAGGAAGTCGACAGGGAATGCAGAAAACTCGGAATTAATGTGGTGACAGGGCACACTGCCAGGTACCAGGGATGCACCTATCCAATGGTCGGCGGAGCCACTATGTTCGGCATCGACAAGCGAGAAAAACTGATTATTCCCAATGCAAGGCCGGGCGATGCGATTCTCATTTCAAAAGGGCCTGCGATTGAGACCACCGCCCTGATGTCGGCATATTTCCCGCAATACCTCGAGGAAAAATACGGCAGGGATTTTGTTAAAAAAGCCCAGGACGTTTATTATCAGATGTCGACCGTGAAAGATGCCCTGACAGCCGCAGGAACCGGAGGCGTTACCGCGATGCATGATGCGACAGAATGCGGCATCCTGGGAGGAATTTTTGAAATTGCCAGCAGAAGCAAAGTGGGAATTGAGCTGGATATCGACAAAATTATCCTGCAGGACGAGGTCGCAAAGACCTGCGAGTGCTTTAACATTGACCCTTATGTGGCAATCAGCGAAGGCACTCTGCTTGCGACTGTCCGGCCTGATAAGGCGGATAAGGTGGTGTCTGCCCTGAAAAAACAGGGAATTCCGGCAAGCATTGCCGGAGAAGTCAAAACAAAGGGCGCAGGAATGCATGTTTATCGTGCCGGCAGAAAAACAGTCCTGGAGCATCCAAAGGTTGACCCGTTCTGGATCCGTTTTGCAGAGTATTCAAATAAATAGGGACAGTTACCATTTTTCTCAAGCCCATCTTTAGGGCTTATTTTGCAAGGTTCAATTCATCTACGGCCAAGCCAGTGGTATTCTGAATGCGGCAAAATAAAATATCCGTTTGACAAGACGACAGCAAAGGTCTAAAATAATTTCAAAAGATATTGAAACCATAACTATTGATCAGAAGGAATATTAAAATGAAAAAAGAACCGATGCTGACAAAAACCAGGGAGTGGAAGTCGCTGAAAAAGCACCAGACCAGGATCGCAAAGGTGCGCCTGCAGGACCTGTTCAGCAATGACAAGGAACGTTGGAAAAAGTTCCTGGTCAGGAATGATGGAATGGGGATTCTGCTGGATTATTCCAAAAACCTGGTGACCACGGACACGATGAAACTGCTGTTTGCCCTGGCAAAGTCCGCAAAAGTCAGGCAGTACGCTCTGAATATGTTCAGCGGCAGGAAGATAAACTGGACCGAGCAAAGGGCTGTCCTGCATATTGCCCTGAGAAGCCAGTCGTGGCGACAGATAATTGTCGACGGCAAGGATGTCATGCCGGAGATAAAAGGCGTTCTTGCCAGGATGGAGAAATTTTCCTCGGACGTCCGGACAGGCAAATGGGTTGGGCACACGGGGATGAAGATTGCCGACGTGGTAAACATCGGGATTGGCGGGTCTGACCTGGGTCCGCGGATGGTGTGCGAAGCGCTGAAGCATTGTGCCGACGGTCCGCAGGTGCATTTTGTTTCCAACGTGGACGGTGCCGACATCTTTGAAACGCTGAAGCGTCTGAAACCGGAGACAACGTTATTCATAGTGGCGTCCAAAACATTCACCACGCAGGAAACAATGGCAAATGCGCACACAGCCAAAAAATGGCTTGTTTCAGCTCTCGGCGACAAGGCGACCCCGAAACATTTTGTGGCTCTGTCCACAAACAAAGCAAAGGTGCAGGAGTTCGGAATCAGCGCAGAGAACATGTTTGAATTCTGGGATTTTGTCGGCGGAAGGTATTCGGTCTGGTCGGCAGTCGGGCTGTCGGTTGCATGTTGCGCGGGTTTTGACAGATTCAGGGAGATGCTGGAAGGCGGTTATATGATGGACCGGCATTTCATCGACACTCCGCTGGAAAAGAACATGCCGGTAATTCTTGCCCTTCTCGGAATATGGTACAACAATTTTTTCAGCGCCCAGACACACGCTGTCCTGCCCTACTGCCAGTACCTGCACCGTCTGCCTGCGTATCTGCAGCAGCTGGATATGGAAAGCAACGGCAAGACCATAAACATCGACGGGAAACGGGTAAATTACCAGACAGGTCCGATTATCTGGGGCGAGCCGGGAACCAATGGACAGCATTCCTTTTACCAGCTGATTCACCAGGGCACCAAGATGATACCTGCTGATTTCATCGGAATTATAAATCCTCCGGAAAAGGTCGGCGGGCACCACGAAATGCTGATGTCGAATTTCTTTGCCCAGACACAGGCTCTGGCATTCGGGTTGAGCAGGGATAAGGTGATTGAATCAATGGCTAAAGAGGGGTTTGGCAGCGATGATATTGCCATGCTGGCTTTGCACCGGACTTTTGAAGGAAATAAACCCACAAACAGCATTTTGTTTTCAGAACTTACTCCCAGAACACTGGGCTCTCTGATTGCCTTATACGAACACAAAGTTTTTGTCCAGGGCGTAATCTGGCGGATAAACAGTTTTGACCAGTGGGGAGTTGAATTAGGCAAAAAGCTGGCTGGCAGGATTCTCAAGGATATTTCTGCCGGTAAACCAGGAAACGACCACGACATCTCTACTGCAGGACTGCTGGAATATTACCTGAAAAAGAAATTACACTGAAAATTTTTACATATTTTTATGGTGCTGGACATAGTTGGCAAGGAATGCATGGAGGTCTTTGTTTAAAGATTAAAATAGTTCGCCGACAATCGGCAGGTAACCGAGCAGACTCAGCAGAGCCGTTATGATAACTCCCGCTAAAACACCCAGAGAACCTATGCCTAGTGTGAACCCGATGCCCCGGCTCAGTCCTGCAAGAAAGTTGGTCCAGATTAATTTTTTAGGATTTTGAAGCAGTTCCAGGTAATCCTCAATCTGACGTTTATCCAGGTGTACGTTCAGTTTCTCTATTGCTTTTATCAGTTGTCCCTTTTTTCCTCGCTCAGCTCTTTATCGTCATGTTTGTTTGCTTCCATTTTCTCACCTCACCTGTATTTTAACACAAAATATAAAATAGGGACAGTTGCCATTTCTTTTCTGTGGCATCCTGGCAGGCAAAAGTATAAAATATCAAACGGGAAAACTAATGCCGCTTTTTAAAACAGAAGGGATAGTCCTCCGGACGATTGATTTCGGGGAGGCCGATAGAATTGTCACGTTTTTTACCCGGGATTTCGGCAAAATCAAAGCAGTGGTGAAAGGCGTACGCAGGACCCGGAGCAGATACGGAAGCGCGGTCGAACTTCTAAGCCGCACCCAGGTTTTCCTGTGGGGGAAACCTGGCAGGGAGCTTTTCCGCATGACCCAGTGCTGTATAGTCAACTCCTTCAAAAACCTCAGAGAAGACCTTGGGAAATTAGGGGCAGGCGCTTACATCGCTGAACTTATCGACCAGCTTACTGAACCCCATGAAAAAAGTCCTGAGATTTACCATCTTCTGCTGACATGCCTCTCAATGCTTGAGAAGGAAGACGATTTCAAGAAAATCATATATTTATTTTCAGTGCGGCTGATTACCCTTGCCGGCTGGAAGTTCAATCTTGCAAACTGCAGTTATTGCAAAAAACCAGTGGAACTGTCCGGAAGAACAGGGAAACTGCATTTAAGCGGACACTGGGGAGGACTGCTCTGCGGTTCCTGTGTTTCAAAGGACCGGCAGGCAATAGAGACAATACCGCGAACCGTCCAGCATCTTCGGTACCTTCAGAGGGTCGAAATCGGCAAATTCAGGCGTCTGAAACTGTCGCTGAAAGAAAAACAGGAACTGGAACGCGTCCTGGAATATTTCCTTGTGTGTCAGACCGGCAGGGAATTCAAGGCGCTTAAATTCCTGAAAGAGACAGTAAATGAAAGTTGACAAATTTCCGGTATAGGATTAATATAAACACTGAATGATTTCCAGGACAAAAATCATAGCGACACTCGGCCCTGCCAGCACTTCTGAAACCATTGTCAGGAAAATGGTGATGGCAGGGCTTGACGTTGTGCGGCTGAATTTTTCGCACGGGCTTCATCCCGACCACCTGGCGCGGCTGGAAACCGTCAGAAAAATCAACAGAAAATACCGCCGGCATATCAGGATCCTGCAGGACCTGGAAGGGCACAGAATCCGGGTGGGCAGACTGCCAGGCCATCAGGTTGAGTTGAAGAAACGGCAGACCATATACCTGATTCAGGCGGAAGCATCCGACAGGCGTGATTATATTCCTTTTGATTACCAGGGTAAACTGGATGTCTTCAAAAAATGGCAGGCAATTTATATCGACGACGGAAATCTGACGCTGGAAATAACAGGCAGGAGCAGACAATCTCTTACGGCCAGGGTAATCGTCGGAGGAACGCTGAAGGAGCACAAGGGAATAAACGTTCCGGAGGCAAAACTGAAGTTCAGGGGAATGACCGAAAAAGATACGGCCGACCTGGAATTCGGGATTGCCAGCCATGTTGATTTCGTTGCACAATCATTTGTCCAGACCCCGGAGGACGTGACAGTTGTAAGAGAATATATCGGCAGCCGGCTGCCCGGCGTAAAAATCATAGCAAAGATAGAGAACAGGGAAGGCATAAAAAACATAGATGGGATTATAGATGCCTGCGACGGTATAATGATTGCGAGGGGCGACATGGGCGTTTCCGTGCCGATCTGCGAGATACCTTTCCTGCAGAAGGAAATCATCAGGCACTGCATTTCGCACAACAAGCCGGTGATTACGACAACCCAGATGCTTGAGAGCATGACAGAGCACACAAGGCCCACCCGCGCCGAAGTCACGGATGTGGCGAACGCTATTCTGGACGGCACCGACTTTGTGATGCTCTCGGAAGAGACAGCCGCCGGAAAATATCCCGTTGAATCCGTTGCCATGATGAACGAAATAATCAAGTGCACGGAACGTTCAGGTCTTTACCGTAAAAAACAGTGACGTTGGAATACAACCAAAATATTTTCTTGACATATTCTGGAAATCTGGTAAAATATACACAGTCATGATGAACATTGAACACATAAACATAAGGTTAAATTGGTGGTGGGCGTGGTGTGTCTGGAGGGCTGCCTGCCGCTAGCTAACTGTTATTAAGCAATAATCAGCCGTGTGGCAGTCAGCCGCACGGCTTTTTTGTTTGAAGCCGTGGAATATATCACGGCTTTTTTTGTTTTTAGAAAGGGGAAAAAAGGAAGAAAATGATATTTCCTGAAATTGAAGAATTGAAAGCTTTGCGCGGAAAATTCAACAGGGCGGTTGTTTACCGGGAGATAAGCGGCGATACCGTTACCCCGATAGGACTTGCCAGAAAATTTTCCGGCTCAAAATACCTGTTTCTGCTGGAAAGCGCGAACATGGACAAGATGTTTTCAAGATTCTCGTTTCTGGGCTGGAATCCTGCCAGAACAGTGCTTTTCAGAAACGGGAATCTCATTGTGAGGTCCAACGGCGATGAGAAAATTCTGCCGACCAATCCCGCGGCATTTCTGGCAGAGGAACTTAGGACAGCCAGGGGATGCCCGGGAAAAATCGGGGATTTTGCAGGAGGATTTGTAGGGTTTTTCGGGTACGAAACAGTGAATTACATGGATGTTCTGCGGGAGCCGGTGAAAGAGCCACAGGACGACCTGCTGGCAGGGTTTTTTGATGTGAACGAGTTTTGTGTTTTTGACAATCACCTGGGCAAACTCTACGCAGCCTGTGTAATCGACCTGGACAACGATTTAGCCGAAGCATATTCTGCGGCTGAAAAAAGAACGGCAAAAATAGCAGAAGAGTTGATGGCGCACGACATCAAGAACGGGCCGAGCGATTCAGAGCCGGTCATAAACAAGGAATACACAGAATCGGAGTTTGTCGACAGGGTCCGGAAGGTAAAGGAAGACATCATCGCAGGAGAGGCAATCCAGGTGGTTTTTTCCAGCAGGTATGAGGCAAAGGCAAGGATTAATCCTCTGAGTTTTTACAGGGCTTTGAGGAATATAAACCCCTCACCATACATGTTTTACCTGAAATTTGACGAAACCGTCATATGCGGCTCCTCCCCTGAGATTCATCTGAAAGTAAAGGACAGGCAGGCAACCCTTAAACCTATTGCAGGAACATATCCTGTTTCGGGCGACATTGAAAAAGCCACGGAATCTCTTCTTGCTGATCCCAAGGAGCAGGCAGAACACCTGATGCTTCTGGACCTGGCAAGAAACGACCTTTACAGGGGGTGCGACGTTGAAACCGTAAAGGTCACAGAGTCTTTTACACCGGAAACTTATTCGCATGTGATTCACATTGTTTCAACAGTGACAGGAACCCTCAGGAACGCTACTTCTGCGCTGGACCTGTTTTTCAAAACATTTCCTGCCGGAACAGTAAGCGGAGCTCCGAAGGTCAGGGCAATGGAGCTGATAAGCCAGTATGAAAAATCTCCGCGGGGATTCTATGCCGGCTGTGTTGGATATTTCGGGTATGACGGAAATCTGGATACCTGCATCACAATAAGGAGCGCCTTGTTCACAGACGGAAAGATGGTATTGCGTGCCGGTGCCGGAATTGTTTTCGACAGCGATCCTGCACGGGAGTTCGGAGAAGTTGAAAGAAAACTGATGGCGCTTTTCACAGCCGTAGAAATGGTCAGGAAACTGGAGGAAGAAAATGTTTTTGCTCGTTGATAATTACGATTCCTTCACCTATAACCTTTACGCTCTTTTTCGCTTATCCGGCGCAGAAGTCACAGTTGTCAGGAATAACAAGCTGGTGAATGCCGATAAATACGAGGGGATAATAATTTCTCCCGGTCCTTCAACCCCGGCAAATGCCGGATATTCACTTAAGTATCTGGAGCTCTATGCAGGCAAAAAGCCGTTTTTTGGTGTCTGCCTGGGTCTGCAGGCAATCGGTTCTTATCTGGGTTATCCGATATCCGGAGCAGAGACGATAATGCACGGAAAAAAGGACAGGATTGTCAGGCAGGGGAAAAGCGAACTTTTTGGAAATCTGCCCGGCACATTTACCGGTGTGAGGTACCACTCGCTGTCGGTGAAAACAGACGGCAGAGTTGTCACTGCCAGGGCGGAGTCCGACAATGAAGTAATGGCGCTGGAAGACAGTAAACAGATGCTTTTCGGAGTCCAGTTTCATCCGGAATCAATTCTGAGCGAGTTCGGTTCCGATATTATAAGGAATTTTCTGAATTTCTGCAGGAGGCGATAAATAGATATGGAAAAAGAGCCGATACTCCAGAAGGCAGTTTCAGGAAACAGACTTTCCTTTGAAGAAAGCAGGGAAATATTTTCAATGATAATGGACGGTAAACTCGCAGAAGCGGAAATAGCGGAACTTCTGGTCGCCCTGAAACTTCAGGAAATAACGGCCGACGAAATAGCAGGTGCGGCGCATGCGATGAATAGTCGCAAAGTCAGGTTACAGCATAACATAAGCATGGTGGTTGACACGTGCGGGACAGGAGGCGACGGAAAATCCACGGTGAACGTTTCAACCGCGGTGGCGCTGGTGATGGCTTCCTTCGGGTATGCGGTTGCAAAGCACGGGAACATTGCGCAGAGCGGGAAAGTCGGTTCAGCGGACATCCTCAGGATGCTGGGTGTGCCCACGGACCTGGGTCCTGACGAGGCAAAGGAATATTTTGAAGAGAACAGGTTTGTTTTCCTTTTTGCGCAGAAATATCATCCTGCAATGAAATACGCGGGCAAGGTCAGAAGAGAACTGAAAATTCCAACCATTTTTAATTTCCTCGGACCCCTGGCAAATCCTGCAGATCCTGATTTCCAGGTGATAGGCATAAACCGCATGGCACTCCTGCCTGTCATTGCCGGTGCAGCCAGGAAACTCGGCAGGAAACACCTGATTCTTTATTCTTCCAGCGACGGCTTCGATGAGGTTTCTTCGTCGGCTCCGACACAATGCTACGAAATCGATGGGGAAAACATAAAAAATTACACGATAACGCCGGAGGAATATTTCACGCCTTTTCCGATGCCGGTTGCCAGGGATGAAACAGAGGCAAAGTATTTATTTATGAAGGCAATTTCAGGGGAAGACGAGAACCTTTCAAACCTTCTGTCGCTGAACTCAGCTCTTGCGCTCAGGGGTCTTGGAAGAGCAAAGGATATTCGTGAAGGAATTGAACTGACAAAGCATTACCTCAGGGCAGGAGCGGTAATGGATAAGCTTCTTGCGCTTCGCATATGAAAAACATACTGAAGGAAATTCTCATGCAGAAAAGAGCTGAATTGTCGGGGCTTGCATCCCCGGCTTTTCGGCGCAGTAAACCTGTCAAACAGGTCCTGCCGTTTTTGATAAAGAGTCCTCTGATCTGCGAGATTAAAAAATTCTCTCCTTCTGCAGGCGCCATTAATCCCGGCGCTGATGTGCAGAGGCAGGCAAAGGTTTATGCCAGGGCAGGAGCCGGCGCTATCAGCGTTCTGACGGACAAAGAGTATTTCGGCGGAAGTTTTGACGACCTGCATTGTGTCGCAAAATCGGTTGATATACCTGTCCTGTGCAAGGATTTCATAATAAGCGAAGTTCAGGTGGAGAATGCATATCTGGCAGGAGCCGACATGATTCTTCTGATTGCTGCTGCGCTTTCAAAAGAGGAAATGTCGCGTCTTTCCCGCCTGGCTGGAAAAAAAGGTCTCAGCATCCTGTATGAAATTCACAAGAAAGAAGAAATCTCGAAGATAAAAAATCTGAACCCGGAATTCGTGGGAGTGAATGCCAGGAACCTGAAAAATATGAGTATCGACAGGGCGAAGTCAGCACGGATTCTCCGGGAACTGAAGGGCGACTTTTTGAAAGTTGCCGAGAGCGGGATCTCAGATACAGACGATATCTGCTATTTCAAGAAGGCAGGGGCGGACGCGTTCCTGGTAGGCACGGCGCTGATGAAAGAAAAAAATCCTGCGGGAAAAATAAGAGAAATGCGGCAGGCGGTGAAAAAATGTTTGTAAAAGTCTGCGGAATAACTGATATAGTGTGTATTGACTGGGCAATTGAGCTCGGCTATGATGCTGTCGGCGTTGTTCTTTATAAAAACAGCAAAAGGTACTGTCCGCCTCCTTATGCTGCCGGGCTCGCAAAATATGCGCGCAACAGGATAAAAACCGTTGCTGTAAGCGTTGCTTTTAAAGACGTGGCGGATGTCCGCGAAGAGTTTGATTATGTCCAGGTGTATGAGCCGGCCAGGACAGAACATTTGATTTATGCGGCAAAGAAGCGGCCCCTTGAAGATTTGCAAATTTCCGGCAGGGATTTTGAATTCTTTCTTTACGATGCCAGCCAGGGACAGGGCAGATTGTCGGATTTTCCCGGATGGCTCAGGGATTACCGTGATAAACTCATCATAGCAGGGGGGCTTAAGCCCGGAAACGTGAAAAAAATAATTGAAAAAGTAAAACCGTTCGGGGTGGACGTATCCACCGGGGTGGAAAAAAAGGACAGAAAGGACTATGAATTGATGCGGGCATTCATTGCGGAGGTAAGGAATGCAAAAATGTGATGGATTTTTCGGGGAGTACGGCGGACAGTTTGTTCCGGAGACGCTGGTTCCGGCGCTGTACAACCTGGGAAAAGAGTTCTTACGGCTGAAAAAGGACCGTAAGTTCAATAAAAAACTGTCAGGATATCTCAGAGACTATGCAGGACGGCCGACTCCTGTTTATTTTGCGGGAAACCTGTCGGAAAAATACAGCATCAATATTTATTTCAAGCGCGAAGACCTGCTTCACACCGGGGCGCATAAGATAAACAATACTCTCGGACAGGCCCTGCTGGCGAAATATATGGGCAGAACGAGAATCATTGCCGAGACAGGGGCAGGACAGCACGGGCTGGCAACTGCCACTGCTGCGGCTTTGCTTGGATTGAAATGCGTGATTTACATGGGCGCAGTCGACGTTTCAAGGCAGTCGGTGAATGTGAAAAAAATGCAGACACTCGGAGCAGAAGTCAGAATTGTCAGAGAGGGCTCGCAGACATTGAAAGAGGCGATTAACGCCGCTCTCCGCGACTGGGTAGCCAATATAGTTGATACGCATTATCTGCTCGGTTCTGCTGTCGGTCCCCATCCTTTTCCGTCGATTGTAGCTTATTTCCAGTCGGTAATCGGAAGAGAAGCAAGGGCTGAATTTAAAAAGATGGGGTTCCTGCCTGACGCGGTTGTGGCGTGCGTCGGCGGCGGAAGCAACGCAATCGGGATTTTCCAGGTTTTTCTCAATGATTCAAGCGAGCTGGTCGGAGTAGAGGCAGGCGGAACAGGGGATATGCCGGGACAGCATGCCAGGACAATAGGGCTTGGAAAGCCGGGAATCCTGCACGGAGCTCTTTCTTATCTGCTCCAGGACAAAGATTTCCAGGTCTCTGATGTTCATTCGGTTTCAGCAGGGCTGGATTATCCAGGAGTCGGACCCGAACATTCTTTTCTCAAGGACTCAGGCCGCGTAAAATACGAGTATGTCCGGGATTCAGAGGCAGTTTCGGCTTTTTATGAATTGTCGCGTCTTGAAGGCATAATCCCAGCGCTTGAACCAAGCCATGCCATTGCCTATGTCCTGAAAAACAAAAAACGTTTTCGCAGAAAAACCGTGCTGATAAACCTGTCGGGCAGAGGCGACAAAGATCTCGACATTGTATTCAATTATCCGGGGAGGAAAAAATGAGGGGCATTTATGTTGTCGGCGGATACCCTGACCGCGAAAGATTCAGAAAATGCATAGATGCTGTCGACAGGGCAGGATTTGATTTTATTGAAATAGGGCTTCCCTTCAGCGAACCGGTAGCAGATGGTCCTGTCATTGCCTCTGCGGCAGCCAGGGTCATCAATAAAGGCATCGCGACGCACCAGATCCTTTCGGATTTGAAATTGTTCAGGGACAGGCGCATTCGGAAATATATAATGACCTACAGCAACATTATCCTGGGTTACGGACCTGAACGGTTTTCAAGGGAAATGTCCGGAATCCTGAAGGGGATCATCATCGCGGATCTGCCGAACCGCCTGCACGGGTTTTTCTATAAGCGGGGCCTGAAAATTCCCATTGTGTCTTTTGTCACGCCGGAGTCAAGAACTGCCGATATCAAATCCTTGAAAAAGACAAAGTCGCCTTTCATCTATTTTATCGGCATCAGGGGGATTACAGGGACCAGCGTAAACCTGGCATCGCGCGAAATACCTGAAATTGTGAAAAAAGTCAAAAGAAATACAGGCAAACCTGTGATTCTGGGATTTGGCATCAAGACCAGGCAGGATGCCGTTCATGCCTGCAGGATTGCAGACGGATTTGTCGTAGGAACAGCTGCAGTCAGATTCCAGCCGTATCCGGCAAAATACCAGCAATTCCTTTCACAAATAAAGTAGGGACAGTCACCTACTTATTTTGCAAATTAGCATTGCCCGCATTTGTCTTTTAAGCAATTTTTCAGAAAATTAAGGTGGCCAAAGTCGAAATTGATTGTATCCCCACTAAAGAAAATCCATTTTAGAATAGCTCACCTTAAATTTCAGAAATATTTGAAAATTATGTTTATAGAATAAAGCTTTCTATCAAAATAAGTAGGTGACTGTCCCTACTTATTTTGATAAAATAAATGGGAAAAGAAGGGAGCAAAAATGAAAAAATTAATTTTTTTGTTTCTGGCAGTGGTTATATGTCTGTCCGCAGGTTGCAGCAAGGCTGGAAAATCCAAAACCACGATTGCAGTCATTCCCAAGGGCACAACCCATGAGTTCTGGAAATCAATTCACGCAGGCGCATTAAAGGCAGCAAGAGAAAACGGAGTTGAAATCATCTGGAAAGGTCCGCAGAAAGAGGACGACCGCACCCAGCAGATTATTGTGGTGGAGGATTTCATTGCCAGAAAAGTCAATGGAATTGTCCTGGCCCCCCTTGACGACCAGGCACTGGTAAAGCCCGTGGAAGAATCGATTGCCGCAGGAATTCCGGTGGTAATAATCGATTCAGGCATAAAAACCGGCAAGATTGTTTCGTTCGTGGCGACCGACAACTACAAAGGCGGGGTAATTGCTGCTAAAGAACTCGGAAAACTTCTTGCAGGAAAAGGCGAGATTATTCTGGTCAGGTACCAGGAAGGTTCAGCCAGCACAATGGAAAGGGAAAGAGGTTTTACCGAGACCATTAAAGCCGGATTTCCCGGCATAAAAATCGTCGGCGAGCAGTACGGCGGGGCTACAACCGAAACATCTTACAAAGCCGCTGAAAATCTTTTAAACGCCCATCCGAAAATTTCCGGAATTTTCTGCTGCAACGAGTCCACAACCTTCGGCGCTCTGCGCGCACTGCAGGATTCGGGGAAAGCAGGAAAAATAAAATTCGTGGGCTTTGACAGCAGTCCGAAACTGGTTGAAGCGCTTGCAAAAGGACAGATCAACGGTCTGGTTCTGCAGAATCCTATGAAAATGGGCGAATTAGGCGTAAAGACAATGCTGGATTTTCTGAACAAACAGCAGGTCCAGTCAAGAGTTGATACAGGAGTTACCATTGCCACGCCGGAAAACATGCATCAGCCCGAGATACAAAAACTTCTGAATCCGCCGTTCCAGGCAATTCTCGGCGTGGAATGAATCCGGTCCTCCGGCTTGCCGGAATTTCAAAAAGTTTCGGGCTGACAAAGGCCCTTGACGGCATCGACCTGGAACTTTTCCCCGGTGAGGTGCACGCCCTAATCGGGGAAAACGGCGCAGGCAAAAGCACCCTGATGAAAATTTTAAGCGGCGTACTTTTGCCTGATTCCGGAAAAATGGATCTGTGCGGCCGGACATACTGTCCTGATTCTCCGCTCTCAGCCAGAACATCCGGAGTGTCGATGGTTTTTCAGGAACTCACCCTTGCCCCGCACCTTTCAGCGGTCGACAACATCCTTTTAGGAGCAGAGCCGAACCAGTTTGGGTTTATCAACAGCAAAATTGCGAAATCAAAGGCATCTGAGGTGCTTTTACGGCTCGGACATCCGGAGATTTCATTATCCGCGACAGTTAAAAACCTTTCTCCGGCAAACCGCCAGATCGTGGAAATAGCCAGGGCAATTATCTGCAGGGCAAAAGTACTGGTATTTGACGAGCCGACCAGCTCCCTGGACAAAGCCGACGCGGATAAACTGTTCGAAGTGATTAAAACCCTGAAAAAAGAGGGGATCGGGATTTTTTACATCAGCCATTTTCTGGAAGAAGTCAGGAGAGTTGCCGACAGGTTTACCGCGCTGAGGGACGGCAGGATTGCAGGCAGGGGTAATGTTGCGGAGACAGCAGCAGGCAGGATGATTGAAATGATGGTGGGACGCAAAATCGCGGAACTTTTCCCTGTTGTGCCGCATTCAATCAGGGAACCTGTGCTGGAAATAAACAGCATTTCGGGTCAGAAACTTCCTTCAGGCGCAAACCTGGTTCTGCACAGGGGCGAAATCCTGGGCATAGCAGGGCTTGTCGGAGCAGGGAAGACCGAGTTTCTCCGGCTGATTTTCGGGCTGGACAGGATTCGCTCCGGAAAAATAAAAGTCATGGCTGTGTTCGGAGGATACAAGCCGCCGGTTCAGAGAATCAGGGAAGGAATGGGTTTTCTGAGCGAGGACAGGCAGACGCAGGGACTGGCTCTCAATATGAGCATCACGGACAATATTACCATGATCAGTCTGAACAAAACCGCATTTATGGGATGGCTTTTCAAAAACCGCAGGCGGAAACTGGTGTCAGAATTAGCAGAGCGGACCGGCGTCAGGCATACAGGAACAGAGAATCCTGTTATGTCGCTTTCAGGCGGGAATCAGCAGAAGACAGCCCTGGCGCGCCTGCTTTACCAGGAAGCTGATGTTTTTCTTCTGGATGAGCCGACCCGGGGAATAGACGTAGCAAGCAAGACAGCAATTTACCGGATAATAGGCGATCTGGCAGCGGCAGGCAAAAGCATAATTTTCGTGAGTTCATATTTCGACGAATTGATAGGAATCTGCGACACAATCTGTGTGATGCACAGAGGGCAGATAAGCCAGCCGCAGGAGTCCTCAAAATTGAGCGTTGAAATCCTGCTTGCGCAGGCATCCGGAACAGGAGCCGGAACATGAAAAAATACGTCTCCATTGCAAACTTTTTCGGACCGTTCATCGGACTGCTTGTCATCATTGCGGTTTTCACGATAGTCAACCCTGAACATTTCCTGACGCCTTACAATCTCAAGACAGTTGCCACACAGAGCGCAGTGGTAGGAATCGCTGCTCTGGGAATGACAATCATCATCATCGCCGGAGGCATTGATTTGAGCGTCGGCTCTGTAATTGCACTTTCCACGGTTGTGACGGCGCTTCTTTTGAAAGGGGGCTTTACGCCTGCCGCAGCAGGACTGGCCGGAATTCTGTCAGGCGGGATCTGCGGATTGCTGAACGGACAGATTATCGTCAGGTTGAGAGTTGTGCCGTTTATCGCCACGCTGGGCACTCTGGGTATTTTCCGCGGACTTGCGAAGGGACTGGCAGGAAGCCAGAAAATAGACGCCCCTCCTGGATGGCTTCCGGAACTTCTGACCAAATCACCTTCGGCTGAATGGATGGTTTTTTCGCCGGGCGTGTGGCTGATGTTTATCCTGGCTGTTATTGCAGGCCTGATTTTATCAAGGACGATTTTGGGAAGATACGCATACGCAATCGGCTCCAACGAGCAGGCAGCCAGGGTCTGCGGAATCAGGGTGGAATTCAATAAAACGGTTATTTACACCCTGGGAGGATTTGCGGCAGGACTTGCAGGCGTCCTGGAATTTTCCAGGCTGACAGTCGGAGACCCTACGGTTGCCATGGGGTCTGAACTCGACGTGATTGCCGCTGTTGTCATCGGCGGAGGAAGTTTAAGCGGCGGAGAGGGAAGTGTTTTAGGGACAATAGTCGGGACTTTTATAATGGCATTCCTGCGCAACGGATGCAACCTTTCCGGAGTGCCGAATTTCGTGCAGGAAATCATAATAGGCGGAATCATCGTTGTTGCCGTTGCCCTCGACAGATTAAGGGGACACAATACTTAATTCCTAGATAAAATATTTATAATAGTGACACTCCGCCGACGCAAGTCGGCGGCTTCTTAACAACTCTGAAGTCTGCTTTGCAGCCTTTAGACCAAAGGAGTAACCTCCTGGAGACCCAAAAGAGGTCTCCACTTGTCAGAACGACATTGCGGTCGTTGCGTGAATGGAATCCTCTTTTGAGAGGAATTTGTTTTGTATTTTGCACTCTTTCATCACCAGACAAAAGTCTGGTGTTTTCAGAGTGCTTGCAAAATAATTTTGAATTAAGTATTGTGTCCCCTTAAAGCCATAACATCACAAAAATTGACACCATAACAACGACGCCGCTTACAAAGAACGGTGCATTCACAGACACGGGAACCAGGAACCCGGCGGCTATGGGACCAAAAATCCAGCCAAGATAGGCAATTGCCTGTACCAGACTCACATCTTTACCCCTGGTTTCACTTCTCGCAAATTTCTGTATGAAGTTATTCTGCAGAGGATTGACTATGCTGCCAAACACGTCGTGTAAAAGCCAGATGCAGGCGGCAAGAGTCAGACCCGGAATCAGCGTTGAAACGGTTATTGTGAGTCCCTGCAGCATGGCAACCGCCATATATACCGATTTTTGATTTTTTTTGAACGAGCTTCCGTACGCAAACATGGCTGTGCCGAGCACGAGTCTGTGGATTGTCATGATCAGGGCAGTTAGTTCAGGTCCTGTGTTGAATTTCTTGATGAAAAACAGCGGCAGGTAAAACGAATGGCTCATCGAAAGCCCCAGGTTGAAAACAAAGAAAGAAAAAGCCGCAATCTTCAGCTGATGCGGCAGATCAGGATGAAGGAAGTCCGACATCTTAAGCGCGATGGCAGGTTCAGGACTGTTCTTCACCGGTTTTGTTTCGCGGAAACTGAAATTGAAGTAAATGAAGGTTAAAAAAAGCGCGATACCGCAGAAATAAAACGGGAAATCGAATCCGAATGTCGAAATCAGAAATCCGCCTGCAAGCGCACCCAGCCCTATCAATATGAATTCCAGTCCGATAATCCTGGAAATGGCAAGAAGAAATTTTTCCCCCGTATTTTCATAAACTATCACAGCGCGCATTGTCTCCCGGATCACCATCGCAGTTTCCCTCAGGGATTTAAGGATAATCTGTCCTGAGACAGCAGAAAAGACGGGTGTAAAAATATTACTGATTCCTGCCAGCACCAGGCTGAATGTATAAACCGGCTTTCTGCCGATTCTGTCGGAATACCGTCCGGAGATTACCCTGAAGAAAAACAGAGAAACAGCCGCAATGCCGAAAATAAAGCCCATTGACACAAATGATATTCGGCGGTTTTCCAGGAAAAGAGGCAGGACAAATTCATAGATTCCTGCAGCCAGACTGAATACCGCGGAGGTAATCAGGACAGTCCATGTGTTACGATTCATGGAGCGGATTTTATCAGAATAATGCGTGTGAAGCAATAAGGAATTAAACCTTTCAGTGTCAGAATGCTTTAAATCTGTCCAATAAACTGGTATAATTATCCCCACTGATGAAAAAAAACGGAGCAGTTAATTATCCGAAAGTAAAACTGCGCGATGGTTCCGTGGAAGCAACGGTATTTTCACCTGATGCTTCTTCCGGCTATTACCGCGGTGCGAGATTCGACTGGTCCGGTGTTATTGAAGAATTGTGCTGGAACAAACATGTGTTTTTTGCCGACTGGAAGACACCGCATGATCCGTGCGACCCTGAAGCCAGCCGCAGTACCGCAGAAGAGTTCCGCGTCCATCTCTGTTTTAAAACTTCGCTGGGATTCAATGAAGCCGGAGCCGCAGACCCTTTCATCAAAATCGGTGTCGGGCTTCTGGAAAAAGACAAAGAAAAGGATTACAGGTTCTGGCAGTCGTACAGAATTGCCGTACCGGGTAAATGGACAGTTGACTCGGGCAGGAACCAGGTGACTTTCATTCAGACCCTGTCTTTTGGCGGACATGCATACGTTTATCATAAACAGGTTATCCTGCGTAATTCGCCGCCCGGGTTTGATATTGTTCACCAGCTGAAAAACACAGGAGAGAAACCGGTTGAAAACATACATTACTGCCACAATTTTTTTATCATCGACCGGCAGCCGATCGGACCCGGTTATTCCCTGGAACTGCCTTTTGCGCCGGAGCTTAAGAGAAATCTGTCGGGTTCCGCGGTTTTTAACGGAAAAATTCTGGAATTCAAACGCGAATTAGCACCCGGAGAAATGCTGTTCAGCGAACTGGGAAATTTCACCGCAGGCAGCAGCAACAGCGCGATAATCAGGAATATAAAAACCGGCGCAGGAGTGAAAATTACCGGTGACCTGCCGGTCAAGGAGTATAATCTTTTCTTTACATTGACTGCCATGTGTCCTGAACCGATTGTTGAGATCCGCGTAATGCCCGGAGAAGAGAAATTTTGGGTAAACAAATACGACCTGTTCTCCGGCGGATGATTCCAAAAGCATTCGGTCCTGCATTTGCAGGACTGTGCTTTCTTGTAATTGCTGATTCTTCCACAGCCTTTGACAGCGGCTGCGTTGCAGCGTCGGATATCGGGGTATCCATCGACTCTGAAATATTCAAATCCGCAGCAGACCTGATTGATTCAGCCAGATTCAGGATAAATGTCGAGATGTACACCTTCCAGCAGAAAAGTCTCGCAAAAAAACTGGCTGAAAAGAAAAAACAGGGCGTGATCGTCAGGGTAATTCTCGACGTTGAGCCGGAGGGCAATGAACAGGTCAGGCAGTTTCTCCTTGAACAGGGAATAGATACCCGGTATTTTCCGAAAAAACCAGGACAGATTGACCACATGAAAATCGTGGTTGCCGACAACCGGGGGATGGTCAGCGGTGCAAACTGGGGATTGCATTCTCCGGAGAACCACGACGTTGCCGTGAGTTTTTCAGGCGATGCGGTTAAATGTCTGAACCGGATATTTGAAGATGACTGGCGGCTGTCAAAGATTGAAAAACCCGTGCCTGAGGCGGAAAAAACCGGGGAGATTTCCGGTAAATGCGACTGTCCTGACGGAACAATCAGGATTTTGAGCGACCGCGACATCCGCAGGGAGATAGTCAGACAGATCAGGCAGGCAAAACAGACAATATTCGTTTCCATGTTCACGTTTACAGACAACCATCTGCTGAAACTTCTGTCGCGCGCCGCAAAGAAGGGAAAGGACGTCAGGATTATTCTTGACCCCGGACAGGAATGCAATGGTCTGACAACCAAGCTGATGAAACAGTATAAAATACCTGTCAGGCTGGCTGACGTACAGCCAGGACGCTTGCTTCATATGAAACTGGGGATTTTTGACGGCAGAACATCTGTTCTGGGCAGTGCCAACTGGACTCTGGGCGGGTTCAATGTAAATCACGAATGTGTTTTGGTTACCCGGGAAATGAAGGTTCTGAAGCGGTTGATGAAAATGTTTGAAAGCGACTGGGCAAAAGCCGGAAAACAGTGAAAAACAGGAATTTCCCATCGATTGGATCTTGGATGTTTCCACTTCGCAATTCGGACTATCTCCTCCGCTAGGCTCGAAGATGAGGTACCTCGCCAAGGCTCCTCCGATAGCCCGAATTGCTCCGTTGGGAAAATTCTGTTTTCATAACGAAAAACTTGTCTTTTGGCAAAGGTGTGCTATAATGTATATACGTCAAGGTATATGGAGAAAATATCTGAAACCATTAGGGATGTAAT
>Ga0172362_10001164_pt1 | contig 22326 bp, 21 predicted proteins | sample LakKivs1_kivu2a2_FD_114534 | JGI IMG/M metagenome (GOLD analysis project Ga0172362, IMG submission 114534) | Sediment microbial communities from Lake Kivu, Rwanda - Sediment s1_kivu2a2 | ecosystem: Environmental > Aquatic > Freshwater > Lake > Sediment | place: Rwanda: Western Province, Lake... | reverse complement strand
TTTTTTTAAACCCATTTATGGTAATATTGACTAAAATTTGACTAAATTTTTAGTCATTTTTTAGTCAAATTTTTAGTCATTTGGACAAATTTTGAGATAGTATTTTTACTATGTCTAAATATATTTTTTTTATTTTTTTAACTCATAATACAGATATGGAATAAAATATTTGGATAAAATATTTCAAAAATTTAAAAATGGTTTTTTTGACTAATTTTTGACTAAATTTTTAGTCATTTTTTAGTCAAAAATGGAGTTGCTCAAAAAATGTTACATATCGACCCTTATTTTAACGTTTTTTAACTTTTTTAAAAATATCACATCCGGGACCTATTTTAGGTTTTCAGATCTGACGGTAGTAAACTTGGCAAAAAATTTAATTTTTTCGATATTTTTAAGGAAAAATCTTAAAAAAAAATGGTGTCGAAAATTAATCTCATGGTTCACCATTACCATAAAATTTTTTACCCCTCGTTCACTTCCATCGCCGTAATTTCGGAATGCACCCAACTTACATTTGAGTTTTTTTCATGATATTGCCAGTACCATTTTCACCAAAATTTTCCGACTCGTTATTATCATGAATTATGGTAATTGATAGGGTATTTTTTAATTAATTTTATTTTTTATCTATGAATTATCAAATAAAATTAAAATTTATTTTTTATCGAGATACAGGAAAAAACGCGACCATTACCAAAAAGTGCATATAAACATCCCTCGGAGCATGGTAATACCATGGTATTGTAAACTCGTTTTGACATTAATTTTCGACACGTTTGACTAAAAGACTAAAAGGCCGTGCACTTGAAAGAAATTCAAGTTGTGTCTGAAAGTAAGAAAAAATTTAAAAACTCGATTTTTTTTTTCCTGGAATGAACTTGGAATGAATAAAAGTGCACACACTTTTAGTCAGTAATGAATTTTAAGTTGACATTTTACATTAGTATTGTAGAAATATTTTTATGTTTATATATTTTATACTATTTTATATTGTAAAATAATAATTAGTCAAAATAAAATTTTTATTTTTAGAATAATACTATTTAGTGAGTTAATAAAATATCTATATCTAAAAACAATATCTATTTGTTTGTAGAAGTTAATTTAAGTTTACAACCCTCAAATTTGGGCGGTTTAGTAATTTTGATTGTTTTACTTACTAAATAGATAAATAAAATACATTATTTAAGATATTATATCTTACTAATTTGAAAACGGTTCACTCTCTATTACGAGAGTGGTAATAAAAATCTTATTTTATAAAAAAAAAGTATTACATTACCAAAAAATATACCATTACTAAAAAAGTGGAATATACTAAAAATAGTACCTTGGTATATTTATTACCATAAAATAAATTTAGAAATTACTCATTTGTTTTAAAAATAACACCATAATGGTAATAAAACCAACATTGCTAAAAAATGGTGTTTTTAGGCATATAGGTGATTTTAGGTGCACCAAACACCATTTATTCGACTTTTTGAAAGGAGATAAAAATTGGGTAATACCATTTTATTACCATATTTATAAATTATCCTTACATGCTTTAATTCAAAAAAGTGCAATTTTCTTACCATAATACCATATTTTTTAATAACAAAAAAAGTACCATATAACCATTTTTAGGTAATACTTCCTAGAGATGTGGAAAACTTAGTACCATATACCATTACTTTTCACTTAAAATGCTTAGAAAAAGACTTTTTTTGGTAAGGGTTTATTACCATAAGGTAATAAAATGAGATTCATATCACCATTTTTTTATGGTCAGGGATAAAACTTATGGTAATGAATGGTAGCTTCCGTATTACGAAAAACGTTAGAAATCATTTTTTGAGATCTCGAAATTGAATTTTATGGTAAGGGGTATGGTAAGGAGGATTTTTTTCCAAGTGAGTTTAGTTTGGTGCCATAAGGTTTTTGACGATTCCATTACCAGTACCATTCAAAAAATGGAAAAAGAGAAATTCGATATTGATGTTTTAATACCATCGATGGTAATAAAAACCTCTAAATCGAAAATTCCAAGAGGGTCCTTTACCATAGAGCGAGTTTACATTACCATGAAAAAAAAAACATGAGAACCCCTTTTTGAAAAATCGTTTACGAGGCTTGGTAGATTACCACCTAGGTTCAAAGGATTTTTCGGAAACCACTATTACCACATTACCACGCGAAGATTCCATGAGTAAGTGAAAATGGAATCTTCGACCAGCTCATGGTCAAAACTTAAAAATATTTCTATGAAAACTAGACGGTTCAATTCCAGCTATTACCATGATTACCATGAGAAAATCTCGATTGCGAGTAAAATGACCTAAAACAATTACCACAAGTACCATAAATTTTTTTATCTTAACAACCATGACTTCCTACTGGACCTCTGGGAGATATAAAAAAAACGGTTTTTAGTACCATGATAAAAATTATGGTAATTCAATTTTTTTTAAGAACGTTTTATTTATGGTATTGAGATTTACCAAAATAGCATTGCTTCATGTCTTGCTCGCAAAATGAGCAACTAAATTCCCGAAATGAGCAATTATTACCATGATAAAAATATTCCATGAACGGTCACATGTAAAATTAAAAAAACTTATGATGTCTATTACCATGAAGGTTTATCATTATGTTTTTATCGAAAATGGTATAAAAATAGATTTTTTTCGCGGGTTTTCAAAAGTATATTTTTTTAAGTTAATGTATAATTTACTATAAAAAACAAATAACTTAAATTAGAGAGCAAAAAGAATCGCAAAAAAATATTTTACTAATTCGCCTAAAAATGCTAGAATATTTTTTTTGAGTAAAAGCACATGATAATACAATTACCATATTTTATTATTTTTTGCCGTTTAAAAATATATTTTTTTATTACGAGTGGTAATGAAAAAAATGACTTTTTTGAGTTTTACAACGAAAACGTATTTTTCGATTTATTAACTATTTAGTAAGATGTTAATTAATTACGATTTTATTGTTTTACTATCTTCTAAAAAATGAATTTTTAGGAGATTTGAAATTGTGATAAAATAGGAAATTTTTTTATTGATGACCACTCTAATGGAATTCGTCATTTTAAGCAGGGTCATTGACAAAAATTTTTTTCGACATTTTTTTCAACTTTTTTTTAACGATTTTTGAGCATAATAAAAAATTGGTGTTTTATGGTAAATATTCCAATTTGGAATTTGTGAGCAAAATATTTTTTTCGTAAAATTATAATATTTATTAAATTATGATAATGATCTTGTTATTTTTACAATTTTTCCAATTCGCTTTACCAAAAACAGTCAATGAACTTCAACCAAAAGATATTGGCTGTTTTGGAGTAATTGGAGATAGCATTTCTGCAGGATTCTCTTTGGAATCTCACAGTATTTTCAAGGATTTGTGGGAATATCGTGGAAAATCTTTCCCAATTGGAGGAGAAAAGGATTTTCGTACAATTCCAAATATTTTTTCAAAATATAATTCGAGTAAAAAATGCGCTGCTTATGGTACTACGTTTATAACTCATTCTATAATGCAATATCCAATGACATCATATAGAGTTTATGAAGGTTTTGATGGAGAATCCAATGATTCTCAAATAAATTGCAATGTTGCAATATCCGGTGCATTATCCAATCAAGTTATGAAAGAGTGGACTCAACTTAAAATCCAATGGGAAAAATTTAATTGCGAAGATGACTGGAAACTTTTAACTATTATGATTGGAGCAAATGATATTTGTCAATATTGTTTAACGGGGTATAATAATACCATAAACACATACGTTTTCAACATGGAACAATTATTCCAAAACATCATCAAGGATACTCAAAAAACTTTTGTTAATGTAATATCTACGTTTAATGTTGGATTAACTGCAGATTGGCAACATAAAGATTGTGAATTGGTCCACGATATAATTAATGAATGTCCATGTATTTTAGGGAGAGATAAAACGAAAGATTTCAAACCAGTCGTAGAAAAATTATATAAAGATATTAATTCTTTACTAAACCCGCTAGTAAAAAAATATAAAAAAATTGGTATTCTAAGAAATATAAATTTTTCTATACAACCCATTATGGAAAACTTTCAAATTTATAATTTTTCATATTTATCATCTCTAGATTGTTTCCATCCTAGTGCTTTCGGGCATGAAGTAATGGCAACTATATTATGGAATAATATGTTTTTACCTGATGATAAGAAAATAAAGAATATGCCCTTCTTAGAGCCTTTACACGAACCAAAAGATGGAGAATATTTATTGTGATTTGAAAGCAAATTTTTTCAATTTAGTAACAATAACTTCCTCTTCTTTAATCTTATGTTGACCATCGTAACCAAAGAATTCAAGAATTGGTTTTCCCCATAATCTTGGGTGCAAATGGTGCTCAAAATGAGAATTAATAAATTGTTCTCCAGTAATCCATTGTACAGTACGTTCAATATTATCATGATCTTCCTTGTTCCCAATTTTTTCCATGTCCAATCCATATTTTTTTTCATCAAAATTTACAAATGCGACTAGATATTTGCAATTGGGTGCATATATTTGTTTAACCATATTTTTTTCAATCATTTCTCTTAGTTCCAATTCATGAAGATAAACTTTGTTTTTCTTCAAATATATACCACAATTTATTTCTTCTGATAACTCTCTTGATAATGTTTCCAATATAGAAATATCCGTCATATCAACCTTTCCTCCAAAATCTGAGAATTGGAAACTATCATCTTTTGGTAATTTTTGAATTAATACTTCATTATTTTTAACCAATAATACTCCAGCAGCTAAAATCGGTTTTTCTCGATCATCTTCATAATAGAAAGCCTTTCTTTCTTCCTTAATTTTAGATGCCTTTGATGCCATTTTGTTTGAGAGTAATCAGCAAGTAAAAAAATCATTTTTTTTCTATTATATATAATAATGTCTATCATTATTACAAATCGTAAATTTATCTTAAAAAGCCCGGATGAGATAGTGAAAGATACTATTGAAGATATAATTAAAAATAAAGATGTTGAAGTCGATTTTGAACCAAGATCAATTATAAATCATCCAACTATTGCTCGTCCAATTATAAATAAGCCAAAATTAGAAAAAACACCTGTCATAAAAACAAAAAAATATTTTATTCCAAAATTTTACATTTAGGGGTTGGACATATTGTATAAATATTTTTGTTTTTGTGGTGTTCCCATACCATTTCTCAAATCATCATTTCTCTTAAGTGCTTTTTCTTGTTCTTCAACTATATCTGAAGTATTTTTAGTATAAAATAATGAAAATGAATCGCCCATATTTTCATACCCAACTATATCCCCAAATAATCCTCCATTCATTGGCATCTCATTATTATAAACCCAATAATCAGATTCATATTCTAAACCTGAAGGGGTTTTTTTATGTTGTGGTATTAGCCAAGGTGTATCTTGCTTTGCATGCTCAATCATTTGATCGGTGTTTCCATATTCCTTTTGCGTCATGCAATTCTCAAAAGGTTCGATTGGAACAACTGGATCAGTTGGAATCGGGAGAGTACTTTCTGGACTATTTGGTGGTAAATCATATGAGAAAAATTGCCTTACATCTTCAACATTTGTGACAAAATTGGGAGTATTATAATTTTGTGTGTAGAAATTGTATGGATTAATTTTATCATAAGTTTGTCTTAGTTTATCTACATTGTTATTTTTGTTATTGGGCTGTGCATATTCTGGTGAAGTAAATTGCTCTTTATCATTTTTATTATATGTTTTTTCTTCAATATTATTCGAGAATTTTACTTTCTTGGATTCGTTTAAAAAAACAGTTTTCCAAAAAAATACTAAAACTAAAATAATCAATATTAGAGAAAGTAAAAGTTTTATCATTTATTTATAATTACAAAAAAATTTAATATATAAATATTATAGATGAGCGAAAATACTACGCCCCAAGTCGAAGTAAAAAATGATGATGCTCCTATTCAAATAACCAATCCAGAGATTACTTCAAATGTCGAAGTAAAAAATGATGTGTCTCCTAATCCTCAACCTCTTCCCGAGATATCGTCGACAGTTGAAGTAAAAAATGAAAATACTCAGCCATCTCAAGAAATTGTTGAAATAAAAGTAGAGATTACTCAAAAAGAAGAAAATAAACAATCCATTGTGGTGAATGTCCCCGCGGTGGACATTGAATTACTTGCTAAGGAAGGTTTAGATAAACTAATTGAGAAATATTTAGATGATGGTGTTATAGATAATGATGAATTAGTTGATATTGTTAAAGTAACAATGGAAATTGTCGAAAATAAAAAAGAAATAACTGGTTTGGAGAAGAAGAGAATGGCTCTTCTTATCTTAAGAAAATTTATTCAAGATAAGGTTAAAGATTATGATAGTCTTGAGAAATTATTTGATAAGTCGATTGATTTAGCAGTTAAAGTAAGCAAAGATGGTCTTGAAACAATTAAATTTAATTCAACAATGATTGGAGATACAAAGAGTGCGTTTAATCTTATTTATTCATCAACTATGAGTAAAATAGATGAAAAATACCCTTTAGCAGATGATATAATTAATAATATTTTTGATATAGCTCTTTACATAGTACAGCTAATGGAAGGACAAACGGCTTTAAGTGATCAAGAAAAGAAAGTACTTCTTAAGAAAATTCTAACAAAGGTTATAAATAGTTTAGATTCCAAGCTAAATGAAGAACAGCGAAATTTTCTTATTGTTCAAATAGATCCAACAATATCACTCGTCCAGATTGGAATTAGAGCTCAAAATGGTAAATTTGAAATTAATCCTCAAGAGGTTATGGGATTTTTTGCTTGTATTACCGCTTGTTTTAGACAGTGCTGCAAGAAGAAGACTTCTCAGAAATAATTTTCTTAACAATTGAATCATATTTTTTTATGTCGATTGAAGCGTTCTTAGGCTCCATAAAAACGCAATATTCAATATAATTTCTTGGTATGTCTCTCATTTTTGAGAAAATTAGATTCATTTGTTCATCTAATTTAAAAACGATTTCTTCATAAAATTCTTCAACCCAATATGTTTTCAATCCTGCAAAATCATCATTGTATATTTGATTTTGCGTATTTTTTAATTGGAAGAAAAAATCCAATTTATTAAATTCTTGTTTTTTGAGATAATAACCAAAACAGCTACCATCTTGAAATATTTTGAAAAATTTGTTATTTATTCCATATATTTTAAAACTATTTTTGTATGGAGGAGCTGAAATCGTTGTTAATGAAATTTTTAATAATTCTTCAAATTCATTTATAGGAATTGAAAAATCATATACATTGGGAATTTTTGAATTATTATTGAAAAAATACTTTACTTTTTCTTCGATCTTTGATTCCATTTATTATTATATGATATAACTTGTTTTTAATTCAATTTTTTAGGAATTAGATGTAGAAAAAAAATGAATTTAAAAAGATTTGGATTATTTAATGAAAAATGGCATCCTCGTCATATAGAGATAATATTGTGAAAAAACTTGACAGTGTTATCAATAATGAAATAATATCGAAAAGTATCGAAGAATCTATCTATAATTGGGCGCAAAATGAATTAACTAAACGCGGTGAAGTAACAGATAGTTCTCTTGATATGTTTAAAAAATTATATTTGAACAAGTCTATTCAAATTTATTACAACATTAATGATAAATCATCTATCAACAATACGTCATTTCTTCCCAAAATATTAAGAGGTGAAATTGATATTGAAAAAATTCCCTGTTTAACTCCACAGGAAATTTTCCCTGAGCATTGGGAAAAATTACAAGAGAAACAAAAGGAAACTGATGAATTTCTATATTTGAAGAAACCAGAGGCAGCAACCGATGAATTTAAATGTGGAAGATGTAAGGAAAGAAAATGTACTTATTATGAACTCCAAACAAGGTCTATTGATGAGCCTATGACTAAATTTGTTAGATGTTTGGTGTGTGATCATAGATGGCGTATAGCTGGATAAAAAATGAATTTTAATTTGCTTGAATATAACTTAATTATAAATGTACAAATCAGAGAAAAATACAGCAATTTTTTTCAAATCATCACTTGTATTGAATCAAAAGAAAAATAGATTTCTTCACGTTTTACCAAAATTTAATAGATTTCCCGAGTCATTTGATTATGAAGTTCATGGATCAGATGGAACTAGAATAGAGAATACTGTCATTTGTCATCAAAATATAAAGCCAATAATCTCATTTTTTTGCACAATGGGCGAAACATATTTTATCAAAGTGATTGGAAAAAACCGTGATTCTATTCAAGAGTTTTTCCTTTTCTATAAAGTCGAAGATGATTTCGATGGAGAAGAGGAAGAAGGAGAGGAAACTGTATTTGAAGAAACGGATAATCAAGAAGAAGAAAGAAATAAAGAAGAAAATGAAGAATGTGAAGAAAATAAAATAACAAAATACCTCTTCAGGAAGCCAATAATAACAGGATTGGACTTGGATTTGGATAAAGAAGATGATTTTGATATAAACTCACTTTGAATTGTATCGTAAAATTATTTAAAAATAATTAATTATAAACATAATTATGAATAGCTTAGGAGATAAACTCCCAAATATTCAACAAATATTACAATTAGTATTAAAAATTGGAAATGATATTGAAGAAATAAAAAAAGATATTAATAAAAACAAAGCGGACATTAAAATTTTATATCACCTTTATGAAAATGCACCAAAAGGGGAACCTGGACCACCTGGCGAACCTGGTCCTCCTGGAAGAATTGGACCCCCTGGACCTATTGGAATTCAAGGACCACCTGGTGAAATAGCAGGTGAAAAAGGAGTTAGAGGACCACCAGGAGTACAAGGAGATCGCGGAGATAAGGGAGATAAGGGGGAAAGAGGACCACCTGGACCAGCTGGAGATAAAGGGGATCGAGGCGAAAAAGGAGAAGTTGGAGATAAGGGGTTACAAGGAGACCAAGGTATGATTGGACCGATTGGATTACAGGGAGACAAAGGGGAGAAAGGAGCACCTGGAGAAGTTGGAGACAAGGGTGAGAAAGGACCTAGAGGTGATAAAGGTGATAAAGGTGATCAGGGACCAGTTGGACCTCCTGGAGAAAAAGGAGATAAGGGTGAGAAGGGATCGCCTGGTATTATTGGAAATCCAGGAGAACCAGGTAAGAAAGGTTTGCTGGGAGTAAAAGGAGCACCAGGACCTCGTGGTGTTCAAGGTGATAAAGGTGAAAGAGGAGAAAAAGGACAACCTGGTGATAGAGGAGAACCAGGAGAACCTGGTGAACCTGGATATATGGGTGCATTAGGAGAACCGGGTGAGAAGGGAGAACCAGGAGAAAATGGGAGACCTGGTGACTCAGGTGAGCCAGGATTTCCAGGTGAGCCAGGAAGACCAGGTGAGTCAGGAATTCCTGGTGATCAAGGAGAGAAAGGAGTTCCAGGTGAGCCTGGAGACAAAGGAGACAAGGGTGAAAGAGGTCCACCGGGTTCCCAGGGTGATAAAGGAGAGAAAGGTCCAGTTGGCGAGAAAGGTGACAAAGGTGACAAAGGAGATAAGGGTGACAAGGGTGATAAAGGTTTTGCTGGTGCAACTGGTGATAAAGGTCCTCGAGGAGAGAAAGGATTACGAGGAGATCCTGGTGAGAGAGGAGAGAAAGGTTACATGGGACACCGTGGTCCTCCTGGTGACAAGGGTCAAATTGGAGAACCAGGAAATAAGGGAGATGCAGGTGAGCCAGGACCACCTGGAGATAAGGGTGATAAGGGTGATAAAGGTGAGATTGGACCAATGGGAGATAAGGGTGATAAAGGAGAGCAAGGTTTGGCAGGAGATGCTGGAGAACCAGGTGATCCAGGAGTTCCAGGTGAGGCTGGAGAAAGAGGATTCCCCGGTATTCCAGGAGAGAGAGGTTTACCAGGAGATAAAGGACCCCGTGGAGATAAAGGAGATAAGGGAGAGAAAGGAGAACAAGGTGAAAGAGGTCCTGAAGGTAAAGCAGGTGAGAGAGGACAACGTGGTGATAAAGGAGATAAAGGACCCATTGGTGAGAAAGGATTGCCAGGAGATAAAGGTCCACGTGGTGACAAAGGTGAAAGAGGAGATAAAGGGGCGATGGGAGAGCCAGGACCGGTTGGAGAACAAGGATTTCCTGGAGAGCCAGGTGAGAAGGGTGAGCCAGGCGAGAGGGGGTTAAGAGGTGAGCCTGGTCCAAGAGGATATAGAGGAAATGAATAAATTAAATTCTTATAAATTATATTGATGGAGAATGTAAAAATGAATATCAATATAATTTTTGTTAGACATGCTACAAGCTGTGCCAATATTATTAACAAAGGAGTTGGAAAAGGATTATTAGAACCAGGGAAATGGGCACCTGATAGCGATATTAGTCGTTTAGGAATTCAAGAGTGTTTACAACTGGGAGATTTTTTGGAAAGTGCTAAGTTAAGAGGTGCGGACTATATAACAGGTAATGCAATGTCCATAGATGAAATTATGAATCCTCCAAAGAAGATGACATTTAAAGAAATTGTTGAATCACAAAAAGACTCAAGGGATAAGCCTCTTCTTCTTTTTGCTTGCTCAGAGTTACGTAGAACAGCAGAGACATTATATACTAGTTTTCTTCGTTATTTACCAGAGTATTTTGAGGGTAAAAAAGGTCCTTTTCAAACTGTAAATGATAAAATAATAGTACTTCCATGGTTGAACGAAGAGAGAGCAGTAGGAGGGTTGGATAAGGATAATGAAGCTGAGACAATGAGAGAAAGATACAAAAATTGGGAATTATACCTGAAAAATTTAAGAAAAATGTTTAAGAGTGAAGATTTTTTGAATGATATTGGAAATGATCGCGCTGATATGATTGAATACATGGATAAAATCAAAAATGTATTTAAATCTTACGGACATCGAGATGAGTTACTGGATCACTGGACTAATTATTTTTATATGCCAAAATCGATTTATGCAGGCGCTGAATTTAAAGATAAAAGAGAAAAAATTGACTATGTTAGTCCCAAAGTTTTATTTGCTAATTTAAGGGGAATATTGTATGAATATTTAAAAATATATCATCCCTGGAAAGTAGTTACAGATTCTACAGTTAAAAAAGAGATTAATATTAATTTGGTGATGGTTGGACATAGTCGAAGTGGAATAGATGTTGTATCACATGTAATTCCTAGATTCAAAGAATCATTCGATAAACAGCAAATAATCAATTGCGAAATAATCAAACTACCTCAAATTGTTTATGATGATGAACCAGTTTTTAAAATACAAGGACTTCTTAGGACTGCGAGATCAGGATCAACCCCGTTGTCACCCAGTACCGAATCTTTACAAAATTTTAGGTTGTTCCCTTTTGGATTTTATCATAAAATTTTAAAAATAAAGGCGAAAGAGCCATTTGCAAGTGGTCCTCTCAAAGGAACGACTTCTAGAGAAATGTATCGCTATTATCTGTTTTATGCATCAAAATTCAATTTTTTCTTTTCATTATTTAATGTAATACGACAGAAATTGTATGTTCAATCAATTGATCGCTCTTCAACTACATCTAATGATAATGTAGAGTACAAGACAAATATATATTTTGATCGTTCTGTGAAGAATAAAACTGCACTAGTAGAGATAGATACACCTCTAATAAAATTATTGAATATGCCTTATTCCAATTATTTGAAGGAATTAAAAAATATTATTTACACATTGGAAAGATTGCGTAATTTTTTTGCATATGGAGAATATTTCTATGATTTCCAAAAATTATATGTAATTGCAATCAAAAATTACCAAAGGTTAGAAAAAGATGCTGTTAAATATAATGAGTTTTTGAAAAAAAGTGGGGTTAGAAAAGTAGAAGAATTACCAGCGAAAATGGATAGTATCTTAGCATCGAGTGATGAGACTAATAAACAAAAAGCAAGAGAAATTTTATTTTTGCAAAAAAGATTGGACTCATATAAGAAAAATCCAAAGGCATTAACAATCCAGGAAGTGTTTGGATTGGACAATTTGCACAAATATTTTTTCGATGGTTGCAATAATAAGATAAAATACTTATGTGAAAAATGTATTCCCGATAATAAAAGTGAAATATCTAATCAATTTACTGCCAAAAGTATGGGAATTAAATATAAACCATTTTTAATGTAATTGGAAAATTATTTACCGAAAAATTGTAATATAAAAATATATTACAATATTATTTTATAATGGATTCACCAATTAATATAGAAAATTCCAATCTTGAACAACTTAAAAAATATTATGATACAGTTTTAAATGTTGACAAAACCACATATAAATCAAGTAATGATGAACCCACTCCAATTGGGTGTGTGAGTGAAATGATTGGTAAATTGCCAGAGGAACTATGGTCAAGGGAAAATTTAAAAATTCTCGATGGATGTTGTGGTAATGGAAACTTTTTTATTCCAATCTTTTTTAAATTATTGGAAAATCATAGTAGGGAGGAAATTCTTAATGAGATACTGGAATTTAATGACATTAATGAAAAGCGATTGGATAATGTTCGCAAAATTTTTTGCAGCGACAAATACAATTTAAAAATTAGTAATGTGGATTTTTTATCCAATGACAATTTTGGAAAATATGACCTAATACCCCTAAATCCACCATATGCCAAACTACTGGAAGATGGAAAAAGAGCCTCAAAAAATCACAATCTAATCAAGGATTTTATAGACAAATCTTTAAAATTATTAAAGCCAAATGGATATATTTTATTTATAACACCGGATAATTGGATGTCTTATGCGGATAGAAACACACTTATAGAAATTCTTACCCAAAAACAAATAATTCACCTTGATATTCACAGTGCAAAGAAATATTTTAAAAAGATTGGATCGAGTTTTACTTGGTATATTATTAAAAATTGCGATTTCTATCAAAATATAAATGTTACTGGCGTTTGGAAGGGAAATCATTATGAGAGTAGTGTGGTTTCAATGAAAAGAAAATATATTCCTCTTTTCTATACACAAGAAGTGCAAAATATATTATTGAAAACAGTTGATAATACATCTTTAGAAAAATTTCAAGTAAAAACTAGTAGCGATTTGCATCATTATACTAAGAAGGAATTAATAAATGATACAGAGACAAAGAAATTCAAATATAGACTAATTCATACTCCATCAAAAACTGTTTATGCTTCAAGACCACATATTTATCAAGAAGGTTATAAAGTATTTATAAGTACTACAGATAAATACAAAGTATTTGTAGATAATTGTGGAATGACCCAATCAATTGTTTTTATATTATGTTCTAGCAAAGATGAAGCTGAAAAATACTGTAATATACTACAACATCCATTATATGTATTTATTAATAACATTTGTAGGTGGGGAAATTTTAACAACATTCGTATTTTACAAAGTTTTCCCATTCCCAATCTTAATTATAATGGTAATGTCGATGATATATATAAATTTTTTAACATAACCAATGAAGAAATTAATTTAATTAATAATTTCTAATTTGTTTGTTCGTCTTCATATGAATTTAATGCTTCATTTAAAGTGTTCATTGTTTCTAGCGATCTATTTGTAGTATCTGCAGCAACTGCTGCTCCTGCTACAGGCTTATCTTTATATTCAGGGTCACAGTTATCACTTAAAATTGGATATTCTTTGTATTTTCTCTTGTAATCTTCTAGATAAATACTTTCATAAGCATGATATGTTTGTGAGGGTGCTTTTTTCTTAATTCCAAATACTTCTATTTCAACATCTTTCTTTGGTAATTCATATCCATACATTTCTACTGTGCAACCTTGACTTAAGTAAAAATCAAAAGTATTGTAAATGTATCCATTAGTTTTTGAACAATCGCCAGATTTTCCTCTTTGAGGAATATGATGCCCACATAAATAGCTTCCTGTTCTTCCTTTTAGTCCAGTTCTAGTACCACCTATTTTAACAATACGATTATTAATTGTAAAAATATACAACCATTCATTTTTTTTTGAAAAATCTTCTTCATCGATCGTTGGAACAAATTTAATCAAAGTGTTCCTTTTCTTTTGGTCTTTCTTTTTACCAGAAGTATAAATCTCATTATCGATAACAATATTTGCAACTAATTTGAAATCATTTTTATTATTGTAATCATCATATTTAACTGTTTTATCAATTGGTATTAATTTTACCCAATCTTTTGCTATATATGATCCAAGAATCGTTAAGATATCTTCTTTTAGTGAGATGTCGCACATGCTAATGTAAACTAATCCAATTTAGTTTTAATTCAATTTTTTTGTAATTTAAAGATATTTTTATTATTTATAAATTATGAATTTGCAATTTCTAGCTGAGAATGTATATGTCATTTCTCTTATTGATCGACAGGATCGTCGTGAAAAAGTCGCCAAAGAAATGAAAAATCAAAAAATTCCATTCCAATTTTATGATGCCATTGCTGACTCTAATCCAATCTATGGTTGCACAGCGAGTCACATTAATGTAATTAAATTGGCTAGGGAAAAGAAATTACCATATGTTATGGTTTTTGAAGATGATGCAAAATTTCTACATTCATTTAAATTACCAACCCCACCACCAGATTGGGAAATGTTGTTTTTAGGTGGGTGTGTTAATAAAATATATGATGAATATTATTACCGTTGGAAGAAATGTTCTAATTGGTACGCTCATGCTTATATTGTCAAAGCATCTTTATATGATCGAATTATTGAAGAAGCGAGTATTAATATGGATAAGCGACTTATTGATGAATATTATTGCGAGGAGTTACATCCAACTATCAATTCATATTGTACTTACCCATCAATGGTAACACAGGGTGAAGATTTTAGTGATATTTTAAAGACTAATTTGGATCGTCATCAAAAGGTAATTAATTTTGATAGATTGGTTGAAATGAAAAATCCCAATCCACGTCAATTTCCTGAGATTTATTGCATCAATTTGAAAGAGAGAGATGATCGTCATGAGCATATGATTGGAGAATTTTTGAAATATAATTTGAAAGTAAATTTTTATAGACCCAAGAGGAATCCTTTCTCCGGTGCAAAAGGATGTTTGGAATCTCATTTGGCTGTTTTAAAAGAGGCGAAAGAGAGAGGTCTCCCAAGTGTTTTAATTTTTGAGGATGATATTGATTTTTTGGATGATATCCGCAATGTTGTTTTACCCAAAGAGTGGGATATGTTTTACTTAGGAGGTAATTGGGTTGATATTATTGACAAAAGTGAATCTGATAGTTATTGTAAAATTAGAAGTTGGAGTACATATGGTTATGCTGTTGCTGGACATTTTTTTGATAAGTTAATTGATGGATTGACAACAACTGAGAAAGAAGTTGATCGATATTATTTAGAAAATATCCATCCCAATCATAATGTTTATATGTGCAAACCCCAATTAGTGGTCCCAAGTGTTAGATTTCAAGAATCAGATATCATGAATAAGCAGATGGACTACAGTTTCTTGAGAGATGTTGAAAAGCTTAATCTTGGTGAGAAGGATGTTGCTAAACCTTCTAAGTTGCAGGTAAAGGAGCTGAAGAAGTTTGAGGATAGCGATCTTCCAACAATTTCTATAATTACACCAACTAGAAATCGTGCCCATTTTATGAAACTGGCGGTTTACAACTTTTATACACAAAATTACCCCAAGGAAAAAATGGAATGGATTATTGTTGATGAAAGTAATCCACCAGTCAAAGAACACATTCCAGCGGACGACAGAATCAAATATTTCCATATTAATGATGATGAGAGAAAATTTTTATTTGAAAAATGGACTTCACAAATTAGAAAAGGATTGGTGAAACCTAGTAAAACTGAGAAGCAGGTGTCCAATGCTAAGATAGATAAAGCCATTTTTCCACATAAGATGGAGTATGGTGATTTTTACAAATTTCGTTTACCAATTGGAATGAAAAGAAATATGGGAGTAAACTGGGCTACTAATAAAATTATAGTTCATATGGATGATGATGATTTCTATCCAGTGAATAGTGTTAGGCTGCGTGTCGATATGATGTTGCAGGCTAACAAGCCATGCATTAGTTGTTCTGCTATTGCTAATTTTAATATTTGCAGGATGATTTCTATGATTAACGTTCCACCCTATGATATGAGTTATGAGAAGAGGGTAAGCGAGGCTTCGTTGGCTTATTATAAGACTTTTTGGGAGAAACAGCGCTTTGAAGCGAAGGCTGTTGGGAGCGAGGGAGAGGGATTCTTGAGAGGTAGAACAAATCAAGTAATAGATACAGATTGGAAAGGAATTATTATAAGTTTACGTCACAGCGGAAATATTAGTAATAGAAATGAGTTGTCGGAGGAACCGAATGGTTGGCACTTTGGACAAATTGATAATAAATTATTTTTATTCTTGACTTCATTGGATGAACCTTGGCTAAAACAAAGAGAGAAAGAACGTGAAGCAAATAAGCCAACTATAGATGAAACCTAGTTATTTATAAACTTCTAATACTATTATAATAAGTTATCCAATCAACACCTAATTTTTCAACAAGATTTATTTTAATATTGTTCTTCAATAAAAATTGATGTATATCACTTTCTATTGAAATTTGTTTTTTACACATATTTATTAATTCATCGTCACTTTTTATTAAATATCTCAAGAGTGATCTTGAATCTATTATAAAAAATCCAGTTTCCAATCCTGGCAATCTCATCCTTTTTCTAAAATAATTCCCTGGGTTTTTCACAAATTGAGAAATAACGCAATCCTCTGTCATTTGCATTCTTGGTTCATAATGAATAATATAATCATATTTTGCAATTAATTCTAAATTATCGTGCCATGCTTGAATCAAACCAACTCCTTTATTATATTTTCCTAAATGATTGGGTGTATTATTTAAGTAAACGTATCCATTGTCATTGATAAATTTTTTTATATTGTTATCCAATTCTTCTAATGGAGTTGAATTATCGATTATATATGTATCAAAGTTATATTTTCGAATGAGTTTTATAAATTTTAGGAATCCATCTCTATACTGTATTAATCGACGATGATTGGGAGATAGATGTCCTTTTTTATATAAATGAGAATTTGGATCAATTTTAATTGTTGTAAGCATTATTACAGCAATTCTCATAATGTATGATATATTTTATTATTGAAAATATTCTTCTGTTGAAACTGGTTTATACACGTTTTTTTTGGAATTATTATTTTTATTAGCTGGAGTGATATTTTGGAATAATACATTAGATAGATTTTTATGAGTAAAAGATTCATTATTATTTTTAGTTTGATTGTTAATAATTAATTCTTCGGTGTTTGTTCTAGTGTTGTTTCTATTGTTGATTCTAGAATTATTTGTTCTTGAATTATTGGTTCTAGAATTATTTGTTCTCGAATTATTTGTTCTTGAATTATTTGTTCTAGCATTATTATTTCTAGAATTATTAGTTCTATTATTTCCTTGACTGTTTGCTACTTCTTCTTCAACAACTTCTTGAGGGATTGGTTCTGCACCTTGTTCAACTAAAGCAACATTGATTTTATTCATAGTTCTATTATTTGTAGGGGGTACTTCAACTCCTTTATTAGCAATCATTTTATTTAATTTATTTGAAGCATTCTTAAAATCAACTGGTTGTTGATCCATTAATCTATTTTGTAACTTTTGAAGTATTTTGTTTTTGATAGTGGGTTGATGAATATTGCATGACTCATTAGTGCACTCTTGGTTTTCATTTAATTTTTGATTCATTGGAGTTGTAGATTCAATATTTGCAGTGACATTTGCTACAACTTCAGTTACACGATTATTTCTATTCTCATTAGAAACATTAGTGTTACGGTTTACATTTAAATTACGATTAACATTACGATTAGCATTAACATTACGGTTATTCTTGGGAACATTAGTATTATAGCTAACTTCTTCCTCTTCTTGTATCACTGTATTCCTATTCTTATTATTGTTCTTATTTTGATTAAATACTTCCTCCAAAACAACATTCTTGTTAGAAACAACTTCTTCAATTACTTCTTCAACATTTTTATTACCTTTAATACCTAGATTTTTATTTGTATTTCTAAAGTTTTCATTGATTCTTTGTTTAACAGTTTCTAATAATTGAACTCTTTGTTCAGGTGATGCTTCGAGAGCATTATTGACCTCTTCTAAATATTTATCAAGTTTAACTAAATAATTAAGAAGTTTTGTTGTAGTTTTTTTCTCTTCATTGAAATTCTTTGCTTTCTCTGCATTCGTTTTCAAACTCTTGAGCTCTTCTTCTAAACGATTTTTTTCACTAATAAGAGAAGATATAGCATTAACTAATTTTTCAAGATTATTTCTTACTTTCGCTATATCAAGAGTATATTCCTTGTTGGAATTACTATTTTTGGTATTTCCTGTAAGACCTAGGAAAGATCCCAAAGCTTGAAGTGGAGATTTATTTTTATTGTTCGCTGAATTATTTTTATTCATTGATTCCTTATTTTTATTATTAGAATTTTTATTTGTAGAATTTAAAATTAAAATATTTTTGTTTTGATTCAAAGTATTATTTTTACGGTTTGAACGATTTGAGCTATTATTAATAACATTCTCTAAAATGTTTTTTCTGTTATTTTTTGGTGTATTAAGATTCAAATTCTCATTTTCAATAAATTCTTCACTTTGAATCTCTTCTACAATTTTTCGATTGTTATTTCGATTGTTATTTCTATTTACATTGTTATTCTTGTTATTTTTATTGGTCTTTGTATTGTTGATATTTTCTCCACTTATAAAAAAAGTCATTTTTGATAAATCCATATTAATTTTATATAGATTTTTATTCTAAGAAATTACTAAAACAAATTTTTTTTCTTTATGACAACTACCATTTTTGGGAATCTTTTAACATTATTTAATTGATGCATATAATCTTCAAAATCAATTTTATTGTTTTTTATTTCATTATGAAGTGTATTATAATTTTCCAAGTCATTATTTATACGACGAAGTTCCTTATATAAATTATTGTCTAATTCTAAATTAATATTATTTTTAATAACATCTTTTTTATTAAAATTGCTATACCTATTGCTAAATTGTTTGATTTTATTATTTATTATTCTCTCTTTATTTGATAATAATTTATTCAATTCTATTTTTTTTTCATCAAATAAATTTCTTAACTCACGCAAAAATTCTTCTTTGTTAATTTGCATTTTATTGAAAGAATTATTAGGAATTACATTAAGATATTCATTTTTAGGGATTGTATTATTTGAATTATTTTTAGAAATTGACTCCCTCATTGTATTTTTTGTTTTATTTAATTTTAATTTTTGATTTTCCATAAGAATTTTCTGGATATTATCAACATAATTATATAATTTTTTATTTGTACTAAGGTTTTCCATAAATATTATAATATTTTTTTTCTTATGTATATTGTTCTAATTATATCAATTATATTAATTGAAATTATATATATATTATATAAAAAATATAATAATCATTATTGGTACAATGTATTTCGTAATTTAAATGAAAAACAATATTATAATCATAATGATTTTAAAAATGGGGCTGTAATTGAAAAAAATATAGATAATGTTGATATTAATGATCTAATAACATTGTATAAAAATTATTTTCCTTCTTTCAATATAACAAAAACAACAATCCTTAATTTTTTTAAATTAGAAAATCCAGCAATTATATATAAAAGAAATAATAATATTATTGCATCTGTATTTAATTCAATAAATGAAGTTGTCTATAATAATAAAATTATGAGAGTTAATTTTGTTGATTATGCAATTGTTGATAAAAAAATGCAAAATAATAATATATTTCAAGGTTTAATGAATGAAGTTGCTAATTATACAAATATGCATAAATCTCCTCTTATAATGTTTAAAATAGATCTAACTCCAATCCCTTCTTTTTTAGATTATAATTTTACAAGTAATTATTACTCTGCAATCAAAAGAAATTTTACTACCAACGTAACAATAAATGATTTCAATGAGGATTATTATCCAAAAATAAATAATTTTTTAAAAAAGTACCAATTTCATCCAATCTTGAAAGAAAAGTCCAATCTAGCTAATATTTTAATAAATGATGATCAAAGAAAAACATTTGTAATAGATGGTAAAATTGTATTTAATTTAAAATATAATTCCAGTGATTTTCTAGAAATATTATACGTATTTTGTTTGGAAGAAAATAATTATCTAGTAAAAGAAGGTATCAAATATATTAATCAAAAATATAATTTTAAGTATTTATTTATCGATTCAATTGGATACAATATAAATGTTATTGACATTATGGGAAATTATTTTAAAGAAAAACATAAAACATACCACTATATTTTAGGTGTAAAAGAAAAATTGGAACCAAAAAATGTTTATTATTATTTTTAGAGTCATTTTTGAGATTATATTTGAAAATCCATAAAACCATTGAGACCATAAACAACAATATTGTTGTAATCCAATTTCTTATTTCTATGAAACTCATCTGGGGGTGGTTTAGGAATATACCTTAATTCAAGCGGTTTCAATACCATACCTCCAAATTTAAATTTTTCAAGATATTTTTTTAAATAATTATTATCATCAGGGTAATTTTGCCAATTCATAAAAGTCATTGATACACCCACTTCAAAATTAAAATAAGTATTGTAATTAAATGTATCCAATTTAGGGTTATAAACATTATCTGGAGTAACATCTAATTTTTTTATAACAGCAACCATGTTTTGGCTAGTATTTTCAATAATATTTCTTCTAGCATCATCGCCACCCATTTGTGCTTTTGGTCCATATAATTCTGCTTCTGAGCTTGTAATTTCATATAATTTTACATTAGTACTTTCAGAAGAAACTATCCCATTTGTAATTTCATCAAGAAAAGCATTAAAAGGTTTCCTGTTTGTAAGAATAATAATTTTATTTTTTACTTTTGAAACGGGAATAGCTCCAATCTTTACTCTTTGAAATCCATAGTATTTATCAATTAATTTATCTTTCAAATAATTCCAAATTTGACTAAAAATTTGGTACTCTAATCCTTCATTATAATTAAATTCTAAATTCAAAAATAGAAATAAAGGAGCATTTGTTCGTACCCAAGCATTATCCCGAATAATTTCTAAACATTTTGTAAATTCTAAGTACTTCCTGTAGTATTTTTCTTTGTGACATCTAGAAAGTGATTGTAATTCTTTTTCTACAATATCTTTCCCATTTTTATCCTTCATAACTTGACCATTTTTATCATAAACAAATTTTCTTACAACATTACCAACAATAACTCTTGTATCCTCATCGAATTCTAATTCACCTTGATAAAACATATCTAAATTAATAACTCTAGCACCTGCATTTATAACATTCGCTATTGATTGGTAGCTAACTAAATCATCAGTATAACCACATGGTAAATATGATTTATAAGATGAAGCAAAGAAGAAGTCTCTTAAAGCATAAGGAAAATTGGGTTCATCGTAAAAAGTATTATTATATGTCTCTGGGATTCGAGCTTGACGTATAGCTGGATATTGCTCACTAAGAGTTAAGCATTTATTTAATCTATTATAGCATATTCCATCGTATTCTATTTTTTTAGGTATAGTTAATATCAAAAAAACCATTACAGCAAGTATAAGGATTACTACAATAATTATTAAATATACTATATTGTCTTTTAAAAAACATGCAAATTTAGACATAATGTAATTAAGAAAAATATTCTGTTACTTTTTTTCCAATTTTAGGTGTATTTTCATCTTTCAATACTACTTTTTCTTCTTTTGGAATGTATTCTCTTAAAAAGTCCATCTTTTTTTCCAAAGAATTAATTTTATACAATTTTTTAACATTCTCAGATTGCTTTATGTTATTTAATAAATTATATGATTCCAGATATTTTTGATCATTATCATCTTCAATTTTTATATTTTTATAAAATTGGTTTGCATTTAAACTTGCAAAAATTTCCATTTTAGTTATTTTTCTTTCTATTTTTATTTTATGTTGCCAATTACATATAAGTACACCCATAGCCAGCAATCCTGCTCTATCTTTTAACTTACTTCTTACATAATTTTGAAAAAATAATTTAGTTATCGATTTTAAAATATTTTTATTCAAAAAATGATTTTTTTGATTTGCTTGCCATATTTTAGTCCATAAAAAGAACTCCCAACAATCCTTTTTCTTTATTTTATCCAGTATAGTAAAATTAGAGCTAAATAATAAATTAATACCTTTATATATTTTTTTTTCAAGACTTTCTATTTTAATACACCAATTTATCCAATATA
>Ga0172362_10001163_pt1 | contig 22336 bp, 36 predicted proteins | sample LakKivs1_kivu2a2_FD_114534 | JGI IMG/M metagenome (GOLD analysis project Ga0172362, IMG submission 114534) | Sediment microbial communities from Lake Kivu, Rwanda - Sediment s1_kivu2a2 | ecosystem: Environmental > Aquatic > Freshwater > Lake > Sediment | place: Rwanda: Western Province, Lake... | reverse complement strand
CGGTGGATAAGTTGCAGGATAGGGGTTTTGAAGAAGTTTGTGAACTTGGCAGACATATAAAAGAATGTAGAGAAAAGAAAGGATTGAGTAAAAAAGAAGTCAATGAAATGTTTAACTCGGTTGCTATTTGCAATCATTGGGAAGCACAGGACAGAAATAATGCACTCCCCCCAACTATTGAACATTGGAACAGACTAAAAGAAATAATTGGTTGTGATGGAAAGTTTGATTACATAGTTGAAAGAATCGGAAAAGAAAGGGAAGTTATTGGGTTACAAAAAAATGCAATGAGTGGCTGGAATATGGACGGGACAACTCAATTCGAAGATAGAGACATCACCAAAGGCAACTCCGAATGGGAAGGCTTTGGCACAGCTCTTAAGCCAGCCCACGAGCCAATAATCTTGGCAAGGAAGCCCTTGAGCGAGAAGACCATCGTAGAGAATGTCTTGAAACACGGAACGGGTGCGATTGATATTGATGGAACAAGAATACCAACAAGTGAAAATGAGGAAGATAGTGGTGCGATGTTTTACAAAAATCGTGACCTATCAATGCCTGAAAACAAACAAAATTATTTTAATGGGAAAGAAGGAATTGTAAAAACAAAACCAATACAAGGTGGTCGCTTCCCCGCCAATGTTGTCTGCACAGATGATGCTTTGAATGACGGGGTGATGACGAAATCACAACGAGGAAATATAAAAGGGGGATTTGGTGTTGCCCCAAATAGTATAGGGGCTAATTCAAAACAAGGGGGAAGTTTAATTGAAAGTGTAAGAGGACATAACGACTCAGGCTCAAAATCTCGCTACTTTGATATAGATTGCTGGGCAGAGAAACACGGACTACTCCAATTCCCAAAGGCAAGCAAGAGAGAGAGGAATGAGGGGTGTGAGGGGTTGGAAAAGAAAACAGCATCTGAATGTTGTGAGGGTCGCAAAGAAGGAAGTGCTGGTTTAAATAATCCAAGAGCAGGTGCTGGCAGAACAAGTGGCAGTAAAAATTTCCATCCGACAGTCAAACCAGTACACCTTATGGCTTGGCTAGTAAGACTTGTAACACCGCCAAACGGAACTTGCCTTGACCCATTTATGGGAAGTGGAACAACTGGAGTTGCTTGTAAAAACCTCAACCGTAATTTCATCGGTATCGAACTTGACCCTGATTATTTCAAAATTGCAGAGAAGCGAATACAAGGCTGAAGATGAGCCTGTCGAATCTAATGGAATTTGAAAACAAGGAACTGGCAACGTGAGGCACACATTTTGGCCGAGCGCGAAGCATTAGAACGAGTCTCACGAGAGCACCCTTGTGCCGTATGCGGGTCGGACACCTGGTGTCTCAGGCTAAAAAAATTTCACCTCTGTATGCGTGTCGAGTCGTCGTATCCAGCCCCCAATGGCGCAGGCTGGCTTCACCCACGCGACGGCGTTCCAAATGATGTCTATATCCCTCCGCCAAAACCAAAAGTCTCCAACGAAGAACTTGCTCAAAAATTCTCACCCCTCGCAAAGAAATTTGCGGATTGTGGGCTTGACAGGATTCGAGGATTAGCATTAGACTTACGGCTCAACGCTGGGGTGCTAAATTCGCTTGGTGTGGGATACGACGAAAATGACGGTTCGTGGACATTCCCGGAGAGAACAGCGAACGGACTCGTTGTGGGAATCGTCCGGCGGCTTGCTGTGGTTAAGGATGGACACAGCAAGCTCTGTATTCGAGGCTCTCGGCGAGGGCTGTCGTATTGCGACGGTTGGAACAAATCCTCTGGGCCTATCTTCATAGTTGAAGGACCGACAGACTGTGCTGCGGGAATCGGGATGGAGTTGGCGATTCTCGGGCGTCCATCGAACACTGGTGGCATTGCCATGCTGACAGATATGCTTCAATCGCATAAAAACCGCCGCGTTATTATTGTCGGTGAGAACGACAAAAAAGACTTGCTGGCGGTGCAGCAGTCGAACGCTCGGCACAACCTTGATTGCAATGGGTGCCTGTGTTGCTTTCCTGGACTTGCGGGCGCGAAGCAAACGGCGAGGTCGCTGGCGAAGCGACTTGGGCGCTCGATTGACGTTGTAATGCCTGGCACGGCGAAAGACTTGAGGGCGTGGTTTATCGCCACGGGGGTGAATCCAAACGACGTTCAAGCGTGCCGAGAACTCGGCTGGAAAGTGAAGCGTGGAAAATGGGATTAAGGAAGCCTGAGTCGTGGCAACTGCCCGTCTGGAAAGCCGTAGCTATGATTCGCGATGCGGTTGGCTGGTCTAAGAGACGGATGGCCGCAGAAATGGGTATCGCGTTTGGGCAGTGGGCGCAGTACGAGCAGGGATTGGTACAACTTTCTTTGCGGCGTTTGGATCGGTTTCGTGAGTTGACGGGCATCGACCCTTACGTGCTCGCCTACTTTCTGTATGTGAACACAAGCAAGTTACCTAAACCTGTCCAAGAGAAGATGGAAGGGCTGAAGGAAGAGTGGATGACCCAAATGAAAATCATGCGTCAGATGCGGCAAATCCTGCCGACGTGGCAATAGGAGACCGGGAATGAAAGAGCACTACTGCATCGTGAAGGTGGACGGTAAATCAATTTCCCATCGGTACATCGGACGTTCATTGTCTGATGCCGCCAAAAAGCTGGAACCTGGCACAACATTCGGGCGTGGAGCAACGCTCGAAATCGCTGAGAAAGAGGCTCAACGGCGGGCGGCTGCATTGATTGCGAGGTCGGCGTGAACAACGAGTCTCGTGAAACCAACTGGCATTTCGCGCCAATCCGAACGCACCAAGAAGTGTGCGACGAAATGATTCGCCGCGGAGACATAAAAATGACGGTGCAGTCGGTGTGGTATTACGAGCACCGGGCGTTGGAGAAGCTGCGCCGAGCACTGCGGAGCTATGCCGATGAGTCTTGACGAATTTGCCATGCTGTTCGATAGGTGCATGTTGTGTGGGGCGACAGCGCGCGAATCGTTCCCACCGAAGCTCGACATCCACCATATCGCTCGTGGGGTTCACCGGGCCAAGGCACTCAACGAGCGGTGCGCTCTCTTAATGGTATGCCCACTCTGTCACGAAAAACGCCTAGACGGCATGTCCGTGGTGACGCAGTTGGCGATTAAAAAGATATGTGACCCAGACGGCTACGACAGGGTACAAGTGAACCGCCTACGCAGTAGGGCCGACGAAGCGATCACCGAATCCGAAGTGAACACTGAGGTGAAGACAGTGTTGAACGCCATGCCGTTTACAAGGTTGCGGTAGAATGCACCTCACCCAGCAAGAATACGACACTCTGGTTGCCCACGGCCTGCTGCCGAAGCAAGACTGGCACGCTGGGCGGCGTACTGAAAGGATAACAAGGTAATGTTACCCAAAAATCTCGTTACTGGACGAACCGCAAAATTGCCTGGCGACTACAAACAGCAGGCCACCCCGGCGAGAAAACAACCGACACGGGGTCGCATGAATAAGACAGAGGCGTTGTACTCCATGGAGTTGGAGGCACAGAAACGTGTTGGCGCGATTCGCGATTGGAAATTCGAGGCAGTGAAATTGCGTCTCGCCAACAAGACGTGGCTTACCCCGGACTTTTTGGTAATCCACAACGACGGAACCGTGGAGTTCATCGAGACCAAAGGCTTCCTGCGAGACGACGCATCGGTGAAGTTCAAAATCGCGAGGGAGATGTATCCGTTCTTTCGGTGGAAAATGCTGAGACGGAAGGCTGGTGATTGGGAGGAGATGTTGAGATGACGGCAGAGGATGCCGATAGGGTTATAACAATTCTCAATTCAAAATAGGCGACCGGACAAAACACGCCCGCAAGAAAGGAGCACCCGCGCCGAAAGGCAGGGAGACGACAAGTCATATCGTACATTTCACTACTGGCGAGGAACAAGATGTTATCCATCGGTGTGAATCTGGACTCGCGAAATGGTTTCTCTTTTCTCTCATACGCCTACACCAGCGCCATCGCGCAGGCGGGTGGCATCCCGCTTCTCATCCCACCGATGGACGTGCTGCCACTCAAAGAAGTTCTCGGCAAGCTGGACGGCTTCGTACTCACCAGCGGCAACGATTTAGACTGCCGAAACGACGGACACTTTCTACACCCGTCCATGAAACTCTTAGAACCTGAGCGGGAGAAGTTCGACAGGAAGCTCGTCAAGCTCATTTCCGCTCGACATCTGCCAGTGCTCGGCATCGGAACGGGGATGCACCTATTGAATGTGGCGATGGGTGGGACGCTATACCTGCACCTACCCGACGACAAGCCTCGGGCGATGCCACACGCCGACAGCACGGACCCCGACCATGCACACCCGCTCTCTGTGACTGAAGGGTCGTGGCTGTCGTCCGTCTACCCCACGAATCGCAAGCAGGAGTTTGAACAAGTGGTGCGTGTCAATTCGATGCACCATCAGTCCGTGGATGACGTGGCGGACGGGTTCACAGTGAGCGCTCGGTGCCCGGATGGCATCGTTGAAGCAATCGAAAGCACAGACCCCAATTGGTTCGCCGTTGGGGTGCAATTTCACCCGCAGACAGGTTCCAGGATGGACATGTGCGTGTTCGATATGTTCCTAAGAACGATATTGACACGCCAGCGGGATTGGGGTAGTATAGCAACCCGTCAGGAGGACGAGTGCAAATGCAAGACCGATGGAACGACTACTTATCGGACAAAACGGACGAAAAACGGAACGCCCTGTGCGACTACTACTGGCCTTTTGCCATTAGCACAGCCCGTCGCTACCTAAAACAGCGAGGGTGTGAGTACCGACTGGACGAGGTTTCGTCCTATGTCGCGCAAAGGGTTCTGACAACCACAATCCCGGACTTTGACCCAGAGGTTGGAATATCGTTTGAGTGTCGCCTAGTCAGGGATGTGAAACTAGGTGTGCTCGACGCTCTGCGGGCAATCGACGAATTGACGCGGAGTCAGCGGCGGAACTACAAGATGGTCCGCGTCGCCCGCGACAAACTAACGCAACAACTCTGCCACCTAGCAACGGACTTCGAGGTGGCAGAGTATCTTGGCAAGACCGAGCAAGAAGTGGTCGCAATGGACTGCTGTATCTCGGTTCCACTTGACCATCCGGTTCTCTCGCCGGAAGAGTACAGCGAAGAGGCGTTCAACAACATTATCAGTCGCGTTGAAGAAAAAAACCAATCTTTGATGCGGATGTACTATCTGGAAGGCAAAACCCAGAAAGAGATTGCGACGGAACTTGGGATGACTCAAGCGGCCGTATCGTATCGGTTGAAAAGTTCTCGCAAGAAATGTTGACGCAACGCTTATAAAAAAAGGCAATCCGACCGAGAATGCTATTGGCGGGACAGGACGTTCCGCACCCGGCGGGTGAAACGGACTTCGCCCGACAGACCTTCTTAACAAGGATGAAACCAATGAAGCAAAACCTAGTAAGCTATGCGGACTTGCGAAACACCGTACAGCCAGGGGATTTGCTTCTCTGGCATCCAAGTTCACTCGTCGGCTACGCCATCTGTCTCGGTCAAACTATCTCCACCCGACGCTTCGCCCGCTACTGCCATGCGTCAATGGCGGCGTGGAATCACGACCGGCTCTACAACCTAGAAATGACTGGCTGGTACGGCGGTCGCCATATCCCGCTCTCCAGACTGCTCAAAAAGCATCCAGGCAAGTGTGAAATCTGGCGTCCTAAAGACCCGCTGTTTAACGGGAGTGGCGCAGTCAATCAAATGCTCTGGCTCTGCGGACAGCACTACAGCTACCTTCTTTTGATGCGTGTCGCCGTCCGTCAATTCGTTCCCGCGAAAATCCTGCCGCGTATTCGTAATCGAAACGACCCCGACCAACCGCTCATCTGTTCTGCAGCCTACGCTTTTGCGGCACGAACGGGTGGCCATATCGCACCGTGTGAAAATAAATTTGACCGTGAAGTCTCTCCGCAAGACTTAGCCTTGTCGGGCTTTGCGGAATATCTTGCAACCCCTTTTTTAACTGAGGAGAACGAATGACTCCGAGTAAGATGTACCAGAAGCTGTTGGCCGAAGTCAAGCGCCGCGACAAGGCGGCTGCGAAGGCTGGAGTCGTGCTGAAAGCCGGTCCCTACGGGAAGATTGGCGACGGCACGCTCATTAAGCGGCTCATTGCCAACAAGGACACCGTGATTCAATTGTTGCCCATCATCATTTCGTTGTTCGGGTAACGCCACTCTGTTTTGGAGGAGCCGCCGATGTTGCACTTCGTGTTAGCTTTTCTGCTCGTGGCAATGGCTGAAACATGCCCCGTGAACGGGCCGTGTCCCGCGAAAACACCCGACACGGCGGTTGCCTCCAAGCCTGTCTTGGCACCGCCTGTTGTCCCACAAACCGCTACACCTGTCCCGCCTGCCAAGCCTGCCGCACCACTGCCGCAGACTCCTACTGACTTAATTCTTGAGTTGTCCGCTCAACTCAAAACCGTCCAACTCGCTATGGATGCCGCCACCGAGGCTGTTGCGAAAGACCAAGCGGCTCTCGTAAAAGATTTGGCTACACAAGCTAAAGCCCGAACGGCGAGGGACAAGATTGCCGCAGACCTGAAGGCTGCGATAGACCAACTGACGCCCGGCCCGGACCCAACGCCAAATCCTGTGCCGCCCAAGCCTAATCCAGTGCCGCCGCCCGATCCGGCGAAGATTTCGTTGCTCATGCTCGGTCGCTCGACAGGTTGTCCGGCGTGTGACCAAATGACGCCCGTTCTCACCCAGCTTGCCAGTGATTCGGTGAGCCGTGTGGATGTTGACAAGGACGCTGCGGCGCAGGCCAAGTATCAACCGCTCGTAGCCCCAACTTGGATTATGCTCTCGGGAGACAAAGAAATCTCGCGGGCTACTGGCATCATGACCGCCGAGCAAATCCGAGTTTGGCTGAAGCGAACCAAGGATTACGTGAAGAAATGAACACACAACCTCAAGGCTGGATTTGTCCCCGATGTGGTAAAGTTTGGGCACCGTGGATAGGCTCGTGTACCTGCTCGCAGTGTACTTGGCGTCCTTCGGTTGCTCCGGGGATTCCACCGCCAGAGATGACGCCAGCACCGAACCCGTACTATCCCACTGTCGTCTATTCAAACACTACGGAGAAGTGATGTACCGCTTCCTACTTGTTCTATTGCTTTTGCCAGCAACCGTTTACGCCGCTGACGTGAACGGCTTCAATGTCACGACCGTGCCGAGTGGGAGTGGCGTGGCGATTACTGTTGTGCCGAGCACGCCGCAACCACCCCAACCTCCCGCCCCGCCTACGCCGCCGAACCCTCCGGGGCCTCCGCTGCCTTACCGGAGTTTAAGCGCGGTGGGAGTTTGGTCCGCTCTGGGTGCCCCGCCAAAACTTGCGAGCGCTGCCCACAGTCTTGAAGTCGCTCAATTCTTGAAGTCACAGAACGGCTCTTGGCTTGTCTTGGACCCGCTCATGCTGACTCAGCCAGGTCCGCAGCCCGCTTGGTTGGCCAAGTGGTTCGACCTCCAGAAGAAGTCTGGCAAGCAACCGCCGTGCGTCATCTGGCACGACAATGGAAACCTAATTCGCGTTGACCAACTAACCAACGACAGCGACCCGACGAGCGTTCTGGTGTTGGCCAAGAGTTGCTTGGGTGTCAGCACGAACTCGGTGACAATCCGAGGAAAGACGTATTCTCTTGGGTTGGCTAAGCGAGTCAAAGCGCCGGGCAAGGCGGGGTTCCCGCAACTATCCGCGGTGTTAAAGCCACTCACGCCTGCCGAATATCCGACGTGCGACTACCGTTATCTGCTTCCGTATGTTAAAGACCAAGGCAGCACTGGTACGTGCGCTAGTCAGGCTGGAGTCACAATGCTGGAAGGATTGCGGCGTGGTCAGTTCGGTCCAGCGAATGATGTTGAATTGTCGCCATGGTGTCTGTCTACGCAAATCTCTGGTTGGAACGGGGCTACACTGGGAGATGTCATGCAAGCCCTGTCTCAGGGCGGCACCTGCACAATGGCACAATGGGGACAAACAAAAAAAGGCCCTGCTGGCTGGCAGGCAATGGCTAAAGAGCGAACGCTCTTGGCGGTATATGATAGCCCAAATTCCGACCCGCTTGGATACCTGGCTGCTGCCTTAGCCAGGGGTTGGCTCGTTGAAATCGGAATCAACGTTGGAAGTGGTTATGACACCAACTCCCAAGGGAGAATTACCTACGCTCGTGGCAGCGGTCGTGGTGGACACGCCCAACTTGTATGGGGCATGATGAAAGATTCAGGTGTTGTATGGTTGGGAGTGCGCAATTCATGGGGTAAAAACTGGGGAATGAATGGAGATGCGTGGATTGAGAGCACGTTCCTAACAAAAAGCGGTTTCAATGACTTGTGGGCTGGGGTCGTGGCGTCGGCAGCATCAACCGACAAATCAGTCGCACCGGCAGTGAGCAACCAAAAACAAAAACCAGAAAAAGTTCGCCGTACAGCGAATCTATTGGCAACAGGTGCTTAACTCAAATAAACGCCCCTGCGTAGCGCAAACTACCAGGGGCACGGTCAAGTTCTATAATGGAGAACTCAACATGGTTATGATACGTGAATCGTATTGTGGTGTCAAGGTGGGTGATATCACTAAAAAAGGAATCGAAGCCATTGGGCCTTTCTTTCGCCTACCTGGAACGACTCCTAGAAATCCGTTATGGATGTGTGTTACAAAGTGCGTAGCGTGTGGTGAAGTGTCCGTGCGGTTTGCATCCAATTTAGGAAACAAAGCTGGATGTAATTGCCATCGTGTGGCTCCAAACAAGACGCATGGCATGACACAATCGCCGCTGTTCGTTGCTTGGCAGAATATGCGTAAGCGATGCTACAACCCAAAGTCACAGAGATATAAAACATACGGTGCTCGCGGTATCACGGTCTGCGACGAATGGAATAACAGTTCGACTACTTTTCTGAAGTGGGCAACAGAAAACGGATGGAAGCCAGGATTAGAAATCGACCGCATTGACCTAAACGGAAACTACTGTCCAGAGAACTGCCGATTCATTCCTCATGCCGAGCAGGCCAGGAATCGCACTACAACACGAAGACTGACAGCATGGGGTGAAACAAAAGGGTTACAGGACTGGCTTGAAGACCCGCGATGTGTAGTTATTGAGCAAACGATTCACCAACGTCTAAAAAAAGGCTGGTCGCATGAGGCCGCAATTGGTACTCCAAGTACACCTCCAGCACTTCGTCGCTCACTCAAGATACCAGTTTAAGGTAATCCCATGCGAAAACTTCTGGTAGTGGTGATAGTTCTACTTCTCAGCTTGTGCTTCGTATCACCACTACTCGGCGCAGAACCAAATGCCCTACTCAACTCAATCGTCTATCCCGGTGCTGGCGTCCAAGAGAGCGAGATTCACCCGCTCCTCCAACGATTGGCAATGGAGCACGCCGACTACATGGCTCGCGTCTGTCGGCAGGGGCACCAAAACTTTCAGCATAGATTCGACCAAGTGCAGCGTGAGTTGGGTATGACGGCCACTGAGATTTGCGCCGAGTCGTGGCCTTGGCAGGCACAGGACACGCCGCAAGATTTAGCGCGGGAGATGTACAAATGCTGGCGGCAGTCTCGCGGCCACTGGGCTGTGGCAAGTCGCAAGCACACGTATGCTGGCGGCTACCTATCTCAGGGCCGCAACGGAGTATGGTACGCCTGCCTGTTAGTCTCTGACGGACAAAAACTTACCACCAAAAAATAACCTATACAGCCCGCCCCAGAACCGCGAAAACAAAAATCCGTATAAAGCGCGCGACGTTCTCCGGCGGGCATCTCTTTAGGAGCGAGAACGAAAACCCCGAAACACACCCTCGAAGAAATCCGGCACTGTCTGTATTCAGAGTTCGACCTTGACACCCACAGCGGATGTGCCAATCTATTCGTGCTGGAAGGACCAGAAGCCTAACGTCCATATTGCCAACCCACCGTGCCGCCTACATGACCTACAGGATTGCCAACACCGGGTTCTCTTCCCTGAATGCAAAAACACCTAACCGAAAGGGCCAGCCATTGTGACGACACCAGAAACCGAAGCATTGTATGACCGACTGGACCGCCACGAAGAACAGAGCAACACGCAGATGCAGGCGCTCTGTGATAAAATGGACAAATTAAGCACTATGATTCACGTTCATACGGCCGCCGAAGCTGTAAAAATGGGTACACTGGCCGACATTAAAGCGGCAGTATTTGGAAACGGAACGCCAGGGTTTAAGGTGCGTGTGGACAGGTTAGAGCAGACTGCTTGTCGGATTAAATGGGCGCTCACATCCGTTCTTGTCCCGCTTGTTCTTTATGCAGGTTATCAGTTAATCCATCAGGCTTTTGCGCAGTAGTATGTCCACTCATACCGACATCATTGACGCCACGCTTGACGACGAGGAGTTCAACACCCTAGTCGCCAACATGGATAAGTTGGTTCCTCCAATTGAAGGGAAAGGAATTGACTTCACCAAGATTCAGGGAAACTACCAGAAGAGAACAGCAAAAGCGATTATCCTTCACCTTACACTCACGCATCGGAATAGCGTTGAGGAGATTGCGGCGGCACTTGAAGTTTCCCCCACGACGGTCCACAGATACTTAGGCGAGGCACTCCGCGACACGCTCGTTATGGAAGACGTTGAGCTACTGCGTCGATTCGAGGACATGAAGCTAAACGAGCAAGCCAAGGTGTGCTGGGACCAGTTCTACCGAAGTTGCGAAGACGCGGTGACGGTACACGAGACGACCGACGAAGACGGTAACGTCACAACCAAGACAACTAGGACTGGTCAGTCAGGTAATCCTGCGTATCAGAAGATGCTACTAGAGATTTACAAGTGCCGCGACAAACTCTGGGGGCTGAGTCAACCGACGCGAGTTGAGGTGGACAAGACAGATCGCAAGCTAGTTATCAGCGAAGTCATTGTTAAAACACCCGAGGATGTGCAGGCCGCGCGAATCGCGGGCTATCTAAAATGAAGCGAGCTTTTTTCGATATTACCCTAGAAGCACTCACCGAACTCTTGCGCTGCAAGACAGACATTGAGATTGTTCAGGTGTCTGAATCGCCGGTTGGATACGGCACCGTCAGATTTCACCTGAGAGGCGACGGGCTGCCCGAGAAGACTCGCAGTCGTGTTGGGTACGAATCACATCAATTCGATTCACTCGAAGAGGTATGCGATGCTGGCACTTAAAATTGCCGGATTGTGTGCTATGTGGTTCGGCATTGGGCTGATTGTCGGGGCGCAGATGATGCGGGCAGAGTTTCTCACGAACTTGATTCGCAAGCACGAACAGAACGGATAGCAACGGATGGCGCGAGGCAGGAAGCCAAAGTTTATCAGTGCCGAGGATGATGCGACAGAGAAGTCTGGCGAATCGGTTATCGTTCTACACCCCAAGCAAAAAGAGTTCACGTCTTCGGAAGCTATTTATCGTGGTTTCGTAGCTGGCATCAGTTCTGGAAAGGCGCTCGCTTTAGACACACCCATTCCGACGCCAAGCGGTTGGACAACAATGGGAGAGATTCAAGTTGGCGATATCGTTTTTAACGAGCACGGGAATCAATGTGAAGTGGTGTTTGCAACCGATGTGATGTACGACCATTATTGCTACGAATTGAGGTTCTCTGACGGGACAAAGGTAGTTGCCGATGCTGACCATCTATGGAACACTGTGACGTTTAGCGAGAGAAAGGCTGCACGGCGGAGAGTTGGTGGGGGAGACCCACGCAGATGGCAGTGTCTCCCCCGGACGTACAGTCCAACGCACACCACGAAAGAGATTTACCAGACAACGAGCGTGCGAGAGGCGGCAAACCACGCCGTAAAAGTATGCGACCCGATAGCCTGTAGCGATGCAACATTGCCAATTCCTCCGTATACACTTGGCGTATGGCTAGGGGACGGAACGAGTACAAGTGCCATTATTACATGCGATGACTATGAGATTGTGGAATTTATTGAGCAAGATGGGTTTTCTCTAAAAAAACTCGATTCCAAGTCGTGTGGCACAGCATGCCAATATGCGATTCATGTCGCAGGACTTGAAACAATGCCGCGCGACAAAGCAACCGGAAGGTTTTACAGTCACCCAGACAAGTTGCTTTGCAAACTTAGAGCACTCGGGCTGACTGGAAGGCGTAGCGTCAATAAGACAATTCCATCCGTTTATCAAAGGGCATCTGAATCACAGCGATTACTTTTGCTATATGGCCTTATGGATACGGATGGATGCGTTGATAAGGCCGGTCACTGCGAGTTCACGTCCACCAGTGAAAAACTCGCGCGCTCTGTATTGGAATTACTCCGTGGTCTTGGGTTTAAACCGACACTTTCAGAGGGTCGTGCGACACTGTATGGAAAAGATTGCGGTCCAAAGTATCGCATTTATTTTTTTCCCGACAGGCAGGTGTTTAGGATTCCCCGGAAAGCCATCCGCGTCAAAGTGAAGCGTAAAGCGCGTAGTGATTATCGGTACATCAAATCCGTTACCCCAGTCCCGAGTGTCCCGGTTCGGTGTATTTCTGTCAACTCAAAAAGCCATCTTTATCTATGCTCAGAGGCGTTCATACCAACGCACAACACGTATTGTGGCGCTTACGACCTACTGAAACGGAGTCGTCCAAAGTGCCTGTACATGATTATCAGCGCCACATACCGGATGCTTGAGGACTCCACTAAGCGAGTCTTCATTAAGATGGCTGAGGACTTTGGGTTATGGGACGACAAGAAGTACAAGCGAACCGACAACCAAGCCATCCTCAACAACGGTGCCGAAATCCTCTTCCGGTCTGGCGACGAACCAGGGCGGTTGCGAGGTCCGAGCCTCAGCGGTTGCTGGATGGACGAATGCTCGCAAATGAAAGAGGAAGCGTTCAACGTCCTTATTGGGCGTCTTCGTGAGGGTGGGAAGCAGGGTTGGTTGACGGGAACGTTCACGCCGTGTGGAAAAGACCATTGGACCTATCAGGTTTTTGGCGATAAGTCGGACGACAACGTTCGGTTGTTTCACTGCTCTACGCGGGACAATCCGTTCGTTGAGCCAAAGTTCTATGAAAACCTGCTCCTACGCTACGGAAAGTCAGAAGCCGGGATGCTTCGGGCACAGCAAGAACTCGAAGGCGAGTTCGTCGTTGTTGAAGGTGCAGAGTGGGGACCGGAGCACTTCAATGGAGCCAACATCTGGTTTGACAACTGGCCTAGTGATTCTAACGCCATTCGCATTGCGGCGCTCGATAGCTCAAAAGGCGTCGGCGGAAAGAGCGGTGATTACTCGGCGTTCGTTAAAATCATGGTTTCTGGCGGAAAGATTTGGGTGGATGCGGACTTGGACAATACCCGCAATTCATCCGTAATGGCCGCCACTGCTATGGAAATCCAGAAGTCGTTTCAACCAGACTGTTTTGGAATTGAAGCTGAATTTGGCGGCAATGTGTTGGTGGACGACTTAGCGCAGAGGGCAGAGATTGAGGACATACCAATCAACCTCGCTCTCGTGCCAACGAATGGAGTCCCAAAGGAAGTGCGCATTCGACGATTGACACGATTCATTGTGACGAACAAGTTTCGTTTTCGCAACAACGAAAGCACTAGAATACTGGTCCACCAAGCTGAGTCGTTCCCTCATTCCGCGCATGATGATGGCATTGACGCGCTTGAGATGGCTGTACGCATCGCCGTTGAGGGCGGTGCATTTGGGCAAGAAATTGACTGACCACAAATAGTCCGCAGGACAAGGATTGCAAGAATGCAATATACCGAAGAAGAAGTTCGTCTTGCCAGTGTTTGCGCCCAACTACGGCATATCGACGAGGCTGCTACCGACCTTGTGAATTGGGCGGACTACGCGAGTTCCGTCAACTTCGATTCCGAGGACGGCGTGACCGCGATGGGATTCGTCTTTCCTCCTGGCGTGTCGTACTCGCAATGCCTCCAGCGTCCGTCCTCTACGGCTGCTGCCTATATCAGTGAGGGACACTACCGGATGCTACGAGCGCGTTCTCGTGCGTTCTGTATCTCAAATCCCTACTGGATGGCAGTCCGAGAGAACAAGATTTCTTACGCCGTGGGGACCGGGCACGTTATCTCGATTCTGCCTCGGCGCAAAGGCAAGAAGGTGCCTGACGACTTGCAGTGGAAAGTGCAAGACGAGATTGAGAAGTTCACCAAAGCGAATCACTACCGAACGCTACAGGGCGAGAAGCTGACGCGGTTGGACCGAGACGGTGAGTTCTTTTTGCAGTACGGCACGGACACCATCGACTGGCACGGCGAGGAACAGACCGTACTGGCGGTGGACTTCATCGAACCACTGTTAGTGCAAGACCCACCTGGCATGGGACCGCAGACGAACACTTGGTTTGGCGTCCAGTACGGCGGCAATCGCTACTCACGACCGCTCGGCTACTACATCAAGCACGCCATGTACGACGGGACCATGAACGCGGACATGGACCGCCTGTGGCGAGAGATGATTCCTGCAAGCGAGATTCAGCACCGCAAGGCGAACGTGGACTTGAGTAGCCCTCGCGGATTGCCGACGACCTACGGGTTACAGGATACGCTGACGCAGGCGATGAGCACGCTCAAGAGTATGGGCAAGCTGGTAGACATCCGCGCTCGTATCGCGCTGATTCGCAAGCAGGTGAACGCTACGCTTGGGCAGATTCAACCGCTGCTGTTGAAGAACCGTTCTGGGCAAGCCGCGAAGGGTGGGCTTGTTAGGAACGCATTTTCAATTCCTTATGGCGGAATCATCGACACGAACGACCAGCGTAGCTACGAGATGCCCGCTCAAAGAATTGAAACAGATAAGATTGTTCACTCATTGAAGGCGGACTTGCAAAGCATCGCAGCCGCAGTGGGGCTTGCGGATTTCACCCTTTCTGGAGATAGCAGTTCAGCGTTCTCAAACTCGCTTGTCAAAGAAGGACCGATGGATAGGGCAATCGGTCGTATTCAGCAAGACCTTATCGAAGATGATGGCGAAGTCTATGAACGCGCGTTGCTGGTAGCCGCAGAAAACGACCGCCTGCCAGAAGATATTCTCGAAACCATTCAAATCGAAATTACTCCCCCTGGCGTCATCGCCCGCGAGAGATTAACAACAACGCAAGCTGACGAAATCCTTTGGCGATGTGGCGCGATGTCCACGGCTACGATGGCTATGCACGCCAATCTTGACCCCGAAGACGAGAAAGCGAAGGGGGCCAAACCGCAGCTAAAAGGCCAAGGAAGCGGCGATACGCGAAGCCACCAACCAAGCCTCAAGGGTGGTAAGCCAGGACGCGGTGTACCGGTGGGTAAGGAGCCTGGACCTGGAGTCAATCCCCGTCGTGCAGAAGAGGGATTAGATGAATCGTCCCACGAACCGCACGCCAAGGAATTGCCAACTCAAGCTGAGTTAAATATGGCATCCACACTACTGACCGACCAATGGTGCATCCAGACGAAGGCGGAGATTCTTGGGCTGCCGAACACGGGCACCGCTATCCAGAATACCGGAGTGCGAGTCCCCTACGAAGACGGGTTAGATGCTGTACTATTGGGTGTCGTGGACGGACAGAGGGTGCTTGGTGTAGATGCTGCCGCCGTGATGCTGAAACACGACGCTCACGGCTTCGTCTGCTGCGCTAACCACGAGCGATTCCCGTGGGTTTCCGTTGACGTGATTCTCGTTGATTGGGCGCTCCCGGTTGGGGCTATCCTGCCAACCCTATGGCACGATGTCGTCGAGACGCGGCTAATGTCTGTTGGAAAATGGCCATACTCCATGGCTCACAATGTGGCTCGTTACTACGAAATCCAGTGGCTCCGCGAAATCAGGCCAGACCTTGCTGGATTGGCACCATAACTGACCTTGCCATAAACTCTGGTTTGCGAGTATTATGCCGTCCATGAACGCAGAGCAAGACGACAGCTACCACCAACTCGCCGTGGACTTAATCGAGACATGGAACGCGGTTCGCGAGCCATACGATAAGACGGTAGTGGAGTTGATTCGCAAATTCTGCGAACGTCTTGTCAAACTGGACGAAGCCAATACCGACGACCTGAAATAGTGAGGAGACACGATGAAGGGTAGCCCCAAGATTGTATCAGTGCTGGACATGCTAGAGAACGACGCGGCAACCCGAGAGCTATTGGAGGACATCCTTGAGGACGAGGATGCGCATGTGAACGCCATCGAGGAGAAGTTGGTTCAGGTTGGGCAGATGGGCTTGGCGTTGTTCCTGTCAAAGCAGACCTAAAACCGCTCTTGACCGGCATAGCCGTTCTGCTATAGTGCTCGCCTGAACAGTGAGGAGACATCTGTTGGAATCAAACGAGCTTCAATTTCTATTGCCCGGTGCCGAAGTCGCAATCTCTCCAGACAAATTTACCGCCACCATTATCGCCACGCTAATCTCTGGCGACATGAACATTCGGTATCAGGTTGCGTACTGGCAAGAATCAACTCGCGTGGTATGTTGGATTTCACCATGCGAGATTGAGATGTTTGGGCGTGCCGCACAGACGATGCGGATTGGATTCCCGGAAGCACCACCAGAAGAGGAAGAAGAACCAAAGGAGGATGTCGCGTGACACGTCGCGTCTGCCTAGTCTCCGTCGCCAACGACATGCTGCAAGTCGTAGTCTCCAAGCTGCCCACTGGCGTCATTGTTACCGCTAAAATCGAGATGTTCGACCGCGACACCACGAACATCCGACTGGAGGGTGCAGGGCTGCCGGATTGGTGCGAAGCACCGCCCATTGGCGAACAGTTCAAGATTGGGCTGGTTCTTGTTGGTGGAGATGGGTTGTTGCGGCTTGTGCCGTTTACGCCACCTAAACCTCCAGATGGGATGTACGAGCGTGTAAACAGAGATTTTACAAATCCCAATTAAGGAGAGCGACATGCGAAACGACCTAACCGACATCACACTTGTGGTTGACCGCAGCGGCTCGATGGAGTCGGGCCGCATGGAAGCCGAGAACGGCATCAACGCCTTCATTGCCGACCAGCGCAAGCAACCTGGATTTGCCAACCTGACGTTGGTTCAATTCGACACCGAGTACAAATTTATCCACAACGGCGTCTGTATCCACGACATCCCGAAGTACAAGTTGCGACCGCGTGGCATGACCGCGCTATTGGACGCCGTGGGTAGAGCTATTAACGAAGTCGGTGCTCGACTGGAGGCAATTCCAGAACGTGCCCGACCGGGCTGTGTTATCTTCGTTATCGTCACGGACGGGCATGAAAACGCCAGCCACGAGTTCACCAAAGACCAAATCAAGGAGATGATTGAACGACAGCGGAGCGTCTACAACTGGAAGTTCACGTTCTTGGGTGCCGACGAGAAGGCGTTCGACCAAGCCGCTGGCATGGGAATCCTGCGTGGTTCATCCGCGTGCTACAACAAGTCTATGTCGGACGAAGCCTACGGCGCAGTAAGCCAGAGCGTATGCCGCCTGCGTGCATGTTCAATGACAGGTGACAACAGCGGAGAACTGTCTTACTCGCAAGAACAACGGGAGGCGATGCAATGACGCAAGTGAAAGAAACATACCTAGTTAAGTTCGCAAATCGAAGTGCCATCCAGCAGTTTCAAGATGCCCGCGAACTTATCGAACAAGCCATCGAAGACGCGCCATGGAACGATGATTTGCGGCAGGCAAAGGATTGCCTAGACGCAGCATGGCTGGGTTTGGCTTTTTCAGTGCAGGAGGCTTAATGTCCAAGAAGTATGAGAAACAACAGGATATTCTACCGATTGTCAGGCCGCCAGAACCACCAAAGACACCCGACCCACCGAAACCACCGCTTGCCGTAGTCGCTCCACCGCCAGACGTTCTGCATACACCAGAAATGGACTCGACGAACGATAACTACTGCCGACTGATTAACCGAGAGATTCGAGAGAACGTAATGATTGGGCAGAAGCGGAAGTCGGATGGGCGTATCTTTATCGAAGTCTATATGGCGAACGGTGTTATCAACGGCGCAGCGAAAGTGATGTTTGAGAACCGGGTGAGGCTGGGGCGGTAATGGATGGACGCATTATCACCGTCAACGGGAAACGCTGGAGATTGCGGTACCTCGATATGCGAACGTGTGACGGCGAGTGCGACCCACCAGACAAGCCACACAAAGAGATTCGGATTGCTCAGCGGTTGCGAAAGAATGTCACGGCCCTAACCGAAACCCTCGCCCACGAAATCTTACATGCTGTGGCGTGGGCACTGTCGGAAGAGTCGGTTGAGCAAATGGCCGCTGACATCGCTCGTATCTTGGACCAAGAGGGTTGTTTGCGGAAGGAACCGTAATGGCTAAGAGCAAGACCAAGCGTGTGGTAATCATATCCGATATGCACTGCGGCCACCGCGCTGGCCTGACACCACCATCTTGGCAATGCAAAAACGAAGCTGGTCACGTTTGGCAGAAGTTTCTGCAAGTGCAAGAGGAGTGCTGGAAACTCTATATCGCTGAGGTTAAGAAACTAAAGCCCGTCCATTTATTGATTGTCAACGGGGATTGCATTGATGGGCGAGGCGAGAAATCGGGAGGTGTGGAGCTTATCACAGGCGACCGACAAGAACAGTGTGATATGGCTGTTGAGTGCATCAAAGTTTGGAATGCCGAGCATGTGGCGATGACGCGCGGGACAAATTATCACGTTGGCGCGGAGGAAGAGTGGGAGGATAGAATCGCCCGAGATGTTGGGGCTAAGATTGGCGACCATGAGTGGATTGACGTGAACGGATTTGTTTGGGATGTAAAACACCATATCGGAAGCAGTCAAGTGCCACACGGTCGCGGAACGTCTCTTGCCCGCGACGTGCTTTGGAACCAACTGTGGGCGAACGCTGGCGAGCAACCGCGAGGTGATTTTCTCGTAAGGTCACACTGTCATTATTGGGAAGGTCAATACCGGATGCTTGGTGGCAAGCGTGTTGAGGCTGTCATCACCCCCGCGTTGCAAGCCATGGGGACACGGTTTGGCGCACGCCGGTGCAGCGGTTCAGTTCATTGGGGGTTGTTGGCGTTTGACATTAGTTCGGAGGGGAAAATCGTATGTCGGCACGAAGCAATTCACAGCATCGTTGCAACCAGAGCCAAAGCGTACCGCGTGTAATCTCGGCGGACTACGACAATTGGTTTGGTGTGCTGAAAAACAAACCGCGACTCGCAGACGACGCGCTCAGTATCACCGATTGGTCGAAGAAGATTAACCGCTCTCGCGACGCCACGGCAAAGTGGCTAAGCACGGGGATTGACAAGGGCTGGGTTGAGCGAGCACCAATCGTGATTCGAGAGCTTACGGGGAGAACACGCACGGGGATTGGGTTCCGTTTGAAGGAGAAGACCAAGTGAACGAAACCATCGACATTACCAGGCTTCGCGAAACGGACGGATTCTGGTATCTGTGTAGCCCGTACACAAAATACCACTTGGGAATCGACGCGGCAACCGAGATGGCGGCTGGCGCTGCCGTCTGGCTCCGATGGAAGCACCATATCCGTGTGTTTTCGCCTATCGTCTGCACCCACGAAATCGCAGCGCAGACCGGCATTGACCCGCTCGACTGCGACTTCTGGTTGGGGTTTGACGACCCGATCATGGATAAGGCGTGTGGGGCAATCGTGTTGATGTTGAAAGGCTGGAGGGAGAGTCATGGCGTTGGGGTAGAGATAGCCAAGTTCACCGCCGATGGCAAGCCTGTTGTCTATATGCAATGGCCGAGGATTAAACCATGAGTAAGATGCGTACATTCGCTACCGGTGCCACACGCGACAGCGCAGACGAAAAGCTGGACCCAGAAGGGTTTCTGTCTCCTGTAGCGATTGAGCGGTTCTGCCAATATATGCACCACCACCGCAAACAACCGGACGGGGCGCTTCGCGATTCTGATAACTGGCAGAAAGGAATCGGCCAGGATGTTTACATGAAGAGCGCTTGGCGGCATTTCTTCGCTTGGTGGAAACTGCACCGAGGCGGGGTAGTTCTCGACGAACGCGACCAACATCCTGTGACTCCAGACGAAGCAATCTGTGGTCTGTTGTTCAACGCCATGGGCTACCTCCACGAAATGCTTACGACCAATAACGTGAAAGCGGACCCAACATGAAAATCGAAACCGAACGCAACACCGTCAAACAGACCCTTGGTCACTTCAAAACCATTGGCGACGACCACGCTTTTGTGTCGATCACTAGCTGGAATAACGGCGAAGGTTACGACTGTGACATCAATGAGCGAGGATGCCGTGCGTTCTTTCAAATCACTTGCGAGCAATGGTTAGCGTTCAAGAAGGTAATGAAACAACATCTTAGGGAGAACGAATGACCACCGACTCGGAGAAGAAATTCATCGCCGCTGTCATTGACTTGTTTCTCAGCGGTAAAGCCACTGAGGCTCACTATATCGAGATGGCTCGTGCTGTGCTGCACGCCAGCGAGGACCACGAAACGACACCCGTTATCGACGATACGCTTGGGTTTAACGAGGATGAACCGTGAAGATTACCGTCATGCAACCGACGACTATCGAATGCACAGCCATCCGGTGCTGGGTTCCTTGCAGGTATCAGGACAAGGACGTGCCGTATGACTTCCCTCATCGCGAAGGTGACGTGTGGGATGTCACCATCGACATCGACACTGGAAAGATTCACGACTGGCCGAAAAACTACCCGTCGTGCGACGTGACCATGAAAGTGTGCGATGAAGGCGTATACACACTCCTCAACGGCGACAAGGTGGTGAAGAAACTCGAATACTACGTGCCGGGTTGTGTCCCTGGTTCATACGGAGATTACATTGAATTTGAAATTGACGAGACCGGCCGCATCACCAATTGGGACGCCAGCCCCGCAGAAGTCGCCGATTCGTTCTTTCCACAGGCAGAATAGCCATGCGAGACATCCACACCAGAAACGACTTCGGACCCGCGCTCAACGAACTTGGGCTGGTGTATCTTGGCGTCATTGTCGGGGTAAAACGCGGCGAATTTGCCGACATGCTTTTGAAGACGTGGTACGGCACTCGACTCATGCTCGTTGCGGATTCGGCCAACGTAGACGACATGAACGCCTGCGCAGAACGCATTGTCCGGCACAAAGGTCGGTTTGTCGTGTGGCACATGGCTGAGAGCGAAGCTGCTGAACGTTGGTGCAACGAATCGTTCGACTTCATCTATCTCGACAACGAGCACCCGGCACTCGTAGCGTGGTATCCAAAAGTCAAACCAGGCGGGGTGTTTGCCGGAAAGCTACACACCAACGCACTGGTATTCGCGAAGCTGAATGATATCGAAGCACAAACCACCACTGACAGTTTCTACTGGCAGAAGCCAGAATTAGAATGCGTTGGCGCGATTCCGTCTACAGAACCGCCCGAGAAGCCAACGCGAGCGAGGCGAAGATGAAGTCGATTGACGAACTGTCGCAGCGCATTATTGACATCAGCCGTCGCCATCACCTGTCGCACGTAGGATCGTGCCTGTCGTGCCTGCCGATTCTCGTCTCAATCTACGAATCCGAGCCGGACTCCATAGTTATCTTGTCGAATGGGCACGCCGGATTGGCACTCTACTGCGTCCTCGAAGATGTGTTTGGTCACGACGCGGAAGAGTTGTTAAAACGCCACGGGATTCACCCGTGCTACGACCCACAACACCATATCTATTGCTCTACAGGTAGCCTTGGGATGGGTATAGCTGTGGCTGCCGGATACGCTATGGCAGGCCGCAAGACGCACTGTATTATTTCGGACGGGGAGTGTGCCGAGGGGATTGTGTGGGAAACACTGGCGTTCATGCGAGAGCACGACTTGCCACTAGAGGTTCACGTCAATGCGAACGGGTGGGGGGCGTATCGCGCAATCAGCAGTTGCCAGCTTGCCGCACGACTCTTGAAGTTCTTTCCTGGTGTCGATGTTTGGTTTACCACAAACAAACCTATGCCTGACACGCTTGCCTCGCACTACGTGGTGCTGAAATGAGACGGGTGTTTTCCGCTGCTCTTGAGCAACACATGACAGAGAACGACCGAATCCATGTTCTTGTTGGGGATATTGGATACGGTATGTTCGACACGATTGCCAAGCGGTTTCCAAAACGGTTCTGGAATACCGGCGCAGCCGAGCAAGCCATGATTGGAATGGGAGTTGGTATTGCGTTGTCAGGGCATATTCCTGTATGCTACTCCATCACGCCTTTCGTGTTGTGGCGTCCGGCAGAGCTAATCCGAAACTACATCCACGGCGAGCAAGTGCCAGTGATTCTGGTTGGCTCTGGACGAGACCGCGACTACCTACACGATGGCCCAACCCATTGGTGCGAGG